>ERZ772973.82-NODE-82-length-66574-cov-6.45736_pt1 | contig 66574 bp, 65 predicted proteins | sample MGYA00580672_ERZ772973 | MGnify/ENA primary metagenome ERZ772973 (study PRJEB29015, sample SAMEA2737938) | human oral metagenome | biome: human oral; feature: human-associated habitat; material: dental | place: China | collected 2152 ...
CGCAAACGGCTTATTATGCGCAGATGAAGTATGTAGAGCCTCTATATTTTCACGGAACATCAGTAAACGCAGGTTATACCAAAGAGGATATAGAAGCAAAAGCCAAAGCGCAAGCCCAACGATTGTTAGCGTTTCTTTCTTAGCTGAAATAACACGCAAATTAAGATAAAAAAACACCCTCTCCACTAGTAGGAAATACTATAAGTGGGGAGGGTTCTATTCTTCATTTTCTTAATCTAAACACCATTCAAAATATAAATAGGGGTGCGACTTAATTGTTTCATACCAATCACTATCTTGCGTTACAATAAATTCATTATTATTGTTATTTTTATAACTTGATATGAGAACGTGATTATCTTTTTTTTTCCAAACAAGTATTCCATCTTCTGCACCTACAATACCTTCCCTATATTCTCCTAAGTAACATCTCCACTTTTTAAATGGCAACATCTTGTCCATAATTAGTACAAATTCGTCTATAGTATCGGGTAGATAAAACGTATCTGGATTGGGATCTTTCATATCATCAGCAGCACATATACTATCTCTGCTTAGGTATACCTTTACTTGTTTATTTTCTACATCTTTCATTTTTTACTTTCTCTATGGTTTTCGTATAGAACGTAGTTATATTAAGTCCGTATTGGGTATGTTTCCCTTTTGTAATAACTTTTTCGCCTGAGAAATAGATTTCTTGGGTGTAAGTAGCGTTATATTTGGGAGTTTGTTCCTCTATTTCAAAAACGAGCTTATCAGCATCTATATATTTTCTTTTCTTGTCAAGTGAAAAAGGTAATTCGGGAACATTGGTATTTACTTTTCCTGACATTCGAAGACCTTTATCATCGTGTGCTGCATATAAAGTACTATAAACAGTGGTATCTGCTTCGTTGAGGACAGTGCCACCATACATTTTTAGGTTCTTTTTGTATTTATCCTTAGTGCTTATCATAAATACTTCCGTATCTATAAAATAATCCCCTAATTGGTCGTCTAAAAAATCTAATATAGTAGCGATATCCCTCTTTTTGAATATTTTCTTCTTTAGAAAATGGCTGTATTCATCACTGAGTATATAACTATCTCTATTTACACGTATGATATTGGGATTTTCAAAATGAAATAAGAGCGTATTCGTACGATTTTTATCACCTATAAGGAGTTGTAGCTTATCAGCAGCTATTTTTTTCGTAGTGAGGAAGTAGGAAAAGGCATCTTTTTGTACTATATCCTTTGGGGTATCTTTTTGATTGACAAATAAAGTATCCTTTCTACGGTTGAAGCGCAGAAAGGTATAGTATTCACGGCTCTCCTTTCTGTCGGGGAGTAGTGAATCGGTTTCGTTGTCTATGGCATAGCTTTCGTATTGTGTTCTAACTAATACTGCTTTTTGCGCCCATAGTATATTTTGCCCCCAAAGGAGAACTAATAATAAAGGGAGTAATCTTTTCATTTGCTAATTTGCTATTTCCTCAAAATACCTATCCAAATGGCATCCTATTTCCATATCTTCATCGGAAGTATTTCGTAATACCATAAAGTGACAATTTTTCTCGGCATTAACGAATACAAAATTGTGTTCGCCGAAGTACGCTTGGTATCCCTCATCTACTAACGACCAAACTTCACCCGCTTTAAAGCTGAAAATATCATTTTTTATGCGATAGTTTTTACCTACTTCCAATTCCATACTATGTGATTTTTAAGCCACAAAAATAATAATAATTTAGTCAATTTTCTAATTTTCTAATTAGAAAATTATTTACTACTTTTGCCAAGTAAATTGTCAGCAAAAAAGAAAGGATATGAGCGATTTTAAACTAACACTTTTGAGAAAATGGGAATTTGACAATGAATTCTCATTTGTTTATGCTTCAATTTTACTACCCAATGGAACGGCAGTAATCCTAACTTCGGATTATACCGATTGGCATAAATATTACGTCCTTGTCCTTTCAACCGAAGGCATCAAAAAGATTCCTATTGAATACAACCCAACATCCAACAGAGATTATCCTGTGCTTTTCAGATATAAAGAAGGGTTTGTCATCATCATCTCGGCAAAAGAAGTGCGGTATTACTCAGAGGTACATTCGTCACCAGCACTCATTCCGATAAAAAATAAATCATTACTAAGGTGTAACATTGTACCTGAGAGGGCTGAACAGAGGTATTTTCAAAATATATCCGACAGTCAAACGATTCCTGTTTGCTTTGAAAATGAAGTTTATTACGCTAATGCAAGATGTTTTGCCCTTTTAGAATTTGATGAGGTAGCAAAAACTGCCAAATGGAAATCTTTTTCAAAAATAGATAAAAAAGCATTTACGCATTGTGACCATAGAACCACCGATACTCCAAAAATAGACAGTCTTAAAATATCGGATAAAAAAATCTACGCCTTCATTCCGGGAGAAAGCGCTTCATCGGTCAATAAATGGGGAATGGATTATTATGCACTTGCACAAATCTCTGCCGACGGGAAAGTCATCGAGAAGATTATCGAATCGGACAATTTGCATACTGATCATAAAAAACGTGGGGTCAATGGGTGCTTTACAGAATCTGAATATGTAATACTAACACCCGTTTTCAAAACAGATGATTGGAAGGGTAACCAAAAAGTCTTTTCGCTCACCACTCGCGAATATAGCAATATCATCTTACCTAAAGGAATGACAAAACACAAACTCAAAAATATCACAGGCAAACTTTGCTTAACATCTCTTTTCGACAAAGGATTAAAAGAAATATCCCTGTGTAATTACAATAACGCTTAAAACCTTTGGTCATTACCTTTTATGTTCCAAAAAATTGGTTTTTATAACTTAAGAATCCAGCATGGCTAATTTGCTTATTAGCTAATTATTCTTACCTTTGTACTCGAGAAACACCTCTTTCAGTAGTAGAGGCTTGATTTACAGAATACACCATGACTTCTTTCGTAGCTATAGACTTTGAAACCGCCAACCAGTACCGCAGTAGTGTATGCAGTATAGGACTTGTCTTTGTTGAAAATTCTAAAATTACCGAAACCTTTTACGAATTGATAAAGCCTTGCCCTAATTATTATTCTCCCTTCTGTACCCAGATACATGGGCTTTCGCAAAGTGATACTGAAAATGCACGTCTTTTCCCTGAGATATGGGCAGAGCTATTGCCTAAGATAAAAGACCTACCTCTTGTAGCCCATAATAGTGCTTTTGATGAGAGCTGTTTGCGGGCAGTATTGGCTTATTATGAATTGCCCTCACATACCAATTCCTTCTTTTGCACCTATCGGTTAGCTTGCAGACAGCTCCCTAAGCTCGTCAATCACAAGTTGGACACCGTTTCGGCTTATATAGGCTTTGATCTAAAACAACATCATCATGCCTTAGCCGACGCCGAGGCATGTGCACACATCGCTCTAGAGCTAACTAATGAGTGAATACAGTACAGGCTGTCAATTGGAGAGAGGTAAGGCTGAAGTGGTACGCTCACACTATCGAGGAGGGTATGGAAAACAATCTGTCAATTAGCAGATTAGCTCATTGGCACATGGGTTAAAAGTGAAAATTAATCTGGAGGTTGCCTATTTTTGCAAATCGGCTTTCCCACCAATGAGCTTGTGCTTCGGGGTCAAAACTCTTATAATCCTTACGGAAATTGTATTTTATAAAGAACCCTGGTTCCGTGGAAATAGAAAAATTGGGGCTTAACTGGTATTGTATTCCCAAAAAAGGATTTAGTGCAATACTGGTAAAGTGTTGTTTTCTGTTTTCATAATATAGGTAACGCCCCCATAGGTCTACTCCATAATAGAATTTCCACCTCTTGTAATCCCTAAATAATTTATCACCCCCTACTTTCAGAGCAAATTCATAAGTACTATCCTTATTACTTTCTGCACGGTAATCTCCCCCTATACGATAGGCTAAGACAGCATCTTTTAGGTAGCGATATTCTATCAAAAAGGTATTCGTATCGGAAGGAAAAGCAGAATTGACAAATCGGGAAATCCCTATACCTATCTGATGACGATAAGCAGGAGGAACACTAAGGCTATCTGTATGATTAAAAGACACATTGCCCTCTTGAGCGAGAGCAATGTGTGTAAGAAATAAGATAAAAATATATTTTCTCATTAATTATTTTTTCTTTCAAAGCGTTTGAAAATCTGAGTTACTCTATCTTCAAAATCACTCACATACTTTTCTGCTTTCTCTCTTGAACCATCGGAAAAGATAAAATAGATCACCCCTTTATCATTTTCTTCTTCATATTTTACATCAGCAATTTTGGAATTTCCTTTGAAGAGTTCTGCTTTTGCATAAGTATTTATCTGTTCTACAGAAAGCTTTGTTTCTCCTTTTGTTTTTTCATTGATACTCTTTACATCTATATTACCTTTTATCTGTAGATCTCCTTGAGTTGCAGTAATAGCAATTTTATCAATAGCCTCATTAAGGTCAGTTATATTTCCATAATCAGAGGTTGTCAATTTGATATCCGCATGTAAGCCAGTGGTACAACCTTGTGGAGACGAAAAGGCAAAATCAAAGATAAAGTTTTCTGGATTCTGTCTGTTCCACTGGATAGTTGTTGTAAAAGGATTCGTATATATACTTATGTGAGCCGATAGTGGCATAGTAAAGTTTGTCTTCTTATCAAAAGTAACATTTTTAACTGTTACTTCAAACACCTTTGTATTATCTACTGAAGCATAAAGGTGAGCTGTTGTAGGAAGATACACTTTATCATCCCCATAAGTAGCTTCAAAATCCTCATATTGGTCTATCACAAGCTTGCCATTATTGGTGGCTGCTTCCTTGGTAGCAGGGAAAATAAAAGTAACATTCTCATTGTTAGCTGTTTTTTCCCAAAGTGCTGTATTTTTGTTCCAAGTATAGGTTCCTTTCATTCGGTGATAGTTAAAACGATCTCCTTCTGTAAGTCCTTCTGCAAAATCCTGTTTGTCAAACATTTCTCCTAAGAAGTTCCCCCAAGATTGAGTTTCTCCCTGATGGTCTCTCACAGTTTCTTTAAATAGAAGATCATGAAAGAAGTTAGCAAAACCACCGTCATTGAGGTTTTGCAGACAATTATAAAAATTGTCCATAGTACTGCGAACCACGGCTTTGGATTCCTCCGCTGTGTATTCTTTCTCGTCATCCTTTTTGGAACATGTGGCAAAAAGGAGTGCCCCTAAAAAGGCAATGGCAATGTTCTTTAGTTTCATTTAATATGGTTTTTTAGTTGGGTGCAAAGATACATATTTTTTTTAATCCTCCAATGAATTACTGTACTATTTAGCTAATTGGCTAAGGTGCTCATTGACTAACGAGTTTATTTCTCTGGCTACGCGTAGTGCTTCAGTTCCTTGTAGGAAGGTCACCACTGGGGTGGTGTTATGTTCTATAGCATCGGCAAAAGTCTCTAATTCGTCCAAAATAGCATTGGAAGGCTGTACTTCTGGGTATTCAAAGTAGATTTGCTTGTGTTCGCCCTCAGCATTTTGGAGAATCATATCGTATTCATTGGGATGCTCTGGAGCATCTTTCATACGCACCACTTCTACCTTTTTCTCCAAGAAATCTACCGAGATATAAGCATCTCTCTGGAAGAAGCGGCTTTTGCGCATATTCTTCATGGAGATACGGCTGGCAGTAAGATTGACCACGCAACCATTTTCAAACTCTATACGGGCATTGGTAATATCGGGCGACTTGCTAATGACGGCTACTCCACTGGCTTCTATATGCTTTACAGGCGAATGCACCACACTCAGTAGGACATCTATATCGTGGATCATCAGGTCAAGCACTACGGAGACATCCGTACCACGTGGATTGAACTCGGCCAAGCGGTGTACTTCAATAAACATAGGATTCTCTATGGAGGACTTTACCGCTAAGAAAGCCGGATTAAAGCGCTCCACATGCCCTACTTGCCCCTTGAGGTGATTGGCCTCCAAGAGGCGATAGATCTCCTCAGCTTCTTCTACAGTACTGGTGATTGGCTTTTCTATAAAGATATGTCGCTTAGCTGCAATAGCTTTCTTGGCACACTCATAGTGAGAGAGAGTTGGGGTTACGATATCCACCACCTCTACTGCCTCAATAAGCTTATCCATATTATCAAAATAAGTATAGCCAAATTCGGCCACTACCTTCTGTGCTTGTTCTTGGTTAGGATCATAAAAACCAACTAATTCGTATCTTTCGGACTGATTCAAAAGTCTTAGATGTATTTTTCCTAAGTGCCCTGCGCCTAATACGCCTACTTTTAGTTTATTTTTCATTTTGTACGGCTTATTTTTTAGTAATATTCATTTTTTCGGCGAAATATTCACAGAAATCGCGCATGGTATCGGTCATTTTTTGATCTTGAGTAGCCTTATAGAACGTATCGGCCATGGTCTGGAATGTCTGATAGTAGAAAACATTCATCTCCTCCAAGGGCATATCCTTAGTCCAAAGGTCTATACGAAGTGCCTCCTTGGTCTTGTGATCCCATACGGAGAGAAACATGGCCTTAGCCTCTTGGTGTGCAATACCTCCATCGGGAGCCTCCCATGTGATGCGTTCAGGAATACGGTTTTCGTCCAATTCTACTTGCAATTTTATTTCAGAAGTATGATTCATTTGTTATTTTTTAGGTTTATAATTTGCTTTTTTAAAGAGTTCATCGTTGGAGACCGTGAGTAAGTCCCGCAAAGGGGTATTTTCAGGGAGCTTTTCCATATACTGTTCTACAATATTAAGACCTATATAGCGCCCTATCCCCCCAGGGGACTCGCTATCCAGTTCCAAATAGAACTTAGAGAAAGGGGCTATGTCTATAAAACGGTTAAGTACTTTCTTATCAGTACTATAGAGCAGTTGATTTTCTACAAAGTAGCGCCATATCTGCGCCTCATTGGCCTCTGCCCATTGGTATTTCTCTTGGCTATACTTGAGCAAATCCCTCTGAGGAGTAGTGGGGAGAAAGCGCTGGGCTAAATAGAGCACCTTTCCCTCATAGAGCATGGTATCCAAGAAAGTAGCATTGCGTGGTGGAGGAATAATTGATTGAGCAAAGGCAAGAGCTACATCTGTAGGGAGGTACTTTAGGTCTAATTCCTGAGCAATATAGCCTTCCAAATCCACATAAAAGCGATGCTTTGCGCCCAGATAATTATCCACCCCTATAAGTAATAAGCTATCAGCATAGATTACTCGAGAGGTATAATCCACATCGGAGATCAGGGTAACGACCTTAGGTGGGGTAAACTGAGGAAAATAGTACTTGACATGATCACAAATACGCTCAATTTGTTCTTTCTGCTGGGAGAAATTGCCTATGGTCTTAGCTGTCTCACTATAGAGCTCTCGCTCCAGCGTATCATGCTGCTTTTCTATCCACTGCTCATCGGGGGTAGTCTCTGGGAAGAAAAGCGGATAGCTTGCCTTCAAACGAGGTAAATCCTCTGCTGGAGTATTGAAAAAAATAGAATCCATTCGCAACACTTCCATCTTTACAGAAGGAGGTACAACGGGGTACTTAGTTCTATTACAGCCAAGTACCAGCAATATAAGCACTAAAGGTAAGTATTTCAGTCTCATGTTATTGGATAGTGAACGATGATTAGTGAATAGTGTTTTTCACTTTTCACTATTCACTTTTCACTAATATAAGTGCAAAGGTAATAAAAAAATATCTTATCCTAAATAGATTATACAGACAAATTTGTATAGTGGAAAATATTCCTCTGAGCAAAACCCTGTTTTTACAAGAAAATCACTACTTTTGTAGCTGATTATACAGCTATCATGAAAGCAACTTTTCAGAAATATACCTTACAGTTCAAGCGGCCTGCGGGTACCTCACGCGGGGTACTGACCGAGAAACCTACATGGCTTCTTACCATAGAGCACAACGGACGATATGGCGTAGGCGAATGTAGTCCGCTGCCTGGCCTAAGCATAGATGACTTGTCCGATTACGAGCGTAGCAAACTCCTATGGACTTGCACTCATATCTCCTTAGGCAAGGATACCCTTTGGGAACAGCTCAAGAGCTACCCCTCTATCCAGTTCGGGGTGGAACAGGCCTTCCTTTCCTTAGAGGCCGCACAAGAAGGGGTACTTTTCCCCTCTGCCTTTACCCAAGGGAAAGAGGCGATCCCTATCAATGGCCTTATATGGATGGGTGATAAGGACTATATGCAGCAGCAGATACGAGAGAAGCTCACCCAAGGATTCCACTGTATCAAGATGAAAATTGGCGCTATAGACTTTGAAACAGAATATCAGCTACTTAAAAATATCCGCCAAGAATACGCTCCGTCGGATATAGAACTTCGGGTGGATGCCAATGGTGCTTTCTCGCCCCTTGAGGCCTTGGAAAAGCTCAAGCGCTTGGCTGACTTACAGCTCCATTCCATAGAGCAACCCATTCGCGCAGGGCAATACGAGCAAATGGCACGCCTCTGTGAGGCCGCTCCCCTACCCATCGCCTTGGACGAGGAACTCATAGGGGTGGCCTGCCCTAAGCGAAAAAAGGAAATCCTCCAGTGGATAAAACCCGCCTATATCATTCTAAAGCCCTCACTTATAGGAGGGTACAGGGGCAGTGAAGAATGGATTACCTTAGCCGAAGAAGAAGGTGTGGGCTGGTGGGTTACCTCCGCCCTTGAGGGCAATATAGGTCTTTCGGCCATAGCCCAATGGACTTATACGTTGGGAAATCCTATGCCACAGGGCTTGGGTACAGGTAGTCTCTATACGAATAATTTCCCCAGCTTCTTGGAGGTAAAAAATGGAGGCTTATGGTGGATAAAATAAAAAAAATGTAATATATTTGCACCAAAATACAAAAGATGGAACAGGTCTATATTTTCACCCTCTCAGCGCTCTTTCTCTTAGCTATTTTTGACCTTGTAGTAGGGGTAAGCAACGATGCGGTAAACTTCCTCAACTCGGCTTTTAGCTCCAGAGCCGCACGCCTTCGCACCATTATGATTGTAGCGAGTATAGGAGTAGGAATCGGGGCTATCTTCTCCAATGGGATGATGGAAATTGCCAAAAAGGGAATCTTCAACCCTGAGATGTTTTACTTTGAGGAGCTGATGGTGATTTTCGCCGCTGTCATGCTGGCCGATATTGTTCTCTTGGACTTCTTCAACACGATGGGACTGCCCACTTCCACCACTATCTCTATCGTCTTTGAGCTTTTAGGCGCCTCGGTAGGGGTGGCTTTTGTCAAGGAACTCAAGAATAAAGACCGCCTGCTACATGTGATAGACGGGATTAGGGTATATATCAATACAGACAAGGTCGGACAAGTAATCTTGGCTATCTTTGCCTCGGTATTCATTGCCTTTGTAGTAGGGTCTTTTGTACAATTTATCACCCGTATCATCTTTACTTTTAATTTTGAGCGCCGTATGCGCTACTTTAGCGGTATTGTAGGGGGGATTGCCCTCACCGCTTTGAGTTACTTTTTGGTTATCAAAGGCTTAAGTGGCCTTTCCTTTATGCACAAGGAGCAGTTAGACTGGATAGACCAACATACAGGCTTGCTCTTAGGGATTTTCTTTATTGTCTTTTTCCTCTTAGGACAGCTACTTTATTGGTGCAAGGTGAGTATATGGCGGGTGGTGATTCTATCAGGTACCTTTGCCTTAGCTATGGCCTTTGCAGGCAACGACTTGGTCAATTTTATCGGGGTACCTGTAGCGGCTTGGGATTCCTTTCAGCTATGGGAAGCAGCAGGAACTCCTCACCATTCGCTGACCATGGAAGGGCTTAGAGAGAATGCACAAACCCCACAACTCTTCCTTATCATCGCCGGGACACTGATGATACTAACCATCTGGTTCTCCAAGAAAGCACTCAACGTGATGCAAACCGAAATGAAGCTCTCCCAGCAGGGCGGTGGTAAGGAGCGATTCGAGGCCACAGAGCTCTCCCGTGGTATTGTGCGCTTTAGTGTATGGGTTACCTCAATGGTGGAAGCTCTTATTCCTAAGCGTACCTTGGCATATATTGATAGTCGTTTCAAGAAACCTGAAGAAGATCCTAATGCCATAGATAAGCCTGCTTATGATGTGGTTCGTGCAGCGATTAACTTAGTGGTCTCCAGTAGCCTTATTGCAGTGGGTACCTCCCTGAAACTACCACTCTCCACCACTTATGTATCCTTCATGGTAGCCATGGGTACCTCTCTTGCTGATAGGGCTTGGGGAAGGGAGTCGGCTGTATTCCGCGTGGCTGGGGTGTTCAATGTCATCGGTGGCTGGTTCATGACCGCTGCGGCAGCCTTTGTTATGGGGCTTATCACGGCGGTAATCCTCTTCTATGGGGAGATCTATGGGCTTATCACAATGATCTTCCTAGTGGGTTACTTAGTGGTGCGCAATGCTATAGCCTACCGCCGCAAACAGCGCAAGGAAAAGGAAGCCCAGAAGAAACGCTTTAACAAGGAAGACCTCATCACCATCAGTGGTATTATGAAGCTCAGCTCACAGAATATTGCAAAGGCAGTACAGACGATAGATGAGCTCTATCGTGAGGTTATAGACAACCTTGCCGTAGAGAACCACAAAGGACTCAAAGCCTGCAAAAAACGCGCCAAAGCTCTTACCTCCGACATAGAAGACCTCAAGAGTGATATTTACTACTTTATCCGCTCCATTGACGATAGTTCAGTAACCTCCAGTAAGTTCTATATCCTTATCTTGGATTACCTACACAGCATGTCCAACTCTATCAGCTTTATTGCTGATACAAGTTATACTCATGTGGATAACAATCACAAAAAACTCAAATACAACCATATACGCAATCTCAAGACCATTTCCGAGAAGATGCAACACCAGTTCCAAAAGATTCTTGAGATCCTGAATGTATCCATGTATTCGAACTCCACCACTCAACTGATCAAGGATGTGAGTGCTATCAAGGACGAGATCTCCGAGCTAATAGAGAAGCAAATACGCGACATACGCACCACCGAATCCAGCCCTAAGAACACCAAACTCTATTTCAGTTTGCTCTTGGAAACCCGCGTACTAATCCGCTCTATCATCAACCTAATGACTCTCTTTAAGAACTTTAAAGACCAGTACAAGGAAATCTGAGATAATGATTAATGATTAATGACTAATGATTAATGACTAAATTAAGGCATAATTTATTACCTCTTAGAAAGTTAGCAGATAGTATTTCAAGGATACGTGCTCTATAGCTCCTTGAACGAATAGAACACTCTCTTTATAAAAAGAAAGACTCACAGTGTAGGCTGTGAGTCTTTCTCTTGTGATTAACCTTTATCAGCGTTAATCATTGACAATTAATTAGAATCCTAATTCTTTCTTTACATCATTGAAAAGGTCTTTACCGTCAGCTACGATAACACCTGCACCAGTGGCTGAATCCAATACATATTGGTAACCTTGTGCTTTAGCTACCTTTTCTACAGCCTTTTTAGCTTTCTCCATGATAGGCTCTATGAGGGCTTGGCTTTTCTTTTGGTACTCCTCAGCAGCTGTCTGTTGTGCCTGACGGATGTTATTTTGCATGGTTTCCAAAGCACGTTGCTCTTTTTCAAGTTCTGCTTGTTTTTCTTTGAGCTGTGCTTCAGTAAGGGCATTTACCTTTTGTTGGAAAACCTCCAATTTCTTCTGGTATTCCTTAATAGAGGCCTGAATGTCATTGGTGAAGGATTGTTCTACTTTTTGCAACTCTGCTTGTGCCTTTTTCATCTCAGGCATTTCTTTGAGGAGCTTTTGAGAATCAATATGCGCTATCTTTGCTTGCGCCATAGCCACAGTAGTACCACCCAAAATAAAGGCTGCTGTAATTACCCAATTTCTAATCTTTTTTATCATTTTTATATATTTAAAATAGTTCTTAGTTGTTAGTGATTAGTGGTTAGTGGTTAGTTGTCAGTGGTTAGTAAACATAGTAGTACTCTTCACTTTTCATTTTTCACTCTTCACTTTTCATTTTTCACTTTTCACTTAATTATCTTGTTCTTTCATTTCTCACTTTTCGCGGTTCAGGCTTGAGCTCATTCTTCACTTTCTGCTCTTCATTTTTCACTTTTCGTTGTTGTTTTTCAGTTTTGAAATCTGTCCCAAGGCTCTCCTTCAGCAGGGTACTGATTTCCTTATTACGGTCTTCGGCATTGTCCTTGCGCTTGAGTAAGCGGAGCACCACTTTGGTAATGTCATTCTTCTCGGCAGCATAGATAGCTGCAGCATCTTCAGAGGTGAGTATATAGTCAAACTTACGAGTCTTGGCTATCTCCTGAGTGATGTTGAACACCTGATCCTGTATAGGCTGCACAAGGCGCCAGCGCTGAGTGATATAGTCCCCTGTTTCGGCACCAAAGCGTTTTTGCTTATATTCCTCAAGGTTTTGGGTGAGTACTTGTATTTCCTCCTCCTTATCCTTAATAGTTTCAGGGGTGAGCAGCGGTTTTTCTGCATCAAGCTTTTCCTGACGAGTCTTGATCTCTGCCTGCTTCTGTGCTATTTCCTGCTCCCATTGGGCTACTTTCTGTGCCAATTGCTCGCTGGCTACCTTGTATTCGTCCATATTCGCCAAGATATAATTCATATCCACATAGGCAATACGAGTTGCTTGCTGCGCCAAAAGTGGCTGCAGAAAGGAAAGGAAAAACAAGGATACAGAGAAAACTTTTATATTCATGATTTTGGATATATAAAATATCGTGCCAAAATTAGGAATTTTTTCCCGAATAAAGACGATTTAAGTATTATTTATGCTTTTTGTGACGTTTTTAAATCTTTTACTACTCATAATCAAGGACATTCCCAAGGGAGATCCTCCACTGGGGAGATCATCTCAGGTCGGTATTCGTAGTGCCACCACTCGGAATAGATGGATTTGAAATTGTACTTATCCATCACCTCCTTCAGTAGCTTACGATTGTCCAAGACTTCCTTAGGTAGCTGGGTATAGGTATGGTGAGCACGTGGCGAAAAAGTATCAAAAGGGGTACCCATATCCAGTTCCTTGCCTGTGGCCAGATTGACCAAGGTCAGATCCACCGCCGCTCCCCTATTATGCTTGGAGCCTTTGGCAGGGTTGGCCACATAGTGGGTACCTGGGAGGATCTTCCACATCTTTTTCTGCACCGAAAGCGGGCGATAGCAGTCAAATAGCTTAAGAGAGTAGCCACGCTTTACAAACTCTTTTTGGGCGGCTACCAAGGCCTCGGCGGTCGCCTTTCTTAGGTAACATTGTGGGCAGTCATATACAGCTTGTTTTAAGAAATTGTCCGCCGTGGCATATTTTATATCCAAGATAATATCGCTTGAGAGGGTTTGTATATTGACAAATTCTTTCCTAAAGGCACGGCGCTGGTTCCATGTATGTAGTTCCTTTGGGGTCATGTGAGCAGGTGGTTCCCCTTCGGTCATCTGTGCATTTACGACTAAGCTCACCCACAGAAATATTAAGCAATAATATATCCGAAATGTTCTTTTTTTTACTTTTCCCATAATTAGTTCGGCATTCTTAACCATTTGATTAGTTCCTTGTACGAAGGCTTCTTCCCATAGGAGAGGATCCCTATGCGATAGATACGGGCAGAGACCCATATAGCTAAGAAGAAAAAGCCATAGAGCAGTGCCAAAGAAAGGATAATCTCTCCCCAAGAGATCCCAAAGGGAATACGCATAAGCATCACCACAGGGGAGGTTAGTGGAATATAGGAAAAAATTACCGATACGACACCGTGAGGGTCTTCAATTACGGTAAAGAAGCCTATGTAAATGGCCAAAATCAGCGGAAGCAGTACAGGAAAGAGAAACTGTTGGGTATCGGTTTCACTATCCACAGCGGCTCCTATGGTTGCATAGAAAGCACTATAGGTGAGGTACCCCCCTATGAAAAATAGGAAAAAGGATATCAATAGTTTAGCCAAAGGTAGGCTATTAACTTCATTTATGATATTGACCAAAAGATGTGGGTCAGCTGTAGGGGCAACCTGAGTTGCTGTAGGCGAAGAGAGAAAGGATAGGAGAAATCCTGCAATCACCACCCAGATAACAAACTGGGTTAGTCCCACCAGTGAGGTGCCTATAATCTTGCCTAAGAGTAGGATACTTGGCCTTACCGAGGAGACAATCACCTCCACAATACGATTGACTTTTTCTTCTATGACGCTGCGCATGACCATATTGCCATAGACTATGATAAACATCATCAGTAGGTAACCCGCAGTACCCCCAAAAGCGAGCTTGAGCCAACCCAAGGTTTGAGAACTTTCGTCTCCAGAGAAATTGGCCAACGCGATAGAGACCCGCTGCTGTGCCTCATCTATCTGGGAAGGGGTGATAGAGGCTGCCTCTAAGTTATGACGGAAGAGCCCCTTCTCGAGTTTTCCTTGTAGGCTCTCTACAAAGGTAACACTGGGGGTTTCTTCACTAAAAAATTGGAACTGAGCGGCTTGCTTATCTATATAGAGCAGCCCATAGGAGTTTTCAGAACGTGCCGTCTGCTTGAGTTGCTCCAAATCACCCTCTGTGTGATAGCTCACTGAGAGGTCGGGACTCTTTTGGAAAATCTTTTGGAAATAGCCACTTTCGTCTAAAACCTCTATATGTCGCTGAGTGCTATTGTTCAGCTGGGTAAGGTAGCCTATCAGTAGGGACAAGGCAACCACGGCCAATGGACTAAGGAAAGTCATTAGCAGAAAAGACTTATTGCGTACCTTAGTGAGGTATTCGCGAATGATGATAAGACGTAATTGTTTCATAACTCGTGCAAAGTTACAACTTTATCAGCAATTATACAAACGGTTTGCGACAAATAATCACCAGCTTATTTCCTATTCCTCCGAGGGTGAAGAACAGATAACGATTCCCCCCTTCGGCTATGGAAAAGCGCTCGCGTATCTCGGCTACTTTCATAGGAAAATTACGTACAGTGATATTGGCCTGATCTATCTTGCCGCTCTTGAGGAGTTTTCGGTCATAGGGGAGCATTTCGTCTATGAGAAAGACCCGCCCTGGGAAGTCTGGAATATAGTCCTCTCCCAAAAGTAGTTGAGAATCCTTGTTCAGATAAGCCAGCCCATAGGCACGCCCTACTGGGAAAAGTCCCTTACCCTTGAGCAAGGCAGCATTAGGTTCATAAAGGTAACGACAGAGATAGCCGCGAGTCATAGGGACACCCTCACTACCTATTTCAGAGGGAAAGAAACTGAAAATATCCGTACGAGTAAGCAACATATTGACGGTTTTGATCCTTACCTGACCTATAAGTGGTGTTTTCTTTAGCAGGAAAAGCAGTTCCTTGACCTCTGCTTCCACTGCTACGATATGTACCTCATGCGTTTGAGGTAGCTGGGTAAGTGCACGGCTAATGTCCAACATGGGAGATGCTTTGAGCAAAATCATATCCGTATATTGCCAAAGAAAATCAAGGCTATGGGGCACATCGGGGGTACAGTCCTCCAAGAAATAGACCTTGCGCTTGTGGCTATCGCGGCGGGCAGGGTCTAAATAAATCGTATCGTAGTGCCTTCCCTCGCGAGCTAAGTAGGCATAGGAGTCCTCTGCCACACAATGTATATCAGCTTCTAATACAGCAAAGTTATGTGCTACTATCTCCGAGAGTGCCTCCTGTAATTCACAGTGAGTTACCTTCTGGCAATGCTGGGCAAAGAAATAATCATCAACCCCGAAACCGCCAGTGGCATCAAGCAGGGAGCCATTCCCTACTAATGACGCCTTATAGCGTGCCGTGGCTTCGGAAGAGGCTTGCTCCAAAGAAAGCTTTTCAGGAAAATAAATCCCCTCGGTTGCTTGCCATAAGGGTAACTTGTCCTTGGCCTTCTGCCTACCCAATAGCTGTTGGGTGAGTTCGCTGGAGCTTACCCCCTCAAAGGGTGATTTCTTCAAGGCAAACCCAGCAGGATCATCTTCCTTATGTGCTTGTAAATAAGCCTGTATTTCAGGGTCTAACAATCTGTGATTTAGCATGTTATTTCTTTTCTAAAATTTCCCCCTCGGATTTCACGGATTTCACAGATTTTCTATGTTTGTGTAATTGTATTGCTGCGATTCTCACGGAGTTACGCTTAGTTGTTGTATCATTCTCTCCGTGGAATCCGTGGGAGCTAATAGAATTTCTTATATCTTAGCGGTGAGTAACTGAATGAGTTTGTTCTTAGGGAAAACAGCCTTGAGGATTACCTTAAGCACCGTATAGGCAGGAATGGCTATGACCATACCTACTATCCCGAAGAGGGTTCCGCTAATAAGAGTAACAATAAATATCTCCAACGGACTGGACTTCATAGAGTTAGAGAATATAATAGGCTGACTAAAGACATTATCTATGAATTGAGTAATCAAAAAGCCCAATAATACATAAATAGTCTTAGGCAGGATCACACTTTGCAGATCGGCATCCATAAAATTGGATATGGTCAACACTGAAATTACTACCGCCCCTATCATAGGCCCTACATAGGGAATTACATTGAGCAAGGCACAGAGAAAAGCTATGATCAAGGCATCCTTCACTCCAAAAATAAGCAATACAATGGTGAGCAGGATAAAGATAACGCTCAGTTGTAGGAACAACCCTAAGAAATAACGAGAAAGCAGGCGCTTGATATCCTCTATGGTCTTTCTCACTTGTGGCAAGCGCTCACGCTTTACCAAACTCAGAAAGCTATTAATGATAGCTGTACCATCTTTCATAAAGAAAAAGGTAATAAAGAGTACTGAGAAAAGCCCCACCCCTATATTGCTAATAACGCCTATAAAACCATTGAGCACCGCTGAAACATCTTGCATATTGAGCAATTCAGGGATATTGCCCACTTGGGATTCCAACCTCCCCATGCCTAAGGAATGGAGTAGGTCGTCCAAGAAACGATGAATATTGTTGTTCAGTGCCTGAAAATCAATAGAGGCCAAGTTCTTTCCTTGAGAGATCAGCATAGGTACAAAAAGGCTGATAAGGCCTGCAAATGCGCCTAAGATAACTACAATAACTGTAATAGTCGCCCAAGTATTCTTGAACTTAAGGCGTTTCTTTAGAAATTTTATCATAGGCCTACCTATAAGGGCTAATATGGCAGCTAAAACAATATATACGATAATATTCTGTAGCTTATATAAGCCTAAAATTAGTAGAACAATACCTACTATAATCCCCACTGCCTTGAGGATTCCTTGTGCAATAGTGTTTGAATTCATTTTTCAAAAAATAAAAAGTAATGACGAATAGGTTCATCTGTCTGCCAGTTGACTCATTATCATTCTGTCATTTCCGTTAAGATCCTTTCTTAGTTCCGTGTAAAATCCTTTCTGCTGGAGCATTTGGCACATCGGATCACCTAAGTATTGGTTAATCTCAAAGAATAACCTACCCTGTGGAGCGAGGTTGTGGGTAGCTATAGTTGCTATTTTGTCATAGAATAACAAGGGATTGTCATCGGGGACAAAAAGCGCTAAGGCGGGTTCATGTTCCAGTACATTGGGGTGTATCTCCTGCTTCTCTTGCTCGCGCACATAAGGAGGGTTGGAGACGATGATGTCAAAGTAAGCAGCTAAGTCCCCTACCTGTAGTATGTCCTGCTGTATAAGCTCTATGACGGCTTTGTTACGCTTGGCATTGGTACGGGCTACCTGCAAGGCTCCTTCGCTTATGTCTATAGCCGTTACCTTGGCATGGGCTAAGTACTTTTTCAGTGCAATAGCAATAGCCCCACTACCTGTACCTATATCCAAGATCCGTAGGTTTTCTTCTCTGGCATAAGTGGTCAGAATCCAATCCACCAGCTCTTCGGTCTCTTGGCGAGGAATCAGCACGCGCTCATCTACATAGAGGTCTAAACTGAGGAAAGAGGCTTTCTGATAAATATATTGTATCGGAATATTACGAGCAAGTTGCTCACATACTGCCTTGAGTTCAAGGGTTTTCTCATGAGGAATCTCATCATCATTATGCATCATGGCTGTGATGGCACTCATCCCTAAGGTCTCTTCCAAGATAATACGCAATAGCCCCTCTCGCTCGGATAGGTCATAGTTGGAAATCTCCCTCATGAAGGACGCCCTAAAGTTGCCTATAGTCATTTTTTGTTTTTTGCTTTAGCGAAAATATCTCGGATAAGCTCCCTGAAGGTATCAAAATCCACCTTATAGGTCAGTCCCGTACCTTGGGAATAGTCTATTTTGTCCATTAGGTACTGCTGGAGTTCGTTCTCGCGGTTAAAGATCTTAGCACTCAATCGGCCGTCCTTGGTCAAAAGAAACTGGAGTTCAAAGTCTCCTGCCACAGCCGTTTGGGTAACCCCACCAACGGGAATCCCTAACTTACCATTGAAGAAAATCCTATCGGTTACTTGAGTGGATACAGTAATTCCCAAGCGGTCGGAGCTATTGTAAGCCCTATTGGGGGTAGCCGTACCACTCTCATAGCTCACCCCTAAGTTCAGCTTGTCATCATCACTGGAGAGCAATTGGTTAAAGATCCCTGTGGCTGTCTCCAACACATTATAGGAAAGCATCTTTTCCCCAGCAGTGGCATCACTCAGGAAGTTACCCTGTGCCAGCAGAGAGAAGGCTTGGAGTTGTTTCTTATCATTATCCTCCAAGTGGTAGTTCAATTCGGAAACCAAGCTCGGACTACTGTCGGGGAACTTGATGTCAAAGACCGTCTGAGGGTGAGATAAGTCTCCCTGTAGGTTGATAATCACTTGGGTCTGTATCTTTCGGTTAAGGTTGGTCTCCAAAAGTGTAGAAGGATTCACATAGAGGTTATAGGCAGCCCTTAGGTTCTGCAAAGTTGCCCCCATAGGATCGCCATTCCATGAGATAGAGCCGTTGGGCAACACCTTGAACTTCTTATCTATCAGTCCTTCATACTTAAAGTTGTATTCGCCAGAGGTGGTGATAAAGTCCCCCCACATATTGAATTTTCCTGTAGTGTTAATCTCCAACAGTAGGGTTCCTGCCCCTCGTCCTATAAGACTGGAGTTGTTCTTAGGATCCACAATGATCTCCACCTCGGCCGAAGGAAGCACATCCACCTCAAAGTTCATTTCAAGCCCCTGATAGGTCTTGGTTACCAGCTGTTTTTTGCGTTGTTTTTCCTTGGAGATAAAGGTAATAAAAGAATCATCACCCACAGTCTGGGTATCGCTCAGCGGGATTTTAAACTTCGTCCCCTCTCCTGTTACAGCATTGACCCCTATGGTAAGGTCATCTACCGAGCCCTTGATACTGGCCTTGCCTATAATAAATCCCGTGCCATAGAAGAGGTCATTATCCTTAGGCCCTGTGTTGAGTGCTAAGAATCGCTTGCCTTTGGTATCAAAACGCAGATCCAAGTACCAGTCCGATAAGCTGCGATAGCCTGCTCCACCACTGAGATAGATCTTGGTCTTGTAAGCCGTATCGGTAAGCGAGGTTTCCTTGATCGTAAATCGGTTATCCTTTAGCCCAATATGCAGGACATCATCAGCTTCCAAGTCTATATTTAGGTAAGGTACCCCTACTCCTGCCTTAGAGACAGCAAAATCACCTTCTATCTGGGGTTTGGTTAGAAGGCCTGTAACCTTGGCCTGTCCTGTAAGTGCCCCACGTAGGTTAGAGAGAATATCTTGGGTAAAAGGAGCAAAGGGTTTCAAGTTCAGTTCGGTGATATAGCTCTGTAAGTCCAAATACGTTTTGTTATCCTTGAGGAAGATTTTTCCATAGAGCTGAAGTCCCTCTCCTAAGAGGTTGAAGAACTCCAAACTGGCTTTGAAGGAAGAAAGGTTCTCATCACCTACGATACTGGCCTGCAAATCACCTAAGTCGTATTTGTTCAATACCAATTGCTTAAGACTTAGATCGGCTGCAGGATAATACTTTTCCTTCTGCTGTACTAAGGACAAGTGGCCGTTGAGCTGTCCGCTTACACTGAGGTTGTCCATGGTGGGGATAATCTTATTGACATCCACCTTGTCAAAGACCAAATGTAGATCTTTGTAGTTGTTTTCCTTAGCTATTCTTCCATTGACAGAGATAGCTTCCTGCTCGTGGCGGAGGGAAATAGGGCGTATCTGCAACGAATCCATCTTGCGGTTAATCACCACTTTGTTCTCCCTATCCTTATCTATCTTCCACTCATTGCCCTTGAAGAGAATATACGAAGAAGGCTTGATCCCCACCTCCGACTCTCGCCTTGGAGTAATGGTATGGTAGAACCTGAGGTTATAATCGTCCTCGGAGTTACGCCCTCCCTTGAACTCTGTCTGGAAAAAGAGCGTATCACTGACCGAGGTATTGACCATATTGAACTCCTCTATCTTGTAATAAGGATTTTTGACACTGGATATTTGCAGTAGTGACCTATAAGTGGGGTTCTTCTTGTCATACTCTAAATTGACCCCACGCAGCGAATAGTCTGATATATTGATGTAAGGCGAACGAAAATTGAGCTTAAAATCATGTTCGTCCCCCACCAATTTCCCACGTATAAAGGTATTCGGAGCAAAAGAGAGCTCAGGGAGGAATAGCTCTACAATCTTATTGTAAATCTTAAAATCAAAGGTCAAGTACTGTCCTTGCATCACCTTGAAAGGCTTATAGTTTTCAAACCCATAGGCAAGGGTATTGACCAAGACCTGACCTATTTGGGCAAACTTGAACTCGCCTTGTATCTTTCCCGAAATAATATCGGTAGACTCCAAGGTAATCGTACGCAAGCTGGTGGTATCCTTCTGTATATTTATCGCAAAATCGGCAAAGTTGTACGTTTGGTCATTCTTTTGGTAAGATGCATTCTTGAGCTGTACTCGCCCCACCATATTGTCTAAGCTATTACCTGTGATATCAAGGTCTATATTTCCCCTCACCTTGGCAATAGAGTCTTTTTGTATAAATCCCAAAGCCTTGAGGTCTATATACTTCATCTCTCCCAAGAGTGTATAGTTGGAGCGCTGAGAGGAAGTAATATCGGCCATGCCCTTGAAATCCATCTGGAGGTTATCATCACCTATGGATGCGGTTGCCTTGATCTTCTTTTGGAAATATTCCGCATCAAGCTTTATATCCTTGTACAAATAGTTGTTATACAATGCAGAATGCACCTGTCCATGTAAGGAGAGCTTATCTAACTTATTAAAATCCAATCCCTTACCCACAAATTGCAAACTTGCCGAAATATCTCCTAAGTCATCGAGCTTAAAGAGTTCTCCCACCTTCAGTTGGTAGGTGTCCAGCTTGCCCTTGTAGGTCGCCTCCTTCAGGTCCTTTAAATTATAGAATGAGCCACTAAGGATAAAGTCGCCTCGCTGGGTGAAGACATCGGCATCTATGAGTAAGTCGCGGGTGGTATAGGTCAGTTCCGCCTGCCCTTCAAAGAGTCCAAAGTAGCGCAAATCCTCAGGAAGGCTCTCCCCTAATACCTTGGGCATGAGCGCAGTAATATCGCCATAGGAAGAGGAAAAATGTGGGAAATTCCCCCAAAAGACAAAGTCTTTTTCAGGAGAAAAAGCATTTCTAAGTAGTATCCCCTCCCCTTCTATAGCGGTACTTTCATGGTACAGATGTATATCCTTGATAGAAAGATTATTAAGTGTCCCCGAAAGCTCTCCCTCCGCCTCTAAGGTCTTTTCCATAGCAAAACCATCATAGAACCCATTGAGATCATTGGTACTGATAAGCGAGTTCCTCAGGGTCGCCTTGAGCGTTACTTTGTTCAAGAAATCTGCATAACTTCCCTCATAGGGCGCAAAACTCAGGTCGGCATCTATGGTAGAAAAGGGCGTCTTAAGCAGTGTTTTATCTATAGAGATTAGTGTATCGGCGTAGTGGAAATTAGTAGAAAGATCATCTATTTTGAGATGCTTGCCATAGAGCAATGTTCCGTGCTTCATCTGGAGCTTGACATCGGAATCCACAATCTCAAAGTCTGTAACTTGTCCTGCAATACCCTCTACCTCCACCAGTACAGGACTTTCGCCTGCGGTGGTATTGAAATCACACACACGGAAGTAACCATTTTTGAGCCTTATAGTATTGGCTCTCATGATAAAAGGCTCTTTACTTGGTGGCTCTCCAGAATCAAAACGAGAGACAAACACCTCCAAGTTGGACAAGGTATCTCCCTTATAGGTCTTCATATCGATCATAAGTCCATCGGCCTCTATATTGGAGAAGATAAGGTTGCCGTTCATCACGGCCTTGAGATCCAGCAAGGGGGTACGTATCTCATGTGCTGCAATAAGGGTATCTTGGTGGTGATCACGGATAAGCACTCCGTCCAATCCCACCATACCTGTAAGGCTTATGGATACACGCTCCACCTGAATATCTACCTTGTAATCCTCATTGATACGCTGCATTACCCATGTAGCCAATCGGGTTTGTACCACTGGCAACATCAGTAGTAAAAGGGTGAATATCAGTATATAAATAAAAGTCTTGAGAACTATCTTGACTATACGAAAGATTTTGTATGCCACTTTCTACGTTTTTTGGCTCCAGCAAGCAGGAGCATATACGAAATTTGGCACAAATGTACAACAAAAAATGCTTGATTGGGCTTTCTAAAAGAAAAAAATAACAATTAGCGTTTTGGATTTTTAGTTTTGAATTAGTATAACTCAAAACTAAAAACTTTTCACTACCTTTGCCTTCTGAAAACAAGCCTCTCTTATGCGTACAGATATACCTTATATATTAGCCATAGAATCCTCTTGTGATGACACCTCGGCAGCAGTTATGCAGGGCGATAAAGTCCTCTCCAATGTTATTGCCAGCCAAAAGATACATGAGGAATATGGCGGGGTGGTGCCTGAGTTGGCCTCTCGTGCCCACCAGCAGAACATCATTCCTGTGGTGCATCAGGCTTTGCAGCGCGCAGCAGTGGGTAAGGAACAACTCTCGGCTATTGGCTTTACCCGTGGGCCAGGACTACAAGGCTCCCTACTGGTAGGGGTATCTTTCGCTAAGTCCTTGGCACTCTCCTTGGGGATTCCCTTGGTGGAAATCAATCATCTGCAGGGGCATATCCTCTCCCACTTCATTGACGAAGGCCAGAGCAAACCCTCCTTTCCCTTTTTAGCCATGACCATAAGCGGCGGGCATACCCAAATCCTCCGTGTGAATGATTACTTTTCTATGGAGGTATTAGGAGAAACCCAAGACGATGCCACTGGTGAGGCTTTTGACAAGACAGCCAAGCTATTGGGACTCCCCTACCCTGGAGGGCCACTGATTGACCAATATGCCCAGCAGGGTAATCCACATGCTTTCCCCTTCCCTATTCCAAAGGTAGAGGGACTTAACTTCAGCTTCTCTGGACTGAAAACGGCGGTGCTCTATTTTATCCAAAAACAGGAAAAGGACGATCCCAATTTTGTCCAAACCCACATGGCCGACATCTGCGCCTCGGTACAATATACCATTATTGAAATCCTTATGCGCAAGCTCAAGAAAGCCGTGACAGAGACAGGTATCCGCCAAGTGGCCATAGGTGGTGGCGTCTGTGCCAACTCTGGTCTGAGGAAAACGCTCCAGCAATACGCTCACAAATATCACTGGGAGGTCTTCCTACCCCAGTTCCAATACTGTACCGACAATGCCGCTATGATTGGTATTGCCGCCTATTTCAAATATTTACAAAAAGACTTTGCCGATATGCACGTAACGGCACAAGCAAGATATAGCTTTAGTGACTAATGACAAGTGACAAGTGACAAGTGACTAATGACTAATGACTAATGACAAGTGACTAATGACAAGTGACTAATGACAAGTGACTAATGACTAATGACTAATGACAAGTGACTAATGACTAATGACTAACAACTAAAAAAATGAACATCGCAATTGTTTGTTATTCCACTTTTGGTGGAAGCGGGGTGGTCGCCACTGAATTGGGGGTCGCCCTTGCCCAAAAAGGCTATCAGATACACTTTATTACCTACGGACAGCCTGTAAGGCTCTCCGCCTTTCATAAGAATATCCACTTACACCAAGTGTATGTGGAGGAATACCCCTTGTTCCGCTATCAGCCCTACGAACTGGCTCTATCAAGCAAGATGGTGGAGGTAGTCAGGGAGTACAATATAGATATTATCCACGCCCACTACGCCATTCCTCATGCTTATACAGCCTACATGGCCAAGCAAATCCTACAGAAAGAAGGCTTAGAAGTGAAGATTATCACCACCCTACACGGTACCGATATTACCTTGGTAGGCAACCACCCTTATTACAAGACGGCGGTCAATTTCAGTATCAATGCCTCCGATGCAGTAACCGCGGTTTCCAAAAGCTTGCGCGATATGACTTACGAACTCTTTGACGTGCAGAAGCATATCAATGTCATTCCCAACTTTATCAATATAGAAAAGAAAAAGCAGCACCCCAAGACTTGCCACCGAGCCATGCTGGCCAACCCTGACGAGATGATCCTCACCCATGTGAGCAATTTCCGCAAGGTCAAAAGAGCCTGCGATGTAGTACGTGTCTTCCACAAAGTACTCCAGCAAAAGAAAGCGCGACTGGTCATGGTCGGCGATGGCCCTGATAGGGAAAATGCCCAAGCCCTCGCCCACGACTTGGAGATACAGAACTACGTTAATTTTCTCGGTAATTACTTAGATGTCAATGATATTCTATGCTCCAGCGACCTTTTCCTACTTCCTTCGGAATCCGAGAGCTTTGGATTGGCTGCTCTTGAGGCTATGGCCGAGGGGGTACCTGTTATCTCCAGCAATGCTGGGGGAATTCCAGAGGTAAATAAGCAGGGCGTATCAGGCTTTCTCAGTCCTGTGGGCGATATAGAGGACATGGCTCACAATGCCCTTGTAATCCTACACGACACGGAAACGCTCTCTCGGTTCAAAGCACAAGCCTTTGAGGAAGCTACCCATTTTGATGAAGCAAAGATCATACCTATGTATGAGGCTATCTATAAGCTGGTCATGAATGAATAACAAAAGGGTTAAAATGATATTAAATAAAGTCGTTTCTACATATTTTATCCTTACCTTTGCAACAGTGTAGTATTAATCACAAATCAATTCTTATGACAGGTATCGAATTACAACAAGCACTCAATGACCTTTGTGAAGATGTGAAAAGCAAATTAACTGGTTTTCGCTTTTGTGGTATCCTCAAATCTTCTGATAGTACCATTATAGCAAAGAGTTATTCATTTGATTCACAGTTAGAAACAGCCAATAACGTAGCTCCTCTCTTTGGTACTATTGTAGATCAAGTAAAGCAAGTGGTTTCCTTAAGTGCTGCTGCTGGAGTTACCGAAACCCATAGTATTCTTATAGAGACGAACAAGGCTACTTTTGTTGTTGGAATTTCTAACAAGGGAAAGTTTTTTATTGTGATTGTCTTGGAAAGAGACAAAGCCAATATAGGTATTGCCAGATCGCTCATAGAAAGAAGCCGTCCGCTTGCTACAATATTAGACGAACAACTTGCCTAAAAAATCTTACAAATAGCTTTAGAGCACAGATTCAGATAGAGAATTTGTGCTCTTTGCTTTTTTGTCTCACTCACCCCTACATTGCATTGACTTCTGACTATTGTTATAAAAAAAAAGGGGTTTTTGTGTGGTTTTAAAAAAAATTTCGTATCTTTGTCCCACAAAATACTAAATATAATTTTCAATGAAATCGCTAAAACTAACACTCTCTGTATTAGCTGTTACAGCACTTGTAAGCTGTAATGGTGGCTCAGGAAATGGACAAAACAATGCCTCTGATAGTGCCACTGCTTCTAATACAACAACTGAGGCTCCTGCCGCTACACCCGCTGCACCAGTTGAAACACCCGCTGCACCTGCAGGCGGTGCCAATGTAGATTTAAGCAATAAGGGAATAGGCCCTGTAAAGGCTGTAAACCCACCTCTTGCTGCTACCCCTGATCAAGCACTTGCTGAAAAAGGTAAAGAACTCTTCAAGCTCAACTGCACTGCTTGCCATAAGCCTACTAAGAAATTCATAGGCCCAGCTCCTAAGGGTATCTTAGAAAGACGTGCTCCTGAATGGGTATTGAACATGATCCTCAATCCAGAAGGTATGCTCGCCGGAGACCCTATCGCTAAGCAACTCTTAGCTGAGGCTAACGGTGCTCCTATGGCTAACCAGCACCTCACTGAGGAACAAGCCAGAGCTATCTTAGAGTACTTCCGTACTATAGAATAAGACCTAAAGACTGCTTAAGCAAGGCCTTAGGCAGTCTTTGTAATCCCTCAAGGATATAATTTTTTTTAAATAAATTGTTTTATGAAGACAAGCAAATTGTTATCTTTGGCAGTTGCTGGTGCTTTTCTTGCCAGTTGTGGAAATGGCAACAATAGCAATGGTAATAAGTCTGGGGCTATGGGAGCTTCAGATGCTGCCTCAAGGGTGTATGTAGCACCCGGAGAGTACGATGAGTATTATGCTTTCCTTTCAGGTGGTTTCAGTGGTCAGCTTGCCACTTACGGACTTCCTTCAGGACGACTTCTCAAAGTAATCCCTGTATTCTCTCAAGACCCTGAAAAAGGATATGGTTACAACGAAGAAACCAAACCCCTTTTGCAAACTACCCACGGATTCATTCCTTGGGATGACACTCACCACCCCGATCTTTCTCAAACTAACGGAGAAGTGGACGGCCGCTGGATCTTTATCAATGCGAATAACACTCCTCGTGTAGCGCGTATCAACCTTAAGACTTTTGAGACTGAAGAAACCTTGGAACTACCTAACGCAGCAGGTAACCACTCTTCTACTTTTGTTACTCAAAACACTGAGTATATCGTAGGGGGTACTCGTTTCTCTGTGCCTATTCCTCAAGAAGACGTATCTATTAAGGATTACAAAGGCAAATTCAAAGGAGTAATCTCTTTCGTGAAAATCAACCCTGATTCAGGTGCTATGAACCTTGAGTTCCAAATCCTTATGCCTGGGTTCAACTACGACTTAGCGCACTCTGGTAAAGGTAACTCTCACGGATGGGTATTCTTCACCACTTACAACACTGAGGAAGCTAACACCCTCTTGGAAGTAGAAGCTTCTCAGAACGATTATGACTACATCGCTGCCATCAACTGGAAAGTAGCTGAGGACTATATCAAACAAGGTAAATTCACCGAAATGAAAGCTCCTCACTACCACAATACCTATAGTGATGAAACACACACAGGTAAGAGTGAAGTAGTTGAAACTGTAAAAATCCTTGATGCTTCTCAGCTTCCAGGACTCGTTTACCTACTTCCTACTCCAAAATCTCCTCACGGAGTGGATGTTGACCCAACTGGGGAATACATCATTGGTAACGGAAAACTTTCTTCTGATCTTACTGTACACTCTTTCTCTAAGATGCTAAAAGCTATTGAAAATAAAGCTTTTGATGGTGAAAAATATGGTATCCCAACTATCAAAATGGACGCTGTAGTAGCTGGTGTAGTAAAGAGTACAGGTCTTGGCCCATTGCATACCGAGTTTGACGACAAAGGTAATGCCTATACTACTTTCTTCATCTCCTCTGAAGTTATCAAATGGAAAGTAGGTACTTGGGAAGTATTGGACAGAAAACCTACTTACTACGCTCCTGGACACCTTATGATCCCTGGTGGAGACTCTCGTAAGCCTTTCGGTAAATATCTCGTTGCGATGAACAAGATTACCAAAGACCGCTTCCTCCCTACAGGTCCTGAGCTTTGCCAATCTGCACAGTTGTTCGATATCTCTGGTGACAAGATGGAACTTCTTCTTGACTTCCCAACTATCGGAGAGCCTCACTATGCACAAGCTATTCCAGCTTCAAAAATCAAAGATCAACAACTTAAAATCTACTCACTTAAGGATAACCACCACCCTTATGTAGCTCGTACCGATGCTGACACTAAGGTGGTAAGAGATGGTAACAACGTACACATATATATGACTTGTATCCGTAGCCACTTCTCTCCTGACAACATAGAAGGTATCAAAGTAGGTGACACCGTATACTTCCACGTAACCAACGTAGAACAAGACTGGGATATCCCTCACGGATTTAGTGTATTGGGTGCTCAGAATGCCGAACTACTTATCATGCCTGGACAAACAGAAACACTCGTTTGGAAACCTACTAAGGTAGGTGTATGGCCATTCTACTGTACTGACTTCTGTTCAGCCCTTCACCAAGAAATGCAAGGATACGTTCGTGTATCTGCTGCTAACGCCAACACTCCGCTTAAGTGGAGCCTTGGTGGAGATGACGAATAATCTACAACCAAAAAAAGGCTGGTACTCGTATCAGCCTTTTTTACAAAAATTTAATTGAAATGAAAGCACGAATCTTAATGGTAGTAGCTTCTCTTTTGCTACTTTTCCTATTCTTTTTCCCTATTTGGCACATCAAGCTTGATGCGCCTCAATATCCAGAAGGTATCAATATGTATATCTGGATCAACGACATTAATGGAAAGAGCAGCTTCTCTGCTCCAGAGGACGAACTTTCCATACACACTATTGAGAATGTGAACCTTCTCAACCACTACATAGGAATGAAGCACATCCATGCAGAAAATTTTTGGGAATTCAAGTACTTCCCTTGGATTATCGGAGGTATGCTTGTGCTTGGCTTACTCTTTGCCTTTGCTGGCAAAAGAATTCTCTATTTCGTTTGGGCTGCTCTTATGGGAGTAGCTGGCGTATTGGGTATGTATGACTTCTATAAGTGGGAATATGACTATGGGCACAACCTAAGCGACACCGCTCAGATCAAAATCCCTAATATGGCCTACCAACCTCCTTTCTTCGGAGGTAAGGAACTACTGAACTTCTATGCCGAATCCTACCCTGCAGGAGGTACTTATGCTATGGTTTTGGCTGCTGTGCTTGCCTTGGCTGCTTTCTTTGTAGCTAAAAAATGCAACAAATGCAATAAGTGTGCAGCATAATCATTCTAAAGAAAAATCATCTTGGCTTCAGGGTTTCCCTTCTAAGCTAAGATGATTTTTACTTTTTAATCAATTGATTTACAATACATTAACTTTAATTAATTTATCAGACATGAAAAAGATATTCCTATTCTTGAGCCTTGCCTTCCTTATGATTGCTTGTGCTCCCAAGGCCGAGCCTATTGACTACGGCAAGGAAGAATGTTCCTTTTGCAAGATGACTATCGTAAGCCCTCAGTTCGCTTCCGAGGTGGTTACCCAAAAGTCCAAAGCCTTCAAGTACGATGCTATAGAGTGCATGCTCCAAGCTCCCCAAGAGGACAAGGTAGCCCTATACCTTGTGTGTGACTACCTACATGAAAATACCCTAATTGACGCTACCAAGGCTACTTACCTTATCTCCAAAGAGATACAAAGTCCTATGGGTGCTCACTTGGCTGCCTTTGCCTCAAGAGAAGATGCCCAGAAAATCCAAGCTGAAAAGGGTGGCGACCTATATGATTGGCAAGGAATCCAAGCTAAGTTCCAAGCACACCAGCACCCTGCTCACGAGGAACAAGGCAGTATGCACGACCATTAATAGACCTCTCTTTTCAAGCCTATGCTAAGAAAACTAATATTCCTTATCCTGTGCTTTCCACTTTGGGGGAAAGCACAATCCATAGAAGTATGCCCTAAGTGCCCTATAAATACCATTGCTCAAGCTGTTGCTAAGGCTAAAAAAGGTGATACTATTGTGGTACAAAAGGGCGTATATCCAGAGAATAATATACTCCTTGACAAGCCTTTGACCCTTATCGGGAAGGACAGACCTGTGATCAATGGCCAGTTCAAGGGAAGTATTCTCAAAATCCAAGCCGATAGCATTACCATTAAGGGCTTTCGCTTGGCCAATGTGCCTTTCAAAGCCACAGAAGAACAAGCTGCTATACTCTTAGACAAATCCAAGAATTTCCTTATAGAGGACAATATCATGGATCAAGTATGCTTTGGCGTGCTCCTGAGAAAAGGGCGTGATGGCATTGTAAGAAATAACAAAATTTCTTCCAATGCTACCCAACAATATAACTCAGGAAATGCCATACACCTATGGAGTTGTAAGAATATAAAAATCATCAAAAACGAAGCTGTCAACTGCCGTGATGGTATCTATATACAATTCTCGTCCAAATCCTATATTGAGGGTAACTACTGCTATGGAAACCTTCGCTATGGGCTGCACTTCATGTTCTCCGATGACAACGAATACCACCGCAACAAGTTTTCCAAAAATGGTGCAGGTGCCGCAGTCATGTTCTCCAAACGGGTGAAAATGATAGAAAACACTTTCCAAGACAACTGGGGGCCATCCTCCTATGGACTATTGCTCAAGGAAATCTATGATTCCGAACTGGTAGGCAACACTTTCTATCGCAATACCATAGGTATCAATGGGGAAAACTGTACCCGTATGAAGTATAATGAAAATAACTTTACCGAAAACGGATGGGGGATTCGCATCCGTGGAGGGTGTTATGAAAATGATTTTTGGGATAATAACTTTTTCAACAATACCTTTGATGTGGCTTATGATAATCATGTGAATGACAACAAGTTTCGTAGCAACTACTGGAGTGACTATACAGGCTATGATCTGAACAAAGACGGAGTGGGTGATGTCCCCTACCGCCCCGTGAAGCTCTTTTCGTATATCAGTAACCGAACCCCTGAGAGTATTGTACTGCTACGTAGCTTGTTCATTGATATTATGAACTTTTCCGAAAAAGTAGCCCCTGTATTCACTCCTGAAAACCTTATTGATGAGACACCACGTATGGAACCTTTCAAGAGAGCAAAACAATAATATTTACCCCAACTAATACCTACTTCAATAATGATTGAATTTAAAGATGTCCATAAGAAATATGGCAAGTTAGAAGTCCTCAAAGGCGTGAGTTTCACCATCAAAGATGGCGGTATCATCGCTATCTTAGGGCCTAATGGCTCTGGAAAAACCACATCCATGAAGAGCTTCCTCGGTATGGTGGTTCCTACCAAAGGGGAAATCTTCTTCAATGGCAAATCTATCAAAAACCAATGGGCTTATAGAGAGCAAATCTCCTACTTGCCCCAAATAGCCAACTTCCCCAACAACCTAAAAGTTAAGGAGCTGATTGCTATGATTAAGAATATCAAGAAGTTACCTTGCCGAGACCAAGAACTCATAGAACTCTTCGGCCTACAAAAACACCTGAATAAGTCCTTGGGCAACCTCTCAGGAGGAACCAAACAAAAGGTGAATCTGGTACTGACTTTCATGGTAGATGTGCCTGTACTGGTCTTGGACGAGCCTACCTCAGGGCTTGACCCAATCGCTATCTTAGCCCTGAAGAAGCTCATCCTCCGCGAGAAGGAGAAGGGAAAAACCATCCTTATTACCTCTCACATTCTCAGCTTCATAGAGGAACTCTCCGATGAGATTCTCTTTATCTTGGAAGGGAACATCTACTTCAGAGGTACCCCTGAGCAGCTATTAAAAACCACCCAAAAGAACAATTTCCAAGAAGCTATTGCCGAACTGTTAAAAAACGAAAAATATGATTAAGATTATCCGATATACTTTCTTTGACCTTATCCGCAGCAGCTGGACATATTTCTACTTGGGTTTTTACCTAATTCTAAGTAGTATCCTGCTGTTTCTCAACAACGATATATCCAAGTCTGTCATTACCCTGATGAATGTGATTATCGTTCTTATCCCCTTGATTTCCACTATTTTCGGGGTAATGTATTACTACAATGCACGAGAGTTTATTGAGCTATTACTGGCACAACCTATTCCAAGGAAACACATCTTCTTAGGGCAGTACTTAGGAATATCACTTTCGCTTTCGCTAAGCCTTATCATAGGAATGGGAGTACCCTTCTTGCTCTATGGGCTATTCCTCTCCCCCGATATATTCAACTTTATCATGCTGATCATAACAGGAGTGTTCCTTACTTTTATCTTTGCTGGATTCTCCTATCTCATTGGGCTTTATCATGAGAACAAGATCAAGGGCTTTAGCTTGGCTATCTTTATTTGGCTCTTTATGGCAGTGATTTTTGACGGTATCTTCCTGATTTCCTTTATGGTTTTCCGTCAATATCCCTTGGATACCTTTTCTATGGCAATGATTCTCTTCAATCCTGTAGATCTCTCTCGTATCCTCGTCCTTTTGAAGTTGGACATCTCCGCCCTAATGGGCTATACTGATGCGATTTTCAAGTCCTTTTTCGGATCTACCGCAGGTATCGCTGCCTCTTTAGGCTCTCTCTGCCTATGGGTAGGTGCTATTATCTTTATGATATTGAGAAAAATAAAGAAGAAAGACTTTTAGTAGTGACGAGTGACAAATGACAAGAGACTAAATATTTATCATTTGTCACTTGTCATTTGTCACTAAATATTGTATTTTTGCCCTCTAATTCCAAATCACTTATCTTATGACTATTGTTCAGTTCCAGTACATTTTAGCAGTTGCTCAATATAAGAATTTCAGCGTGGCTGCTGAGAAATGTTTTGTTACCCAACCTACCCTAAGCATGCAAGTACAGCGATTGGAGGAGGAGTTGGACGTGCTGATCTTTGACCGTTCCAAAAAGCCTGTACGCGTGACGGAGGTAGGGGAGAAAATCCTAAAACAAGCCGAGAGCATTGTCAATGAATCCGAACGTATCAAAAGCATCATCTCCCAGCATAAGGGCTTTATCGGTGGACGTTTTCGCTTAGGGATTATTCCTACTATAGCCCCTACCTTGCTACCTATGTTCTTGAACAATTTCACCAAGAAATACCCCAAAATAGAACTACATGTGGAGGAGATGACCACTCGCGAGTGTGTTCGTGAACTGGGCGAAGGAAACTTAGATGTGGCTATTGTGGCTACACCCTTAGGGGAAAAGAACCTCATAGAACGCCCCTTATATGACGAGCCTTTCGTGGCCTATATCCCCAATGACCGATACCACCTCAAGGAAAAACAGAAAATAAAAGTCTCCGACCTCAACCCCAAGGATATGCTGATGCTACAGGACGGACATTGTTTCCGTGATAGTGTGCTAAACATCTGTCAGGAGCTCAATAGCCATGAGAAAAGCAAGCACCCCTCCTTGCCTGTAGAAATCAAAAGTGGTAGCTTCGAGACCCTAATACGCCTCTCCAATGAGGGTATGGGCATGACCCTACTCCCCTACCTACATACACTCAACTTGGGTGAGAACGAACAGAAGAACCTACACTACTTTGAGGAACCCTCCCCAGCACGCGAAATCAGTCTGCTGTATCATAACAACGAACTGAAGATCAATATTATAAATGCTTTGTACGATGTCATTTCAGGCGTTGTTCGCGGTGCTATCACCTTCAACGATCTCAAGATCATTGACCCTATACTCAAGAGGAAAAGCAAAAAATAGTGGTCAGAGGTCAGCAGTCAGTAATCAGTAGACAGTAGTCAGAAACTGACCTCTGACTACTGACCTCTGATTTCTGACCTCTGACTACTGACCTCTGACTACTGACTACTTAAATAGAGTTGCCTTACGATCCCGTCGGCCAATCCTACTTTAGGGACGAGGATATGGTTGATTTTCGCCCATTTCATCGCCTTGATATAGATAGGCAGTGCCAAAGGAAGAATATCGGCACGGTCGGGGTTAAGTTCTAAGTCACGGATACGCGCCTCATAGCTCATTTGGCTGATTTGCTCTAAGTAGTTCTCCAAGAAGCGCCGAGTAAGGGGTTCATTCTTAAGCTTGCCTATGGATTTGGATATCTTGTTGATATTTCCTCCTGAGCCTATAGCCTCCATGCCCTTGAGATCTTTGGTATAGAGCCTGATCCAGTCCTTGACCTTGTCCCATAGCTGTTGGTCTGTCTTGCCCTTGAGCAAGCGCACCCCTCCTATAGGGAAAGACTTAGCCGCACGCACTGCCCCTTGTGTATATACAGTAAATTCTGTACTACCGCCCCCTACATCTATATAGAGGTAGTTCTTATCGTGCTGCAATAGACTATGTAAGTCGGTATTGGCTATGATAGCGGCCTCCTCTGCCCCATCTATTATCTCTATAACTACCCCCGTTTTTTGGGCTACTTCTTGGACAATCTCTGCCCCGTTGGTCGCCTCGCGCATAGCCGAAGTAGCACAAGCGCGGTAAGCCTCCACTCCTTGTACCTTCATCAGTAAGCGATAGGCCTCCATGGCATCGGCAAGGCGAGAAGCATTCTCAGGGCTGATCCTCCCCTGCTCGAATACATCTGCCCCCAAGCGAATAGGTACCCGCACTAAGCTACCCTTGGAGAAAATAGGCTCCTTGCCCTCTTCCTCTAACACATTGGCGATAAGTAAGCGTACCCCATTGGAGCCAATGTCTATACCTGCAAATTTACGTATATTCATATCTGTATCGGGTTAGTTTTACTCTGCAAAACTACAAAGATAATCTTACAAAAACAACTAAAAAACAGAAAAAAACCTTCTGTGGCTTTCACCACAGAAGGACATCTAAAAAAATTAAGTAGAATGAAAAAGAAATTTATAGCAACTTGACAACATCTTTAGCAAAATAAGAGGCAATCAAGTCTGCTCCTGCTCGCTTAATAGCATAGATTTGCTCGAGCATAATGGCATCGTGGTCTAACCAACCGCGCTGTGCAGCGGCCTTAATCATCGCATATTCACCTGATACCTGATATACGGAAACGGGTACCTGTACAGCATTTTTCACCTCGCGTACTATATCCAAATATACAATCCCTGGTTTTACCATTACCATATCAGCCCCTTCGGCTACATCCATAGCCGCTTCCTTGAGCGCTTCTATACGGTTGGCATAATCCATTTGGTAAGTCTTCTTATCCTTAGGGATATCCTCCATATCCACAGGGGCACTATCCAAAGCGTCTCGGAAAGGCCCATAAAGAGCAGAGGCATACTTGGCCGAATAAGCCATGATTCCTGCATGCTTGAAGTTGTATTTGTCAAGGAGTAAGCGGATTTCCTCTATACGACCGTCCATCATATCACTGGGAGCTACCCAGTCAGCCCCTGCTTTCACGTGGGAGAGACTCATTTGGGCAAGTACTGCCACAGTTGCATCGTTCTCCACTACACCGTTCTTGATAATTCCGTCATGTCCGTAGATAGAATAAGGGTCAAGGGCAACATCGGTCATTACCAACATCTGGGGAGTAGCATCTTTGACTGTCTTTATAGCGCGCTGCATCAGTCCATCAGGGTTGAGTGCTTCCGTTCCTTGGTTATCCTTGAGGTTATCAGGTACTTTCACAAAAAGCAGTACCGACTTGATTCCTAAGTTCCATAGTTCTTTCACCTCTTTGGCCAATATATCCAAGCTATAGCGGTAATAATCAGGCATGGAAGGTATTTCTTCCTTTACCCCCTGCCCTTCCACTACAAATAGCGGTACGATAAAGTCATTAGGGGTTACTGTTGTCTCTCTCACTAAGGCACGTATAGTCTCATTGACACGTAGCCTACGATTTCTTCTAAGTATATTCACTTTAATAATGATTAATGTTCAATGATTAATGATTAGTGATTAGTCTATTAATTAAACACTTTTCACTCTTCTCTTTTCACTTTTCTCTCTTCACTTCTACAAGTGCAAAGATACGTTTTTTCTGTTAAAAAAGAAACCTTTTCTATTAGAAATTTGTACTTTTGCCTATAAAAAAATAGCACATGCGGTTTTATATGCTTTGGATCGGTTGCCTGCTCTCTGTGGCAACCTATGCACAAACGGACTCTCTACAAGTTGCCAATGAGGTAGATACTCACTACCTTGAAGACCAGTTTTACTTAGGCATAACTTATAACTGGCTCATTTCCAAGCCTGATGACATCAAGCAACACAGTTTCTCTCGAGGCTTTTTCGGGGGCTACCAGCGGGATATTCCCTTGAATAAAGCTCGAAATATAGGTTTGGCCGCTGGAGTAGGCCTTTCTTACCAGCTTACCTATATCAACCTCAAAGCCCAAGAAGGGAGTAATGGCTTATTGTATGACATCGTATCCATTGAGGACGAACATATCCAAAAGAACTATTACGAACAGTATGCTGTGGATTTCCCTATAGAATTTCGCTGGCGTACCTCCACTCCCTATACTCATAAGTTTTGGCGTATCTATGCAGGGGTGAAGCCCTCCCTCATCTTCTCCTCACGCTATAGGCTCAGTAGCGAATCCCAAAGCTATACGCTCCACCCCGAAGTGCTCAAGGGCTTCCAGTGCAGTCTCTATGCGGCCATAGGGCACAACACATGGAATATATATGTACAGTATGGCCTACGCCCTCTCTTTAGGGACACTTATACTCAAAGTGGAGAATCCTTACAGAGTTATCTACTCAATATTGGGCTTATTTTCTATATTTTGTAAATTTTCTTTGTCATATCAAATAAATATTCTATTTTTGCCGCAGAATTTAAACAAATTGTTATTTATGGGATTTTTAAAAGAATTCAAAGAATTTGCTGTAAAAGGCAATGTAGTTGATTTGGCTATAGGGGTAATCATTGGGGCTGCTTTTGGAGCCATTGTATCTTCCTTAGTAGCTGATGTAATCACGCCTCTATTGCTTACCCCTGCGCTAAAGGCAGCTCAAGTGGATAAGCTCGACGCCCTTATATGGAACGGCGTAGCCTATGGAAAATTTTTAGCGGCGGTAATTAACTTCTTATTCGTAGCTTTTGCACTATTTTTATTGGTTAAAGGCATCAATAAATTCAAGAAAGAAGAAGCTCCTGCTGCACCAGCTGGCCCTACTCAAGAAGAGCTACTCACTGAGATCAGAGATCTGTTAAAGAAATAGTTTTCCATTTATTTATTGCTGAAAATTGCCTCCTTTCCTCTTAGGGGGCAATTTTTTTACTTATTCCCTCGTAGGTTTTCTTTTCTAACTTGACATAGGAATTATTTACAAGGGCTGAGGTAATAATTTTCACTATAGAAAAAATAAATAGAAGAAGTAAGGAAAAATGCAAAAAAAGTACGTATATTTGTGGCAAATTTCAAACGAATGTCAAAAGGTGTTCTTTTGGTCAATTTGGGATCGCCTAATTCTACGGCTGTCAAGGACGTACGTGCTTATTTGGACGAGTTCCTAATGGATCCACGGGTGATAGATTTGCCTTACTTGAGCCGTGCTTTGCTAGTCAAAGGCATCATCTTGCGTACCCGACCTAAAAAATCTGCTGCTGCTTATGAGAAAGTATGGACTAAGGAGGGCTCTCCCCTTATTATTCATACTCGTAACCTTACCCAAAAGGTACAAGCCCAGTTAGATATCCCCGTACAAATGGCTATGCGTTATGGAAATCCCTCCATAGCTTCGGCTATTGAGGCGCTTTCTCAAAAGGGAGTTACTCAAATCCTATTGGTGCCCCTTTACCCACAATACGCTATGTCCACCACGGAGACTATTTCAGTATTGGCACATAAAATCATCAAGAAAAAATATCCTCATATCTCTCTTTCGGAGCTACCCCCCTTCTATAATAAGCCTGAGTATATAGAGGTATTGGCTACCTCTATCAAGCAGTACTATAAGGAAGGCGAATACCTACTTTTCTCCTATCATGGGATTCCCGAAAGGCATATCTATAAGTCCGATATAACCCGTGAGCATTGCCAAATCAACGATATTTGCTGCAATACACTCTCTCCTGCCCATCAGTACTGCTATAGGCACCAGTGCTATGCGCTGACACAATCCATTGCCAACACCCTACAACTCCCACCAGAGAGCTATGGCACCTCCTTCCAGTCCCGCTTAGGGCGTGATCCTTGGTTGCAACCCTATACCGATGCCACCTTAGAACAACTTGCCCAAAAAGGCGTGAAGAAGTTAGCCATTGTAACTCCTGCCTTTGTAGCCGACTGCTTGGAGACCTTGGAGGAGATCGCCATGGAAGGCAAAGAAACCTTCTTGGAGCACGGTGGAGAGAGCTATAACTGCATTCCTTGCCTAAATGACCGCGATGATTGGTCAAAAATCCTTGCCGATTGGATTAAAAAATGGCAAAAATAACAACGTTATTAACAAAGAATCACCAATTGTGCATAATTTCTCCTGAATGGGGGGCTTACCCCCTATTTTCTTAATAAAAGCTTATATATGTATGTCATAATAAGCGCTGTTTGTTAAGAAAATTCTTATATCTCTTTTGTATGACGGTTAATAACTCAGTTGATAAGCCTATTTTTCAAAAACTTTTCATGCTGATAGAGAGAGACTATTTGGTAGGTTATAAAAAAATTCCTACTTTTGTCCCATGTAAAAAACCTAATTAAGACAAAAAAATGATTATTGTAATGTTAAGCAAAACTAATTAATTATGAGAAAAAAATTACACACCCTATTAGTATTGTCGTTACTCTCGGCAGCAACCCTTGCCGTAAGTTGTAACAAGGACAAAGAGGATCCTATTTTTGATGGCGGAAACCAAGGCAATAATACAGGAACAGCTACTAATACAATAGGAAATGAACAGCCTACAGATAGTACTGCCTTGTATTATTATAATGAGAATTCTGGAACACTCTACAAACGCGCAGGGAGAAATTGGAATGCAATAGGCTCCTTGGTAGGTTTTGAGAGAGGAAATAAAGTCTATTCGGCTAAGCGAGCTCCTAAACCAAGTGATGGAGAAGAAAAGGACTATTTTGTTAATTCTACCAATGATAAGGTCTATCAAAAGAAAGATGGTGTTTGGCATGAAGTAGCAGTAGAAGATGAAATCGTTATCAATGATCCTAAATTTAAGGCTGCTCTGCTCGCTACAGGAAACAATGGAGGAAGTGTAGATACCAATGGAAATGGAAAAATAAGCGCTTCAGAAGCCAGAGCTGTACAAGCCCTTAGAGTATCTAATGCCGATATCTCCTCATTAGACGGGATAGAACACTTTACCAATGTAACTGTATTGGAAGCTAAAGGAAACAAACTCAAAACAGTATATTTGGACAAACTGGTATCCCTTAAGCAGTTAGACCTTACAGGTAACCAACTTGAAGGAACTATAGATCTCTCAAAATTACCCAATTTGCAGAACGGGAAAGTGAATATTGTTGGAGGGGGTAATAACCCTTCAGTAGAGAAGATCATAGTTTCCGATGTGGCTAAGGCTACCGCTCTGAATAACTCTGAAAGCACAAACAAATATACTGCTACAGGAGAGGTAGATCAGCTTATAGAGTTTGACCCAGTGGTGAAAGCAGCTATTTTAGGTATTGGAAATACAGGTCCTGATAAGAACGGAGATGGTGAAATCAGTATCTCTGAAGCCTTGAACTATACAGATCGTATTGATATAGAATTGCCAGGTGTACAATCACTAAAAGGCTTAGAAAAATTCAAGAATATTTCTGCCTTGCGTATTTTCCCTGGAGAAGGTCAGACCAATAACCTTACTGATAAGAATTTCTCTTTGACAGACTTCCCTAATATGGAAAGATTGGATATCACCAACACTACCTTAGAGGGGTTAGAGGTAAAGAGTTTCCCTAAGCTTACCCGTATAAGTGTAGTAAATGGTAACTTAAAGAATATTACAATTACAGAAGCAGCAGAACTTAAGGAACTTTCCTTAGAAAGGAATAACCTTACAGCACTTCCAGCGACTTTCTTTAACGGACTTACTAAGCTTACCGCTATCAACCTCTTAGGAAATAATATTGCAGGAGATATATACCTTACCCCTGTCAATGGACTTGAAGCCAACGCTGGTAATATCCAGATTATGAGGACATGTAGGCTTTGTACCCCTACATTAGGCAATACTCAGGTAAGATTCATTTATGTAAAAACACAGGCTGAGGCTACTGCCCTTAATGGAGCTGATGGTACAGGTGTATACAAATCCAATGCAGATAGTGGCTCACAAGAAGAAGATCCTGTGGTTACTATTGCCGATGCCAATCTAAGAAGTTTGGTATGGCGTACTCTTAGAACCTTTGACTTCGCCACTTATGGAAATCGTCCTGTAGATGGACCTTATAGAAAATCTGATTTGGCTAAGATTACTACCCTTGAGATAGCGAATAATATTACCAATCTTACGGGCTTGGAAAGTTTCACAGGATTAAAGAAATTGGATCTTTATCCTCAAGGCCCTATTACCTTAGATCTTTCTGATATGCGAGAGCTTGAAGAAATCACCTTAGGAGGTACTATGCAAACCATTACAGGAAATAATGTAAGTCTTAAAAAGGTAACTCTCAAGGAAAATCGCAATGTAACTAAGTTGAATCTACTTGGTTTCCGTAATATAGAAAAAGTGTTCATAGAGGAACAGAGTCAAACACCTAACCATATAGAGTGTATTGCCGTACCTGCTAATAAGGTAGAGGACGTCAAAGCAAGTATCAACATCACTGCAGGTGGTGGTAATGCAGACTTAGCTCGCCAAAAAACAGAACTCTATAGATCAAAAGTACAATCAACCCCGTGTAATTAGGTTTTGGACATTACATATCTTTTTTGAAAAGTGCTCCCCAAAAGGGAGCCTTTTCTCTTTGAGTGAAAAGTAAAGCCAGCGAATACTTGGAGCTGGGTATGTGGGTGAAAAGCAAAAAGTAAAACCAGCGAGTACTCACAGCTGGGTGTGGCTCAAAAGTGACAAATTGGGTATAAGATGTTTTTGGCATGCTTTTTGCGGCAAAGCAAACTAATCACTAACAACTAACCACTAATCACTAACAACTAATACCTAACAAAATGACAAATAAAGAAGTAGAAGAATTTTACACCAAACTAAAATCAGAATTAGAAAAAACCACCGTATTCCCTGCCGAATACCTATATAAGTTTATTCTCCCTTCAGGAGAAGAAAAAAGAGAGGCTATAAGAGCTGTGTTTGCTGGCACTACCGCCTCTATAGAGGAAAAACCCTCCTCTACTGGCAAATATACGGCTTACTCCATACGCCTAAAGGTGCAAGACCCCGATCAGGTCATCGCCTACTATAAGGAAGCTGGAAAAATAGAAGGAATCATCTCTCTATAATAAAGTAAAAAGTAAACGGTAAAAAGTAAAAACTTTACCTTTCCCCTAAATTATGAAGTATCTATTATATTTTTTACCCTTTATCCTTTACCTTTTCCCCTACGAGGGTAAGGCGCAGCTTAGCAATGAGGAACTTTTCGCACAGGCGGGAAGTGCCTACAACCGAGGAGACTATCAGGTAGCTATTGACAATTATCAACGAATACTCTCCAAGGGCAAGGCCTCTGCAAGTTTGTACTACAACTTGGCCAATGCCTACTACAAGCAGGAGGAGGTAGCCCATAGTATCTACTACTATGAAAAAGCCTTGCAACTTGCCCCTGAGGATAAGGCTATACAGACCAATCTAAAATATGCTCAGCAAATGGCCTTGGACGAGATTGTTCCCCTGCCTCAGATGTGGTCACAGAAAGTCGTAGCCACCCTTAGCCGCTGGAACTCTCCCAATGGTTGGGGCTTATGGGCTGTGGGTAGCATGTGCCTTTTTGTTGGCTTTTTCTTCTGTTATTATTTCCTTGGGAAGATTATTTACAAGCGCCTTTTCTTTACCCTGATGATAGTTGCTTTAGCTGTTTCGGTAGGTAGTTTCTTTTTAGGTAGAACAGTAAACAAATATACGGGTGCCAATCACTATGCGATACTTTTTGACAAGGAAGTACGCCTCTATGAGCAACCCAATACCTATAGTAAGGAAGTTTTTGCCCTGCACGAAGGTACCAAAGTAGAAGTCTTAGACCAAGTCCAAGAATGGTACAAACTCAAAGCAGCCGATGGCCGCACAGGCTGGGCAAAAAAACATGGGGTGAAAAAACTTTAAATTAATGACTAATGACAAGTGACTAGTGACTAATCCTAATATAATCACTAGTCATTTGTCATTAGTCACTTGTCACTAACTACATGTGTATCGCTCTCTTACCAGTAGCGTCCAAGCAGGCTTCTTTTACTGCTTCGCTATAGGTAGGGTGCGCATGGCAGATGCGGGCAATATCTTCGGCACTGGCACGAAATTCCATAGCCACTACGGATTGGGCAATAAGGTCGGAAGCACGCGCTCCGAGTATATGTACGCCAAGAATCTCATCGGTATTGGCGTCGGCTAAGACTTTCACGAATCCATCAGTCTCCAAACTTGCACGCGCACGACCCAAGGCACGCATAGGGAATTGCCCCACTTTGTAAGCGCGTCCTTCGGCTTGTAATTGTTGCTCAGTCTTTCCTACCGCAGCCACTTCAGGTGTGGTATATACCGCCCCTGGGATAAGATCATAATTCACATGTGGCTTTTCTCCCGCCAAGAGCTCTGCCACATATACGCCCTCCTCTTCTGCCTTATGGGCGAGCATTGCCCCACGGATCACGTCACCAATAGCATAGATATGTGCCGCTGAGGTTTGTAGGTGTTCATTGACCTCTATTTGCCCGCGTTGGTTGAGTTGTACCCCTGCTTTATCAAGACCTAAGCCTTCGGTATAAGGGCGGCGTCCGGTAGCCACCAAGCAGTAATCCCCTTCCAAAACAATTTCCCCCTTAGGACTATCGGCCTTTACAGTAACGGTGTTGCCAGTGCGGGTAACTTCTTTTACTTTGCTATCGGTATAGATCTCAAATCCTTGCTTTTTAAGCACTTTGCTGAGTTCTTTGCCAATGGCTGCATCCATAGTAGGGAGAATACTTGAGGCGTATTCCACTACAGATACCTGAGCTCCTAAACGGAGATATACTTGACCAAGTTCCAAACCAATCACTCCTCCTCCTATGACAATTAGGTGTTTGGGTATCTCACGAAGGCTTAAGGCCTCAGTGGAGGTAATCACACGTTCTTTGTCAATGGTGATAAAAGGCAAAGCAGAAGGCTTAGAACCAGTAGCGATGATAAAGTTTTTTGCCGAAAGCGTTTCATTATCCGTTCCTTGTACCTGTAGTTCGGTAGGAGAGACGAATGATGCTTTTCCATGGAATACATCTACATTGTTTTTTTTCATAAGGAAGTTAATCCCTTGTGTATTCTGATCCACCACAGCCTGCTTACGCTCTACCATTTTTGGAAAATCCACATTGATATTTCCCGTAATCTCTATCCCATGTACAGGGGCATGCTTGTGAGTATCTTCAAGCAAGTGAGTGGAGTCCAATAGTGCTTTGGAAGGGATACAGCCCACATTAAGGCAAGTACCTCCTAACGTATTGTATTTTTCCACAATAGCGGTTTTTTTTCCTAACTGAGCACAACGAATAGCAGCTACATAGCCTCCAGGTCCTGCTCCTATAACAATTACATCGTAATTCTTCATTATAGTAAATTTAAATATTGTATTCCTTGCAATGAGCTACAAAGGTAGTGTTTTTTTTTGAAAGGAGCAAATAATTTTTAATGATTAATGATTAACGCCCATAACGAATATAAGGAGAACTTATAAAAGTTTCTTGTCTTTGTTTTATTTTTATTTTTAATTTGTATATTTGCAGAAAATACTCTAATGACCTAATAGATTATTTGACGGTCATTTGATAGAATTTATTCGTTTTTTTTACTATCTTTGTAGGCATGAAGCAGCTTATTCTCTTACTCTCTCTTCTGTTATGGGCCTGCCACAAGCAGCCTGCCCCTGCCACGCTGAGTGTCTATTACTGGAAAACACGTTTTTCCCTAAGTGCTCCCCAGCAGCAATTTCTCTCTGAGTATGATGTCCAAAAGCTCTATATCCGCTATTGTGATATCATCTTAAGCAGAGGGGAGGCTGTTCCCGATGCGCCTATAGAGATAGACACGACCGCTATTAAGGGCAAGGAGGTTATTCCTGTCATCTATCTCAAGAATGAGGTTTTCCTAAGCGATAAGGTAGCTGTGGCTCTTTTGGCGGAAAAGCTCAGTGGGTATATAGAGCAAATCAATCACACCTATAAGCTGACCGTTAAGCAGGTACAATTAGACTGCGATTGGTCACTTACAAGTAGGGAGCGCTATTTTGATTTTATCAAGTATTTCAAGGCACAGACCCCTTATCAGCTTTCAGCTACCATTCGCCTGCATCAGGTCAAGTACCATGACCGTACGGGGATTCCTCCTGTGGATTTTGGGGTACTGATGTATTATAACATGGGCAAGATTACCGCCACAGGGGCCAACTCTATCTATGACCGTGCCACCGCTCAGAAGTACCTACCTGCCCTGCGCTCCTATCCCCTACCGCTGAAGGTCGCCTTGCCTATATTCAGCTGGGGCGTGCACTCCATAGCTGGAGAGGTAACCGACCTTGTCGGGGGATTTACCTTTGCGGAGGCCAATACACTTAGCCAACTCAGTCGCATGGGCAATAGCGATTGCTACTTGGTTACTGAGGCTATTGCCTACAAGGGACAACGCTGGCAGAAAGGTGATGTAATCAAGGTAGAAGAAATAAGCCAGACCGACCTTTTGACCATGAAGTCCGACCTTACTAAGTACCTAAAGTCCGCCCCCGAGGAGATTATTCTATATGATCTAAACACAAATATTGACACCTATGAAAAAGACTTTTTTAAAAAACTGCGCTAAGCTATGTCTGCTCATCGCTGCTGCCTATGGCACCTACCTCTATGCCTGTTCCGATCAGTTCATGGGCTATGATTACAATTCGGTATTCTCGCCAGAGGTTACTGTGTCTCAAAAATCCTATACACCTCTTTTCTATGATAGCGACTACCTTTTCTATGGAAACAACTATATAGATGAGCAGTCAAGGGATTTCTCCCAGACCGATATCCAAAACTGGTCAGAGTACTTGGGCAAAGCACTCACTAAAGAAAAAATCAAGTACTACCTCTATGACAAAGAGGCACTAAAGGAGATACACCAATCTGCTCCATCCGATAAAAAAGTGCAGCGCTTCTTCTCCCTACTTGCTATAGCCAGAGACAATGAGGCTATTACCAATGTATCTTATAACCGCTGGGACTATGATAGTCGCAAGGTTGCCTATACCCAACAGGCAGAAATCAATAAGGCAGAGACCCTCTACCAAGATGCCCTCAAGGACAAAGATGAGTTCTTCGCCCATAGAATGTGGTATCAGCTCATGCGCCTGAAGTTCTATTCAGCAGAGCGTACCTCGGTAATTGACTATTTCATGCAAACAGAGGCCGCCCAACCACATACTGACCTCTACTATCGGGGCATGCACTACGTAGCAGGCGCCTATATCGCTCAGAAAAACTATGCCAAGAGTATCCCCTTGCTAGCTCAGATATTCAACAAAGTACCCTCTTTGCGACAAACGGTTACTTACGAGTATCGTCCGCTCTCCGCTGAGCAACTTCATAAGCTCTCCGCTGGCCTTTCCACCCAAGAGCAATGCGCTCTATGGGCAATGGACGGCTATTACAATAGTGAGAAAGACGCTATAGAAAAAATCCTTGCCTTGGATAGTCAATCTCCTTATGTGGATTTTCTGCTCTCTCGCTATATCAATCAGTTGGAGTCCAAAATAAATATCTTTGGTGCTTATGGAGAAGTCCTTAACTCCTATAAGAGCTACCACCAGCATACCCGAGCGATAGCCACCCAAAACTATCCTACCGATTGGATCCTGACCACTGCCAAGGACAAAAAGGTAGCCAACCCTTATTTGTGGCAAGTGGCGGCAGGCTATGTAGCCATGTTCCGAAACGAGTTCAACCAGGCGCGTACTTTCCTCTCCAAGGCGGAAAAAGTGGCTGACAGTCCTGCCAAAAAAGCACAAGTACGCCTTATTGGCCTGCTCAATGAGGTCGCTGCCTTAGAGCGTATCACTCCACAGGCCGAGCAAAAACTACTCAAGGACTTGCCTTGGCTTTGGGACTACAAAGCCCCTGAAGGACAAGAGGCTTTGCGAAGTGGCTATGCCCTTGTATTTATAGGAAAATATCTCTCTATGCTCTATAAGGCAGAGAATAATCCTATTATGGCCGAACTAACTTATTCTGTCAAGGGATATTACAGAAAAGAGGAGCAAACAGCCGCTATGGAACAGTTTTTGCTAAAGAAAAACAAAACTCCTTGGGAGACTTTTTGGGCTAAGAAATATCAGTATACACTCAATGATATCTACGAAAGTAAGGCCATCTATGCCTTCTACGAGGACAAACTCCCTGAGGCTATCTCCCTTATGAAGAAAACACCACAGGAAAAGGCTATCCTACCTGCCAATCCTTTCAATGGCAAGATTAAGGACTGTGCTGATTGTGAGCATGCCCTACCCCAAAAGGTCAAATATACCAAGCTGTCTTTCCTTGAAAAAGTAAAAGAAATGGAGGACAAGATAGCCAAAAAAGAAGACATCTATAACAACGCTCTTTTGGTTGGAAATGCATTCTACAATGCCTCTTATTTTGGCAGTGTGCGCTTCTTCTACCTCAATCCTATCATAGACGAATATAGTTATCGCATCAGTGTGGAGCATTGGGACGTCTTACTGAATATGAAACAAGCTAAAAAGTATTATCTCTTAGCCAAAGAACACGCCTCCGATGATGAGCAAAGGGCAAAAATCACCTATCTGCTAGCCAAAGTAGAACGCAATGAGTATTATAACAAGAACTTTTTCAGCAAAGAAGAATATACCAGAGAATCGTTAGATACAGGTTTGCACTACCGATGGGACGCCTTTGAAGAACTCCGCCGATATGCCCATACAAAGTATTACCAAGAGGTCATAGCCGAATGTGGCTATTTTAGGAAATTTGTACATTAGACCCCCTTATAGATTATGAAAAAATTAGTTATACTCACCGGTGCGGGTATCAGTGCCGAAAGTGGCATTAGCACCTTCCGCGATGCAGGTGGCCTCTGGGAAGGCTATGATGTCAATCAAGTAGCCACTCCTGAGGGCTTCGCTGCTAACCCTGAATTGGTGTTGAATTTCTATAACCAACGCCGCCGCCAGCTCAAGGAGGTACAGCCCAATGAGGCTCATCGCCTCTTGGCTCACTTAGAAAAGCGCTTCCATGTGGTGGTTATCACTCAGAATGTAGATGATCTGCATGAGCGTGCAGGCAGCCAACACATCATACACCTACACGGCGAATTGCTCAAATGTAGAGGGGTAGATGACCCTTACACGACTTATCCTTGTACAGAGGATATTCATATAGGTGACAAAAGCCCTACGGGTGCCCAACTGCGCCCCCATATCGTATGGTTTGGTGAGGAAGTCCCTATGCTGGATAAGGCTATAGAGGAAGTCTATACCGCCGATGTGCTCATGGTCATAGGTACCTCCCTACAAGTGTATCCTGCCGCTGGCCTGATAGATTACCGAAAGGAAGGCACCCCTGTCTTCTACATAGATCCCAATCCGTCCTTACATAGCAAGGGCGACCTGACTGTGATTGCTCAAAAAGCCTCCACTGGGGTCGCCAAAGCTATAGAACTGATTACTCCTTAAAGGTCTTTACCGCCTCCACAAAGGCCTGCGCATGTGCCACAGGTACATGAGGGAGTATGCCGTGCCCTAAGTTGGCTATATAGTGTTCCTTACCAAAGGAGCGAATCATCTGCCAAGTTTTTTCCTTGATAAGTTCAGCAGAAGAAAGCAGCCATGCGGGGTCAAGGTTGCCTTGGAGCACCTTTTTTCCTCCAGTGAGCTGGCGTGCCACAGCGGGGCTACAGCTCCAGTCTATACCCAAGGCGGCTGCCTTACTCTGGCTCATCTCTTGCAAGGCATACCAACAACCTTTGGCAAAGACAATCACTGGCACCTCTTCTGAGAGTGCCTCTACAATCTGTTGGCTATAGTGCCAAGAGTATAAGCGATAGTCCTCAGCAGAGAGCACACCTCCCCAGCTATCAAAAAGTTGCAAGGCATCCACCCCTGCCCTTACCTTTTCTTTGAGGTAGGCAATAGTAGTATCGGTGATTTTCTGTAGCAAAGTATGTGCCCATTCGGGGTGAGAGAAAGCAAAGGACTTGGCTACATCAAAGTTTTTGGAGCCTTTGCCCTCCACCGCATAACAAAAGATAGTCCATGGCGCACCAGCAAAGCCAATGAGGGGCACACTACCTGCCAAGCGCTCTTTCGTTAGGCGTATTCCGTCCATCACATAGTCCAGTGCATGGGAGACATCGGGGATTTCTACCCGCTCTATATCCGCTTCAGAGCGAATTGGGTGCAGCAGAAAAGGCCCTACCTGCTCTTTCATCTCTATTTCTATTCCCATAGCTTGGGGTACAACCAAGATATCGCTAAAGAGTATAGCCGCATCCACCCCAACTATATCCACAGGCTGGGTAGTAATATCGGCTACCAGCTCTGGGGTACGGCAGCGTGTGAAAAAGTCATATTTGTCTCTTAAGGCACGAAACTCAGGCAGGTAACGCCCCGCCTGGCGCATCATCCATACCGCAGGTCGCTCGGTAGTCTCACCCTTTAGGATTCTTAGGAAAAGATCATTTTTTATCATGAGTTAGTAAGTTTATCGGTTTTTAAATAGTTCTTTGCAGCACTCCAAAACGCTCTCCACCGTAGGGCGCTCAGCCACATAGCTCTCCACTGCGTGGGGCAAAGCCGCTTGGGTAGTAGCTCCTATACATATAGCCTTCTCACCCGATAAGGTATTTTCCTTTAGATAACTCTCTATAGCTGAAGGACTAAAGAAAAGCAGCCCCTCATAGCGCTTGGTAAGTTTTGTGGGAGTGAGTTGGGTATAGTAGGTAAGACACTCTTGGAGTTGTATATGATTTGCTTTCAAAGTGGTAGGTAGGGTGTCCATTCGTTTTTCTCCACAGAAAAACACAAACGAACTCTTAGCATAATGCTTGACCAAATAGGGCGCCAACTCCTTGACATAGTCAAACGATGCCACCACTTCCCATCCCTCCGCCTCAAGGAGCTTTCGGGTTTTCTCCCCTACACAAAAAGCCTTTCGGTGAGGTAGTTGCCCATAACAAAGCATGGAGCGCAAGGCAAGTAAGGCATTTTGGCTGGTCAGCAGAAAGTAATCCGCCTGAGGAATTGTGGTCAAAGCAGCAGCAGGTACCACCCTGATAAAATCGCTCATCTCCAGCGCAAAGCCCGCGGAAACAAAGGCCTGCAACTGAGCTGGGGAAAAAAGTTTAGTGGAGAAGAGCTGTACCATATTTTTGGTGCAAATATAATGATTTTTTATCATCTACAGAGGGTACGACTTGTTTATTTAACATTTGATATGAACAAAATAAGGTTTTTATCAACAAAAAAGCAAAAAAGCATACAACTAATCAATTATTTCCGTAACTTTGCAGAGCACTATCAGATAGTTCCTAAGAGGTTCATTTTCATATACTGACTGTGCTTATAACTCATACCTCAAGAACAATTACTCATATTTTGTAAAAGAAATTTATCAAATATAGATCTATGAAAAAAATATTTCCTACTCTTACTCTTGCTTTTTTAGCAGGTCTTTCTCTACAAGCACAGAATCGTCCTGCACGTCAGTTGGTAGATAACCCTTCTTATATGGAAGGCGCCAATGATATGCTCATTGCTGCCACCGACTTTGGAAACATCTCCCGTTATGAGAGAGAGGTCATTGACGAATCAAACATGCCTATCAGCCGAAAAGCAGAATTGCTCATCAAGCCTGATTTGGCGGCTTTGGGTGCGGAAGAGCGTATCGTTACCCTGATAGACTCCGCTTTTTCCTACATTGGCACCCCTTACAAATGGGCAGGTACCTCCCGTAGTGGTATGGATTGTTCTGGTTTTGTCAGTACCGCCTTCAGTGCCATCAATGTCCCTTTGAGCCGCTCCTCTACCGAGATGTCCACCCAAGGTACCGACATTCCTCTAAGCCAAGCCGAAGTAGGTGATTTACTTTTTTTCAAGACCACTCGTAAGCGCAACCGCATCAGCCATGTAGGTATCGTAGTAGGAGTAGGTGATGAAGTGAAATTCATTCACGCCTCTGTCTCTCAAGGTATTACCGTATCAAGTCTCTCTGAGGACTATTGGCAAAAAGCTTATGCCAAAACCAGTAGAGTACTTAAATAATGACAAGTGACGAGTGACTAATGGCTTCTCCTCTATTCACTTTTCACTGTTCACTGTTCACTTAAAACTAATTGCTATGTTACAAATCAGCTACATTCGCGAAAATAAAGAGTCCGTAATCAACGGGCTAAAGAAGAGAAACTTCAAAGAATTAGAACTCGTAGAGGAGGCTATTGCCTTAGACGAGCAGCGCCGCCTTGTACAAACCAAATTGGACAACGCCCTTGCTGAAAGCAACAAACTCTCCAAAGAGATTGGTACGCTGATGAAGGAAGGCAAAAAACAAGAGGCTGAAGCCGCCAAAGCACAAACCGCCGACCTCAAAGAGCAGATTAAGCAATACAGCGCTTCCCTTGAGGAAACTGTCAATTCGCTCAATGATATACTCTATCGTATCCCTAATATCCCCAATGCGCTCGTCCCTGAAGGAAAAACAGCAGAGGACAACCTCACTGTATTCCAAGCAGGCGAGATCCCTCACCTCTTCGAGGGTGCCCTCCCCCACTGGGAATTGGCTAAGAAATACAACATCATTGACTTTGAGTTAGGGGTAAAACTCACAGGAGCTGGCTTCCCTGTCTATAAGGACAAAGGAGCTAAGTTACAAAGAGCGCTCATCTCCTACTTCTTGGACAAGAATACCGAGGCTGGTTATCAGGAATACCAAGTCCCTCACATGGTCAATCAGGACTCTGGCTATGGTACAGGACAGCTCCCCGATAAGGAAGGACAAATGTACCATGTACAGATAGATAACCTTTACCTAATCCCGACTGCTGAAGTGCCTGTAACCAATATCTTCCGCGATGTGATCTTGGCCGAGAGTGACCTGCCTATCCGCTGTACCGCCTACACCCCTTGTTTCCGTCGTGAAGCAGGTAGCTATGGCGCTCATGTGAGAGGTCTGAACCGCTTGCACCAGTTTGACAAAGTGGAAATCGTTCGTATAGAGCACCCCGACCGCTCTTATGAGGCGCTTGACCAAATGGTAGAACATGTAAAGGGAATCCTCAACGAACTGAAACTCCCTTATCGCATCTTGCGCCTCTGCGGAGGAGATTTAGGCTTTACCTCTGCTATTACTTATGACTTTGAGGTATATTCCACTGCTCAAGAAAAGTGGTTAGAAATCAGTTCCGTGTCCAACTTTGAGACTTTCCAAGCCAACCGACTTAAGCTCCGTTTCCGCAACAGCGAAGGCAAGCCACAACTTGCCCACACCCTCAATGGTAGCTCTTTAGCCTTGCCACGTGTCTTGGCGGGTATCTTGGAAAACTATCAAACCCCTGAAGGTATCGTCATTCCTGAAGTATTACGCAAATATACAGGATTTGACATTATTAAATAATAGGTAAAAGGTAACAGAGAAATTCTATCTGTTACCTTTTATTTTTGCTATTTAAAGAGAACCTATATCTGTTCGCTTTCTTGATATATACTATAAATTTTGAGTTTTGAGTTTTTAATTTTGAGTTACTACAACTCAAAATTTTATTTGCTTTTTCCTTGGTTGGCTACGCTGTTAATAGCGACTGCTATAGCCTCTTGGTCTCCTAAGTAGTAGTGCTTGATAGGCTTAAGGTTAGCATCCAACTCATATACCAAAGGTACTCCAGTAGGGATATTCAGCTTTAGGATTTCTTCCTCGGAAAGGCTATCCAAATACTGTACTAATGAACGTAAGCTGTTACCATGGGCGGCAATAATCACGCTTTTACCCTCCTTTATTGCAGGAGCTATATCGCTGAACCATAGGGGGAGCATACGATCGTAGCAGTCCTTAAGGCTCTCTCCTGCAGTCTTTTCCTCCTTAGTAAGAGCATTGTAACGGCGATCATGAGAGGGGTGACGTTCATCGCTTTCCTCTAACAAAGGAGGCTGTACATCATACGAACGTCTCCAAAGGAGTACTTGGTCTTCTCCGTATTTGGCAGCAGTTTCAGCCTTGTTAAGACCTTGCAAAGCCCCGTAACTTTTCTCATTGAGGCGCCAACTCTTATAGGTAGGTACCCATAGCTCGCCCATAACTTCCAAGGCGTTATTAAGTGTTTTGATAGCCCTCTTGAGTACCGAAGTATAAGCCACATCAAAACGGAAGCCCTCTTCCTTGAGCACACGACCTGCCTCACGTGCCTCTTGTACTCCCTGCTCGGTAAGATCTACATCTTGCCAACCTGTGAATAGGTTAAGTTTGTTCCATTCACTCTGTCCATGACGTAATAGTACTACTTTATACATATTATAGCTGATTAATAGGTTATTAATAAGGTTATATAGAGAGACAAAGTTACGAATAAAAAAACAAATTTCCTATTCTTTCCACATTTTTTCTCTTTCCGAAGGATTATAACCCCATGGGGAAGAGGTATTCTCCATTTGGGTCATCATTTTGTTAAGTGCGGCAGGGGCTGCGGACTGCTCCATGACGATATAGCGACGCATATCCACAATGATAGACATGGGGCTGATCTCCATAGGACAAGCCTCCACACAAGCGGCACAGGTAGTACAAGCCCACAATTCCTCTGGGGTAATGTAATCGCCTAAGAGTTGCTTGTTGTCAGGGGAAAAAACACCTTTGTTTTTTCGTATGTTTTCTCCCACTTCTTGTGCTCTTCGGCGGGTATCCATCATGATTTTACGAGGGGAAAGTAGCTTGCCCGTTTGGTTAGCAGGGCACTCATCGGTACAGCGGCCACATTCGGTACAGCTATAGGCTGAGAGTAGTTGCACACGGCTCAGGTGCATCACATCAGCGGCACCGAAAGTAGGCGTTTCTTCCTCCTGTTCCCCACTATCCTCTATAGTGCCGAGCATCAGTTGGACTTCTTTGGTCACTGTGGGCAGGTTATCCAAAGCTCCTTTGGGCTTTACTGGTGCATAATAGGTATAGGGGAATGCCAAGAGGATATGTAAGTGCTTGGAGTAATAGAGGTAATTGAGAAAGGCAAATATTCCTATGATATGCCCCCACCAAGCGGTACGCTCTATAGCGATGAGTACAGGAGTTGAAAAAGAAGAAAAGAGTGGGGTGAGCCACTGGCTTATGGGGAAAGCACCCACCTTGGCATAAGGGGCTACTTCTCTGATTTGCAAGAGACTATCGCAAGCATTCATCACCAAGAAAAGGCTCATCATCACCATTTCGGCATAGAGAATGATATTGGCATCACGCTTGGCCTTGCCTTGTAATTCCCTTTTGCGAAAGCGTGGAATCTTAAGCACATTTCTACGAATATAGAAGGTAACCACACTCACTATAACCAAGAGCGCCAAGTACTCAAAGGTTCCAATGAGGATATTGTAGAAAGTCCCCATAAAGCCAAAGATGCGGTGAGTGGAAAAAATCCCATCTATAAGGATTTCCAAGACCTCTATATTGATCACTATAAAGCCCACATATACAAAAAGGTGTAACAGTCCTGCCACAGGACGTACGCCCATTTTCCCTTGCCCTAAGGCCAAGCGAAGCATACGCAAAAGCCGCTCTTGCTTATGGTCAGAGGTATCTACCACCGTCCCTAAGCAAATATTACGGCGAAGCCTACGCATATTGCGCACAAAAAGGGCAATGCCCACTATGACTAATAGAATAAACAAGAAATCAGTTTTTAGTGAAGAGTGAAAAATGAAGAGTGAATAGTAAAGTACGTTATTGACTTCTCACTATTCGTTATTCGCTCTTTCCGAGATAGGTGTTTCTACTTTTTTAGGGGTCTCGTACTCTTGGTTTTTCTTACCAAAAACAGAGATATGTACATAACGCTTAGGGTTTAGGCGTATATCCTCCATAAGCAAACCAAGTTCGGAGGTGGCTGTCTGTAAGTTGTTGTATAGCTTGGGGTCTGTAAGGAGTTTGCTTACGGTACCATTACCTTTTTCTATCTTTTGTAAAAGACCATTCACTTGATTGAGCGTTCCCTCCACCTGAGTCATAAGTTTGCCTACTTGTAGTTTAGAGAGCGAATCGCTGAGCTGTACAAAATTGCCTGAGAGGGTCTCCACATTGGCCAATGATTTATGCAAAGGAGCTTGAGAGGAGGCCAAGAGGTTATTAAGGCTCACTGAAGCCCTGTTCATATTCTGCAAAGTAACATTCAGGTTGGTTAAACTCTCCTTGATATCCTGTTGTGCTTTAGCATTGAACGTGGAAGAGAAAGTTACCATCAGAGAATCCACCGAGGTGAGTACCTTATTGAGGTTCTTAGCTGTTGGTTCTAAGTTCTCCCCTATGGCATCCATAAGGCTGGCTTGGATATGTGAGGGCAAGGTATCCCCCGCTTGAGCAAGCGCTGCCCCATCTAAGGCTGGCAAAAGCTGTAACCCTGTATTGCCTATAAGGCTGGTGTAGATCTCCGCTTTAGTGCTCTTGGAAAAAGTAAAGTCCTTTTTCACCGAGAAGGACACAATGACCTTAGCGGTTTGTGGATCTATCTTTACCTGCTTTACAGTACCTATATTTACCCCATTGGCGGTAACATTGGTGCCTGCCTGTAAGCCTGCCGAATGAGAGAAGATTGCATAATAATCCTTATCCGTATTGAACAGAGATGATGATTTGATAAAGCTTACTCCAAAAATAAAGCTCGCTATACCTATGAGAACGATAATGGCTGTTTTAGCCTCCTTTGATATTTTCACGATGTTACTTATAAAATTTCGGGGCAAATGTACGAAATAAAATGAAAAGTGAAAAACGAAGAGTGAAAAATTACCTTTCTATATGACTTTTCATTCTTCACTTTTATACATTGAATCGGAAATGCATAATATCCCCATCTTTGACTATGTATTCTTTTCCTTCTACGCGCATTTTTCCTGCTTCCTTGACCTTGCTTTCGCTGCCATAGGTGATAAAATCCTCATAGGAAATCACTTCGGCACGGATAAATCCACGTTCAAAATCGGAGTGTATCACCCCAGCAGCCTGAGGAGCAGTAGCACCCACTGGAATCGTCCAAGCACGTACTTCCTTCACTCCAGCTGTGAAATAAGTTTGTAGGCTTAGGAGCTTATACGCAGCACGAATCAGCACCGATGCCCCTGGTTCGCTCAGTCCCATGTCTTGCAGAAACATCTGGCGCTCTTCGTAGGTTTCCAACTCGGCTATATCCGCCTCGGTAGCCACGGCAAGCACGATGATTTGGGCATTTTCGCCTTTGACGGCCTCCCTTACCTGCTCTACATATTTGTTACCATTGGCAGCTGCCGCCTCATCTACATTGCAGACATAGAGAATAGGCTTGGCAGTAAGCAGTTGATAGCTTTGGCTAAGCTCTTGCTCCTCTTCGCTTAGTTCTACCGCACGCGCTGAAATCCCTTGTAGGAGTGCTTCCTTATAGCGACCCAAGAGCGCCAATTCTTTTTGGGCTACCTTATCGCCTGCCTTGGCCGCACGGGTCACCTTCTCAAGGCGTTTCTCTACAGTCTCTAAGTCCTTGAGCTGTAGTTCTATATCTATAGTTTCTTTATCACGAATGGGATTAACAGAGCCATCTACATGGACGATGTTGTCATTGTCAAAGCAACGCAATACATGAATAATAGCATGACACTCACGTATGTTTCCTAAGAATTGGTTACCGAGACCTTCGCCCTTACTGGCACCCTTTACCAATCCTGCTATATCCACAATCTCCACAGTAGCGGGTTGCACGCGTTCAGGATTAACGAGAGCCTCAAGCTTCTCAAGGCGTGCATCGGGAACATTGACCACCCCTAAGTTAGGCTCTATGGTACAAAAAGGAAAGTTAGCACTCTGTGCCTTAGCATTTGACAAACAATTAAATAGCGTTGATTTTCCCACATTGGGGAGACCTACAATACCTGCTTTCATTATTTTATGACATTTTGAGGGGCAAAGATACAACAATAATGACAAATGACCAATTTTTAGCAATGAGTAGTTAGTGATTAGTGGTTAGTTTTTTATCACTGAAAGACAATGACTTATAAAAAAAATTTTGAGAAATACATTTTTTCATCAAAAAAATTTTCTTTTTAGAAAAAAAGTATTACCTTTGCACCCGAAATAAATGGTGGTTTTAGCTCAGTTGGTTAGAGCGTCGGATTGTGGTTCCGAAGGTCGTGGGTTCGAGCCCCATACTCCACCCAGAGCTCCTTATAAGTTGTGGCTTATAAGGAGTTTTTTGTAAAGTAAATATTCATTATTTTTAGAGATTAACAAATTGCCAATTTAATTTTTTTATCTCAAAAAAACATCGTACCTTTGCACAAGAAAAAAACAACAACATGCAAGTAGATTTTACTTTTCAAGAATATTTAGGCTTTTTGGCCTTTTTAGGTATTGCTACTATGGGATTTTGGCTTATGATTTTCTTGCTTTCCTATGTGGTTCCTTACTGGGTATTTGGAGCTGCGATCGAGCGCTTTAAGGAAAGTCGTGCTGCCAAAAAACAGCAAAAACAAGAGCAAACCGCCTAAAATATCCCTATTACAAAAGCCTACTCTTACAGAGGGCCACTCCTCTGTAAGGGCTTTCGTGTATCTATACTAAACCTATTCCAATATGATGACCTCCGATACAGAGAAGCTCATTGACCGTATTCCCTTACTGAACAAACTGGTGGCTTTGCTAAAGCGTATTCCTCTGGGCAAGGGACAGCAATTTTCCTTATATGACCTTTTGGAACTCTACACCATAGGGATTGTAAGGGGGGCACTTACCTATAGGGCAAGTGCGATCTCCTACAGCTTCTTTGTAGCTATTTTCCCCTTCCTCTTGGTGGTACTGAACCTAATTCCTTATATTCCTATCAATGACTTCCAACAGGATTTTTGGGTATTCTTGGACAACCTACTCCCCCCTGGCACTCATCGCTTCTTTGAGGATATTTTCATGGACATCGCAGGTAAAAAGCGCGCGGGCTTGCTCTCCACCGTTTTTATACTTTCTATCTTTCTCACTACCAACGGAATCAATGCCGTCTTTGGAGGCTTTGAGTACTCCTATCACGTAGTGAATACTCGCGGGGCGGTGCGACAATACTTTATTTCCATGGGAGTGGCTATGCTACTGGTGGTACTGATTCTTTTTTCGGTAATCTTTTGGCTGGCTTTTGAGTACATCAGGGGAATGCGTATCTTTGAGTTCTTTGAGGGCAATCCGTATTTCTTCCCTTTGGTTAAGAAAATATTCTTTATTTTCATCACCTATCTCTCAGTTTCTATTCTCTTTCATTTTGGTTCTCCTCAAAAGGGTATGCGCTTTTTCTCCGCAGGTTCTTTCCTAACCTTAGTACTCTTTATCCTTACCACTTATGGTTTTGGAATTTATATAGAAAACTTTGCTCAGTACAACCAACTCTATGGTTCCATAGGGGCACTGCTGATCTTCCTATTATATATATGGCTCAACGCCACTATCCTCCTTCTGGGCTTTGAACTGAACGCTTCGCTGATGAAACTCCGCCTATCAGTGAAGAGTGAAAAGTGATTAGATACTAACCACTAATTACTATAGCGTTAAAGTCCCTTAAATATCTTTCTATATTCCTTTTTTTTTCTATCTTTGCGAAAAATCCACAATTTTTAAGATAAAATGATTATACAAGACTTTAGCTTTGGTAACTTCCGTTCTTTCAAGAAAATACAAACACTGAGCCTGACGAAGGCTAAACTAACCTCTAAAAAAGACAAAGCTTTAGAGCCGACAAATACTTTTGCCCATCTGAAAGAATCTTTTCTAAAATCAAAAGTACTCTATGGAGCTAATGCCAGCGGAAAAAGTAACTTGATAAAAGCCTTGTCGGTCTTTCTGAAAATCACCACTCAGTCGGCCAAAGATGAAAAAGTACTGGAGCATATCAATAGCTTTAGGCTCAGCGGTGATACTATGGAACAGCCTTCTTTCTTCCAAATGATTTTTGAAGTAGGTGAGAACAAGTATCGTTATGGTTTCCAAGCCAGTGATAAGGCTATTCACTCTGAATGGCTCTATGAGAGAAAAGGTAAAAAAGAAACTTGCTATTTTATCCGTGAACAGCAGGGATTGAGCTACTTAAATGAGAGTTTCTTCAAGGAAGGCGATATCTATATGGGGCTGGCTCAGCAGAAAGATGGCAATAAGGATTTCCTCTTCCCTACAAGTCTTTTCCTAAAAATGTTGGCTTCTTTTCCTTTTGCTAAGACTTCAAAGAGTATCATGGAAGGCTTCGAGCAAATCAAAGTCCTCAGTGGCTTAGGCGACCCTACTATGACCGCTTATGCACGAGAGTCCTTGCGAGTACCTCAGAAGAAATCTTTTATATTGGAGATCCTCAAGCGTGCTGATACCTCGGTGGAAAAATTGGGTTTTTTGGAACTTAACAATGACACCTCTGAGAACACTGAAGCTCCAAAGAAGCGTTCTGTACTGCTTTCTGCTAAAAAACTGCACGGCGGAGTAGATGAAGACAAGATTCCACTTTCTCTCTTTGCCTTTGACGAATACGAATCGGAGGGTACCCAGCGCCTCTCTGAGTATGCTGCCTACCTATACGATGCTTTCTATGAAGGGAAAATCCTCATCATTGACCAATTTGACGCCCAACTACACCCGCTACTGGCTAAAAAACTTGTAGCCCTATTCAATAGTACTGCCAATAAGCAAGGCCAATTCATCTTGGCTACCAACAATCCTTTATTACTTTCGGACAAGCTCTTAAGGCGTGACCAGATTTCCTTTGTTGAAAAAGACAAAGAGGATTGCAGTCACCTATACTCCTTAGCCGAAATAGCTGGAGTCAAGGGCGATAACCATCAGAGCGATTACTTGCTCGGCAAGTATGGGGCTACTCCTATAGTAGGCGATTTTAATGAACTTTTTGAAAATTAGACCATGGCTAAAAGAAGAAAAACAGACCCAAAACAAACCAAGGCTATCAAGACCACCCGATACACCCGACAAACCGTCTCCCCTGCTATTACCCCCGCATGGGAATTGGTGAAGGGTACCTATGAATATACTGAGAAAAGAACCTTGCGTAAAACTATTTTAGTGGTATGCCAAGAGCAAGCAGAGGCCTGCTATTTCAAGCACTTTCCGCTTACTTCTCTTGTAGTGGTAAGCCTTAGCAGTGAGCAGCGCACCCCTCTACAGACAGTGCTTTATGCACAGGAAGTCATAAAGGAAACTCCCCATGATTTTGATGAAGTATGGTGTGTGTGCGATGCTACCCCCTCCGAGGCTGACTCTCTTGAGGCTGCTGCCAAAAAAGCAAATGCCTTGGGGTACAAGCTTGTCTATAACAATGATAGTTTTGACCTATGGATTTGGTTACACTATGGGGAACCCAAAAAGGATTATACCACTGCCCTGAATGAGACCTTACAAATAGATGCTGAAAAAGGTAAAGATGCTGATTTCTATAAGCATATCTATACCCGATTGGAAGAGGACAACCGCGCGGAACAAGCACAAGCTATTGCACGAGCTAAAAAGCTATATACCCTTCAGGAAAAACGCGCCTATGCTGACCAAGATGCCCTGACTAATATATACCAACTCGTGGAGAGACTCTCTTCTTAATGACTCAATTTCGCAAGTTGATGCAGATAACCACTTTTCATTTGTTGAGGTGACTATTTAGTTATATATCCATTAACTTTGGAAAACGGGAGGGTATTCAATATTTTTTCTAAAAGAGGACAAAGATGATCTCTGTATATACAAAGACCTTGCTATAACACTAATAAAACCAATCCAATACCCCACAAACACTAACCCTATAATGCTTGCGTTTTTTGTCTATTAAAAAATAAATGTTTATCTAAAAAATAATTCTTATCTTTGTACTCTAATTTAATATTAAAAATTTATGGGTATTATTGCAACACTTATTATTGGAGCCATCGCAGGATGGCTAGGAGGAACTATCTACAAAGGTAGTGGATTAGGTCTTATTGGAAATATCATTATTGGTATTCTTGGAAGCGGCGTTGGGTATTGGCTTTTAGGAGATGTGTTAAAAATCTCACTTGGAGACGGATGGATTGGCTCTATCTTGACAGGAGCTATTGGAGCTATTGTTATTTTATTCTTGATCAATTTGATATTTAAAAAGAAATAATGAGCAATGAAGAGCAGCTATCTTAATAGCTGCTCTTTTATTTTTTAAAAGTTCCCATCTGATAAATGAAAAGCCCCGAAATATTCTATTTCGGGACTTTTTCCTTAGAATTTTCTAGAACTACCTATTTGCGTTAGCAGTCCATGTTTTTCCATCCTGAGTGTAAAAAATGTTCAGTGAAGAAGCGTTGATTCTAATTAGTTTTACACCTTCTTGCAAATCAATGTTCACCAAAGTGTTATCTCCTTCTTTCTTGAAGCTAACTCCTTTAAGATCAGGAATTCCATCTGAGAATCTAAAATAGTAATCGTTTCCTGCCTTAACAACAGTTACTGAACCATCGTCAGCAGCTTTCTTTTCTTTACCATCTGAATAAGTGATTTTACCTTTGTATGTTCCTACAAAAAGGTTATTGTCTGCTGGGTCATCTTTCTTGCTACAAGAAATGGATGAAAAAGCTACTATTGATAAACAAATCAAAGTAACTAAAGTGAAAATTTTTTTCATGATTGAAAAATTTAAAAATGATTAATGTTAAGTTATTTTTTAACCTCTTTTTTCATAGAAGCTAATTTTTTTTCTAATAGACTAATTAGGTCTTCAGATTTATAGTTTGATTCTGATAAAAGATTGTCTACTTTTTCCTCCAAAGATCCTTTTATCTCCAATGATTTTTGACGCAAATTCTTGGTAAGACTTTCTAGTTGTTCTTTCAATTCATCAACTTTTCATCAACTTTATCGCTTACAGAATCTTTAATTTTTTTACGTGTGTTTTTTCCTTTGTCTGGGGCAAAAAGAATACCCAAACCTACTCCTACAGCTGATCCAGCTGCTAGTCCTAATAATGTGTTTGCTATCTTTGACATAGTTAAAAAATTTAATTTATATCTCTTTTTAAATTCTAAGACAATGCTAAGTTACGAATTAAAAACGATAAAAACAAATTTTTAATCATTTTTTTTACAAAAAGATACAAAAAATAAAATTTTAGACTGAGATATCTATAAATATCACCTTTTACTTTCCACACAGATAGCCAAGAGATCATAGCGCTTGGGTATAGCTTATTAGTTCTTATCTTTTACTTTTTATTTTCTAAGGAACTTCTACTGTATTGATAATCTTATTGATAATCTCTACAGAGGTGATGTTTTCAGCTTCGGCCTCATAGGTAATTCCGATACGGTGGCGTAGTACGTCAAAGATTACCGAACGTACATCTTCTGGAATCACATACCCGCGGTGATGTATAAAGGCATGGCACTTGGCCGCTACCGCCAAGCTGATACTACCACGAGGAGAAGCACCAAATTGTATCAGCGGACTGAGTTCAGCCAACTGGTATTTTTCTGGATAACGGGTAGCGAAGATAATATCAAGGATATACTTCTCTATTTTCTCGTCCATATACACCTCATAGGCTACTCGCTGAGCTTGCAGAATCTGCTCAAGGCTCACTACTTGATTCACTGTCGGTTGGGTACCTTTTAGGTTGTTGTGCATGATCTGCTGTTCTTCCTGTAGCTTAGGATAGTCTATCACTACCTTGAGCATGAACCTATCCACTTGTGCCTCTGGTAGTGGGTATGTACCTTCCTGCTCCACAGGGTTTTGGGTAGCCATTACAAGGAAAGGCTTGTCAAGAGAAAAAGTCGTATCTCCTATGGTTACTTGCTTCTCCTGCATGGCCTCGAGCAAGGCTGATTGTACCTTAGCAGGGGCACGGTTAATTTCGTCGGCCAAGACAAAATTGGCAAAAATAGGTCCCTTCTTGATAGCAAATTCGTTCTGCTTGACATTGTAGGTCATTGTACCGATTACATCGGCAGGAAGCAAGTCAGGGGTGAATTGTATACGGTTGAAAGAACCATGTACCGCCTTGGCAAGGGTATTGATAGAGAGGGTCTTAGCCAGCCCTGGCACCCCTTCCAAAAGGATATGCCCCTGACCTAATAGGCCTATGAGCAAGGCATCTACCATATGGCGTTGCCCTATGATGACCTTGGACATTTCTGCTGTAAGGGTTTCTACAAATACACTTTCGCGCTCTATTTTTTCATTGATTTGACTGATATCAACACTCATAATTTAGTATTTTTCTTATACATCGTTTCAGGACGCTAAATTATTATTTTTTTCTTGATTAGTGCGTTAAAAGAAAGTGAATTTCATTTTTCACTCTTCACTTCAATGTTTGATTGGCTCTCAAAGGGGATTACCTTTCCTTTTTGGTGGGAGAGATCGCCTTCTACTTCGGTTTCCCCAGCGAGGGTTTGCTTGGCTGTGGCTTTTTTGATCCACTTGGTGGTAGGGTCAAGCCATATCTCTATATCTGTCTGGCCATTCATGGTAAAGAACACATACTGCCCTTGCTGGAGAATTACCTTTTCATGATTGGTAGCCATTACTGCTTTTCCACGAATATAGATATACTCAGGGGTTACCTCTTGTAAGGTGTATTGGGTTTTCACATTTACATTCATCTCCTTGGAAAGGAAGGAGCTAATCTCCCACTGGTCTCCTACCGCTACCCGCTGGCGAGGCAAGACAGAGAGTACATTGGAGAGGTTGGACTGTAGTGTAGTCTCGGCAAAGGCCGCCTCTAATTGTGCTTGTACCTGTTGGCGCTCAAAAGGGGTCAAGGGGTTTTCCTTGGCATGCTTCTTTTCCAACTGCTTCATAGCGCGTTCCATAAGGGGTTTTACAGGGTCTATTTTTACAAACTTTCCCTTTACGCTTAGCTCTCCCTTGAAAGGCTGATTGCAGAGTTCCTTAGCGGCTTCGTTGGTGTATTCAGGAATTTTCTCCAAAGGCATGTTCTTGCCTTGTACTTGAGTTTCCATCTGCAAAGTAGCCTCCTCATAGCGCAAGGTTACAGGATAGATCTGCTTGTCCTCCTTGCCTGGGGTAAAGCTCAGGCGTGTGGTACTGACTGCTTTGGCTGCTACATCTAAGTTATCCACCTGCTGCTTGGACGAGACTTCTGTTACTACTGTGAGCCTATAGGCCTGTTTTGGCTTCAGCTCAAGGCTCAAATCCACTGCTTGAGACCACCCTAAAAAGGGTATAAATAACAATAAATACTTCATATTCAAAAAGATATAAAAACAATGAATAAGATTATCCAATGCTTATGGTTATAGGGGCAAAGATAGTGAAATAATAAGAAATGGCAACTAATTTTTCATTTTTCACTCTTGGCTATCATTGTTACCATAACTCCTACCAGTACCACCCAAAAGAGTTTCCACCAGAGTTGCTGAGGGGTCTCTTGTTCCTGCTCATGAAAATGATGCTGGTGTTGCTCTTGGTGCCGCTCATGTCGCACCTGCTGGATTTGTTGTTGGTCTTTGGCTTGCTGCTGGGTTGCTCGCTTGATTTTTAGGGAAAGATGAGGAGCACGCATGACTACTTTGTGTGCTTTGCCCTGCTTAACCTCTGTAAGGGTAGCAAGAATGGGAAAGGGCGAGAGCGTATCGGTAAGAGGTGCTATGCTACCTGTGTCCATCTCCCATTCCATCTCTTGCCATTGGTCAAGGGTAAGGGTTTGGGTTCGCCTCTCTTGGCTATATTGGACAAGGCTATCGCGCTGCTGAACCTGCACAAGGCTTTGGCTATCTCGGCGGGTGGTCTTGCAAGCTGCAAAGGGCAGAAGCAAGGCAAAAAAACATATAAGTCTCATAAATAAGGGGTTAAGAAAGTTGGTCAATGATCATTTTGAGTTTGTGGGCATACTTGGGGTCAGTGGCATAGCCTGCGGCGGCAATCTCCTCTGCTAAGCGGTATGGGTCACTCTTGTAGCGCATTGCCTTCTGGTAGCGTGGGTGCTGACTTAGCAGGCGAGCATGGTCAGTAAAGGACTCTTCTGGGCTGTTATACTTGCGGAACCAATCGCGTACCTGGCAGTAGTACTGGCCGTTGGCAGCTTTTCTCACACTTATAATTTCAGGAAAGTCCCCTATCTCAGGCACTGCTGGTAGTACCTCTTGGGTTCTTAAGAGTTGCCGCTTCTCAGCAGGTGTGGTAGCAGAGGCTTTTATACCAAAGAACATATTGCCAGGGGCATACTTCCCCCAACCTGTTTCCAAGGCTGCTTGAGCGAGTATAAAAATCGCTGAAATTCCCGTCTTTCGCTCACTCTCCATGGCGTACGGGAGATATTTTTCTTTGAAAGTATTCATTTTTTACTTTTTACCTTTTACTTTTTATCTTTTACCTTTTTTAAATTCCCACTACAATTGTCGCCACATGCTGGTGTATTTCGGGTAGTGGCGTAAGGCTTTGCTTGAGGATCATCAGGTGAGGCTTGGCTCCTTGCCAAGAGGCACGAATGGCTGTGATGACCTCCGAGGCAATGAATCGCAGGCGATACCGAGCCGAGATGTATTGGGTGCCCTGCACACCCTTATACACATATATATCGGGCACATAGATAAGGATTTGTGCTACCCCCGTAGTGGCTCGCTCCTGTACAGTCGGCTCCCTATCTTTGGGAAACTGACACTCAAGGCATTGCAGTATAATATCTTCCTTATAGGAATCCTGAGGGCGGTCGTTGCCTAAGTAGATATCTCCACTCAGTCCCAATCGGTTTTTGATATCATATTGGGTAAGTAGCTGATACAAATGAGTTTCTATATCAAAGGTTAGCATATTCAGTTGTGTATTTAGTCTTTGTTTATCACACCCACAATCGGGAATGGAATTGTCCTATGTCGCACTTTTGGACACTGCCTATAAGTCGTACCTCCTTACCTTCGGGGTCATCGCTTACGAGAATTTGAGCACCCACTGGCAGAGGCGTTACTCCTTGGGGAAAATAGATAACTGAGGCAAATCGGTGAAATGAGGCATTGCCCTTTTGGACATGGTGGTAGAGGCTATTGGCCAAGGGTACTTCCTGCCCCTTGCTATTGACCTCCTCCCTACAGCGGCAGAGCAGCACAGGCACTACGGTCGTCTCCGTCCAAGTACCATCTGTACGCCGCTGCGAGGCTGTGGTGGTCATCACAAAAAGATAATGGGGATACTTCATGTTACCATATTTCTGCTCTGCTTCTTAGTTTGGGAGCGTGGGAGGGGAAGAGCACATTTTTCTCTCCCAGCTCGTAGCATAGGGCTGTGTAGTAAGCCTCTATAGCCTGCAAGTCCCAGCTCTGTGAGAAAGCACCTTCGGTGCGCTTGTGGGAGGTGGAGGCAAGTATAAGCGAAAAATAACGATAGATCGCCCTGTCACAGCGTGCTATCTCCAAGTCCCCCGCGGGGGAGAGTTGCCCCTTCTTCAGGAGCAACTCTATGGTCTGTGGCTCTATCCCCATAGGAGATAGGCTTAGGGTCAAGTATTCAAGATTGGTCATTAGTGATTAGTTTTTATTCCAATTTGTATTATTCACCTGCATAAGTAGAGAGCGGGAGGCCAAGTTCCACGCAGGAAAGAGGTTGGCAACTCCTTCGGTGATTTCTTTCACAGGCGACTCTTGGGAATACTTCTTGATGAGGGTATGCCCATGTAGGGCTTTGAGCGCATTGGAGGACGGCATCTTCACATCTATCGGGGTTTTCCAATAGGTGTTGCCCAAGACCTTACTCTCGGAGAAGAGAATTACATCATCTTCAAAAGGATTCTGGGTCTTGTGCTCTCCAGAGGCCGTCTGCAAAGTGATTTCTTGGTCTATTACGATAATCTGTAACCCGCGATAGGTCTCAGCATGCTTTGCCAAATAAGCATTGACTGTACTAAGGTCAGGCGCATCGGCAGGGGACGCACCTATGGCATAGGGCAGACAGCGCTTACCTACTTCCTCTTGCGAGGCCAGCTTGAGGAAGGTATCCACATTCATAAAGGCGTACTTATAGCTCACTCCATGTTTTTGTTGTCCCAAGCGTATCGCTCTGGGAAGGTCTTTTGTCAGTGGCTTACCTGCTGTACTGTTGTAAGAAGTATCTACCCCTATTTTCTGCTCCTTTGGGATTTGGTAGTCCATCTCATATTGGCTAACTACAGAAAAGTTGTTTTCTTGATCCAAGGAAAATTTCCCTAAGGAGATTTGTCGTAAGGCAATCCATTCGGCTCGGGCAGCAATTCCATGCCAGCAGTATTTGGTGTCATCTGCCCAGAACTGCACCAAGGAGAGCATATCGGGGTTTTGAGCCGACATGGCTACCATCAGGTCATATTCGGTAAGCTCATCTTCGTTTTTCTCGCGTGCTATAGAGAGCTTAGGAATATCCCCTTGTAGCTTGGCCAAGTTCTTCCGCATCTTCGCAGGCACCGATGCCCCTCGTGCCACTATATCAGCAGCCACCTTCAAGCCCGATTGTGCCTCCAACATACGCCAAGAGAGCGTAGAGGTCTCCCTAAGAGGGAACAAGGTAGGATAATAGTATTGTTCAAGGTTGTAACTATTTACAACAGCTTGCAAATCGGCCTGATTAAGACCCACCATAAGAGAAGAATTTATCATCTGAGTTTTGAATTTTGAGTTTTAAGTTTTGAGTCACTTGTCACTTGTCACTTGTCACTTGTCACTTGTCACTTGTCACTTGTCACT
>ERZ772973.83-NODE-83-length-66190-cov-137.133_pt1 | contig 66190 bp, 51 predicted proteins | sample MGYA00580672_ERZ772973 | MGnify/ENA primary metagenome ERZ772973 (study PRJEB29015, sample SAMEA2737938) | human oral metagenome | biome: human oral; feature: human-associated habitat; material: dental | place: China | collected 2152 ...
GGTAGCGGCCGGGGTTGACGGCGATATCGGCCTCGATCTCGGCGGAGCGGGCGATCGATCGAGCCAGGGAGGCGTCATTGGTGGCGTTGGCCAGGGCCTCCTCGGCCACGGTAGGGGTCTGAGTCATGGCCTCATCCTAGGGGGTACCGGTGCAGCGACAGATCGGGTCCGGTGACGCCCAGGGCCGGGCTCAGTCATCGGCGGGTTGGGTGGCCAGGGCGCGCTCCAGCTCCTGGCGGGCCTGGGCCACGCGCTCGGGAGTGAAGGAGCTGTCATGACTGACCAGGGCCAGTCCGTCGAGGATCTCGGCTCCGTAGCGGTGCCCGTGCCCGGCGGGTACGTTCATCGCCCGCGGCAGGTCCGCACTCACTTGGAAGAAGGTGATATAGGGCATCCAGCGCATGGTGGGGGAGCGGTCCGTTCCCGCCCGCTCCTGCAACCAGTCAGGCCTTTCACGGATCAGCCTCGGCGACCACCACACCACCGGGTCGCTCGCATGCTGGATGTAGAGGATCCTCTGGTCTCCCCAGCTGGTGTCGCCCGCGAAGGAGTCCATGTCCTCCTCGTCCTGGGCGAAGCGCACCGTCAAGCCGGCCGAGTAGGTGGGGTCCACCTCCCGTGTGCCCGGATCGCGTCGTGTCACCAGGTCTCGCCACAGCTGCGAGGAGTTGGGCGGCCCCACCCACAGGACTCCGTCGACCGACTTCAGGACGCCGGCCAGATCATCGAAGGCCGCCTCACCGGCCAGCACCCCCATCGACTCCCCGTACAGCAGGAGCCGGGGTCGATCGCCTTCCGGAAGCGTCTTCCACCAGGCCACGATGGCCGTCACCAGCGCCTTGCCCGAGGCCCGCGCCTTGTCCGTGTCGGCGATGAACTGCACGCCCGAGGGCAGGTAGGAGTACTGGGCAGCTGCGATCGCCGTATCGCCGTCGTAGAGCACCTCCAGTGACAGAGCCGCTACCGGGTCCACCCAGCCGGTCCCCGTCGTCGGGGCGATCAAGATCGCCGAGCGGGAGGCCGCCCCGGTGCGCCTCAGCTCCTCGACGACGAGCGCGGCCCGTGCCTCGTCGCTTCCCGCGCTCTCCAGCCCGGCGTAGACGCGGATCGGCTCACTGGCCGGCCGGGAGGTCACCTTCTCAAGGCCCTGAGCGTTCAGGCCCCGGCCCACGAAACGCTTGCCGTAGGCCCCCAGGGACTCCCACGCCACGAGTGAGTCCGGCGATCCCGAGCGCTCGGCCGCCGTCGGCCGCGGTGCCGACGGCGGATCCGCGCTGTTGCGCACGGAGAAGGCCGACTCCGCGCCCCGGATGATGATGCCCGGGATCGCCTGGTTGACCAGCGCGAAGACCAGCACCAGCACGATGATCCAGGAGGACACCGAACGCACCGGCAGCGGAAGCCGCTGAGGCAGGTGGCGGTTCAGCCAGGCCTCCAGGCGTAGGAAGCCGCGCCCCACCATGACCAGGGTCATCCAGATGCCGAAGCCCACCGGGAAGACCAGCAGGTACTGCACAGGTGTGTAGGCGCGGTAGTCGGTCAGGGCGGCTACCTGCTGCTGCCAGCGGACCGCCTGCAGCAGGATCGCGTTGAGTCCCAGAACGACGATGACGCTCAGTGCGATCTCCACCCGTCGCCTCCACCGAGGCACCCAGGACGGTAGGCTCCGGCCACTGGCCTCCCACAGGACCCGCACCACCTTGCTCACCCAGGTGCGCCAGTTCCACGACAACCAGACGCCTCCGAGGTAGCCGGTTGCCGCGCACAGCCCGCAGGCCACCCCCTGAAAGAGGATGTCTCGGGGGATGAGCGAGGGCGTCAGCGCCAGGACGAAGAACACTGAGCCCAGGACCAGTCCGGCCGGGTCCGGCCGTAGACGGTCCCAGGCACGTTCAACAGGGGGAGGAAGCGCCGGCATCGGGTACCACCCTATGCCGGACCGACTGTCTGGTGCGGCTGCCCTAGCGCTCGCCGACCGTTCCGACCTGTTCGGTCTGGCTGCCCGCCTTGAGGGTCTCCAACATCTCACCGGAGAAATAGACACGCAGGGACAGCGCCTCCAGCATCGTCGTGTCTCCCGGGCGGTCCTGGTGGCAGTCCGTGAGACTCTCGGCGGGCTGTCCGGCGGAGCCGTTGGCGACCGTCTTGACGTCCTTGACCTCGCCGGAGCCGTCGGTCTCCACAATGACGTCGGCGTCGGTGTCCTGCGGGCTTCGGCTCACGCGGCGCGCCTGGGAGAAGGGAGCCGTGTGAGGCTGGGGAACCGCCCAGGTCGAGTCCCAGGCAAGGTGCCAGTCAGTGCCGCGGCCCTCTGGCAGAACGACGTCGACCTGATCCAGCGCGCCGTTGATGACCACGAGCATGTCGTCGTCGTTCCACGGCTTGCCCGAGCGCAGCATCTGGACCACCCGGGTGTGCGGGTCGTGCCACGAGTCCCCGTCCATCGGGGCGGCGTCGCCCCGGTACCAGGCCAGGTCCGGGATCGTGTCGCCCTCGAGGACCTGACCGGTCGCGAAGCGTGAGGGGCGCGCCACCGCGTGTGCCTGACGCAGGTGGATGAGGAAGCGCGTGGTGGCGACCAGGTCGCGCTGCCAGACCTCCAGGTTCCAGTCGACCCAGGAGAGCACCGAGTCCTGGCAGTAGCAGTTGTTGTTTCCCTGCTGGGTGCGGCCCATCTCGTCACCGGCCAGCAGCATGGGCGTCCCGGCGCTCAGCAGAACGGTGGCCAGCAGGTTGCGCATGGAACGACGACGCAGCACCTCGATCGGCCCGCCGTTGATGCCCTCGACGACGTCGCCCTCGAAGCCGTGGTTCCAGGAGCGGTTGTTGGAGGTGCCATCGCGGTTGTCCTCCTTGTTGGCCAGATTGTGCTTGTGGTCGTAGACCACGAGGTCACGCAGGGTGAAGCCGTCGTGCGCCGCCACGAAGTTGACCGAGCCCAGAGGACCGCGCCCGCCGGGGAACTCTCCGTGGCTGAACAGGTCCGCGCTGCCCGACAGGCGTGTGGCCAGGTCGCGCAGGTCCGAGCCCAGGCGCCCCTTGGAGATCTCCGAGGCGTCGTGCAGCCAGAAGGAGCGCGTGGTGTCGCGGAAGTGGTCGTTCCAGTCCTGGAAGGGCTCGGGGAACTGGCCGGTGCGCCAGCCTCCGGGGCCCACGTCCCACGGCTCACTGATGAGCTTGACCGTACTGAGCACCGGATCGGTGGCGATCGCCGTGAGCAGCGGGTGGCGCGGCGAGAACTCCGCGGCATGGCGCCCCAGCGTGGTTGCCAGGTCGAAGCGGAAGCCGTCTACTCCCACCTCGGAGACCCAGTAGCGCAGCGAGTCCAGAACCATCCGGATCGCACCCGTGGCCCGGAAGTCCACCGTGTTGCCGGTGCCGGTGACATCCATGTACTGGGCCGGCAGGTAGGGGGCGTGCAGGTAGTAGTCCAGGTTGTCCAGGCCGCGCAGGCTCAAGGAGGGGCCGTCGACACCGCCCTCGCAGGTGTGGTTGTAGACGACGTCGAGCACGACCTCCAGGCCGGCCTCGTGAAGCATGGAGACCATGCCGCGTACCTCGTCCAGGACCGCCTGCGGGCCGGCCGCGCGCGCCGCGGCCGTGGCGTAGGAGGGCTCGGGCGCGAAGTAGCTCAGCGTGGAGTAGCCCCAGTAGTTGGTCAGCTCCCGCTTGGTCAGGAAGGGCTCGGTCACCGAGGCGTGGATCGGCAGCAGCTCGATTGTGGTGATCCCCAGTCCCTTGAGGTGCTCGACCGTCACCGAGTGGGCCAGTCCCGCGTAGGTGCCGCGCAGCTCCTTGGGCACGCCGGGCAGCTTGTAGGTCAGGCCCTTGACGTGGGCCTCGTAGATGACGGTGCGCTCGCGGGGGACGCGCGGCCCCGGAACCACCGGGAAGGTGTCACCGGTGACCACGCCGACGACGGTGCTGCCCGCCGAGTCCAGGTGCGAGGGGCGCCAGGGCTCGGCCGCAGGGACCAGTTCGTCGGTGACCTCGTGGGCGTAGACGGCTGGCACCAGGTCCACCTGTCCGTCCAGGGCGCGGGCATAGGGGTCCAGCAGCAGCTTGCGGGGGTTGTAGAGCAGCCCCTCGTGCGGGTTCCAGGGGCCGTGGGCGCGGTAGCCGTAGCGCTGCGCGGCGCCGATGCCGGGAACGTGCGCGCTCCAGACGCCGCGCTGAGGACCGTGCATCCCGATCCGGGTCTCCTCCGCCACGGTGCCGTCGGCGGCCATGGTCAGCAGGCACAGGTCCATCGCCGTGGCATGCGGGGCGTGGACGGCGAAGTCCGCACCGTCACCGCTGAGGGTAACGCCCAGTCCGTGGGCGGGAGCTGCTGGCAGCTCAGCGCGCGGTGCTGGAGCGGGCTCTGGCGTCGAAGGCATGGGTCCATTGTCCTGGCGCTCGCTGGTCCCGACCACTTGTGGGGCAGTGAGGTCTCCCTCGTGAGAGTGCGCCGCGTCGCGTTTATGCGCCGAGGTGCGACGGCGTCGTCATCTCGTCACTCAGTCGTCTCCCTGACACTGTGTCAGGGTGACTCAGCGCTCAGTGGCGAGATGCTGCTGTTATGGCAACCTTGAGCCCATGAGAATCGTGGTCTGCATCAAGCACGTTCCCGACGTGCAGTCCGAGCGCCGCCTTGAGGACGGCCGTCTCGTGCGCGGTGAGGAGGACGTCCTCAACGAGCTCGACGAGAACGCCGTCGAGGCCGCTGTCTGTCTGGCCGAGGAGGCCGACGGCGAGGTCATCGCTCTGACCATGGGACCCGAGGACTCCGAGGACGGGGTGCGGCGCGCCCTCCAGATGGGGGCCGACTCTGGGGTTGTCGTCGCCGACGACGCCCTGGCCGGAGCCGACGTCGTCACCACCGCCCGGGTCCTGGCCGCGGCCATCGAGCGCATCGGCGAGGTGGACCTGGTCGTCACCGGCATGGCCTCCCTGGACGCCATGACCTCGATGCTGCCCGGCGCCCTCGCCGCCGCCCTGCACCTGCCGGCCCTGACCCTGGCCAACCAGCTCGAGGTCGAGGGCGGCGCCGTGACCGTCACCCGCACCGCGGGCGCCGTTCGCGAGGTCGTCAGCGCCCCGCTGCCCGCCCTCGTCAGCGTCACCGACCAGGCCAACGAGCCCCGCTACCCCAACTTCGCCGCCATGCGGGCCGCGAAGAAGAAGCCCATCGACTTCTGGGAGGTCTCCGAGCTCGGCCTTGAGGTCGCCGACCCGGCCGTGAGAGTCGTCGACGACGAGGCTCGACCCGCCCGCGAGGCCGGCATCATCCGCACCGACGCCGGTGAGGCGGGCCGAGAGCTCGCCGCCTGGCTCGTGGAGAACAAGCTCGTCTGAGGGTGAGCCGCAGCGCCCGCCCGCTCAGCTCGGCGCCGCCCTCAATCAGGGCGCACGAACCGGGAGCGCTGCCCCACCCGCCTCATACCACCTGCGAAAGAAGCTGATTCCCATGCTCGATGCCTCCCTCCTCGTCCTCGTCGACCTCGAGACCGCCGAGGCCGCCTCCGCCCCCACCGGTCCCAGCCTGGAGCTGCTCACCGCCGCTCGGGGCCTGACCGGCGGCGACGTCATCGCCCTGGCACTTCAGCCCCTGGGCGAGCCGGCCCGTGCGGCCCTGGCCGGCGCCGGAGCCACCCGCCTGCTGACCGCCGACCTGGGCGAGTCCGCCCATCTGCCCGCCACCGCGGCCGACGCCGTTGTGGCGGCCGTCGGCACCGTCCAGCCCGCCGCGGTCCTGGTCGTCTCCGACTACCGCGGCAAGGAGCTGGCCGGGCGGGCCGCCGTCTTACTCGACTCGGCCTGCGTCTCCGACGCCACCGCCCTGGAGGCGGGCGGTGCGGGTGACGACTCCATGCTGCGCGCCTCCAAGCTGGTCCTGTCCGGCTCCTGGTCCACCACCGTCTCCGTCGGCTCGGCCGGCAGCGCCCCGATCATCGCCGTGCGCCCCGGGATCGCTGAGGTCTCCGCCGCCGACGGCGCGCCACTGACCGCCGAGCCCCTCGAGGTGCCCGTCAGTGCCGAGGCCGCTGCCGTGCGCCTCGTCTCGCGCGAGGCGACCTCCGTCGCCTCCGGGCCGGCCCTGACCGAGGCCCGCACCGTCGTCGTGGGTGGCCGCGGCGTGGATGGTGACTTCGACCTGGTCCGTTCCCTGGCCGAACCGCTCGGCGCCGCCGTCGGCGCCACCCGCGTGGCCTGCGACGAGGGCTGGATCGAGCGCAGCGCCCAGATCGGCCAGACCGGCGAGACCATCTCACCGCGTCTGTACATCGGCCTGGGCGTCTCCGGCGCCGTCCACCACACCAGCGGCATCCAGGGCGCCGGCACCGTCGTCGCCATCTGCGACGACTCCGAGGCCCCCATCTTCGAGATGGCCGACTTCGGCGTCGTCGGCGACGTCACCGAGGTCGTGCCCCAGCTCGTCGAGGAGCTCGCCAAGCTGCGCGGCTGAGCAGCTCCTTCAACGACACTGTGGGGGTGCACCGTCTCATCGACGGTGCACCCCCACAACGCGTACGGGGCGTCAGCTGACCTTGTACTGCAGGTGAGTGATCCTGAACCGCTCCATGTCCGAGCTTAGCAGCAGCCAGGACCCGTACTGCTTCTGCTCACTGTTACTCGTACTCGGCCTGGGAGTCATCCACGGCTTAGACGGATCGTCCAGGGCGATTGGACAGATGATCGTTCCCTGATCCAGGTCCATGGAGTTGGCGACCGAGGCGCCTGAGGAGTCCTTGGGGCCGGCCAGCAGGCAGGCAACCACCTTGCCTCCCTCAGGCAGGAAGGCCGTTCGCATCGTGTCACCCGTCGCCACCCGCTCAGCGGGCTGATCCATGAAGGGCAGGATCGTGGGATCGATGTGCTCGGCCGCCTTGTCGTCCTGACCTGAGGCGAGCGCGTCATAGACTTTCTGCACCTCGGCCAGGGACGGGCGCCGGTGGTCCCCACTCATGGGCAGGCTGCCCGGAATGTGGTAGACGACGTCGGCGAGCGTCAGGGCCTGACCGTCCCACTGCGCGGTGACCGTCGCCGAGGCGCTGCCGCCGCAGGTCCGGCAGGACTCGTCACCGTAGAGCCGCAGCTGCGGCTCGTCGAAGATGACGGTGCCGCCGACAACACGCAGGTTCTCCATGCGTGGGGTGGGCACGTAGCCGATCTCGTTGCTGCTCTCCATCATGAGGGAGCCGACCATCTCCTTGTCAGCGTTGTAGGCGACAAGGACGTCGAAGCCGTAGTCGGGGAGGTCGGCGTTGCAGTCCAGGACGGCGACCATCACCGGTGAGGTGCCGAACAGACCCTGCTGGGTCGATTTCATGGCGATCGTGTTCGACGAGCCGCCCCCCACGCCGTTACCTCTGGCGGTGCCGGGGGCCTTGCCGTCGGAGAAGGTGACTTTCGTCTTCTCCGGGGCCTGCTCGACCATGTCGGCCCTCGTCATCCCCCGACCCCCTCGGGTGAAGGCCTCCGCGCAGATGCCGGGGACGTCGAGGCTCGCGTTCTCAAGATCCTTCGGGTCGGGGATGTCTGCGGAGGCCGGGGCCGAGGTCGGCAGCGCCGTGGCGCGAGTCGAGCTCGAACCGGAGTCGAAGGCCAGGACCGACGTCGTCGAGCCGTTGAAGACCACGACGTAGCCATCGCCGGCCGCCCAGGAGGTCACCGGGGTGGTGACCTGCCAGATCGTGGTGCCCTCGACCGGGTCGAGAGCGCGCAGCGAGTCCGGGTGGGCCATGACGATGGCCCCCTTGCTCGTCTGCCAGCGGGGCGGTGTGTCGCTTCCCAGGCCGTTGAGGGCGCCCACGCCCTCGGGCAGCTTGCTCGACCACAGCACGGTGGTGCCGTCGAGGGCGGCCACAGTGGCGCCGTCGCTGACAACCCAGACCTCGCGGCTGGCCGGCAGGCTGACGCCGACGATCTTGCGGGGCGCCTCGACCCGGGTCGCCCACACCGGCTTGGAGCCGTCGAGGGACAGCCCGGAGACCTTGGTCTTGTCGACGCTCACGGTGCCGTCTGAGCTGACGGACAGGGGCGTCCCGCCGGTGGGGGCATCGCCCAGCCGCACCGAGGTGGTCGACGACGCCGACGTCGGGGTGTCGGATGCGGAGAAGGCTGTGGAGCCGGCAGAGGAGGGAGTCGCGGAGGCGTCGGAAGACGGGGCGGCGGATGCCGAGGAGGAGGTCTCCGAGGAGGCCTCAGGAGCGGCAGAGGACGGTGCCGTCGATGAGGCCGGATCATCGGCCGACGTGCTGGACTCGGCCGGTTCCTGCGAGGGAGAGGTGGTTGGATCGGCGGCTGAGATCGTTGACGGCTTGGCGGGGCTGTTGATCCCGGAGGCCAGGTCGATGCTGATCCGCTCTCCGCAGTCGAGGGTCTTCGCACCCATCTTGCAGCTGAGGCTCTGCCCCGCCAGCTCATCGGGGAGGGGGGACCTGCCAGACGGCGTGGGAGGCCGAGGAGCTCAGCCCCAGAGCCACCAGAATCTCACGACGATCCGCGATCACCCGCAGGATCATCAGCTGGTTGTTGACCAGGGCCGTGGCGCCGCTCGCGTCGAAGGACGCCGCCGTGGGCTCCTTGCCGAGGTTGGACAGGTCCTGCTGGACCTTGAGGATCGGCGCCTTGGCCAGTGAGAGCGGGTCGGAGCTGCGTGTCAGCGCCCACATGCCTCCGCCGCCGAGCGCCAGGACCAGGGCGACGACGACGCCGAGGGTCATCAGGCGTCCTTTGCGACGTCGCACGGGAGGAGCTGGGGCGAGAGGGGTGGGAACGGGATCGGGCGCCGCCGTCGATGAGCTGGGCTTGGGAGACGGGGACGAAGACGGAGAGTCGGACGGGGATGAGGAAGATTCGGGAGAAGGGGACATGGGCGCAGCGTAGAAGGAAACGAGCCGGCCGAGAGGCGAAATAGATGACCGATCAACTGTTAGATATTTGCTTCGGCTTGACGACACCTCCCGCCTGTGTCACTGTATTAGTGCAGTAATACAGACGGCCTGATGAGGTCGTCTGTGCTGCGCTCATGAGCAGTACCCGTCCCCGAGCACCAGGAGAGCCATGGATCTCGACGACTCCCGTCCGATCTGGGTCCAGCTGGCCGACGACTTCCGCCACCGGATCGTCTCCGGCCAGTGGCCCCCGGGTACCAAGGTCCCCAGCGTGCGCGAGCTCGCCGCGGACACCGGCGTCAACCCCAACACCGTCCAGCGAGCACTGGGCGCGCTGGACGGCGAGGGGCTGACAGCGACCGAACGCACCGCTGGACGCTTCGTCACCACAAGGGCGAGCGTCATCGACTCCGTGCGTCGGGACCTGGCCTCCGGGGCCACGGACGCCTACATCGACACCCTCACCGCCATCGGCATGGACCTGGACCAGACCACGGCACTCCTCACCGAGCGCTGGTGGGCTCCGGACCGCCAGGACCGTCAGACAACAGGAGATGCGTCATGAGCGCACACACCCTTAGCAGACCCACCACCATCCCCTCCCTCGACGGCGCCGACCCGCTGGTCGTCGTCGAGAACCTCACCAAGACCTACCGGGGCCGGCCCGCGCTGGACGGGCTGAGCCTCGAGATCCCGCCCGGGCGGATCGTCGGCCTCATGGGCTCCAACGGCTCGGGCAAGACCACCCTGCTCAAGATCCTGGCCGGGGTCCTGGCCGACTACGACGGCCGGGTCCGAATCGCCGGGCACGATCCCGGGCCTGAGACCAAGGCTCTCGTCTCCTTCCTGCCCGACGCGAGCTTCCTGGCCTCCGGCCTGACCGCCCCGGCGGCCATCGCCCAGTACCGGCGTTTCTTCGCCGACTTTGACGCCGACAAGGCCGTCGAGCTCGTGCGCTTCTTCAACCTGCCGACTGACCGCACCCTGAAGGAGATGAGTAAGGGCATGGGGGAGAAGCTGCGCATCAGCCTGGCCATGTCGCGCCGGGCCCGCGTCTACCTCCTCGATGAGCCGATCTCCGGCGTCGATCCCGCTGCCCGCGACGTCATCCTCAGCGGCATCCTGCGCGACTTCGCCCCCGAGGCGCTCATGCTCATCTCCACCCACCTCATTGCCGACGTCGAGCCCATCATCGACTCCGTCGTCTTCCTCAAGGACGGCCGTCTGCTGCTGGCGGGCGACGCCGATGATCTGCGCCAGGACCGCGGTATGAGCCTGGACGCCCTGTTCAGGAAGGAGTACCGCTGATGTTCGCCACACTACTCATGGAAGAGGCCCGTACCCAGGCTCGCCGCAATGCGGGAGTCGTGGGGATCATGGCGGTCATCGCCGCCGGCTTCATGCTCCTGAGCCTGCTCGAGCTTCCCGTGCTCTCCTCGATGCTGCTTGTTGGCGCGTTCGTGGCGCTCGTGGCCATGCCCGCCGTCGTGAGCATCCAGATCGGCATCGAGTACTGGGCCTCCATGAGCGGGGCCCGTGCTTACCTCACCATGAGCCTGCCGGTGAGGGGACGCGTCATATTCGCCGCCAAGACGCTGTACGCCGTCATCGCGGTACTGGCGTCGGCCGTAGTGGCCACACTCCTTCTTGTTGGCTGGTTCGCCAGCTTCGCGCACCTGCTCGGCGTCACGCTGGAACAGTTCTTCGAGCCGGTGCGTCAGATGATCAGCCTGGTGGGAATCGGCATGCTCGTCTTCTACGGGCTGACCGTGGTTGAGGGCGTCGTCGTGATGATCATCGAGGTCGCAGCGGTGATGAGCATTGGGGCGCAGGGACGTTGGAACAGGCTCGGTTTCGGGGCGCCCGCAGTCGGCCTCGTCATCGTCTACGTGGTCAACCAGATCACGGCCCTGGTTGCCACGTTGCTGCTACCGCTGTCGCTCGATATGCCCAGTGGACGGGTCGTTGGGCGCATGATGCTCCCGCAGTTCATTGAGGCTGTCCGAGCGGACCAGGAACCGCACCTGGTGGGAATCGGCTCCGTAGTGGTGGCGCCGATCCTGGCCGCGATCCTGGTCTGGTGGGCGGTGCGAGCCATCGAGCGGCACACCTGCCTGCGCTGAACGCGGCTGACAGATCCCGGTGCCAGGACGCCCGGGGCGCGGTGACTACACCGTGGCCCTGGGCGTCACTGAGCCTCCGTTCTTGGGAGCGGCCGCGTCGAAGGCTGCGGCGACGACGTCGGCATAGTCGGCCGGGTTCACCAGGGCGATTCCCTGGGTGCGGTCGGCCAGGAGGAGCAGGTTGTCCCCCGGGGCGAGGTTGAAGATCTCCCGGACCTCCTTGGGGATGACGATCTGCGACTTGGGGCCGAGCTTGACGGTGGCGATGTAGCGTTCCGGGTCCTGGGCGGAGAGGTCAGGCGGGGTGCCGGGTTGTGTGTCCGACGGAGAATCGGCGGGCGTGTCGGCTGGCATGGTGGGAGGTCCCTTTCCTGCTGGTCCTGCTGGGCGCCGGGGCTGTATTAACCCTAGTCCTTCCGCGCGACGACGGCACGGTGGGAAATCAAGGATTGGAAGCTGGCCTCAGGCGACGGCGTGGCCGGGGATCTGCGCGGCGGTGACGGTGGCCTGGGCAAGGACCTGGTCGCCGTCACCGCTGCCGTAGATGACCAGGCTCTGGCCGGCGGCCACGCCGCGCAGGGGAGAGGTCAGCTCGGCGTGCAGGAGGCCGGCGGCCTCATCGACGCGGACCTGGGCCGGAACCGGGCGGCCGTGGGCGCGAACCTGGACGCTGGCCTCCTGCCAGCCGACGGCGGGGGAGTCGTTGGGGGCGGATGCGGCGTTGATGGGCAGATCGGCGAGCGGCTCGGGATCGGCGAGCAGAACGAGTCCGTCGCCATCGACCGCGCTGCGGCTGAGCAGCTCCTCGGGGCCGACGACGACCTCGTTGGTGGCCGGGCGCGTCTCGATAACGTAGCGGGGGCGTCCGTCGTCGGCCGGGCGGGACAGGCCCAGGCCCTTGCGCTGGCCGACGGTGAAGCCGAAGTAGCCCTGGTGGGTGCCCAGGACCTCGCCGTCGGGGGAGACCATGGCGCCCTGGCTGGCGCCGAGCGAGCGGGTCAGGAAGCCGCGCGTGTCGCCGTCGGCCACGAAGCAGATGTCGTAGGAGTCCGGCTTGGAGGCCACCGGAAGGCCGCGGGCCTCTGCCTCGGCGCGCACCTGCGCCTTGGAGGGCGCGTCGCCCAGCGGGAAGAGGGCCCGGGCCAGGCCCTCGCGGCCGGAGACCGCCAGGACATAGGACTGGTCCTTTGCGGTGTCGACGGCGCGGCGCAGCATCAGGCCCGTGGTGTCGCCGGGGCGGCCGGAGGAGGCGCCGCCGCTCAGGCGCGCGTAGTGGCCGGTGGCGACGGCGTCGAATCCCAGGGCAAGTCCGCGCTCGAGGAGGGCGTCGAACTTGACGCGCTCGTTGCAGCGCACGCAGGGGTTGGGGGTGCGACCGGCGCGGTACTCGTCGAGGAAGTCGGCCACGACGCGCTCCTCGAACTCCTCGGACAGGTCCCACACGTAGAAGGGGATGCCCAGGATCTGGGCGGCCCAGCGGGCGTCGGCGGAGTCCTCGATGGAGCAGCAGCCGCGCGAGCCCGAGCGGGTCTGGGCGCGGTTGCGGGTCAGGGCCATGTGGACGCCCACGACCTCGTGACCGGCGTCGACGGCGCGCGCGGCGGCCACGGCGGAGTCGACTCCGCCGGACAGGGCGGCCAGGACGCGCACGAGGGTCTCCTTCAGGCAAGCGGGTAGCCGTTGCTACGGCCGTGGCAGGCTACCGCAGGTCGACCGTGACGGGGCAACCGGAAGAACCCAGGGGACCTCGTGGTGCCCGGCATAGACGGCGCTGAGGAAGGAGCTGTCATGCCTGACGAGTACGCCATCGGCGCCTGCGGCTTCTCCCAGACCCTGTGCGATCAGTGCTGATGCTCGGCGTTCTTCGTTTTCCGTCGGGGGAGTGCAAGCGCGTTCTCAGCGTGGTGGGCGAGCATGCGACGGTTGCGCCTGAGCATATTCCAGCAGCGCCTGGACAACGGCATCATGCCGGTCGTCGTGCTCGACTCGACAAAGGGGCGGCAGTCCGTGTCAGTGTGCTCATGCCTCATCGTTCACGAAAGGAGCCGCGATGTCTGATGCGTGATTGGCCTTTTTGGTTATTTTCGCCATGCTGCTGGCGATCTGGCGGATAGCAGACGGTCGAGAGCGTCCGATGACGAAGAGCGAGCAGGAACGAATGTTCTTCCGGCAGACCTACAGCCTGTCGATCGATCGCATGCTCTCGGAGAGCCCGTTGGATCGTGCCGAGGTACGGCGCCTGCGTGACTCCGGGAGAAGAGACAGGCGTGTGCGAGCCATCAGGTACGTACGAGAATGGGACCCCGTTCCTTAGGAGATCGCCGCTCAGTTCGTCGATCGCGTGTGAGAGGCGGCACTGGAGGATCGGGAACTGCAGTTTCCGTCCAGGACGTACTTTTCCCGCAAACGACTGCTGGCGGACACCAGTCGTTTGCGGGACAACGCAGTCCTCGATCAACAAGTACGTTCCCGATCGCGAAGAGATCGAGTTCGAGAGCGGGTAGCCGGGTGCATAACGCCGTTGCGCTGCTGTTGAGGACTGATCAACGGGCGGCGAACTCGTGGCCAGCACGAATGAGGTCCCGGAGCCAGTCGCTCTGCGCAGCCTCCATCGTCTTGACGATGACGTGGTGGTTCCACCTGTTCGCGCTGACCTGATCGACGCGGTGGAAGCGGGGATCCTCCAGGGGACGGTCGAGCCTCACGTTCAGGAACAGGGTGCCGTCGGCCGTCTTCTCATAGGCCCAGACCCACAGGAACTTCCGGTTGACGGAGAAGCTCACCTGGGCCGTCAGGTGCTTCGTGACAGAGCCGAGCGAGAGGACAGAGGACTCGATTGCCGCGTACATGGCGGCCGTTGCCGGCTTGCCGCTGAAGTCGCCGATCATCTTGTTCGAGGCGGTTGGCATGCGATGCTCCTCGGTTGCTGTGTCGGACTGGATACTGCTAAATGCGCGTCCTTGCTGCCTTATGCGTCACCTTCCAGGCTCGCCTGGCTCCCTCCAGGGCGGCGGGCAGAGCGGTGAGCAGGCGCTCGACGTCGTCGGGGCTCGTCTCCCGGCCCAGGGAGCAGCGCAGCGTGGAGCGGGCCGGCCCCTCCTCGAAGCCCATCGCCAGGAGCACATGGCTCGGCTGGGCGACCCCGGCGTGGCAGGCCGACCCCGCGGACGCATCGATCCCGGCCAGGTCCAGGGCCATGAGCAGTGCCTCGGCGTCGGCCTCCTCGAACCACAGGTGCGCCGTGGAGGCCACATGATCGGCGTCCTCCGGCAGCGTGGCGTGAACGCCCGGAAGCGCCCCGACACCCTCCAGAATCCGGCGCCGCAGGACCGCCAGCCGGGCCTCCTGCTCCTGCTGTTCGGCGACCGCCAGCTCCACCGCCAGGGCCAGCGCCCGGGCCGCCACCACGTCCTGCGTGCCCGAGCGGATCCCCCGCTCCTGACGGCCCCCGCCCGTGGCCGGCGTCAACGCCAGGTCGCGGCGAAGCACCAGCGCTCCCACGCCCACCGGCGCCCCCAGCTTGTGCCCTGTCAGGCTCATCGCGTCCAGCCCCCAGCCGTGGAAGTCCACGGGAACCTTCCCCAGGGCCGCGACGGCGTCGGAGTGGACGGGTACGTAGCCGGCCTCGTCGGAGTGCCCGGCGCCGCTCGCCTCCCGCACGCGCGCCACCAGCACCGCCATGTCCTGAACCACTCCGGTCTCATTGTTCGCCGTCATGACCGAGACCAGGGAAGCGGGGGAGTGGCCTGCATCGGCTGCCGGCGCCACCGCCCGAGCCAGAGAGTCGAGCTCGACCCGTCCCGCGCCGTCGACCTCCAGCAGGCTCAGCTTCGCGCCCAGCTCGGCCACGGCGGTGCGCGCCGAGTCCAGCACCGCCGGGTGCTCGATCGGTGAGACCACCAGACGCCCGCCCGGCACCGCTCGCGCCCGGCCCGAGACCACCAGGGCATCGGCCTCCGTACCGCCGGAGGTCAGCAGCACCTCGTGCACGTCCACGCCCAGAGCGCCCGCCAGGCGGGCACGCGCCTCCGCCAGCAGCGCCCCCACCCGTCGGCCCGCGGTGTGCTGCGCGCTCGGATTCGCCCAGCCATCGAGCCCACTGGTCAGGTCCTCGGCGACCTGCCGGGCGACCTCGGGGCGGACCGGGGATGTGGCGGCGTGATCGAGATAGGTGCGCACACCCCCAGCCTAGACGGCGGCTCAGAAGAGCCGGACTTTGTCCACATGGGACGACTTTGAAACCGCTTTTCGCATGTGGAGCCGGCCCGTAACGCTCTGACCTGTACAGATGCCAATGGCGCTCGACCGGCTCGTCGCCAAAGCCGTCCCATAAGGACACGTTCCCGCCGGCCTCGCATCGCACCCGCGCTTCCGAGCCCCCAGGCCGCGTCGTGGACGTCGCCAAGGATGCCGGAGTTCCATACTCGTCACCTATTGGTGTAGGCGTGCCCATGTGCACTTCGCACTGCGGGGTGGGAGAGTGAGTCCCATGCGTACCAACCAGCTAGCCCTGTCCCGCTCCGCCACCGACCGCGATGCCGAGCGGCGCAGCAAGCCAGGGCTGCTGGAGCGCCTCGCCGCCGACCCCGAGACCCGGCTCCTGCTGGTTGACGCCCGCGGCCGCGTCGCCCTGACCGGCCCCGCCATCCACCCCGACCTGCCCGACGACGGCCTCACCCCGCCCAGCCTCATCGGCAGCCCCGGCGCCACGGCCTGGGAGGGTCCCGGCACCCGCAGCGGCTGGGGCCTGCCCGATCTGCGCGCCGGCTACCTCGGCGGCTCCGCCCCCACCCGCTCACCGGATCTGACCGTGCTCTACCTGGGCCGCGAGCACGCCGACGACGGCGCACCCGCCGGCCCCAGCTGGATCGCCGTCGTCGTGCCCCCGGCCCTGGAGGTCCCCGACGCCCCCGAGCCGCCCGCCACCGGCTCCGACGCCGAGGGCACCGCCGTCGACCACCCCGACCTGCGCCGTCTGCTGGAGCGCTACCCGCTCTCCGCCCTGCGGGCCATGGGCGCCCAGATGACGGCCCGCGACGCCGGCCTGGCCACCACCGCCACCGCCCTGGCCGCCTGGCACGCCCGCTCCGCCTACTGCCCGGCCTGCGGCGGGCGCACCGAGGTCACCGAGGCCGGCTGGGCCCGAAGGTGCACCGATTGCGCCACCGTCCACTTCCCGCGCACCGACCCGGCCGTCATCATGACGGCGACCGACGAGTCCGACCGTCTCCTCCTCGTGCGCGGCGCCACCTGGGCGCCCCGGCGCTACTCGGTGGTGGCCGGCTTCGTCGAGGCCGGAGAGTCCGTCGAGGCCGCCGTGGCCCGCGAGGTGTGGGAGGAGACCGGGCTGCGCGTGGCCGAGGTCGAGTACGTCGCCTCCCAGCCCTGGCCCTTCCCCCGCTCCCTCATGCTCGGCTGCCGGGCGCGCCTGGCCCCCGGTAAGGACCAGCCCCGCCCCGACGGTCAGGAGGTCGTCGACGCGCGCCTCGTCTCCCGTGACGAGCTCACCGCGGCCGCCGACGACGGCAGCATCCTCCTTCCCGGCCCCACCTCCATCGCCCGACTCCTCATCGAGGACTGGTACGGCGGTCCCATCATCAGCTGACTCCAGTGACTCCAGCCACCCGGCGTCCGCCACCACCGCCTGACTGCCACCCGACGGCCGCCGATTCTTGTCGCCGACCCGTGGCAGGCTGGTCCCGATGAGCCCGACCACCCCCCGCCCCGACCCGATCGGCACGCCGAAGCGCCGGCCCAGCGCTCAGCTGGACGCCGCCGGCCTCCTGGCGGCCCTCGACCCCGACCAGCGCGAGGTCGCCGAGCACCTCGAAGGACCCCTGTGCGTCCTGGCCGGCGCCGGCACCGGCAAGACCCGGGCCATCACCTACCGCATCGCCCACGGCGTGGCCACCGGCGCCTACCAGGCCACCCAGGTCCTGGCAGTCACCTTCACCGCCCGCGCCGCTGGCGAGATGCGCTCGCGCCTGGCCGACCTCGGCGTCCCCGGGGTCCAGGCACGCACCTTCCACGCCGCCGCCCTGCGCCAGCTCACCTACTTCTGGCCCACCGCCATCGGTGGACGCCGCCCCGACATCCAGGCCCACAAGGCGCCCCTGGTCGGCGCCGCCGCCCGCCGCCTCGGCCTGCCCACCGACCGGGCCACCGTGCGGGACCTGGCCGCCGAGGTCGAGTGGGCCAAGGTCACCATGACCCTGCCCGAGGACTACGCCCAGGTCGCCGTGGCCGCCGGCCGCACCGGCGTGGCCGGCCAGGAGGCGGCCACGGTCGCCCAGGTCCTGTCCCTCTACGAGGAGGCCAAGAGCGAGCGCGGCGTCATCGACTTCGAGGACGTGCTCCTGCTGACCATCGGCATCCTCCTGGACCGCGAGGACATCGCCGCCCAGGTGCGCGGCCAGTACAAGCACTTCGTCGTCGACGAGTACCAGGACGTCTCCCCGCTCCAGCAGCGCCTGCTGGACCTGTGGCTGGGGCGGCGCCGTCAGCTGTGCGTCGTCGGCGACGTCTCCCAGACCATCTACTCCTTCACCGGGGCCACGCCCGCGTTCCTCACCGGCTTCACCACCCGCTACGAGGGCGCGCGCACCGTGCGCCTGAGCCGCGACTACCGCTCCACCCCGCAGGTCGTCTCCCTGGCCAACCGGGTCCTGTCGCGCTCGCGGCGCGGGGGCGGCGGCCTGCACCTGCCCGCAGGCGCCGTCGAGCTGGTCGCCCAGCGGCCCAGCGGCCCCGCCGTGCGCTTCAAGACCTACGACGACGACATCGCCGAGGCCGAGGGCGCCGTCGCCCAGGTGCGCCGCCTGCAGGCCGCCGGGGTCCCCCTGAGCGAGATCGCGATCCTGTACCGCACCAACTCCCAGTCCGAGGTCTTCGAGCAGGCCCTCGCCGGAGCCCAGATCGGCTACCTCGTGCGCGGCGGCGAGCGCTTCTTCGAGCGCGAGGAGGTCAAGCGCGCCATGGCCGTTATCCTCGGTGCCGCCCGCACCGAGAAGGCCACCCTGACCGGTGACCTCGGTCTGGATGCTCGCACCGTCCTGTCCCGTGAGGGCTGGAGCGAGGAGCCGCCGGCCCCCCGCGGAGCCGTGCGCGAGCGCTGGGACGCCCTCAACGCCCTGGTGGCCCTGGCCGACGAGATGTCCCAGACCCGCGGCGCCGACCTCGACGCCTTCCACACCGAGCTGCGAGAGCGCGCCGACGCCCAGAACGCCCCCACCGTCGAGGGCGTCACCCTCTCCTCCCTGCACGCCGCCAAGGGGCTGGAGTGGGACGCCGTCATCCTCGCGGGCGCCTGCGAGGGACTGCTGCCCATCTCCCTGGCCGAGGGGCAGGCCGCCATCGAGGAGGAGCGGCGCCTGCTCTACGTGGGCGTCACCCGCGCGCGAGAGCACCTCATCATCTCCTACGCGCGCGCTCGTAACGCCGGAGGCCGGGCCGCCCGCAAGCCCTCCCGCTTCCTGGACGGCCTGTGGCCCACCGCCCAGGGCTCCCGCGATGGTTCCCGGCGTCAGGGACGACTCAGTGCCAAGGAGCGCTCCCGGCAGTCCGCGGCCGACTTCGAGGCCAGTAACGACCCGCGTACCATCGCCCTGTTCGAGGAGCTGCGGGCCTGGCGCTCAGGCGTGGCCAAGGAGCGCTCCAAGCCCGCCTACACGGTCTTCGCCGACGCCACCTTGCGGGACATCGCTGTCGTCAAGCCCACCACCCTGCCCCAGCTTTCCCTCATCCGTGGTGTGGGCGCCACCAAGCTCCAGGAGTACGGCGGGCCGGTCCTCGCCCTCCTGCGCGACTTCGAGAGCGAGAGCTGAACCGCGCGAGCCGGCGTGGCTCCCGGAGTTCCCGACCGCTCACAGCTGCGAGCACAGGCACTCGGGATGACTCTCCCAGGACCGCACCCGCCCCAGGGGCTCCTTGCCGGTGACCTCCACCGAGTGGGTGGTCCACCAGGCGGCAGAGCGCCCGGCCGGCTCCCCGCCAGGTTCCGGGCCGTCTGCGGCGCTGGTGACAGGCAGCGCCTGACCCAGGACCGTGTCGATGACGGCCCGAGCCACGAGCGCCGCCGCCTCGTGCAGCACCAGGTGCTCGACGTCGGGCATCGGCAGGGTGCGCATCTGGGTGGCCAGCGCCGGCCAGCACGGATCGGCGTCCTGCTCCCACAGGTTCAGACAGGTCGAGCACGGACCGCGGGCGCCCAGGAGAGGGCCAACACGCACCCCGGCCTCGCCGACGACGACCGGAAGATGGGCGATGTCCTCCTGGACGAGCCGGCGCGCGAGCAGTGGTTCCACCACGTGAGCATCCACCGTCACCATGACGTCGGGCCGAGTGCGCAACGGTGCCCGCGTCCTCACGGCGGGGAAGCGCGCCGACAGGAGCGGCTCCAGGCCCCCGTCCCCGGGGGAGCGGGTGGACAGGATCGTGCCCACCCCGGCCTCCGCCAGCCACAGGGCGGCCTCCTGCGCCAGGGCACTGATCCCGTGCACCGCCAGGACCGCCTGGGACAGGGCGGCGCTACGGGCCTTGGCGTCGATGCCCAGCCGGTCCCAGTAGACGCCGTCGGCCCCGTCGAGCTCGGTGGTCGCTGAGGAGACCAGCGCTCCCTGGCGCTCCAGCTCCTTGACGAGCTGTCGGGCCCGCTTCAACGGGACCCGAGTGCGCCGGGCGGCCCGGTAGATGCCGCCGGCCTCCAGGGAGCGGGCGAGCTCGTCCAGCAGGCGCTGCTCGGCGAGGCTCAGGCCGCTGACGATGGTGCGCTGCGCGGGACTCGTACCGATCTGGCTGACGCCCTGCTGGCGCCACAGGATGGCGCACCCGCCTCGAATACGCATCGTGCCTCCTCAAAGCTCTCCCGGCGCCCGCGCCAGACGCCCGGAGCCCGTCGTCCTGACGACCGTGTCAGGGCCTCACCCGAGAGTGGCACGGGCGGGTTCAGGTGGCCAGAGGCAGCCTGCGCCCTGTGGATAACTCGACTGCGTCGAGCACTGTTCCTGCGCTGGTCGGTGCGGGGGTCACTGGGCGGAGCAGGTCGCCAGGCCCGAGGTGTTGCCCGATGCGATCGCCTCGGTGGCAGCGACGGCCTCGTGCAGCGTGTTCACGGCGAAGACCTGCATGTCCTTGGGCTCGTGCCCCTTGACCTCGTTGCAGTTACTCGCCGGAGCCAGGAAGAACGTTGAACCGGATTCACGGGCCCCCGCCATCTTCTGCTGGATGCCCCCGATGGGGCCGACCTGACCAGTCATGTCGATCGTCCCGGTCCCGGAGATGTCCTTGCCTCCGGTCAGGGACCCCGGGGTGATCTCGTCAACGACTCCCAGGGCGAACATCATGCCGGCGCTGGGGCCGCCGACGTCGGACAGGCCGAAGGTGGCCTCAACCGGACTGTCCACCGAGATCTTCAGGCTCAGACCCAGCAGCGAGCCGGTCGTCCCCTCCTGCGGGGCGATCGTCGTGAGCGCTGCGCTCGCCTTCTGATCGCCACGGCGCACACCGAGCGTCACCCGCGTTCCCTCGGGGATCGTGGTCATCAGCTCGCGCAGCTGGGAGAAGGAGGCGAGGGTCGTCGTCTGGCCGCCCTCGGGGGTGATGGTCTCCAGAACGTCCCCGGCCTGGATCTCGGTCGAGGTCTGCTGCTCGGTCACCTCGGTGACGGTCAGGTGCATGGCGCCGGCCTTGCCGGTCTCAACGAGCGCGGCGATGACGGCGGAGTCCTGCGAGGCGGTCATCTGGGCCTTGCCGGTCTCCTCGACCTGCTCGGCGCTCTGGTCCTGGGGGCACACCTCGTTGCGGTCCACGATCCGCTTGTCCGCCGAGAACCAGGCGGCGATGAGGTCGGCGGTGGTCACCGGGTATCCGGGGCAGCCCGACACCGAGACCGTCGTCATCCGCAGGGCGCCCTCAGTCGGATAGGTCTCGGTTCCCGAGACCTTCAGGACGTCCTGGTCGGATGATGAGCCGTTGTCCAGCACGTTCCAGGTCGGGCCGGGGGCCTCGATGACCGCGTTGACCGGCACCAGGAAGACGGCGGCGATGAGGGCGACAACCAGGATGAACGACCCTGCGACCACGGCCCGCCGCAGTCTGCGCCGACGACGGGACTCCCCGGAGGGCGCCGTGTCCGGATCGTCCTCCCGTCCGGCCTGGCCGAGCTGATCCTCCTGGCTCGCCGAGGACGGCTGAAGGCGGGTGGAACCGACGGGATCCGCCGTGTCGGCGGCGGCGTGCTGGTCTGGGTGCGTCACGCGCTCATCATGCGACATCTTCCTGGGGAAGACGGACAGATATCGATACGAACTTGGCACGAAGTCGACACAATGACGACACGACATCGACCGAGAGGAATCCGACGGCGGTTGGCACGCCGTCGGCGAACGGAACATGGCCCCGACACAGGAATGGGTGCGACCATAAGGCCGTTAGAGACTGTGCCCAGACGGTCCAGACGATGTCCCAGGACAACCCGGCGAGAGGAAACCCCGTGAGCGAGGACGCCTTCGACGAGCTCGAGAAGATGCTCGCATCACTGTTCGGCGAGCAGATGGCCTCCGACGCCGTCGGAGCCCTGCGCTCATCCGGAGTGGATCCCAGCGCCATCGCCCAGATGCCGGGCGTGGGGGACATCTCCGAGCTCAGCCCCGCTCAGCTGCTGGCCATGCGCGCCCAGTTCCAGCAGATGTTCTCCGCCTCCACCTCCGAGCCGGTCAACTGGCAGATGGGCCAGGATCTGGCTCTTCGGCAGGCGCGCGGCGACGGCGACCCCACGGTGACCGCCGCGGTCGCCGACTCCACGCGCCAGGCCCTCCAGGTGGCCGATCTGTGGCTCGACACGGCCACCGAGCTCATGCCCGCTCCCGGGCAGCGGGAGGCCTGGAGCCGCAGCACCTGGGTCGAGCGCACCCTGCCGGTGTGGAAGGACGTGTGCGCCCCTGTGGCCGAGGCCGTCACCGCCGCCCTGGCCCGCACCCTGGAGAACCAGATCCGCGACATGCCGGCCGAGATGGAGCAGGCCGCCCAGCAGATGGGGGCGCTCGGATCCATCATGCGCACCATGGCCGGTACGGCCTTCGGGCTCCAGCTCGGCCAGGCCATCGGCGAGCTCGCCAAGGAGACGCTGGGAGCCACGGACACCGGCCTGCCCCTGACCCGCGAGCCGGGCACCGCGCTGGTTCCCGCCAACGTGGCCGCCTTTGCCGAGGGACTGGAGGTCGACGAGGACGAGGCCCGTATGTTCCTGGCCGTGCGTGAGGCCGCCACCGCCCGCCTCTACGCCCATGTGCCGTGGCTGCGCGGACAGGTCCTCCAGGCAGTGGCGGCCTACGCCCGTGAGATCCGCATCGACACCGAGACCCTTGAGTCGGCCGTGGCCCAGGTGGACCCCAACGACCCCGACGCGCTGCGCGAGGCCCTCGAGAGTGGGTTGTTCGCGCCTCAGGAGACCTCGGCCCAGCGTGAGGCCCTTGAGGACCTGGAGACGCTGCTGGCCCTGGTCGAGGGCTGGGTCGAGGTGGTCACCGCCCGTGCGGCCGCACCCCACTTGCCCCACCTCATGGCGCTGGCGGAGATGATGCGCCGGCGCCGCGCCCAGGGCGGAGCCGCCGAGCAGGTCTTCGCCCGCCTCATCGGGCTGACCTTCCGGCCCCGCCGTGCCCGCGAGGCCGCCGAGCTGTGGTCGCACCTGGGAGCCGAGGCCGGCGACGCCGAGCGCGATGCCTTCTGGAACCACCCCGATGTCATGCCCACGGCGTCCGAGCTCGCCAACCCCAGGGACTTCCTCACCATGCGGCGCATGGCCCAGGACATCGACGCCGAGATCGACGCCGACCTGGCCTCCCTCCTGGACGGCACCCTCGGATACGCCGAGGGCGCCAAGGAGGCGGACGAGAACAGCCCCGATGGGCTCGGGGACCGGACCACCCCCGCCTCCAGTGGTGAGGCCTCGCAGGAGTCCGGCCAGTCAGCTGATGCCGCCTCTGACGGCGCCGACGGCGACCGGTCCGACGAGCCCGACGACCAGGACTCGACCGGCACGGACAAGGCCTGAGACAGGCGGGGCGCACGGCTACAGGAAGGTCGCAGCCAGCGCCTCGGTCAGCCCGGGAACCAGCTGCTCGCCCTGGTAGATCGAGGCATCGTCGTCGTGGGTACGGGAGCGCAGCGCGCACCAGGACTCCCCGCTGCGCAGGACCCCCACCACCATGCGGATGTCCTCGCGGTCGGGGCGGGCCTGGAGGAAGGCGAGGCGCTCAGCGGCATCAGTGATGGCCTCGGCCTCCTCCTGGGCGGCCGGCGGCAGGACCAGCCGCTCGACGCTGATCGCGGCGCCGTGGACCGACTCGGGCCAGGCGAGCTGGGCCAGCAGGTGCTCCAGGTCCGCGGCGGCCGGCAGTCCCTCCTGCTCCACGACCATGAGCAGCTCGGGGTCGGTACGGGACTCCTCCACGGTGGCCGCGTCCAGAAGCTCGGCGATGTCCGGATCTGCCGCCAGCGCCTCATCGGTCCGCACCAGGGCGAAGACGCGTACCGGCTGGTCCCAGCCGAAGGCCGCCACGTGGGCCTCGGTCTCCGTCACCGCGCGTGCCAGGGCCCGGCTTCGAGAAGACGGGAACGGCTGCGTGCTCGAGGAGGTGACATCGTCATGCATATCGTCGCTCACCCCGTCATCGTCTCACCGGTGCCGGCGTTGGTTCCAATGACACGGCGTCGCGCGTGCGGCCTCGGCGTCGTGGCTGTCCAGAACGGGTTTCTCATCCCGGAGAAGGTTATGGTCGTGTCGGTGGGGTGTGGGACGATGGGCCGAGCGGCCCTTCCGGCCGATGACGCCGCGCTCAGCCGTGCGCGAGGCAGCGCCACCACGTACGTCAGTCAGACAGGGAGCAGGATCGTGAGCAGCACGCCCGATGACGAGTCCCGGGACTCATCCTCCGACGAGTCCTCGAGCAAGTCCGCCAACTCGTCCAGGCGGAAAAAGCCGGAGAACGGAGCCGGACTCTTCGGTCTGGGACGCATGGGCGCCGGCGGGATCCGCCCTCCCCGCCCGCCGCGCAGCAAGACAGCGCGCCGTCGCCCCGGTCCTTTGGCGCTGACCATCTCGATCGTCGCCGCGATCGCCGTCGTCATCGCCATCCTGTCGCAGGTGTGGACCGAGGTCCTTTGGTTCAGCCAGATCGGCTACGCCCGCGTGCTGTGGACGCAGTGGATCGCCCTCATCGTCCTGTTCCTGGTGGGTTTCGCCGTCATGTTCGGGGCCGTCTTCGTCTCGATGACGAGGGCGTACCGGGCCCGGGAGATCGGGATGCCCGATGACGAGGCCACCCGCAACCTCGAGGCCTACCGCACCGTGATCGAGCCCCTACGGCGTCGCCTGACCTGGGTGGTGCCCGCAGTTCTCGCCCTGTTCGGATCGGCCTGGGAGCTGGCCCCCAACTGGCGCGAGGTGCTCCTGGCCTTCAACGCGCAGTCCTTCGGCGTCAAGGACCCCCAGTTCGGGATCGACATCTCCTTCTACGTCTTCATCCTGCCCGCCGTGCTGACACTCATGTCCTTCCTGGCCGGCGTCGTGCTGTTCTCCGGGGTGGCCTCCGTCGTCGTCCACTACCTTTACGGCGGCATCTCGGTGGTGCGCAAGCCCCACTTCACCAAGGCGGCGCGGATCCACCTGGCGGTCTTCCTGGCGCTGTACGCCGTCATCCGGGCAGCGGGGTACTGGCTGGGCCGTTACAGCGCCCTGTACGCCTCCAACTCCAAGTTCGACGGCGCCAACTACACCGACGTCAACGCGGTCATCCCCGCCAACGCGATCCTGGCGGCGATCGGGCTGGCCGTGGCGGTCCTGTTCATCGCCTCGGTGCGCTCGAGCTCCTGGCGCCTGCCGATCATCGGTGTGGCCGTCATGATCGTCTCCTCGCTGGTGGTGGGAACCGCTTACCCGCTGGTCATCCAGAAGTTCGTCGTCGATCCCAACGCCCAGCGCCAGGAGGCCGAGTACATCCAGCGCAACATCAACGCCACCAAGGCCGCCTACGGCCTGGAGAACGTGGAGACCACCAACTACGACGCCACGACGGAGGCAGCGGCTGGCCAGCTGGAGAAGGACGCGGAGTCCACCGCCTCGATCCGTCTGCTCGACCCGGGCCTGGTCTCACCGACCTTCCAGCAGCTCCAGCAGAACAAGCAGTACTACTCCTTCGCCAACCGTCTCAACGTCGACCGCTACAAGGTGGGCTCCAGCAGCCGGGACACGGTCATCGCGGTGCGCGAGCTGAACCTGTCCGGCCTCGGCCAGGGACAGCGGACCTGGGTCAACGAGCACACGGTGTACACCCATGGCTACGGCGTCGTGAACGCCTACGGCAACACCGTGGCCTCCGGCGGCTACCCCTCCTTCTGGGAGGGCGGTATCCCGTCCAAGGGGGACCTGGGCAAGTACGAGCCCCGGATCTACTTCGGCCAGTCCTCGCCGTCCTACTCCATCGTGGGCGGTAAGGACAACGGCTCGCCGCGCGAGCTGGACTACCCCGATGACGAGTCCAAGACCGGTCAGGTCAACACCACCTTCTCCGGCAACGGTGGACCGAGCGTGTCCAATCCGTTCAACCGACTCCTCTACGCCGCCAAGTTCCAGGAGCCCAACATCCTCTTCTCCCAGGAGGTGCGTGAAGGCTCCCAGATCCTCTACGACCGTGACCCGGCCAAGCGGGTCTCCAAGGTGGCTCCGTGGCTGACCCTGGACAACAGTCCCTACCCGGCCGTCGTTGACCATGATGACAACCCGGCTACGCCCAAGCGGGTCATGTGGATCCTCGACGGTTACACCACGACGAACAACTACCCCTACTCCCAGCACGAGTCGTTGGCTCAGGCGACGGCGACCGCCGACAGCCAGGGCGGGCTGCTCGGGGCGCCGGAGGAGTCCAACTACGTGCGCAACTCCGTCAAGGCCGTCGTCGACGCCTACGACGGGTCGGTCAAGCTCTACCAGTGGGATGACAAGGACCCGATCCTCAAGGCCTGGGAGAAGGTCTTCCCCGGGTCGGTCACTCCCATGAGCCAGATGAGTGCCGACCTCATCGCGCACATGCGCTATCCGGAGGACCTGTTTAACGTCCAGCGCACCATGATGGCGAGCTATCACGTCGACGACGCCGCGGAGTTCTACTCCGGGGGCGACTTCTGGAAGATCCCGGATGATCCGACCACGCCCGGCCAGGACCAGCAGGCCCCCTACTACCTGACCCTCAAGATGCCGGGGCAGGAGCAGGCGAGCTTCTCCCTGTCCAGTGCCTACATCATTGGTGGTAACACCAACCGCAACGTTCTCACCGGCTTCCTCGCGGTGGACTCCGAGACGTCCCCTGGCACGGGGAAGAAGGGCCAGCGCAGTGCGAGTTACGGCAAGCTGAGACTTCTGGAGCTGCCACGGTCCTCGAATGTCTCCGGCCCCGGTCAGGTGCAGAACATCTTCGACTCCAACCCGGCGGCCTCCACGACCCTGAACCTGCTCTCCCAGCAAGGATCCCAGGTCATCAAGGGCAACCTGCTGACCTTGCCGGTGGGAGGCGGCCTGCTCTACGTCCAGCCCGTCTACGTGCAGTCATCGTCCGGCACTCAGTACCCGCTGCTGCGCAAGGTGCTGGTCTCCTTCGGTGACAAGGTCGGTTTCGCCGACACCCTCTCGGGGGCGCTCGACCAGGTCTTCGGCGGCAACTCCGGGGCGACGACGGGGGAGCAGGCCGTCAACGGTGATGCCGGAGCGGCCAACGACACCAACGAGTCCACTGACGGCAAGGATCCGACGGCGGGCGGTGGGGCCACGGCCTCGCCTGCGCCGAGCGCCGAGCCCACGGCCTCTACGAGCGCGCTGGCCACCCCGTCCGCTGATCCGTCGGCAGCAGGATCCTCGGACCCGAAGGCCGAGCTTAACCAGGCTCTGTCGGACGCCCAGACCGCGATGACCGACTCGGACAACGCCAGGAGCAAGGGCGACTGGGCGGCGTACGGCGATGCGCAGAAGCGCCTCAACGATGCCGTCAACCGGGCCATCGCCGCGCAGCAGAAGCTGGGCTGAGCCCACTCGGAGCCCACTCAGAGCGCAGCATGAGGGCGTGCCCTGCGACCCGCCTCACCGGGCGGTGAGCAAGGGCACGCCCTCGCTGTTTGCCTCGAGGGCGGGGTGACCCCTAAGGTTGGTCTCACCGACGCGGGGTGGAGCAGTTCGGTAGCTCGCCGGGCTCATAACCCGGAGGTCGCAGGTTCGAATCCTGTCCCCGCTACCACTCCAGAGGTGCCCGGTCCTTCCAAGGACCGGGCACCTCTGCATCTGTCTGTACGGAGGATTGTCCAGGTCCCTGCGCGCCTGGATGAGATCTGTGAGAAACTCAAGTATGGCGAAGAAGCACCCCACCATGGACCGTTCCCTGTACGAGGCCGAGCTGCTGAGGCTGCAGGCGGAGCTGGTCGAGATGCAGGAGTGGGTCAGGGCCACCGGCGCCCGCGTCGTCGTCATCTTCGAGGGCCGTGACGCGGCCGGCAAGGGTGGGGCGATCAAACGGATCACCGAGTACCTCAACCCGCGTATCGCACGCGTGGTCGCACTTCCCGTACCCACCGAGCGCGAGCGCACCCAGTGGTACTTCCAGCGCTACATCGCGCACCTGCCCGCCGCCGGCGAGATCTGCCTGTTCGACCGCTCCTGGTACAACCGCGGCGGCGTCGAGCACGTCATGGGCTACTGCACCCCGGAGGAGCACCGGCGCTTCCTCCAGCAGTGCCCGGTCTTCGAGAGGATGCTCGTCGACGACGGCATCCTGCTGCGCAAGTACTGGTTCTCCGTGCCCCAGAAGGAGCAGTACAAACGGTTCAAGTCGCGGATGACCGACCCCATGCGGCGTTGGAAGCTCTCGCTCACGGACCTGGAGTCTCTGCCCCGCTGGGAGGACTACTCGCGCGCCAAGGACGAGATGTTCGTCCACACGGACATCGACTCCGCGCGCTGGCACGTCGTGGAGTCCGCCGACAAGCGCAAGGCGCGCATCAACATGATCCACCACCTGCTGGAGTCCATTCCCTACGAGCACGTGGAGCGTCCCGAGATGACGTTCCCGAAGAAGTCCTCCTTGCCGTCGTCGGGCTACCGCCGCACGGACCGCTCCCTCCAGAGCGAGGTGCCCGACTACGCGGCCACCCTCAGCGAGTCCGATGCGCCCGAGCGCTACGTGGACCTCGAGGACCAGGGAATCGGTTAGGGCTGTCGCCTCAGACGCTCCAGCTCCTGGAAGACCTGGCCGACCGGCTCACGAATGATGAGGTCGGCGCGGGAGTCGTACGGCGTGGGAGTCGCGTTCATGAGGACCAGGCGCTCACCGGCGTAGTAGTCGATGAGGCCCGCCGCCGGGTAGACGACCAGGCTCGTTCCGGCCACGATCAGCAGGTCCGCCTCCGAGATGGCCCGCACGGCGCCCTCGATGACGTCGTTGTCCAGCATCTCCCCGTAGAACACGATGTCCGGCCGCAGCACCGAGGAGCATGCAGGGCAGTGGGGGACCTCGCCGGAGCGGGCGCCGTCGACGTCGTCCAGGGTGAAGTGCTCACCGCAGCCGGTGCAGGTCAGACGCGACCAGTTGCCGTGCAGCTCGAGGACCCGCTGGGAGCCGGCCCGCTGGTGGAGGCCGTCGATGTTCTGCGTGACCACGGCAGACAGCTTCCCGGCCCTCTCCAGATCGGCCATGAACCTGTGCGCCGCGTTGGGGGCCACGCCCTCGCGGGCGATCTCCTGGGCGAACCACTCCCAGTAGGCCTGCGGGTGCACGGTGAAGAAGTCGATGGACAGGACCTGCTCCAGGGGGATCTCTCGCTCCTGGTGGTAGAAGCCCTTGGCGCCTCGGAAGTCAGGGATCCCCGACTCCGTGGAGACCCCGGCACCGCCGAAGAAGACGATGCGCTGCGACTGCGCGATCCACTGACTGAGCAGGCCCCATTGGCCGTCTTGGTGGTCCATGCACCCCAGCCTAACGGTGGGGACTGGTCCTGCAGGGGCAGAGGTGGGGCCTGTCGCGGCGCCATACGAGGCACATGCTCAGGACGCACGCGAGAGTCGACAGTGTCCCGGTGACATAGCGCTCGACGTCGCTGGTGGTGATGAAGAGGTTGAACACCGAGGCGATGAACAGCCATAGGGTCGAGACGTACACAATGCTACGTGCGGTGCGCTCACGTAGAGGACGGCGCAGCAGGCTGCCGTACCTGAGGTATGCCAGGGCGCAACCGAACCAGGCCAGGAAGAGTGCCAGGTTGACCGGCCTGAGTAGGAGCGGGGAGACGGTATAGGCACCGCCCAGGACGAACCGGCCTAAGGGAAGTCCGAGGGCTAGCAGAAGCTGCAGTACGCCGTTGACGAAGAACAAGACGGCGCACACGACGGCGAGCATGGGCGACCTCATGAGAGAGACTGTATCGGTCCGCATCCTGACAACGTGAAGAATCGAGGGGTAGACAGCTCCGTTGGGCCAGGTGTCAGTGGATTGGCCGGTAGTTGGTGCGATCGGACTCGGTCACGTCCCGAATCACCCGAGCCGGGTTGCCCGCAGCGATGACACCGGGGGGAATGCTGCGGGTGACAACGCTGCCTCCTCCGACGACACTACCCGAGCCAATGGTCACGCCGGGGAGGACCGTGACGTTGCCACCGATCCAGACGTCGTCGCCGATCGTGATCGGACGAGCTCGGCAGGCGCCGTCGGCGCGCTCACGAGGATCCAGCGCGTGGTTGGAGGTATACAGGCCGACCTTGGGACCCAGAAGCACATTGTCTCCGATGGTGATGGGGGCGCCGTCGAGCATGACGCAGTCGAAGTTCGCAAAGAAATGGGAGCCGAGATGGATATTGCGTCCGAACTCGCACCGGAACGTCGGCTCGAGGCTCACCTCGCGGCCCATCGATCCCACGATCCGACGCAACAGGGCCTCGCGTTCCTCAGCGGGCCGACCGTAGGAGCGGTTGTACGCATCGGTGGCCCGGACGGTCTCGATCCGCGCTGTGACGAGCTCTGGCGTCAGGTCGTCGTACATCGCGCCAGTCGCCATATGAGCGAATTGCTCCGTCAGGTTCATGCTGACCGGTCCTAATCTCCTGCTGTGTCGGTTCGTCGTCTCAGAGAGCCTAGATCCGATGCCGCCTCGCGGGCGGTGGTCTGGGATCAGGGCAGGGAGTCGAGCGGCTGCTACCACCCGGCTCCCCGGATATCCGGGAATGTTGATATCAGCCTCCTGGCAGGACGCCGAGAACAACGGCAAGGGCCCAGATCAACGGCGGAACGGTTGGGATGATGCTCCGCCGGATCTGGGCTCTTTGCGCGTTCGTCGAGAGGAGGCGGTTCAGATACCGAAGCCGACCCGGCGGGGCTCGGCCTCACCGAGCTCGATGTACGCCAGGGAGCCGGCCGGCACGAAGACCTTGCGGCCCTTGTCGTCGCTGAGGGTGACGGCCTTGGTCTCGGCGTCGGCCACGGCGGCCAGCACCTTCTCCTGGGAGTCGGAGGTCTCCAGTGAGAGCTCGCGGCTGGCGTGCTTGATTCCGATCGTGACCTGCATGGGACTCCTTCGCATCGTCTGTGTGCCGTATTGAGCGGCGTGCCGCCCATCGGGGGAGAGGCGGCGTAAACCTGACCTGATCCTAGAGGTGCCCGGGCGCGCCAGAGGTCCGATTACCCCCGGCACCGCGCCGTTTCGCGCCACGCGGACAGGCGCCCCGCCGGTTTTCCGGCGCTGAGGGGACGGTTGTCGGTGACGATCCTTTAACAGTGCGCGTTCCTGTCGGTGACCCGTGGTGAGATGGTCCCATGTCCCAGGACCCCGTCCGTCTCCTTCCGCCCCCCGAGGCGCCCGAGCTCCCCGCCGCTGACGCCGATGGGCAGCGGGTCCTGGATCGCGTGGCCGATGGGTCCAACGTCGTCGTCCTGGGGGCTCCCGGGACCGGTAAGACGTCTCTGGCCCTGAGGCTGCTGGCCGAGGCGGTCGCAGGCGGCCGGGACGCCGTCCTGCTCGCACCCACCCGCACGCGTGCGGACTGGCTGCGGGGCCGAGCCGCCCACCTGCTGCGCGAGGGCCACGGCGACGGCGTCGTACGGGTCCGCACCCCGGCCGCCCTGGCCCTGACGATCCTGACCACCTCGCTGACCAGGCGGCCCGACCCGTTGCCTCCCCCGGTCCTTCTGGCCGGTGCGGAGGAGGACTCCGTCCTGGCCTCGATGGTCAGCGCCATCAGCTGGCCGGGACTCCCGGTCGAGGCGACCGGCTCGAGGGCCTTCCGTTCCGAGCTGCGCAACCTCCTGGCGCGCGCCGGGGAGCTCGGCGTCACCGCCGATGAGCTGGCCGATCTGGGACGCCGGCTCAACGTCCCCATCTGGGGGCCGGCCGCCCAGCTTCTGCGCACGTGGGACGCGCAGGGCCGGACCAGTGCCGAGCGCAGGGCGCAGACCCGCAAGATGGATACCGCCCGTCTCCAGGACCGAGCCGTGGAAGCCCTGGGATCCTGGGACTCCGACGCCGTCACCGTCCCCCGACCCGTCCCCGATCTCATCATCGTCGACGACTACCAGGACTGCACGGCCGCCACCGCCAGGCTCCTGACGGCCTTGGCCGCCCCGGACCCCGACGGGCACCGGGCGCAGATCGCGGTACTGGGAGACCCCGATGTCGCGGTCGAGACCTTCCGCGGCGGCACGCCCAGCCTGCTCGTCGCCGCCGAGGACCACACGGGTCTCGGAGCCAGCCGCCTGCGGCTGACTACCCGCTACCGGGGCGAACCGGCGATCGCGGCGGTGGTCGCCGACCAGAGCGCCCGGGTCCCGGTGACCGGCACGGCGGCCCACCGGCAGGCGTCCCTGGCCTCCCGTACCTCGGCCTCGCGCGGCTCCGGGGCGCCTGACGCGGACCGGGTGACGGCGCCGACCGGTGTCGAGGCGATCCTGGCCTCCTCCGCCTGGCAGGAACGTGCACACGTCGCCCGGGCTCTCAGGCTCGAGCACGTCCATCACGGCACTGCCTGGTCGCAGATGGCGGTCATCGTCCGCAGCGCCGCCGACGCCGAGTCACTCGCCAGGGACCTGCGCCGGCGGGGCGTTCCCCTGGCCTCCCGCACGCCCGCGGTGCTGCTGCGCGCAGAACCTGCGGCCGCTGCGCTCCTGGACATCGTGCGCGCCGCCATCCGCGACCAGCTCGGTGGGTGCGGCGAACCGCCTCAGCGTGAGGCCGCCATCAACCTCCTCACCAGCCCCCTGGTGGGGCTGACCACCATGGACCTGCGCCGGCTGCGCCGCAGGCTGCGCCAGGATCCGGAGGCCGCGGTCGAGAGTGTCAGCGGGGCCGAGCCCAGTGAGCCCGGCGTCTCCACCGAGGCCACCACCAGGACCGCTTCTCGAACCGGTGCCGACGTCGCCCTCCTGTCCCTCGTGGCCGATACCGATCAGGCCTCCGCCTTCGCCCGGTCCCTGGACGGGGAGCCGCTGGGCGCCCAGGCGGATCGGCTCCTCACCGCCGCCCGGATCATTGAGGCACTGCGCGCTGCCGTCGGGGGAGTGCCTGCCGATGCCCCTCGCGATGTCGAGGCCCTGCTCTGGGCCGCCTGGCACGCCTCCGACCGGGCCGAGGCCTGGCGGGCCGTCGCCCTGCAGCCCTCCGGAAGCTCCGTGCGCTCGCTCCTGTCCGAGGCCGCCGAGCACGACCTCGACGTCGTCACGACCCTCTTCAAGCGCGCTGAGGTCTGGGCCGAGCGTCATCCGGGCCAGGACGCGTCCAGCTTCCTGAGCGAGCTCGACGCCGAGGTCCTGCCCTCGGACTCCGTCGCCCCCCAGGGCCGGCGCCCGGAGGGCGTCGCCGTGATGACCCCGGCTCGTTGCGCGGGCCAGGAGTGGGAGCTCGTCGTGGTCACCGGGCTGGAGCGGGACCGCTGGCCGGACCTGCGCCTGAGGGACTCCCTGACCCGCACCGGCCTCCTCGTCGACGCGGTCACCGACCGTCTGGCGGCAGGTGTCACCGCGTCGGGGGACGGGGCCGGCGGCAGCGGCGCCGTCGCTGCCGCGCGGGCACAGGTGCGCGCCGACGAGCGCCGCATGCTCATCATGGCCCTCTCCCGCGCCACCAGACGCCTTCTGCTGACCGCCAGCGCCGACGCCGAGCACGCCCCCTCACCCTTTCTGACGGAGATCGCCCAGAGCGCCGGGATCGCCCTGACCGATGCCGACGGCGCTCCCCTCCTCAGCCCCGACACCGGAGACCTCACTCTGCGCGGCCTGGTGGGGGAGCTGCGCCGTGCGGCTGTCGCCGGGAACCTGGAGACGGCCACCGCCGAGGAGCGCCGGCGCGGCCAGGTCGCCGTCGAGCTGCTTGCCGATCTCGCTCGCCGGGACGTTCCCGGCGCCGACCCCGCCACCTGGATCGGTGCGGCAGGCCCCACCTCCACCAGCCCTCTCGTCGCCGAGGGGGAGCGGATACGAGTCAGCCCCTCCGACGTTGAGGGCCTGGCCGCCTGCCCTCTCAAGTGGTTCCTGAGTCGCAACGGAGGCTCGGTCCCCGCCAGCGACGCCCAGGCCCTGGGCAGTCTCATCCACGAGATCGCCGAGCGGGCGGAGAAGGAGCACCTGCGCGGCCCTGCCCTGAAGGCGGCCTTCGAGGAACGTCTGGGCGGCCTCGGCTATCCCGACACCTGGCTGGGAGGCCTGGCCTCCGACCGCGCCCGCGCCATGATCGAGCGCCTCGACGCCTACCTGAGTGACTGCGACGCCCTGGGTATTCGCGCCGACGTCGAGCAGCCCGTTCGCGCCGACGTCGACATCCCCGTGCGGCTCCTCAGCCCCGAGCTTCGAGACCGGGCCGGGGCCCGGATCCGTGCAGCCGGACTCGACGCCGTCCCCGTCACGATCTCCGGACGCATCGACCGGCTCGAGCACCTGGGCGGCTACGAGCAACAGGATGAGGACCACCCAGACGGGAACAACGGTGTGCGCGTCATGGACCTCAAGACCGGGCAGCGCGTCCCCAAGGACGTCCAGCGCCACCCCCAGCTGGCCGCCTACCGGCTCGCCCTGGCGTCACAAGGTCACCATGTCCTGGGCGGAGCCCTCGTGCTCCTGGGCAAGGAGCCCTCCAAGCGATCCGGTGACGGCTACGTCCTGGCTCCGCCGGGCGCCGCGCTCGACCCCAGTCCCGCAGCCCTCGAACCGGCGGACAGGTCCGGGGACGAGCCCAGAGACGGGGACGCGAGCGCAGCGGCCGGGGTCTCCGAGGACTACTGGGCCGAGGACCTCGTGGCCGGCGCGGCCATAGCCGGTTCAGGATTCCTGCTCCAGGCCCGCACCGGCGAGCACTGCCGCACCTGCATGGTCAAGGACTCCTGCCCCGTCCAGGTCGAGGGAAGGAGAGTCGTCTCATGACCCCCACCAGAGCTCGCGAGCTCACCCCGCAGACCCTGGCGGAGGCGCTGGGTATCCACACCCCCACCGAGGAGCAGTCGCGCGTCATCGCTCACCGACTCAGCCCGCTCCTGGTCGTCGCCGGAGCCGGCTCGGGCAAGACCGCCACCATGGCCCAGCGGGTCGTCTACCTGGTCGCCACCGGGCAGGTCCGCCCCGACCAGATCCTCGGACTGACCTTCACCCGTAAGGCCACCGCCGAGCTGGACCAGCGCGTCGCCTCCCGCCTGGCCAGCCTCGGCGCCGCCGGTCTGCTCCCGGTCACCGCGCCGGAGACTGACGGGACTGGCGCCGATGCTGCCGATGCCACCGATGTCGGTGAGCCGATGATCGCCACCTACAACTCCTTCGCCGGCACCCTGGTGCGCGACCACGGCCTGCGCATCGGCATCGACCCCGACTCCGCCCTCATCACCCAGGCCCGCTCGTGGCAGATCGTCACCTCCCTGCTCGAGGCCCGCACCCTCCCGCTTCCCAACGAGAGCCTCATCCACAACACGAGTGCCGTCCTGGTCCTGGGCGATGCCCTGAGCCAGAACCTGCTGACCATTGACGAGGCCGCCAAGGACCTGGCCGACCTGAGCGAGCAGTTCACCGCCCTGGCCGCCATCAAGGGCTGCAAGACCCTGGTCGGCAAGGCGCCCGCCGTCATGAGCGAGTGGGAGGCCCTGCTCGACGTCGTCGCCGAGCTGCACGACTACAAGCGCAGCCACGGCCTCCTCGACTTCGGGGACCAGATCGCCCTGGCCTGCACCATCGCCGAGTCCGTTCCCGAGGCGGCCGCCCAGGTGAGAGCGCAGTACCCCGCCGTCCTGCTCGACGAGTTCCAGGACACCTCGGTCGCCCAGGTCCGCCTCCTGTCCGCCCTCTTCGCCGACTCCGGGGTGACCGCCGTCGGCGACCCCCACCAGGCCATCTACGGATGGCGCGGGGCGAGCGCCGGAGCCCTGGACACCTTCCACCAGCGCTTCAACCCCAGTGGCACCGCCCGCCTCGCCTCCGGGATACCACCGGCCGACGCCGCCCCCGTCCTGGAGCTGTCGACCTCCTGGCGCAACGACTCCACCATCCTCGACGTCGCCAACGCCGTCTCCGAGCCGCTGCGCTCCGGCGTCGTGCAGGACGGGGACCCGGTGGGGGAGCACATCGTCGTCGCCCCCCTGCGGGCCCGGCCCGTCGCCTTCGGGCTGAAGCCCGGGACTGTGCACGGGGCCTTTCTCCAGGACCCCGCCGAGGAGGCCCGTATCGTCGCCGCCTTCCTCGCCGAGCGCTGGTCTCCCGACGCCGAGATGGCCGTTCTGTGCCGGACCCGAGCGCAGATGGAACCTATCGCCGCCGAGCTGGAGAGGACCGGTCTGCCCTACACGATCGTCGGCCTGGGAGGAATGCTCTACGTCCCCGAGGTCGCCGACGTCCGCGCCCTGCTGACTGCCGCCACGGACCCAGAGCGCGGGGACCGGGTGGTCAGGCTCCTGACCGGCTTCGGCATCGGCGCCAGCGACCTGCACGCCCTGGCGGGCCTGGCCCGTGATCTCCTCCGGCCACCGGCGCGGAGCACGCAGAGCACCCGGGACGGCGCGGACGGCAGCGGAGACCAGGTCGACTCCCCGTTGCTCAGCGAGGCCCTTGACGCCCTGCTGCGATGGCAGGACGACGGGGCGGAGGAGGCCACGGCCACTGCTTCCCAGGACCTGACCCCAGCGGGGCTGGCGGTCGCGCTGCGCACCGCCCGAGCGATCAGGCGCGTCCGGGAGGCCCTGGCCCTGCCTCTTCCCGACCTCGTCGCGCTGGCCGAGCAGGCCCTCGGTCTCGACATCGAGATCGCCGCCAGGGTCGACGACCCGATGGGCCACCGCGCCCTCGACTCCTTCCAGGCGACGGCCCTCGCCTACGCCACGGACACCGACACCCCGACGCCTACCGGTTTCCTAGAGTGGCTCGACGCCGCCGAGGAGCATGAGGACGCCATGAGCGCCCCCGAGGTCGACCCCACGCCCGGGGCGGTCCAGCTCCTGACCGTCCACGCCGCCAAGGGACTGGAGTGGGACGCCGTCGCCGTGCCCGGCATGGACGAGCAGGTCTTCCCCTCCTACACCAGCAGCGTCAAGGAGGACCTACGCGTGGTGGAGACCGGCTGGATGGGGAGCACCTCGACCTTCCCCTTCCCTCTGCGGGCCGACGCCGACGACCTTCCCCCCTTCACCGTCGGCGACCTCAGCCCGGCCGCGACGGACAAGCCCCTCCTGACCGAGACGATGACCGCCTACAAGGAGGCCCTGGGACGCCAGAGCCTGCGCGAGGAGCGCCGCCTGGCCTACGTCGCCTTCACCCGGGCCCGCCACGATCTCCTCCTGACCGGCTCCCACCTGTCCAAGACCGCCTCCAAGCCCCGCCGGCCCTCACGCTTCCTCACCGAGCTCCGCCGGCGCGACCTCCTGGTCCCCTACGCAGACGGATGGGTCGACTTCGATGAGTCCCGGCCCAACCCGCTGACCGCACTGACCCAGGTGGGCACCTGGCCCCTGGACGCCGGGCAGACGGAGACACCGGGTGCTCAGGCGCTGGGAAACGGGCAATCGCACGACGACGGGGGAACGGATACGGACCGGGCTGCCGCGCTGCGCCGAGCCCGGCAGGCGGCCGCCGCCCAGGTCGCCGCCGCCATGAGCGAGGCGAGCCCCACCGAGCTGGTCACTGAGCCGACTCCCGTCAGGGCTGCGCCAACGAGCCCCGGCCATGAACCGGAGGCGAGCGATGACACACTGCGACGCTGGCGGCTGGAGACAGGTCTTCTCCTGGCCGAGCGCGCCCGAGCGACGTCGGCCACCCCCACTGTCCGCCTGCCCGAGCACCTGGCCGCCACCCGCCTGGACGACCTGCGCGCCGACCGTCGGCGATTCGCCCTCGACCTGCGCCGGCCGCTTCCGCCCGAGCCCCGCGCCGCGGGCCGGCTCGGAACCGTCTTCCACGACGCCGTCGCCCAGCTCCTGAGCGCTCGCGGCACCCTGTTCGGGCTGGGGGAGGCGGGCGTTCCCGACAACCTCGACCCCCAGGACCGGCAACGTGTTGAGCGCTGGCTGGGGACGGTGGAGAACCTGGCGCTCCTGGACGACTACGTTCTGGTCGACACCGAGATCGACCGGGAGATCACCATCGGTGCCACCACCCTGCGCTGCCGCATGGACGCCGTCTTCCGCCGCCTGGATGGGTCCGGATGGCTCATCGTCGACTGGAAGACCGGGCGCCGCCAGGTCCCGGTGGACCAGCTCAGCGTCTACGTCCACGCCTGGGCGGCTTCCCAGGGGGTCTCCGCCGGCTCGGTGCGTGCCGCCTACGTGTATGTCGACTACCCCGGGGGACGCGTCGACGAGCTCGCCGCGGCCGGTCTGCTCAGCCTCGACCGGATCGAGTCGGCCCTGACACCGGGGTAAAGGCGCGTGAGCAGCGCGTTCGCTAGCTGTCCTCGTCGTCGACGCGAACCATCGCCACCGGGTTGGTGATCGCGTCGGGCTCCGCGGGCTCACGCTCCCCGGGCACCGGCGCCAGCCTGGGCGTGGCCGGCTCCACCAGCGGGGCGTCACCCACCTGGGCGGCCAGGTCCTCCAGCATTGCCACCGCGTCGTTGATGACCGGCTTGTCCCCGGTTCGCACCCCGTGCAGCAGCCAGCGCGCCAGGCTGAGCTCACTGACCAGCTCGGCCCGCTCGCGCAGGTGCCGGTCGACGCCCTCGGTGCGCGCGATGTCGTAGGCGTCCTCGATGGAGTCCAGGCAGTCCACCGGCGCCGAGGAGTACACCCAGGCCAGGTCCTCGGCCGGGTCACCCACGTGCGCCTGAGTCCAGCCGCGTACGGCCACCACCGTGCCGCCGGCCACCAGCACGTTCTCCTCGGCGAGGTCGCCGTGGACCACGGTGGGGCGGAAGCGCCACAGGGCAGTATCCTCCAGCGCCTGCTCCCAGCGCCCCAGCAGCTCCGGTGGAGTCCTGCCCGTCGCGGCGGCGTCGTCCAGCAGGCTCAGCCAGCGCCGGCGTACCTCCTCGGCGTCGTAGACCGGCATCCCCGCCTCAGAGATCACCGACATCTCCAGCTCATGGATCTCGCCGAGGGCCTTGCCCAGTCCTGCGGACATCCCCGGCCCCGGGCGGAGCGCCTCGATCGGGATCGGCTTGCCCTCCACGTGCGAGCGGACCTGGATGTGGGCGCCCTGCTGGCGCAGGGAGCCGGCAGCCCGGGGCACGTTGAAGGAGAGCCTCCCGTCATCGACGACCCGGCCGATGCGGCGCAGCACCTCGGCCTCGGCCTCCAGAGAGGCGCCGACGGCGTCGGTGCGCGCCTCATGAACCTCCCAGTGCCGGCCTTGGGTGTCGATGACGCCGATGATGTGCCGTTCGGGGGTCTCGGACTGCGGTAGCGCCAGGCGGGCCGGGTTAAGACCGGCGACGGCGACGCTCGCCATGGCGGCCAGGGAGAGTGCGGAGTGATGAGGACGAGGAGTCTCGGCGGGCTGGGCCTGCGGGGCCGGCGTGCTGCTCTGCGGCGGCTCGGCCGAGGCCCCCGGCAGAGGGGCCACGACCACGGGCGCACGATAGTCCTCGTCGTGCTCGTCGGATCGCTGATCGGAGTGCTCAGCCTGTTGCTGGTTGCTGTCCTCGTCGCCGGCCGTCGGAGCCTCAGCGTGCTCGACGTCGGAGGCCGCCTCATCGGTGAGTCTGTCGACGCGGCCGTCGACATCGGTACTGCCGGGGGCGTCCGGGGACTGCGGAGGCTGTGACATGGTCCAACCGTAGGCGACAGGTCCTATATCTCGCAGGACAGCCGCGCCCGTCCGCTGGCGGCAAACGCCGAATTCGCTGGACAGCGAACCGATGAATGTGCAACAACGTCCGAGTTATCCACAGGGTTTACCGAGGTGGTGGTCGTTTTACGATCAGGTGCCCTAGAGTTTCTCCGTGATGACGGTCACCAAGTGCTCGGTGGCTGAGAGGGTGGCGCCGATCCCCAGCGCGACCCTCACACGTCCTCACTCATCCCGTTCTCATCAATTCACGTCACTGAGAGGCACCATGGATGCCGCCGATCTCCTCCTTGCGGAGGTGCGCGAGCTGGTCCGCGCTCGCGGAATCGACCCACTCAAGGACACCTCCGCCCTCGAGCAGCTCGTCACCGACGCCGAGGACGACTACCTGCGCCGTTCCGACGCCGGACTCGTGCCGCCACTCATTGACCCGGCTGGAGCCCGTTCCCACGTGCTGGACTCCATGGCGGGCCTGGGGCCGCTCCAGAGCTACCTCGACGACGAGTCCATCGAGGAGATCTGGGTCAACGCCCCCGGTCGTGTCTTCATCGCCCGCTCCGGGCGCCCGGAGCTGACCACCACGATCCTGGAGAGTGAGGACCTCGCCGTTCTGGTCGAGCGGATGCTGCGGGCCTCCGGGCGCCGCCTGGACCTGTCCAGCCCCTTCGTCGACGCCCAGCTGGCCGGAGGACAGCGACTTCATGTCGTCATCCCGCCGATCACCTCCCAGCACTGGGCCGTGAACATCCGTAAGCACACCTCCCGCGCCTCGCGCACCAGCGACCTGGTGCGCATGGGCTCAATGACCAGCCAGGTCGCGGCCTTCCTGGACGCCTCCGTGCAGTCCGGCCTCAACATCCTGGTCTCGGGAGCCACCCAAGCCGGGAAGACCACGATGGTGAGGGCGCTTGCCGGAGCCATCCCGGGCGGGCAGCGGGTCATCTCCTGCGAGGAGGTCTTCGAGCTGGCCCTGCGCAACCGGGACTGCGTGGCGATGCAGACCCGTCCGCCCAACCTCGAGGGCGTTGGTGAGATCAGTCTGCGCCGACTGGTCAAGGAGGCGCTGCGCATGCGTCCCGACCGCCTCCTCATCGGCGAGGTGCGTGAGGCCGAGGCCCTCGACCTGCTCCTCGCGATGAACTCCGGACTGTCCTCAATGTGCACCCTGCACGCCAACTCCGCGCGGGAGGCCGTCATCAAGATCTGCACGCTTCCGTTGCTGGCAGGGGAGAACGTCTCCAGCGACTTCGTGGTCCCGACCGTGGCCAGCGCCATCGACCTGGTCGTCCACCTCGACCTGGACCGGGACGGGCGGCGCACCGTCAGGGAGGTTGCCGCGCTATCCGGCCGGGTTGAGAACGGCGTCATCGAGATCTCCGACGTCTTTCACCGTGACCACAGCGGCAATCTCGTCCGGGGCGCGGGTGCTCCCAGCGGCGCCGAGCGCTTCGGTCGGGCCGGACACGATCTCGCCGCTCTGCTGAGCTCCCACCCCGACAACAGCAAGGGAGCGTACTGATGGGTGCTGTCGCGGGACTTCTCGCAGGCGTGGGGCTTCTGCTCATCTGGCTGGCATGCACCTCCGATCCGCCTCAGTGGCGCTCAAGGCGCTCGCGTCTCCTGGCGGACATCCTGGTCCAGGCCGGCGCCGGTCGCACCAGTCCCACCATGTTCGTCCTGGGATCGATCGGTCTGGGGCTGCTCATCGGCCTGGTCTTTCTGGGAACCTCGCGGGCCTGGCCGGTCGCGCTGTCCTTCGCCGTCATCTTCACCGCGATTCCCTTCCTTATCATCTCCTCGCGGGCGCGCAGCCGCCGCACTCGTCTGCGCCAGGTATGGCCCGAGGCCGTCGACACCCTCGTCTCGGGCGTCCGTGCGGGCATGAGCCTGCCAGAGGCCCTGACCAACCTCGGTGAGCGCGGCCCGGAAGCGGTCCGCCCCCAGTTCCGGGCCTTTGCCACCGACTACACCGCCTCCGCCCGCTTCGACAGCGCCTTGGATCGTCTCAAGGCCCGCTTCGCTGACCCTGTTGCGGATCGGATCGTTGAGGCCCTGCGCCTGGCCCACGAGGTTGGCGGTACGGACCTGGGAACACTCCTGCGCTCCTTGTCTCAGATGCTGCGTGAGGACATGCGTACCCGTGGGGAGCTCGAGGCGCGACAGTCCTGGACCGTCAACGGCGCCAAGGTCGCGGTCGCCGCCCCGTGGCTCGTCCTGGCGCTGCTGTCCACCCGGCCCCAGGCAGCGGCCGCCTACGCCACCGCCACCGGTGCCCTCATCCTTCTGGTCGGCGCCGTCGTCTCGGTGATCGCCTACCGGCTCATGCTGCGCCTGGGGCGCCTTCCCGAGGAGGAGAGGACTCTGCGATGACCCCGATGAACGTCACGTTCGCCGGCGGACTGGCGGGCCTGGTGGGTGCCGTGGGGATTCTGACCATCATCTCGGCGGTCCGGCGACGTCGCCCCACACTCATGGCCAGGCTGGAGCCGTACGTCCACCGGCGTCCCACGACCTCTGGGCTTCTGACCGCCTCGGCGGGGCCGGCCTCAGACGGACGCACCGTCGTTGGTCTGCTCGCGGCCTCCACCGCAAAGGTCCTCAGCCTCGGGCGGATACTGGACTCCCTGGGGTCATCGGCAGACTCGGTCCGACGGCGGCTGGCGCGTTCCGGCTCGTCTCTCGGGCTCGATCAGTTCCGCCTCCAGCAGGTTCTGTGGTCCACGACGGCGCTCCTGCTCGCCCTTGCGGCTGGGGGACTCGCGGCCCTCATCAGGTCCGTCAACGTGCCCGCGCTCATCGTCCTGTCCCTCATGGCCGTCGTGGTCGGTGCGGCGGCCCGGGACTGGTGGCTCAGCCGGGCCGTCTCAAAGCGGTTGGCGCGGATCGAGGCCCAGCTGCCCGACGTCGTCGAGCTCCTTGCCCTGGCTGTCGGAGCCGGGCAAGGGCCGGTGGCCGCCATCGAACGTGTTGTCGTCCTTGGACAAGGAGATCTTGTCGACGAGCTGGACACGACCCTGACCGATGTTCGTTCCGGCACCGTCCTGTCCACCGCCCTGGATCGGCTGGAGAGACGAATCGGCTCCATCCACGTCACCCGCCTGTGCGAGGCGATCATCGTCGCCCTTGAACGTGGCACGCCGCTGGCCGATGTCCTGCGCTCCCAGGCCAAGGACGCGCGGGAGACGGCGCGTCAGGACCTCATGGAGGAGGGCGGCAGACGTGAGATCGCCCAGATGGTCCCCGTGGTCTTCCTCGTCCTGCCCATCACGGTCGTCTTCGCTCTCTTCCCGGGGATGCTCGTCCTGAGACTGGGGGTGTGAGGCACGTCCGTCGTCCTCGTCTCTTCCGTCTCCCGGACCCTCCCCTCCCTCGTCCCTCCTCGTCCCTCCGTTCAGATTCCCATCCGTCAACAAGGAGCAGTCATGAAGCGCATTGTTCTCGCCCTGTCGCGGTCGTCTCGTCCAGGATCCAGGACGTGGAGGATCGTCCGCCCGTCCCGGATCGATCTGCGGGACGAGCGTGGTGATGTCCCCGGCTGGGTCCTGGTGACCCTCATGACCGCTGGTCTGGTGGTGGCCCTGTGGACAGTCGCCGGCAGCACACTGACCGAGGTGTTCCTCAACGCCATCGCGAAGGTGACGAGTGCGATCTGAACGGATCGGCCGTAGCGTCTCAGATCCGTGCATGAACCGCGCCGGCTTCCGGTTGTGCCCGAGCCGTCTGAGCGCCCGGGACGAGTCCGGATCCGCGGTCGTCGAGTTCGTCATGGTGGGTGCTCTCGTCGTCATCGTGTTCGTCGCGCTCCTCCAGGTCGCACTGGGTGTCTACGCGCGCAACGTCCTCACTGACGCCGCCGGCGACGGGGCCCGCCGGGCCGCTCTGGTAGGAGGCACCGAGGCTGAGGCTCGGCAACGGGTGCAGGCCCTATCCGACGCCGCGCTGCGTCGCGGTTACGTGAACACCGTGACCGTCTCTCGAGTTCCTTCCGGTGACCTGACGATCGTTGAGGTGACGGCGACTGCGCCCTTTCCGGTTCTGGGGCTGTTCGGCCCCGGAGGGACGATGAGGGTGCAGGGACATGCGGTCGACGAGTCCTCACTCGTCCGGGAGAGTGAACAGGGGTGATCGCCATGGTTGTCCCCAAGACTCGCAGACGTCCACCTGCCCCACGGCCGTCGGCGGTGAATCGGGTCGCCGCGATCCTTCGGTGGGGGAGATGGGCTGCGCGAGGGCTCCGAGACATTCTCGGGAGTGTCGCCCGGAAGTCCCGGGGGCTTGTGCGTCGGGAGGAGGGCAACGCGATCGTCGAGTTCATCGGGTGGAGCGCCGTGCTCGTGGTGCCCGTCCTCTATCTCGTGATCTCGCTGGCCCAGATCCAGGCGACGAGCTTCGCCGTTGCCTCGGCGGCCGATGCCGCCAGTCGGGTCCTCGAGGTTGACAACTCCCCGTCGGCCATGGACAAGGCCCAGGTGGCGATGGGCCTGTCCTTGTCTGATCAGGGGGTCGAGGCCGACCCGGACCGTTCCTTGTCAGTCACCTGTGACCACGGTTGTGCCCGAGGGCAGGCTGCGATCGTCAAGGTGGCTGTCGGAGTGGACTTGCCGGGCTTCGCCTCCCTGGGGATCGGTCGCGACGTCGTCGTCGTTGACGCCGAACGGGCCATCACCCTGCCGGGCGAGGAGGAGCAGTGAGCAGGAGACTGAGGCCCGGCAAGGTTCTTCGCGGCGTATGGGCGCTGGCGGGCCGCCTGCGCCGCGAAGAGAGCGGACAGACGCTGCTGCTGGGGGTGGGACTCATTTGTGTCGTCTTCGCGCTGCTCTTCGTCGCCGCATCGGCCACAGCGGTCTACCTCGACCTCAAGACCCTCACGTCGCTCGCGGACTCGGCCGCAGCCGCCGGGGCGCAGAACATGGATGCGCACCCGTACTACGGGGGTGACGGAACAGATACGGCGCCGGGCGCTCTGACCGATGCGGAGGTGCGAAGCCATGCGGCTGCAGACGTGTCGGCCCAGCCCGCTGCTGCCAGGCTGACGGGGATCACCGTCGTCAGCGCCCGCGCCGCCGACAGTCGGACCGCCGTGGTGACGCTGCAGGCCCGCTCCCGCCCGCCCTTCCTGCCCTGGGGGATCGTTCCGGCCGAGGGCTTCACCATCACCGCCACCGGATCGGCCCGCATGACGACGACGCAGTGAACCTTCAGGACTCTCTGCGTCGGAACTGGTGGATGGTTGGTTGTCGACGGGAGAGGGCTGGTGGCGTGGATACTGTCAGGCCTGCTCGACGAAGCCTGCTGAGACGGTGGGGGAGGGGCGTCGGAACCCGTGCACCCGAGCCCGCAGCTCCTCACTCTGCCGGCGCGAGAGCTGGGCGATGTAGGCCCGCTTCACCGTGAACAGGATGTTGATGCCCACCAGCAGGTAGAAGGCGTTGGCGATGACGCTGGGCCAGGCGCCGGAGCTCGCGCAGTTGATGGTCAGCAGCACGGAACCGGTGATGTTGAGGGCCTGGTACTTCAGTGAATCGCCCGCGATCGTGCCCTTGGAGACCAGGAAGTAGGCCACGAGGAGCTCAGCGGCACCGATCCAGCCGCCGAGAGAGATGAGGGAGGAGAGCACGTCATTCACGGGGATGATTCTTGGGCGCTCCTCGATGAAGGTCAATCGCATCTATCTGCATGAGGTATGTAGGATTACTTCATGCGTGTCTTGCCCCAGCGGCTTTCGGTTTTATTGGCCGTCCACAGGGCCGGAGGAGTCGTCGCAGCGGCAGATATCCTTCACATCACGCCGTCCGCCGTCTCCCAGCAGATTCGCCTTCTGGAACGCGAGTGCGGCACCCGGGTCCTGGACCGTACGCCCGCCGGAGCCGTGCTCACGGTCGCCGGGAAGGTCCTGGCGGACGCGGCCGAGCGCATTGAGGACGAGCTGACCACGGTGCGTCGTGAGCTGGCCGACCTGGACGACTCCATCCCCTCCGGCGTGGTGCGGGTGGGCAGCTTCGCCTCCGCGGTTCGTGCGCTTCTACTGCCCCTGCTGTCCTCACTGGCAACTACCAGTCCGGAGCTGGAGGTCATCGTCGAGGAGGTCGAGGAGCGCAGTGCCCTGTCCCGGCTGCGCCGCGGCGAGCTCGACCTGGTCCTCATCGAGCGCGACGAGCACTCCCTGCCCGCTGCGCCCCGAGGAATGACCGATGTCCCGTTGCTCGACGAGTCCTGGCTCGTCGTCGTCCCGGCCGAGCAGGCCGCTCCCTCCACCCTGGCGGACCTGGCACGGGCCACCTGGATCGATCTGGCTCCGGGAACTGCGGGAGCCTTCGCCCTGGACCGTCTGGAGCGCCAGCTGGGGACGCCGTTGACGATGCGGCATGTCGCCTACGACTACGACGTCGTCCTGGCCATGGTTAGCCAGGGACTGGGCTGTGCGCTTCTGCCCGAGCTGTCCGTCTACTCCGGGCTTCTGCCCGACGAGCTGAGCGTCGTGCGCCTGCCCGGGCTGGGGGTGCGCCAGCTGGTGGTGCGCCATCGCTCGACCCGCACCGATCCGGGCCCGGCGACACGTGCGGTGCTCGAGGCGCTGCTCGCCCAGGCCCAAGGCCTCGAGCTGGGGTGATGCTCGAGAGCGAGCGTCGCGGAGCGGGCGGGAGTGACGGGCCGAATCCGCCCGACGGCGCCCCCAGTGCGTTCTGCCGTAGACTCGCCTCCGTGGCCACTGACTTCTCCTCCGAGATCGAACGACTCCGACACACCTACGCCTCCATTGCCGCGGTGACCGACCCCGAGGCCCTGCGCACCCGCATCGCCGAGCTCTCCGAGCAGGCATCCGCCCCGGACCTGTGGGACGACCCCGACTCCGCCCAGGTGGTCACCTCCGCCCTGTCCCACGCCCAGGCCGACCTCAAGCGGGTCGAGAGCCTGGGGGAGCGCATCGAGGACCTCGAGGCGATGGTCGAGCTCGCCGGTGAGGAGGAGGGGGAGGACGCCGCCGAGATCCTCGCCGAGGCCGAGGCGGACCTGTCAGCGATCAGCAAGGATCTCTCCGACCTGGAGATCCGTACGCTGCTGAGCGGTGAGTACGACCCGCGCGACGCCGTCGTCACCATCCGCTCGGGCGCCGGCGGTGTGGACGCAGCCGACTTCGCCGAGATGCTCCTGCGCATGTACACCCGCTGGGCCGAGCGGCACGACTACTCCGTCAAGGTCCTCAACACCTCCTACGCCGAGGAGGCGGGCCTGAAGTCGGTCACCTTCGAGGTCCATGCCCCCTACGCCTACGGGACCCTGAGCGTTGAGGGCGGCACGCACCGCCTGGTGCGCATCAGCCCCTTCGACAACCAGGGCCGCCGCCAGACCTCCTTCGCCGCCGTCGAGGTCATCCCGCTCATCGAGTCCACCGACCACATCGACATCCCCGAGACCGACATCCGCATCGACGTCTTCCGCTCCTCGGGACCCGGCGGGCAGAGCGTCAACACCACCGACTCCGCCGTGCGCATCACCCACCTGCCCACGGGGCTGGTGGTCTCCATGCAGGATGAGAAGTCCCAGATCCAGAACCGCGCCGCCGCCATGCGCGTCCTCCAGTCGCGACTGCTCCTGCTCAAGCAGCAGGAGGAGGACGCCAAGAAGAAGGAGCTCGCCGGGGACGTCAAGGCCTCCTGGGGGGACCAGATGCGCTCCTACGTCCTCAACCCCTACCAGATGGTCAAGGACCTGCGGACCAACTTCGAGGTCGGTAACCCCGACTCGGTGTTCGACGGCGACATCGACGGCTTCATCGACGCCGGCATCCGCTGGCGCAAGCAGCAGGAAACGGCCGAGGACTGAGCGGCTCGCTTCATTAGAAGCGTCACCGGAGTCAGGGATCCCCCGGAGGGATCCCTGATTTCTTTTCTATGTGCCCCTGGTTTCTCTGACTTGCGATTGAGGTCGCAAAATATTAGACGTACCGTGAATATTATGAGCGCATCACATGGAAAACCTCGGTCAGTGGAAGTCTCATCAACACTCTCGTCTCTCGAGTCCTCGGATCTCAGCGGATATCAATCGGATCAGGAGCGTCGCCTGACCGTGACTGGAAAGGTGCTGCGCATCGTTATCGCGGTTGCGATGATGTTCGCCTGCGCGCTCACGCCGGCCTTGTTGAAACAGATTCCTGCGATCCAGTCCTTTGCTCTCGCACATGAGAATCCCGATGATCTCTTGGAGTCCTTCGCGGTGGGGTCGTGTGTGTTGCTGATCTATGGGGCGGCGGTGGTGCTCGCTCTTATCCTGTGCTATGTCTTGGGTCGCACGCTTGACCGAGGCCGGCATGTCAGTGTGGGGCTGCGCATCGACAGGCGTGCGCTGCTCTGGCTGTTGGGGATGATTCTGGCTGCACTCGTCGTGGACCTTGTGGTGGCCAGCATGCTCCATGCGCTCGGGCTTGCTGGTGGAGACCAGCCGGTACCCCAGGGTCCACCGTGGCTCATGATCGTCGAGCCTTTCTCCATAGCCTTCCTTCTTCAGGGAATTCCTGAGGAGGTGATTTGGAGAGGGTGGCTCTTCTCCTCGTTGGGTGAAACGCGTTTTGCAGCAGTGTCCAGCGTCCTCGGATTCACTGCTCTTCATCTCATCTCTCAAGTAGGTCAGCAGAATCTCATCGAGCACATCACATACCTCGTTTTGCCGTGCGTTTTCGGGGTGACCGCGTTGATTGTTCGGCTGGTATCGGGGTCGACCTGGGCGGCGATCGGAGTGCACGGAGGATTTCATATGGTGAACTACTTCGTGTCCGGTTCCATGCATCTCCCCGATGACTCGGTGACCTGGGTGCTTCAAGGACTTCTCTGGGCCGTCGTCGGCCTTCTTATTCTCGTGTTCCACCGCCGTCATCGGCGGTTGGTGGCGTTGGCAGGCCGGCCATGTTGACCCCCTCCATCTCCAGGAGACGTTCCTTCCGGTCGACCCCGCCTGCGTAGCCGCGCAGGCTCCCGTCGGAGGCGAGCACACGGTGGCACGGCACAATGAGAGTGATCGGGTTGTGCCCGACCGCGCCACCCACCGCCTGGGCGGACATCTGCTTCCTGCCGGTACGCCGGGCAACCTCGGCGGCGATGCGGGCATAGGTGCTGGTGGCGCCGAAGGGGATGGAGAGCATGATGGAGGTGACCATTTTCCTGAAGTCGGAGCCCTCAATCCTGATCGGCGGAGTGAAACCCGGGTCAGCACCCTCGAAGTAGGCGTCGAGCCACTGGGCCGTCTGCGTGAAAACAGGTAGGCGGGGCTGGAGTACCGCGTCGTCGTCGATCGTCGAGCGGTCGTACTTCTGACCGTCGAACCACAGGCCCGTGAGATGCTCGCCATCGCTGGCCATGGTCATGGCTCCCAAGGGGGACTCGTAATGGCTGAGGTAGTGCATGAATTCCTTTCCTTCGTTCGTTGTCCCGCTCATGCTGTCACGCTCGGGCGCCGCTCTGCCTCTCATCGGCTCACCGCGGAGCCGCGTGCACCGTCTCACCTCCGCCGTCGTCGCCATTGCTCCAGGGCTCCCTTAGGCTTGGCCACGGTGCGCACGGACGGGACCGGTCGGTCGCCGTCGTCGCGCAGAACCTCCGCTCACACCCTGACGAAAGGCGCAGACGAGCAGTGGCTGAGTACATCTACCAGATGATCAAGGCGCGCAAGGCCCACGGTGACAAGGTCATCCTCGACGACGTCACCATGGCCTTCCTCCCCGGAGCCAAGATCGGCATGGTCGGCCCCAACGGCGCCGGCAAGTCCTCCATCCTCAAGATCATGGCCGGCATCGACCAGCCCTCCAACGGCGAGGCCCGCCTGACCCCCGGCTACAGCGTCGGCATCCTCCTTCAGGAGCCCCCGCTCAACGAGGACAAGACGGTGCTCGGCAACGTCGAGGAGGGCGTTGCCGAGATCAAGTCCAAGCTGGACCGCTACAACGAGATCAGCGCCGCCATGGCGGACCCGGACGCCGACTTCGACGCCCTCATGGCGGAGATGGGCACCCTCCAGGACGCCCTGGACGCCGCCAACGCCTGGGACCTCGACTCCCAGCTCGAGCAGGCCATGGACGCCCTGCGCTGCCCCCCGCCGGACGCCGAGGTCAAGCACCTCTCCGGTGGTGAGCGCCGCCGCGTGGCCCTGTGCAAGCTGCTCCTCGAGGCCCCGGACCTCCTCCTTCTGGACGAGCCCACCAACCACCTCGACGCCGAGTCCGTCCTCTGGCTCGAGCAGCACCTGGCGAGCTACCAGGGCGCCGTCATCGCCGTCACCCACGACCGCTACTTCCTCGACCACGTCGCCCAGTGGATCGCCGAGGTCGACCGCGGCCACCTCTACCCCTACGAGGGCAACTACTCCACCTACCTGGAGACCAAGGAGAAGCGCCTGGAGGTCCAGGGCAAGAAGGATGCCAAGCTCGCCAAGCGCCTCAAGGAGGAGCTCGAGTGGGTGCGCTCGTCGGCCAAAGGCCGTCAGGCGAAGTCCAAGGCCCGTCTGGCCCGCTACGAGGAGATGGCCGCCGAGGCCGAGCGCACCCGCAAGCTCGACTTCGAGGAGATCCAGATCCCGCCGGGCCCCCGCCTGGGCAACCAGGTCCTGGAGGCCACCAACCTCAACAAGGGCTTCGACGGGCGCACCCTCATCGACGGGCTCTCCTTCACCCTGCCGCGCAACGGCATCGTCGGGGTCGTCGGCCCCAACGGCGTTGGAAAGTCCACCCTGTTCAAGACCATCGTGGGCCTGGAGCCGCTCGACGGCGGAGACCTCAAGATCGGCCAGACCGTCAAGCTCTCCTACGTCGACCAGTCCCGGGCCGGCATCGACCCCAAGAAGACCCTGTGGGAGGTCGTCTCCGACGGGCTGGACTACATTCAGGTGGGCAACGTGGAGATGCCCTCGCGCGCCTACGTCGCCTCCTTCGGTTTCAAGGGGGCCGACCAGCAGAAGCCGGCCGGTGTGCTCTCCGGCGGTGAGCGCAACCGCCTCAACCTGGCACTGACCCTCAAGCAGGGCGGCAACCTCATCCTCCTGGACGAGCCCACCAACGACCTCGACGTCGAGACCCTGGGCTCCCTGGAGAACGCCCTGCTGGAGTTCCCCGGCTGCGCCGTGGTCATCACCCACGACCGCTGGTTCCTCGACCGCGTGGCCACCCACATCCTGGCCTGGGAGGGAACCGAGGAGAATCCGGCCAGCTGGTACTGGTTCGAGGGGAACTTCGCCTCCTACGAGGAGAACAAGGTCGAGCGCCTCGGACCCGAGGCTGCCCGTCCCCACCGGGTCACCTACCGCAAGCTGACCCGCGACTGATCCTCGAGTGATCAAGCTCCGGCTCGATCTGCCATCTCAGACGGAGACGCCATTCTTTCAGCCGACTGGCTGAGGGAATGGCGTCTCTACTATGAATAATGAGGGCGCCGCGTCATGGTGCTGGAAGCCGTCATCGCCGAGGGCTCGGAGGCATTCACCAAGAGGGATGGTGTCGGCGTCGGCACGACTGGATGAAGAAAAGCAACAACAATAGTGGTTGGGTAGATGTTCGTCAAGGGGGATCGACCGCTCTGGTGAGTTTTGCGAGGTGGATTCTATGGTTTTTTCAGGCGGCGACCTCGTGTGGTCGGGGTGCCGTCTCGAGTACTCCGCCACTTTGAAAGGACAATCATCATGGGTGCGACAATGGCTCGCCGTATCGCAAGTGCCGGCTCACTTCTCCTGCTTACCGCCGGCGCTCTCCTGATTCCGACCTCGGCAGCAAGTGCCGCTGAGAGGGACGGCGTCTGTGACGAAGGGGAGGTCTGCTTCTACTACAACAGCAACGGGGAAGGATCGGTTTCCGACTTCAGTAGCTCCGTCCCAAACTATGGGGGAAGTCAACCCAACTGCTATGAGTTCAAGGGGGACGGAAATGGTCGAGGTGAGTGTGTGAAGAACAATGTGGCCTCGGTCTGGAATCGGACGGGCCAGTCGGTGATTATTTACTACAACTCCAACTACTCGGGGCCTAGTCAAACGATTCCTGATGGTGAGCCGGTGAACCTCCGTCCTGACCTCAAGAATGAGAATGCGTCGCATAAGATCGACAACGTTAAGTTGTGCGTGAATGGGAACTGCCCCTTGTAGTCTGGGCTGAGCTGATGGGGTGTCGTAAACAGTGGTGCCAGTCGACTTCAACAGATGTCGACTGGCACTGCTCTCATGATAAACGCCCCCGATTGCGTCTCACGTGCCTTGTCCGGCAGGATTGACCGTGCTTAGAGTGCCTATTGGGAGGCGTTGCGATGAGTAGGAAGAAATCGGGGCCCATTCCCGAAGGCGGCGTCATAGGGAGGCTCCCGTTCGAGGGGTGGTGGCTGAGCGAGGTCAGCCCCACGCGCCGCGTCCCGAGCCACGGGACCGACCTGTTCGGCACCACGTACGCGCTCGACTTCCTTGTCGTCGACGATGACGGTCGCACGGCGCCTGCTCGCAGCCTGCGCACGGTCTTCGCCACCGAACCGCCAGAGCTCTTCTACGCCTTCGGGCGCCCCCTGTACTCGCCCGTCGCAGGAACCGTGGTGTCTGTTCACGACGGCGAACCCGACCACGAGGCGCGCCGCTCGATACTGACGCTCATCCCGTACGGGTTGAGTCAGCCCCGGAGGATTCGGCGGGGACTGACCGCGATCCTTGGGAATCACGTCATCATCCAGGTTGCAGAAAGCCCTTACTACGTTGGACTCGTACACCTCCAGCGAGGCTCCGTTCAGGCGTCGGCTGGTGACCGGGTGAGCGCCGGCGATCAGATCGGCAGATGCGGCAACTCCGGGAACTCCACGCAGCCCCATCTCCACATTCAGGCGATGGACAGCCCTGATCCCTATGCCGCGAAAGGTGTGCCGCTCCGTTTCGACGAGTTCCAGCAACACCGTCCGAGGCAAGGTCCCTCGTGGACGCTGCGTGAGCAGGCCTGCCCTGAGCAGGGCTCGGTCATCGCTCGACTTTGATGTGACGCCATAGAATGAGTCTCAGATCCGGCGTGACGATCCGTTGCGGGGCTGCTGCGGCCTGATTGCGACGAGGACTAGGGGATGAGCCTACGGTGCGGTGCGCTGGTTCTGATCGGGGACGGACTTTTCCGGCGAGGACTGCGTCTTCCTGCAAACCTCTGAGGCCCGGTGGCAGTCGTTTGTCGGAGAAGTACGTCCTGGACGGACAACGCAGTTCCCGACCCGCGCCATCTGACCGTGAGATCGGCATGTCTGCTCATGATCGCAGACCCTCCCGAGAATGCCGGGCGCCAAACGGTCCTTGTTATGCCGGATAGCGTTCCTCGAACCATGCCACCACGGTGTCAAGATACGGGGGTCGGCCAAGGAAGTGCTGGCCACCCTCGATCTGGACGAGCTCGACTCCGGGTGCGCCGACGAACCGGCTGAGGCTGCCCAGAGGGACCATTTCATCCTGGTCGCCGCGAATAATCCAACTGGGAATGTCCAACCTCGCCGGATGCTTCTTGACAAAACGTAAGTAGGGCCACTCGAGCACCCCACGAGGCGTGTTGATCTCGGTCTCTGCCTCCAGCTGCTCATCGGTCACCGAGTACTCGGCCATTATGTCCCGGATGTAGTACTCGAGGTCAAGAAGCGGCGACACCAGCCAAGCGCGCTCGAAGGTCCCGGCAGGCGTGTCGCACAAGGAGAAGTAGGCCCCAATACTGTTCGCAAGCAGACCGATCTCGGTCGACTGGCTGTGGGCCAGCTGCGCGAACATCCGCACCTCGGGACTCGCCTCCATGGGGTTGAAGGCCTTGTCGTCCTGACGATTACCGTGGGTGGGCAGATCGAAGGTGATCAGCTGGTCACCCCGTGACGCAATCACGTCGCCGCACTGTGCCATGACGGGGTCGCGCTTGTTCGAGAACTGGCCGTGCACACCGATAACGGCCCGCCCACCGGGCTCTCCCCACCTCAAGGCGGGAATTCCGTCGAGGATGAGTTCCTCCGGCTCACAGTCCATGGATCATCTCTCCTTCAGAACCAGAATCCTGTGAACAGCAAAGGCAGCAGTGACTCCTATGAGGAAACCTTCTTCTTAGGCATACCATGCCATAGTGCCGTGAACGATTGCCGCGATTGATGGACCGACGATCATGGCCTGCTCTCTGCGTCGGATACCGATGCCGGCATCGACGATCTGGACCGCCATCGCAGCCATGAGGACCAGTCTCACGGTAGCGACGTCTGAAGCTGCGACGAAAGGTATGACTGCAGTGACTATGCCGAAGGGAACAGCTCGAGCCGCGTACATCTGAGCGAAGAACCTCTCTCCGGCGCTGATCTCTTGCGACTTGCTCATGATCCGAGGTTGGAGGACAACCAGCAGTGATGACACTGTACTGATTGTTGCGGCGAAAGCGTTGAGAACCTGAAGTACGGCAATCGGCACGGTGAATCACCTGAGAGGGAAAGGTGGGGAGGGCGTCAACTGGGGATCGCGCTGCCGTCGTCGCCCTCGCCTATGCGGATCCGCCAACGGCCCGAGCCGGCGTCGGCGCCTGAGTCCGTAGGTATGCGGACCATGCCCTCCTGGGCGATGGTCGACACGAGCCTGCCGGATGAGTCGAAGACCTGGGCTCGCGCCATGCCCCGGCCACCCTGCGAGGAGGGGGAGTCCTGCACGTAGAGCAGCCAGTCGCCCATGTCCACGTCGCGGTGGAACCACTGTGCGTGGTCGAGGGTCGCCAGACTCATGCCCTCACTGCGCCAGGACAGCCCCTGGCTGCGCAGCACCGGCTCCAGCATCACCTGGTCACATACATAGGCCAGCAGCGCCCGGTGCACGGTCTGAGAGGTCTGCTTCGGGATACGACTGCGCGAACGCATCCACAGATGTTGGCGGCCGGCTCGCTCCCTGGCGGGACGCAGATAGAGGTTGCCCTCCACGTGCCTGAGGTCGAATGCCGCCGTGCGCCCCAGAAAGCGCGCCACCGGGTGATCGATGGTGCGGAAGATCTCCAGGGCGCTCGTCAGGTCCTCAGGCCGCGGTACCGAGGGGGCCGTGACGTGAATGTCAGCCCCCTCCTGCTCCTCCTGGAAGGAGGTGAGCATCGTGAGGATCGACGCTCCTTCCTGGGAGGCCGCAGTGCGTCGCTGGGAGAAGGATCGGCCGTCGTGCAATCGCTCGACGGCGAAGCTGATCGGCTTGTCCGGCTGACCACCCCGCATGAAGAAGGCGTGGACCGAGTGCGGCAGACGCTCCCCGTCGCCGTCGTCCTCGACCGTGGCGGCGGCGGCGAGCATTCCCTGGGCAACCACCTGGCCGCCGTAAACCCGGCCTGAGAGCTGCGGCAGGGAACCGCCGGTGAAGAGATCCTCCCCATCTCCCGCCGCCAGGCCGAGGACCCGGGTCACTGAGCCGAGGGGCTCCTCCGTGGCGGCGGGGACGGGGTAGGGGCTGGTCACAGACCGAGCTCCTCCAGGATCGGAAGCTTGGCGCGCACGGCGGCGCGAGCGTCCTCGGCGGTGGCCGCGGCGATGGCGATCTTGGCCAGCTCCCGGCACTCGTCGAGGGTGACGGACTTCAGAACGGCGTCGACATCCGGCAGTGCGCGTGCCGTCATCGACAGCGAGGCGACGCCCAGGCCCACCAGCACGGTTGCCAGCGCCGGGTCCGCAGCGGCCTCACCGCACACGCCCACTGGCCGACCCTTGGGAGAGGCACCCTCGCATGCCTTGCCGATCAGACGCAGTACGGCCGGCTGCCAGGCCGTGGACAGGTCGGCCAGCGAGGACAGCAGGCGGTCGGCCGCCATGACGTACTGGGTGAGGTCGTTGGTGCCCACGGAGGCGAAGTCCGCGTGCTCGAAGAGCTTGTCCGCCATGAGCGCGGCGGAGGGCACCTCGATCATCATGCCGGCCGTTTTCAGGCCGTAGGAGCGCGCCTTCTCCGTGAAGGCCTTGGCCTCGTCGGCCGTGGAGATCATCGGGGCCATCACCCATACCTTCGCCTCGGTGGCGGCCTCGGCCTTGGCCAGCGCCTCGAGCTGGTGCTCCAGCACCTCGGGGTCGCGGCGCGTGGTCCGGTAGGCGCGCACGCCGAGCGCAGGGTTGGCCTCGGTGGCATCGGTCAGGAACGGCAGCGGCTTGTCAGCCCCGGCGTCGAGCGTGCGCACGACGACCTTCTTTCCGGGGAAGGCCTCCAGGACGCCCTGATAGGCCTCCACCTGAGCCTCCACCGTGGGCTCCTCGGGCTGGTCGAGGAAGCAGAACTCGGTGCGGAACAGGCCGATACCCATCGCTCCGGCCTCCGCGGCACTGCGGGCTCCGGCCGCGTCACCAACATTGGCCAGCAGCTGGACCTCGTGGCCGTCCTTGGTGGCGCCGTCGCCGTTGAAGACACGCACGCGCGAGGCGAGCTCGCGGGCCCGGCGCAGAGCGTCCTCGGAGGGATTGATGGTGATCGTTCCCTTGGTGCCGTCCACCAGGACGATGTCACCCTCTGCCAGTGCGTCGGTGACCTCCTCGCCGGTGCCGACGATCGCCGGCATACCCAGAGCGCGGGCCAGGATGGCGGTGTGAGAGGTGGGCCCGCCCTCGGAGGTGATGAAGGCGATGACCTTCTCGGGGTCCAGCAGCGCGGTGTCAGCCGGGGCCAGGTCGGTGGCCACGAGCACGAAGGGCTCGGGCAGGCGGGGAATGCCCGGCATGGGCGACTCGGTCAGGACTGCGACGATACGGTTTCGTACGTCCTGCACGTCGCGGGTGCGTTCCGCCATGTAGCCGCCCAGCGACTCCAGCATCGTGGCCAGCGTTCCGGCTGACTCCCACACGGCACGCTCGGGAACCAGGCGCTTCTCTCGCACCATGGCCTGCGCCGTCGAGGTCAGAGTGGGATCGGCCGCCATCTGTGCTGTGGTCTCAAGGAGGGTGCGGGCCTCGGCCTTGGCCTCGGCGGCGGACAGCTCCAGGCCCTTCTTGACCTGCTGAGCCGCCAGCGCGATGCGCTCGCACTCCTTCTCGACATCGCGGCTGGGCTCGAGAGTGGCGATCTCGGGCTCAGGAATAGGGGGCGCCATCCTGGCGACGGGCCCGGCCACAAGGCCAGGGCTCACACCGATGCCGGACAGGGTTGTGGAAGTGGTGTCGGACGCTGTCATGTGGTGCTCCTCATCGGAGACGAAAGGGATCATCGCTCATTGTGCCCTGACTACGCCCTGAATGAGACGTTTCCGCCAGGGGAATAACGATTTCCTCAGCGGCGTCGTCAAGGCTTCTATCGCGTTCCCATAAGGTTACGTGCGGGAATCTCGTGAAGCGAGGAGGTGCTCGGTGGGAGTGCCGCCTCGTGCGGAGAGCCCCCGGGCTCCTCGCTGCCCCGTCGGTTCCTCTCCGTACCGACCGGGCTCCCTCGCCGCGAACGGCGTGGAGGTGGGATAAAGTGATCGTGACCACGAAGGACTTCAGCCGCCCGACCGACCGCATGACAGATGGGGATTGCGAGAGGACGGGAACCGAGAAGGGAGTAGCCATGAGCACTGCATCAGACATCGTTGCCGGCCTCGGAGGCCGGGAGAACATCACCGCCCTCGAGCCCTGTATCACGCGTCTGCGTGTGGAGGTTACCGACCAGGCGAAGGTCGATGAAGAGGCGTTGCGGGCGGCCGGCGCATTCGGCGTGGTGCGTTCCGGCCGCGTCGTCCAGGTCGTCGTCGGCCCGACGGCGGACACCCTCGCCTCGGAGATCGCGTCCCTCTGACTGCGGCCCGGCCGCCGTCGGTCGGTAGGTCGTCCGGCTCCAGCACCCTCATCCTGGAGCCGGACGACCTGTCCACGGTCATACGACGTCCGGGCGTGCTGCGGCCCATGGCCCTGCCGGTCTTCAACCGGGCGCCGATCCGCCATGCGGTCCAGGACACATGCTTCCCGGGCTTCTCGTACGCATCGGTGTGATTCTGGGGCGTCACCGTGAAACAGTTGCAGCAAAACGTCAACAGGCCCGGTGCGGCGGGTGCACAACCATTCGTCGCTGGGGCACACTTGGACACTGCTAGCCCTTCTAGCGCCTGCGTCCCGTTCCAACCCGGCGGTTCCCCAGGGTTGACGGCGGAGCGCAACCCTGCTCCACGGCACTCCACCGCACATCTGCTCACGCAAGGCTGACCCATGCACATGAATGAGTTCAACGACGACCAGTCACCCGCTTCTGAGAGCCTCAAGCACCTTGCCGAGGCGTATGGTGTCTCCACCGAGTACTGGGACTACCACGGCAACCTCGCCTCGCCCTCAGGCGCCACTCTCAAGGCCGTGCTCACCGCGCTCGGTGTGAGCGCCCGCACCGATGAGGAGATCGAGCGCTCCCTGCAAGATGTGGAGGACGCCCCCTGGCGCCAGACACTCGCTCCCACCGTGGTCACTCGTGGCGGAGTGGAGTCCACCGTCCCCTTGTACGTCCCCGACGGTGCGAAGGTGCGGGTACGCGTCGAGCTTGAGGACGGTGGGGTCCGAGAGCTGACCCAGACCGAGGACTGGACGGTGCCCCGAGAGGTCGACGGAGTCAAGCGTGGTCGCGCCTCCTTCATCCTGGGAACCGACCTGCCCCTGGGCTGGCACCGGCTCATCGCGGAGGTCAGCCCCGGCTCCGGACAGTCGGCGCCTCAGGGCGCGCACGCCGCTGCGCCGGCCGACGGCGAGGCGGAGACGGTCACGGTGACCTCGGCTCTGGCGGTTACCCCTAACCATCTTGATCTGCCCAAGGCTCTTGGGGAGCGTGGCTGGGGCGTCATGACCCAGCTCTACTCGATTCGTTCGCGGGGCTCCTGGGGAACCGGTGACACCGACGACCTCACCGAGCTCGCCTCCTTCCTGGGGGACCAGGGGGCCGACTTCCTGCTCATCAACCCGTTGCACGCGGCTGAGCCAGTAGCACCGATGACCCCCTCGCCCTATCTGCCCGTCACCCGCCGCTTCGTCAACCCGCTCTATATCCGGCCTGAGAACATCCCGGAGGTGGCCCGGCTCTCCGGTCCCAAGCGTTCGCTGGTGCAGTGGGCATTCGAGGAGGTCAAGGACAGCGACCTGAGCGCCGAGCCGATCGATCGGGACACGGTGTGGAAGGCCAAGCATGAGGCCCTTGAGGTCATCTTCTCCGCCGGCCGCTCCTACGCCCGGCAGCGTGACTTCGAGCGTTTCCGTGCCGAGCAGGGCGAGGGGCTGGAGCGCTTCGCCCTGTGGAGCGCGCTGGTGGAGAAGCACGGTTCCCTGGAGACGTGGCCCGCTACGCTGCGCGATCCGGACTCGGCCTACGTGGCCAATGAGGCTCACCTGCTGGCCGAGCGCATCGACTTCTTCGCCTGGCTGCAGTGGATCGTCGACGAGCAGCTGGCGCGCGCTCAGGCCGAGGCCCTGGCCTCGGGAATGGCGCTCGGCATCATGGACGACCTCGCCGTGGGCGTGCACTCGCAGGGTGCGGACGTGTGGTCCAACCCGGAGGCCTTCGCCTCCGGCGTCACGGTGGGCGCACCGCCGGACATGTACAACCAGCAGGGCCAGAACTGGTCTCAGCCGCCGTGGAACCCTGAGTACCTCGCCCGTTCCGCCTACGCCCCTCTGCGTGACATGGTGCGCACGGTGCTGCGCCACGCTGGTGCGCTGCGCGTGGACCACATCATCGGCCTGTTCCGCCTGTGGTGGATCCCCGAGGGCATGGGGGCCGATTGCGGCGCCTACGTGCGCTACGACCATGAGGCCATGCTCGGCGTCGTCCTCCTGGAGGCATACCGAGCCGGCGCCGTCGTGATCGGCGAGGACCTGGGCACCGTTGAGCCCTGGGCTCGCGACTACCTGGCCAGCCGTGGTGTGCTGGGAACCAGTGTGCTGTGGTTCGAGAAGCAGCACGACGGTTGGCCCCTCCAGCCGCAGGACTACCGGCGTCTGGCCCTGTCCACGGTCAACACCCACGACCTCCCCCCGACAGCCGGCTACCTCGCCGACGAGCACGTCGAGCTGCGTGAGCGCCTCGGCCTGCTCACCGAGCCGGTCGAGCAGGTGCGCACCGAGGCCCGTATCGAGCGCGACCGGATGACGGCCCGGCTGCGTGAGCACGATCTGCTGGGGGAGGCCCCCACCGAGCGTCAGGTGGTCGAGGCCCTGCACCGCTACGTGGTACGTACCCCCTCGGTCCTGGTCGGCATCGCGCTGGTCGACGGCGTGGGGGAGCGGCGCGCTCAGAACCAGCCCGGCACTGACCAGGAGTACCCCAACTGGAGGATCCCCCTGGCCGACGGCGCCGGTGAGGTCGTCCTCGTCGACGATCTGCCCGAGAACGCCCGCCTGGGCAGCCTCTTGTCCGTCGTGCGTGACGAGATGACATCGTCCTCCTGACGTCTGCGTCGGCTTGATCGACGATGACGATGCCGCGGAAGACTGTGGTCCCGGCCGTCCAGGTGACGGCCGGGACCACAGTCCATTCGTGCGAGGGAGAGACCGCATGCGACCGTGTATGACCGCATGCGGTAGCCCGGCCTCATGCCCAGGTCATGAGCGGGTCTCCGGCTTCAACCCGTCGCCCCGACGGCACCGGGGTCAGGACGGACTCCTGCGCCTCCAGGGCGATGACGGGGACGATCGGGTTGAGCCCATCTGCCTCGATCTGGGCAGGTGACCAGGTGATGGCTGGCTGGCCCGCATCGACCACCTCGCCCTCGGCCACCAGGAGTGTGAAGCCGTTGCCTCCCAGACCCACAGTGTCCAGGCCCAGGTGAACCAGGATGCTGCGACCGTTGTCATCGGTGATGACATAGGCGTGGGGATGGATCTTCGAGACGGTGCCGCTGATCGGTGCCAGGGCGCTGACGTCATCGCCACCAGCACGGTCCGGGATGACCGCTACTCCCGGACCGACGATCCGGCCGGAGAACACGGGGTCGGGAACGTCGTCGAGAGCAACGACGACGCCGGTCACCGGTGACCGGACGACTTGGCTCACCGCAGGTCCTCGATGTCTTCTGCGATGGTGTCGGCGTTGGGACCGACGACGACCTGCACGATCTCACCCAGCTTGACGACCCCGTGCGCGCCCGCCGCCTTGAGTGCGGGCTCGTCCACGAGTGATCCGTCCTCGAGCTCGCAGCGCAGACGGGTGATACAGGGCTCGATCTCCACGATGTTGTCGAATCCACCGAGGGCGTTGACGATGCTCTGTGCCTGGGACATGGGTTCCTCCTGGGTCTGACCGGACAGGTGCCGGGTTCTGGGGTGGTGCGTGGCGGTGCCGGAATAGGCGTCAGAAAGTAGCGAAGGTGCACTGTCAGGTGACGGCTCCTTCGCCTTACCGGACTAGTGGTCCATACCAGTAGACCATGTTACAGGTCGTCATGGGCTTGTCCAGTGTCGATCGGTGATGTTTTCTTAAGGCCGAGGGCGAGAGGGGCGGAAGGCCGGCTTGGGGGCGGCCACCGGAACCCACAGGGTGTAACGGTCGGCGCGGAACAGGGTGCGCGAGTAGTCGATCGCGCAGTGCTCGTGGAAGGTACGTCGAGTGATGTCCAGGGTTGGGGCTCCCTCCTGGACGGACAGCAGTGCCGCCTCCTGGGCCGTGGCCGCATGGGCCTCGATCATGTCCTCGCCCCACTCGGGTGCCATTCCGGCCTGGGTCAGCTCTGCGTAGACCGAGAAATTCGGGCTGGTGCGCAGCAGGTCAGGAAGAAGCGCCGCGGGGATCCAGTTCTCCTCGATGGCCATGGGGATGGCATTGGCCGTCAGCAGGCGACGCAGGTGATGGACCTCGGTGTCCGCCTCGAGCTCCAGCGCAGCCGCCACGGTCTCGCCTGCGGGGACGGTCTCGGTCAATAGCATGACAACGCCAGGCTCCATCCCGCGCCGCTGCATCTCCTGGGTGAAGGAGGTCAGTCTTACCTGCAGATCGAGCTTCGGGGGTGCGACGAACGTGCCCCTGCCCTGGTGGCGCTCCAGGACCCCGTCGACGACGAGGGTGTCGATGGCCTGGCGCACGGTCATTCGGGAGACCTCGAACTGCTCGCACAGCTCACGCTCGGAGGGGACCGGGGAGCCGCTGGCGAGTCCGTTCCTGATGAGCTCCAGCAGATGGTTGCGCACGATGACGTACTTCGCCGGTCTCTTACCTGGGTTCTTGGGCATGGGGCTCCCTGGTCGACGGTGGATAGAAGCGGTCAGAAAGTGAACTGGTCGCAACCATTGTTTCCGCTCCGTTGCGTTTGCGTGCCTCATTATGGCTGAAGAGTGCACGCAGTGCTTGACATTGAAAGTTCTTTCGGTTTCTCTGGTGTCACTGGTCCAGACGTGTTCGGAGCCGAGCCGTCCAGACCGTCGCCGTCATGGCGGGCAGCCATGCGGACAACTCCGATGCGGCAGTGACGCCGCTTGATCCTGAACTGGAGAACATCGTGGCAGACAAGAGGAAGAAAACGAGTGGCGCCTTCGCACTCGCTCAGCGGCTGGGGCGATCGCTGATGCTGCCGATCGCCACTCTTCCAGCGGCGGGCCTGCTGCTGCGTCTGGGGCAGGCGGACATGCTGGGAGCCGACGGGCTGGCTAAGAACTTGTCCTGGTTGCAACCCGTCGCAGACGTCTTCGCAGCGGCCGGCGGAGCGGTCTTCGATAACCTGCCCCTCATCTTCGCCGTCGGCGTCGCCGTGGGGTTCGCCAGGAAGGCTGATGGCTCCACTGGGGTGGCTGCCTTGTTCGGCTTCCTCGTCTACCGCGCAGTCACCTGGACCATGTCGCCCATCATCATGGGCAAGCCTGAGCCATTGAGCCAGGAGGCCCTCGACTGCCTGCACGGCTTCGATCCCGCCAAGGAGGAGATCGCTCAGGTAGGCCCTTGGAACCAGGGCGTCAAGATCTGTGACATTCCCACCCAGACACCCATCAACTACGGGGTTCTCGGCGGTATCGTCATCGGCGTCGTCGCCGCCCTGCTCTGGCAGCGGTACTACCGCGTCAAGCTGCCAGACTGGCTGGCCTTCTTCGGAGGGCGCCGCTTCGTCCCGATCATCACCTCCGGTGCCGCGCTCGTCATCGCCCTGGTGATGTCGGCGCTCTACCCGGCCTTCAACTGGCTCATCAACGAACAGCTCGGCGGCTGGCTCATCAATGCCGGGAACTCCAAGGGTCTTGCCGGCGCCCTGGCGGTCTTTGTCTTCGGCACGGTCAACCGGCTGCTCATCCCCTTCGGCCTGCACCACCTGCTCAACTCGGTGCCCTGGTTCCAGCTCGGATCCTGCCAGACGGCCTCGGGCGGTACTGCGCACGGCGACCTGACTTGCTTCTTCCAAGGCGTGGACGGCTCGAACTCGTGGACCGGAGGCTTCATGACCGGATTCTTCCCGATCATGATGTTCGCCCTGCCCGCAGCCGCGCTGGCCATCTGGCACACCGCCAAGCCCGCCAAGCGCAAGGCGACCGGCGCCCTCATGATCTCGGTTGCTCTGACCGCCTTCATCACCGGCATCACCGAACCCCTTGAGTACGCCTTCGCCTACGTGGCCTTCCCGATCTACGCCGTCCACGCGGTGCTGACCGGGTCCTCCTTGGCGATCGCCAACATCCTGGGCGCGAAGGACGGCTTCTCCTTCTCCGCCGGGGCGATCGACTACCTGCTCAACTTCGGCAAGTCCTCCGAGCTCTCCGGCGGTGTGGTCCAAGGCCCGCTCATGATCGTCATCATGGGGCTGGTCTACGCCGTCATCTACTACTTCCTCTTCCGTTTCCTCATCATCAGGTTCGACTTCAAGACCCCGGGTCGTGAGGACGACGACGTCGACGCCTTCGCCGCCGCCCAGGCCGCTGCCGCGAAGTCCACGGGCAAGACGGCCGAGGAAACGCGTCGGCGCTGAGCGGTTTTGACAATCATCACTCACCTGGCCGGGGCCGGGCGCATCATGTGTCCGGCCCCGGCCAGTCCCTCTCTCGATCCCACTCCGAGTGAGTTCCCGAAGCGGCTACTCGCCGGTCTCAGCCGCCTGAGCTCTGGCCACACGTCGGGTGTCGTCGAGGTTCTCGCGCACGATCCGTCTGAGGGCCGCCGGCGCCTGGGCGTGGGACTCCAGCCAGACCTCCAGAGCAGCAGCCGGGTCCGCTCCGTCCAGGCCCACCGTGGCGCAGGACCACAGGCCGGTCAGCAGGTTCTCCGCCATGTGGAAGGTGCGAGAGGACCACAGGGAGTCGATCGCCTCCACGTACTCGCTCACGAAAGGCACCAGCAGGTCGGGTCGGCGCTCGACACTGGTCAGGCCGCGCAGCACGCGTACCTGGGTCTCGTTGGGCATGGAGGCGTCATCGACGAGCGCCCGCCATGTGGCCTCCTTCGCCTCCGGTGTCGGGATGGAGGCACGGGCCTCGGCGGCGCGCTCCCGTCCCGTGGTCGTGCGGTCCCGGGCCTCCTCGGCGTGGATCCGATCCTCACCGAAGCGGCCGGCAGCCACCAATCCGGTCAGCAGGTCCCAGCGCAGGTCCTGGTCGACGTCGAGACCCTCAAGTGCCGAGGTGCCTTCCAAGAAGCCGGCCACGATGTCGAGCTGCTCACCGGTCACTGCGTGGGCGGCCACGGCACGTACGAGCTGAAGCTGCTTGTCGCTTCCGGCCTGGGCCGCCCGAGCCAGCTCCAGCAGGCGGTCAGCGGTGCCAGGCGCGAGGTCTCGGCGCACGGCCGGGGGCAGGAAGGCCGACAAGCAGGTGGTGATCCGCCCCAGAAGGCCCTGGATGACCGAGGAGTGCTCCTCGACGTCCAGCGCCTGTAGTGCCGCCTTCAGGAAATGGGAAGCGGCGAGCTCGCCGTCGCGCACCATGTCCCAGGCCGAGGCCAGGACGATCGAGCGGGGCAGGGACTCGGCGAAGGTCTCGATATGCGTGAGCCCATGAGACAGGGACTCCTCGTCGAGACGGACCTTGGCGTAGGTGAGGTCGTCGTCGTTGAGGACGAGGACATCCGCCCGCTTGGCGCCGACCAGCTCGGGGACCTGTGTCAGCTCACCATCGACGTCGAGCTCAATGCGGCCGGTGCGCTCCAGGCGCGTATCGGCACCCCGGCCGGTCGGGCTGTAGGAGCCGATCGCCACCCGGTGAGGGCGCAGTGATGCCGGCGAGTCGGCCGGGATCTCCTGACGGACGGCTGCCTGGGTGATGACACCGTCGGCATCGGTGACGACCTCCAGGCGCAGGGTCGTCACGCCGGCCTCCTGGAGCCATAGACGGGTCCAGCTGCTCAGGTCACGGCCCGAGACCGCCTCCAGCTTCCGGAGCAGGTCGCCCAGCTCGGCGTTGGAGTAGGCGTGCGCCGCCAGGTATCGCTGGATGCCGGTGAAGAAGTTCTCCCGGCCCACGTAGCCCACGAGGGCGGCCAGCACCGAGGCCCCCTTGGCGTAGGTGATGCCGTCGAAGTTGACCTCAACATCGTGGAGGTCGTTGATCTCGGCGGCCACGGGGTGAGTGGAGCTGAGCTGGTCCTGGTTGTAGGCCCAGCCCTTCTCCAGGGTCTGGAAAGTCGTCCAGGCCTGGTCCCACCGGGTGATCTCGGCAGTGGCCAGGGTGGAGGTGAACTCGGCGAAGGACTCGTTGAGCCACAGGTCGTTCCACCAGGTCATGGTGACCATGTCGCCGAACCACATGTGGGCCAGCTCGTGCAGGATGGTCACGGCCCGTCGCTCGACGCGGGCCTCAACGGGGCGGGAGCGGAAGATGTAGTCGTCACGGTGGGTGACGCAGCCGGCGTTCTCCATCGCCCCGGCGTTGAACTCGGGTACGAAGATCTGGTCGTACTTGGTGAAGGCGTAGGGCGTTGCGAACAGGTCCTCGTAGTAGGCGAAGCCCCGCTTGGTCAGGTCCAGGATCTCCGCTGAGTCCATGTGCTCGACCAGGCTCTTGCGGCAGTAGACGCCCAGGGGAACGGTGCGCCCGTCGCTCGCCACATACTCATCGGTGGCTCCCATGTAGGGGCCCGCGACGATCGCGGTGACGTAGGAGCTCATCGGCTCTGTGGGGGCGAAGGCGAAGGTGTGGGCGTCACCCGAGCCGTCGGAGTTCTCAGTGGGAGTCGGCTCGGGCGTGGGGGAGTTGGACAGCACCGTCCAGCTCGACGGGGTGGTGACGGTGAAGGTGAAGGATGCCTTGAGGTCCGGCTGCTCGAAGACGGCGAAGACGCGCCGGGAGTCGGGTACCTCGAACTGGCTGTAGAGGTAGGTCTCGCCATCGGCCGGGTCGGTGAAACGGTGCAATCCCTCTCCGGTGTGCATGTAGGCGCAGTCAGCGATGACGACCAGCTCGTTGTCGGCGGCCAGCCCCGTCAGGGTGATGCGTGAGTCCGCATAGACCTCAGCGGGGTCGAGGGCGCGCCCGTTGAGGGAGATGGAGTGGACGACGGGAGCGATCAGGTCGATGAAGGTGGAGGAGCCCGGCGTGGACGTGAACCGTACGGTCGTTGATGATCCGAAGACAGTCTCACCGCGTGTGAGATCGAGGGTGACGTCGTAACTCTGGGTGTGTACCGTCGCGCTGCGATCGGCGGCCTCGAGACGAGTCAGGTTCTGACCGGGCATAAGAGGAACTCCTGTATAAGAGGGAAACGCGGCTCATGGGGCCCGGGCGATTGTCTCATCTTCTGTCTCAGGCGGCGTGCCCGGGGTGCACGACAACGTCGCCGGGGAGACGACACATGAGCATGTCGTCTCCCCGGCGACGGAAGGCAGTTCTCCTGATGCCAGGAATCTCACTCAGGAGACTGGCCGCAGAGCGGCTCAGGCCTTGTTGCGGCGACGCAGGAGCAGAACCGCCCCTCCGCCGACCACGAGAAGCGCGGCGATCCCGCCGAAGATCATGCCGTTGGCACCGGTGTGAGCCAGGGACCGGTCGGATTCACCGGTCTTCGTCTCACCAGCGGCCTTGTTCTCGGAGGAGGAGTCCTTGGCGCTTGA
>ERZ772973.89-NODE-89-length-62395-cov-6.40844_pt1 | contig 62395 bp, 59 predicted proteins | sample MGYA00580672_ERZ772973 | MGnify/ENA primary metagenome ERZ772973 (study PRJEB29015, sample SAMEA2737938) | human oral metagenome | biome: human oral; feature: human-associated habitat; material: dental | place: China | collected 2152 ...
CTTGTGGAAGAACAAAATCGCGGTCTTAGTCGGGGACTACCTCCTTTCCAAAGGGTTACTGCTCTCTATAGACCATGGGGATTTTGACCTATTGCGCATCATCTCGGTAGCTGTACGTGAGATGAGTGAGGGCGAACTACTACAAATGGAAAAAGCACGCCGATTGGACATCACCGAGGAGGTCTATTACGAGATTATCCGCCAGAAGACCGCCACCCTTATCGCTGCCTGCTGTGCTATGGGCGCCTGCTCGGTTTGCCCCGAGAATACCCCACTGATAGAGAAAATGCGCTGCTTTGGCGAATATGTAGGTATGGCTTTCCAGATCAAGGACGACCTCTTTGACTATACCGAAGAGGCTATAGGGAAGCCTACAGGAATTGACATCAAGGAACAAAAGATGACCCTGCCGCTGATCTATGTCCTCAATCAGGCCAGTGAAGAAGACCGCAAATGGCTGATTAATAGTGTTAAAAATCACAATACAGACAAAAAGCGCGTCAAGGAAGTCATCGCTTATGTCAAGGCTCATGGTGGTATAGAACGCACTGAGGCCAAGATGCGGGAATACCAAGCGAAAGCCTTAGCTATACTATCGGAGTTCCCCGATTCTCCTTATAAGAAATCCCTACTCCAGATTGTAGATTACGTCATAGAACGAACTGTATAACACATAACACAAGAGCCTGCTCCCCTTGCGGTGAGCAGGCTCTCTTATCATGAGTTACAGACAAAAATTATTTCTTCTTCTTAGTTTCTGCCTTAGCTGCGTCTTGAGCAGCCTTAAGAGCAGCACGAGATACACGTACTTGGCATACTACGGTGTTATCTGGGTGCATGATCTTGTAGTTCTCCTGAGCGATTTTAGTAACATACAAGCGATTACCCATTTCCATCCAAGAAATATCTACAGGAACGAAATCAGGCAAGTTATCTGGCAAGGCTTTTACCTTTAGCTTACGGTTTACGATACGGAGTGTACCACCGGCCATTACCCCAGGGGCTGTTCCCACAATTTTGATAGGCACCTCAAGGGTGATTTCCTTATCCTTGTGTAACTGGTAGAAATCCACGTGAAGGATTTTGTCGGTTACAGGGTCAAACTGAATGTCCTGAAGGATAGCTGTATAAGTCTTTCCTCCTAATTCAATCGTTGCAGTATATACATTAGGAGTATATACCAATTTTTTGAACGCTAAGCTGTCCGCTGAAAAGTGAATGGTACTCTCCCCTCCGTATAATACGCAAGGAACCTTTCCAGCATTACGTAAGGCCTTGCTCGCTGCTTTGCCCACGCTTTCTCTTTGAGATCCTACGATTGTAATTGATTGCATAAAATATATATTAATTAAAAATTTACATTATGAATTTGTTGCTGATAGAGGCATGCTCATGTACCGAACGCATCACATCGGCAAAGAGCTTATCACAACTCAGTACATGTATTTTCTTTGGCAGAAAGTCATGCGGAACGGAGTCGGTTACAATCAGTTCCTCCATAGGCGAATTTTCTATACGCTCTATAGCGTTGCCACTCAGTAGTGCATGGGTACAAATGGCTCTTACGCTCACAGCTCCTTTCTCCTTCATAATTTCGGAGGCTTTCACCAGTGTGCCTGCCGTATCCACCATATCATCTACAAGGATTACATTTTTGCCCTCTACATCACCTATAAGCTCCATTTTCTCAATCACATTGGCCTTTTTGCGCTGCTTATAGCAGATTACCACATCACTGTTGAGGAACTTAGCATAGGAGTGTGCTCTTTTAGATCCTCCCATATCAGGAGAGGCGATACAGAGATTTTCCAAGTTCAAGGACTTAATATAAGGAACAAATATCGTAGAGGCATAGAGGTGATCTACAGGAATTTCAAAAAAGCCCTGAATCTGGTCAGCATGTAAGTCCATGGTAATCACGCGGGTAGCTCCAGCTGTTTCCAATAAGTTGGCCACCAATTTGGCTGCTATGGGCACACGAGGCTTGTCCTTTCTATCTTGGCGTGCCCACCCAAAGTAAGGCATAACCGCCGTGATATGCTTAGCAGAGGCGCGCTTAGCAGCATCAATCATTAGCAGCATCTCCATAAGGTTTTCCGAAGTAGGATGCGTAGAACCAATGATAAAAACACGAGCTCCTCGTACTGATTCTTCAAAGGAAGGCTGAAATTCCCCATCACTAAAGCGAGAGAAAATCACATTCCCCAGCTCAATCCCATAGGCTTGAGCAATTTTGCCTGCCAATTCAGTGCTTTGTGTACAAGCAAAAATCTTTACAGCTGGCATAGAATATTCCATAAAATCAACTAATTATAAGTAATTTGCGTTTTTTGTAAAGCCCTCAAGGACTCTCTTGTTTCCGAGTGCAAAGATATAAATTAAAAATGATTCTGAAAAAAAAAGAATGATTTTTTTGCACATTTAAAAAATTAATTGTACTTTTGCACCCGAATTCATAACAATAATTGCCTGAGTGGCGGAATTGGTAGACGCGCACGACTCAAACTCGTGTTCTTCGGAGTGAGGGTTCGATTCCCTCCTCAGGTACTATAATCCTCTTACATCTTAGAAAATGATAAGAGGATTTTTTATTAACTTCAAATCAAACTTTAATTTTGTTATGAATACAATCGTTGTTAATCCCTACTACACCCTTATCGCAGCTACCTTAGTACTGTTGATTGGGCGATTATTGGTCTCCAAGATCAAACTACTTCAAAACTTCAACATCCCAGAACCAGTGGCAGGAGGGCTACTGATGGCCTTCATTATCTATGTTATCTATGTAAGTACCGACATCTCTTTTGATTTTGACAAAGGACTACAGGATACTTTCATGCTTGTCTTCTTCTCCTCTATCGGGCTAAGTGCTGATTTCTCTCGCTTAAAGTCAGGCGGTATAGGGCTGTTTATCTTCTTAGGGGTTGTTGCCCTCTTTATTGTTGTACAGAACACCGTAGGGGTAGGCTTGGCCTCTGCCTTTGGACTGAAACCTATTATAGGACTCGTTACAGGTTCCATTACCCTCACTGGCGGACATGGTACTGCTGGGGCTTGGGGTAAGACACTCGAACAAGATTATCATATACAAGGCGCTACCGCGCTGGGTATGGCAGCAGCTACCTTTGGCTTGGTACTCGGAGGACTTATCGGAGGGCCTGTATCCCGCCGCTTGGTCAATAAAATGGGTAGAAAACCCAGCTCTGAGGCAGCTCAAGATAATAACGATACAGAAGTAGGTGTATTTGAACAACCTGAAAAACAACGACTCATCACTGCCAAATCAGCCATTGAGACCATGGCACTCTTTGCTGCCTGTCTGTCTTTCTCCGCTCTTATGGACACCGATACTGTTAAGGCTTTCTTCCCTGAGAAATTCACCTTGCCCCAATTCATCTGGGCTTTATTCTTTGGGGTAATCCTACGCAATGTACTGACTTATAGCTTCAAAATCAACATGTTTGACCGCGCCATAGACGTCTTTGGCAACGCCTCCTTGAGTCTTTTCCTCGGCATAGCCTTACTGAACCTCAAGTTATGGCAGCTTTTGGACTTAGCCCTTCCTATGCTCGTTATCTTAGCGGTACAAACCTTTGTCATGAGTACATACGCCTACTTCGTAACCTACCGCCTTATGGGCAAGGACTACGATGCTGCCGTATTAGCTGGCGGACACTGTGGTTTCGGCTTGGGAGCTACCCCAACTGCGGTAGCCAATATGCAGTCTATTACCGATAAGTTCGGCCCCTCTCATAAGGCTTTCCTTATTGTGCCTATGGTCGGTGCTTTCTTTGTGGATCTTGTAAACACCTTTATCCTCTCAGGCTTTGTATACTTCTTAAGCTAACAGCTAAGTGAATAACGAAAAGTGAATAGTGAAGAGCAACCACCCTGCTTTTCACTATTCACTTTTTACTATGACTTGCATAAACCGCTAACTCAAAACTCAAAATTAAAAACTCTTACATGAAATATATTCTCGCTTCTGCTTCGGCTCGTCGTCAGCAATTCCTAAAGGATTTAGGAATTGACTTTGAACTGCGCCTCTCCCCTACCGATGAATCCTACCCTCCTGAGCTACAAGGGACGGAAATTCCTATGTATATAGCCCAGCAAAAGGCTATACCACTGCTCCCTACTCTCAACGAAGAGGAAGTCCTTATCACAGCCGATACACTTATTTGGTTTGAAGGCGAAGCCATAGGAAAGCCCAAGGACTATACCGATGCCTTCCAGACACTCAGCCGCTTTTCAGGTCATAGCCATGAGGTAATTACGGCCGTATGCCTTACCACCACTCAAAAGCAAGTCGCCTTTTACGACACTACTTTAGTCACTTTTGCTAATCTTACCCCCGAGATGATTGACTACTACCTCACCCATTACCAACCTTATGACAAGGCAGGCAGCTATGGTATCCAAGAATGGATCGGCGCCGTAGGCATTCGCTCCATACAAGGTTCCTATAACAACGTCGTAGGCTTCCCTACACAACTATTTTGGGAACAACTGAAAACAGTAGTCAGTGGTTAGTGGTTAGTTATCAGCCGCTGACTACTGTCTACTGCCTGCTGTCCTCTGTCTACTGCCTGCTGTCCTCTGTCTTCTGTCTTCTGACTACTGACAACTGACAACTGACAACTAATCGGGTACAAAAATATTCTCTCCGTCTTGGTTTTCGTAGAGGGTACCTAAGCGCTTGCCTTTTTCCTTGGAAGAAGTATTGGAAGAAGAGGCTCCTTTAGCAGTTTTATATTTGGTAATTTTCTCTCCTTTTTTCTGGATAATCTCCATCTCGTCCCCATTCTTATTGACAATGGTAAAGTCGCCCCCAGTGAAGAAAGCCGAGAGGTTCAGGTTCATGACCATGGAAACCATCAGAGCGACGGAGAAGACCATAGCCACATCAAAGAGATTGACCACCACACTTAGCGGGTCGGCATCATCGTCCTTAAAAGGTGTTGTTCTGCGGTTGTTTCTCATTTTTGGGTATTTTGTTGATTACGAATACGGGTAATATAATCCAATTGGTTCACCTCCTTTGCATACCAGCGTTGCTTGAACTGTAGGGTTACCAAACCGACCAAACTCACTACCAATCCCACTACAGTAGTGGCGAAAACTACCTGCATATTGGAAGCCATTTTGGAAATATCACCTTGGGAGAGTCCTGTAAGAGCAGGACTCATAGCTATCAGTGTACCGATAAGCCCCAATACAGGGCCTACTTTGGCCAAGAGCTTGGAGGTTACCACATCTTTTTCCGCATCATTTTCAAAGTTGGTAATCATATAATCGGCATAGGTATCATCGGCAGGGCGGGCAAGTATGGCACGCAAATATTTTATATACAGCGAATTATCTTTTTCAGGGAGTGCAGCCTGCAACGCTTCCATTCGCTCAGGGGTTAACTCATTGAGAATAGGGCGCAACTGCCGCTCGTTCTTATACTTAGTGATATATTGGTTGTAGAAGCTCCCCACCAAGAACAAGGCTCTAACGAAGAGTACCAATAGTACAATAATATCTGGTATCAGCAAGCTATCAGATACTAAGAAGAGAATCTGTGAGATATTGTCCATTTATAATTAGATTGTTTCTAAGGGACAAATGTACGAATTTTTGGCTAAACGAAAAAGATAAAAAGTAAAAGGTTTTACTTTTTACCTTTTACTTCTTACCTTATCTTCATAGCATGTATATCACACTAAAGTTTATCAAGAACTGTTGGGCAGCAATATAGTTACCTTTCTGCCGAGTAGCATTATACTCTCCATAGAAAAAGAGCTTGGTACGAGCCGAAGCATGGGCTTCCAAACCTACCAACGCTACTCCACTGACAAACCAAGTACCTCCCTTGGAACTACTTTCACTCAGGGTAGGGGTCTTTAGCTCATGTCCTATAGGCGCACTTAGCTGAAAGCCTAAACCATAATTCAGGTAGAGCTTATCCAAAAGTACAGGGTATCGCTTGACAAACTTCAGGGGGAGTTCCACCGTATTGACCTTAAAGGAAGTATATTCTCGCTCGGACTGTTGCAAGGTGCTCTGAGCAAATTGGCTATAGCCCAAGCCCATTTCCAAGCGTAAATGCTCCTTGGGGGCATAGAGCAACCGCCATTGCCCTCTACTTACAAAGCCCATGATATTAAAGTCAGGACTTTTCATCTCACTAAAACCAATACCCGCATCTACCTGCATAGACCAGCGAGGTATGGAAGCTGTCTCTTGAGCTAAAGATACCAGCGCCCAAAAGAATAAAACAAAGGAAAGAAAAGGCTTCATGATGATTAGTAGTTAAGAATAGTGATTAAAAAATGAAGAGCAAAAAATGGGATTTTCATTTTTCACTCTTCACTTTTCATTTTTCACTCTTCACTTTTCACTTTTCACTTAGTTAGAAGGAGAGTGCAGGGAAATAATAGTTCGGTTGTGCGATACTCTTGATATAATATATAGGCACAAAGACCGTTGTTGGGGTCTTCCATATGTAAAGCCCTTCACTACTGAGTGTTATAAAGTTATGGAGACGTTGGCGTGCCAAGGTGGCTATTTCCTCATTATCGGGGTTTGTCCAGAAGGCATCCAATTCTGGGTTTTCCTCTACATAGGTGATATACAGCTTCTTATCCCTGACCACATAAGTACAATTGTAAGTCAAGTAGGACTGTTCGTGCTCCCCTGGGAAAAGGTAGCCCACACGTAAGGTCATTCGATCAGCGGAATTGAAAATCATCTCATAGCTCACAAACTCACGTTCTTCGTCTATGGTATAGAAATCCCTAAAGAAGTCTGGACTCATATAGGGCGAGTTCTTAAAGATATCTTGCCCAAAAGGAATCAGCGCATTGAAGTCGGTAGAGATCTTATCACCTTGTGATTCGAATTCTAATGATGGATCACCGAGGCTGTGTAACTCCAGTGTAACCCCATCTATCGTAGCGGTATAGTCCGTCGGTGAGGTACCTGGTACTGAAGTGAGCTTGGTAAAGGACTTACCTTCTATCTTCAAGGGGGGCTCTAATGCAAGACCATCGGCGATAGGAACCATCCCTGTCTCGAATACCTTCTCTCTGTTATCCATAGACGTGAAGGTGAGCAGACGATGGTTGAATGTCATATAATAATTCTCTGCCCCTGCCGATGTGATTACCTTAGCATAATAAGATCCACTAATAGCGGTAGCCACATTGTGATAGGTTTCCATAGAGTTCCACTCATCGGCCGTTGCAGGTTCAAAATAGACAAACTGTTGTGTATCCTTACGCTGGGTGCGAAACTTGAGTTTGTTGCCCTCTTTGCCAAAATAGACAAACTGGAATTCTCCTAAATAGCCACTTGGCATCAAATCCCGAGGAGATGAGGAATCAGCCAAATCATGAATGTAGTTCTTGGTCGTGAAAACCAGCAGTGGGCCTTGCCCCTCCTGTATCTGGTAACTACTTTCTCTGGGTTCAAAGGTGTTCTCTATATCCGAGGTCATCACCACACGGCCATTAGGATCGAACTTCATTAGGATTGTAAAGCCCCCAAAGAACCCTTTGACGGTGAAATAGGTCAGCTTCCATCCATTAGGCGCTGCAGAGAGCGTTTGGCGTAGCTCCTGTTTGGCGTCCTCCATACGTTCGGACGCCGTCTTACCAAAGAGCAAATCGGGTTCGCTCTTTTGGCATCCTACCACTGCCCCAAGGGCAAGCATATATAATATTTTTTTCATCTTAGCATCGTTTTAGGTTACAAATAGTTTTGCATTCTCTGATAGACTATCGCTTGTAGCTCATAGAAATTGATATCCCACTCTCCTTTGAAATAATCCACGATAAAGGCTTCCTTCTTCTTAATAGCGGCCTTACCTGTATCGGGCATAGCATCAATTTTGGCGTCCCATTCACTCTTGGATTGCAAAAGCATCATGGAGGTCATCTCAGCAAAGTCTTCCAAAGGATTAGCCATAGCATAGCTAGTGATAAAGCCCAAGGCATTGGCCTGCTCATCTACAAGGTTAAACCAAGTGCTGGTATAATTGGCAGGGGTAATCTTGGCAAAGTCAGGTGAGAAGGCTTTTTTCTGATTTATGATATGGCAATACTCATGCTGAATGGTGTGAAATAACAGCTTAACCAGCTCACTATCCAAGTCATCATAATTGAAATGATCCACACGGAATAGGGTAATCTTCACCCCATTATCGGCTGTACCAAGGGTTTCAGTATCATCTATTGGGTCTAAGCTCTTCCCTCCGATAAGAGCAATCTCACGAGGGGCTATTTGCTTGACAAAATTGGCTCCCGCCACTTGCACATAGCTTCCTATCCATACATCCTTGATCATCTCCAAGAAAGGTTGTACCTTGCTCTCGGTAGGTGGATAGAGTAGGCGACTCATATCGTAATTGGCATCTACATATTTGTAGGTAACCCCTATGTTATAGGGCGCTACAAACTGGTTGTATATATAGGTATCCAAGGCCGTTTTGGCATCGGTATCGTCCTTGATAACGCTCTCGTCTCGTAGGCTTTCCTTCTTACTACATCCAGAGAGCACCGTCATAAGGGCTAAGTATATATAGGTTATTCTTTTCATGATAATCATATTTTAATCGTTTAACGAGGGTTAGGGGTTACACCAAATTCCAGTGCACTCAAGGGGAGTTGTAGCTCACGGCGTGGATCATCCTTGGGTAGCTCCATGGGAGTGGTGTCGTCCATATGTATCACTTTCATTCCAAGGCGCTTGTTGTCAAACCAGCGAAGTCCTTCCTGAACAAATTCCACACGGCGGGTATCTATCACACATTGTAGCCATTGTCTTTGGCGGGTAGTAAGGGGATAGGGAGGATCAAAATCAGTACCATCTCCTTCGTAACGCTCATCAAGCTCAGCCTCGGTAAAGTAACGCTCAAAGAATCCTGGAGAGAACGGATCGCCTGTTCCTGGGAAATCACTATTGATGGTCTTAGGTTTGAGATAGGTGTATAAGTCCCTGCGGAATTGGTCATAATTCTCTGTCATTATGTAGGCTTCCATGCGGTTGAGATAGGCCTCATCAAAGGAAAGCAGTGTCGCACTACTGTAATAGATACGGGTACCTGCCGAGCGGTTGACGAACTTATCAAAGTACTTAAACTTAGGAAAACCATAATAGTTGCTCGTTCCCAAAAAAGAGTTACGCGCTGCCCATTCAATATTGACATAATTCAGCGGGTGGGTATTAACCAATATCTTACGCAATACAGGCAAGGAAAGGCTGTACTTATGTATCTGGAGGTAGAGACCCACCACTGATGGGGCAGTAGCTACCAAGGCATTGGCTGGATTGGTAGGGCTGGCATAATCCACCTTGCGCTCTTCTCCTCCCAAGGTATTGAGTACCTTTATATTTCTGAGTTTGTTCTCTGGATTACTACCCAAAGCGGCAGTGGAGTGCTCTATCACCTTGTCCCACTCCCCTTTCATAAGATAGAAGCGGCTGGCAAAGACATGTGCTGCTTCGGTGGTAAAGTGGAAGCGTGGTTGCGTGTACTTGCTGTTGTCTATAAGAGGAATACCTTCGGTAAGGTCGCGCTCTATAGCATCGTAATAGTCCTTGAGGGAGATACGGGTGTAATTTCTAAAAACGACCTTCTCAGGAGTGGTTACATAGGCCAATCCCAAGTCATTGGCAGCAGTGGCTGGGTTATAAGGCTTGCACCATAGGTAGGCCAACATAAAGTGGGCATAGGCACGAGCGACCAAGGCCTCCCCTCTTATATAGTTGTACTTAGCGGAATTCTGCAACTCGGCATGGGACTCTATGGCTTGGTTGGCCGCTGCGATGGCTTCATAACAGGACATGAAGTACTCTGTAGGGGTATTGTCCTCCCCATTGAGCTCATTATTGTCTCTCCAGAAGTACATATCTGTATTAAGGGTTGAGGAAGGCGTTAATGCGTACTTATCATCGGCATTGTCGCTCATCACCTCTGCTATATAGATATAGTACCTATCAGGATAGGCAGAGACCAATAGCTCCTGCACTTTCTCTGGGGTGTCCAGCTCGGTACGATTATCAGGAGCATCGTCTAATACTTTGTTACAGCCAGTAAGGGCAAAAAGAACCCCTAAGGCAACGTATGTATATTTATTTCTTTTCATAATACTTCTTTATTAGATTCCAAGATTAATAGTAAAGGTATACTGTGGTGTGATCGGATAGGAAACCCCTCCTGAGCGGAAGAACTCTGGATCTTGTCCGTTCAAGTCCTTATGTGCATAGATAAGGAAAGGGTTGGTGCTCTGTAGGCGTAGCGAAAGGTTACCCACTCCCAGTGCATCTAACACATCCTTAGGGAAGGTATAGGAGAGGGAGATACTCTTCATACGTACAAAAGACCCATCTACTACACGTTCGGAGGAGTTATTGTAAGCACTGTAGGCCATTGTGACAAGTGCCTTATCGGATTCGTTAAGTGTACGAAGGGATACAATTGCTGGGATACGGGTGGTGGCCTCGTCTCCTGGATTTACCCAACGGTTCTTGAACTCCTTAGGGAATACACTCAAGTCGCTATAGTTTGAACCACTGTATTGGGGTGCCTTGCGAATCTTGTTGCCTGCCTGCATGGTGATAAGGAAGTTGAGCTCCCAATTCTTGTAGCGGAAAGTATTGCTAAGCCCTCCTGTGATATTTGGCTCCACGGCACCCTCTTTCTTGAGATAAGAGAGGATATTGTCATTATCTTGGAAATTGATATAATAGTATTCAGTACTACCATTCTTGAGCTTGAACTGAGGTAACCCCTTGTCATTAAGCCCTGTAAAGTCATACGAATAGAGCGTATTGCGTGCTCCTCCTATGACATTCCCCCCTGTCTCACGTACTAAGCTAAACACATTGGAAAGAGGATTGGCCAAGGCGGTGATCTCTTGGTTAAAGTAAGCAAAGTTCACACTTGAGTTCCAAGAAAAGTCTTCAGTATTGATATTACGAGTGTCCAATACCAACTCTATCCCTTTGGTAGTCATGGAGGCATCGTTGGCATACTTATAGAACTCTCCTCCTATACCCGAGGTACGTACGATATCTATCAAGTCCTTGGATTTCTTTTGATAGAGATCCACCGAGAGGTTGATGTTATTGTTCAAAAAACCTATATCGGTACCGAAGTTAGTTTCATATACCTTCTCCCAAGTAAGATTGCTGTTCTGCAAAGAGGCTATATAGATACGTCTTTCGTTCTGAGAGTTGAGGTAACGGCTGGTGATACCGCTGTTAAAGATAGGTAGCGCATTGCCTGCATTGGCCAAGCCTGCGATAAGCCCGTAGCTAAGACGGAAAGCCAAGTTGGACACCACCTTATTGTTGGCCAAGAAAGCCTCATTGGACACATTCCAGCGCCCACTGATATTCCAAGTAGGCAACCAACGTGCTGAACGGCTTCTACCGAGCTGGTTGGTGCCCTCGTAGTTAAGGGTACCTGCCAACACATAGCGGTTGCGGTAGCCATAGGAGCCTTGGGAGAAGAAAGCCACCCCACGCTCACGGCTAAAGCTATTGCCAAAATACTGTGAGTTATCATCCACTACTTTCTGTAACATTAGCGGATCGGTAAAGACTACTCCACCACGGCTAAACTGATAGCCATAACCCTCAAAATACTGGTTATCCCTATCGGTATAGCGGAACTCTTGCCCTAAGAACACCTTAAAGTCATGTACATCCTGCATGTCGGCATCCTTGAGGGTCTTGTTGTACTCCAAGGCATTGCGCAAGTAGTAACTCTCGAGGTTGTTCTGCGTGAGCTTATAGATACCTCCGTTAGGCAGTACAACTTGTGGAAGGGCACCTGGATTGTTCGGATCCTTATATAGGAAGGGGTTCTTCTCGGCTATGACCATGGTTTCGTTGGCACGGTAGGCCCCCACTACATTGGAGTCCTCAGTCATGGAGTGTTCGTTGGTACTCTTGACATAGCGTACAGAACCTAAGAATTTATACTTGAGTTCTGGGGTAAATTTTACTTCCAAATCGCCTTGAAGTTTATATTCCAGCATCTTCAAGTCCATGTAGTTATTCTTTAGCTCCTTGAGGATATTCATAGGGGCAAAGTTCATACGATAGTAATCATAGTTACCTTCGTCATCATAAGGGCGCAAGGCTCTGGTGGTATTCATCGCATAGCTAAAGGGGTTGATATCAAAGTCACGATCATACTCTCCTGTTACCACATTGCCTGAACGAGAGAAGGTACCTGGTGCTTTTTGGTTACGGATAGATCCCTGTGCCAATACTCCTATTTTTACCTTAGGCGAGAGAGTATAGTTGGTCTTAAGGTTTCCTGTTATCCTATGTACCTTGTCGGCTATAGTCCAACCTGGATCTACAAAGAAGCCTAATGAGCTATATATGGTTGCATTTTCACTTCCTCCGCTAAGGCTTAGCGTGTGGTTCTGAGTAAGTGATGGTCTAAAGAGGGTTTTAAACCAATCGGTATTGGCGTATTCGTATTTGCGCAAAAAAGCATTGCGTGCTTCTTGTGTATTCTCTAACAGAAAACGGCCTGTGGCAGGATTGTAGGTATCTATATTACGGTACATGATGTGGTAGGGTCCTCCTTGTGCCGCACCAGCATAAGAGGAAAGGGAGAAATAACCCTTTTGTTCCATCTCACGATAGACACTCATACTCTCTTGGGAGTTCATGATGTCATACTGGCTGTAGTTAGGCACCATACGTACAGTTTCTTCCAACTGGTAGCTGAGCTTGGTTTTTACATTGTGCTTACCACTCTTGGTGGTGATAATCACCGCTCCGTTAAGCGCTCGTGCCCCATAGAGGGAAAGTGCAGAAGCATCCTTGAGGATCTCTATACTCTCTATATCATTGGCATTGAGCCCTGAGATAGCAGAGCTAATTAGGGTTGAGGCATCTCCAGAGGCTAACTGTTCGAAGGAAAGGTTCACTACCTCCTCCTGTACAGCTCCATCTACTACCCAAAGGGGCTTGGTATCACCAAAGATAGATGAGCCCCCACGTATAGTGATTTTAGGCGAAGTACCAAAGGTGCCAGAGACATTCTGTACATTGACCCCTGCGGAGCGCCCTTCAAGCATACGCCCTACATCCACGACTCCATCTTGCTTGATATCGTCAATCTTGAGCGTCTGAGAGTTCCCTGTATAGAGCTTCTTGTTTATCTCCTGATAGCCATTGAAGACAAACCCTGTAAGCTCGGTAACCTCTTCCTTGAGCACTATGGTAAATTCTTTATGGGTACCTACCACACGCTCGATCGGGGTACTACCTACCATAGAAAAAACAAGCACGGATTTATCACCCGCTACTTTGATGGAAAACTTCCCATCCAAATCGGTATCCACTCCATGGGTGGTACCTTTCTCCACTACGGAGACACCTAAGAGAGGCCGACCTGCCTCATCCTTCACCACACCTGTTACGGTCTTCTCCTGCGCATACAACCCAGCGGTAGTAAGCCATAAGAAGCCTAACAGTAGGTATAACCATTTTCTTCTCATATCCATATATATTTAATCAATTAGTTTTGCAAATTTCGTAAAAATATCCGATAAAAACAAATATTTCTTTCATTATTTTTAATTCTACCGTTTATTAACTAAAACATCGTCAATTTACCACTCAAATCAATAAAAATATAGTGTCAATTATTAACAAAATAGATTATCTATAAAGAATTAACTTTATATCTAATAAATAGTGATTGAATCACTAAAATCAATGAATTTTTTAAATGACCGAATAAAACGCATTAACATGCTTATAATGAACACAATAGCTTTTTCATAGCTTCAGATTATTATCTCATAAATAAAATATATAGCGGTCTCTTAATTAATAATTTAACTATTTTAACAAATTAAGTTTTTATAATAACTCATCATTAGCATTAATTATTAATCATTATTGGCATTAATCATTAATCATTGTTGGCATTAATCATTAATCATTGTTGCATTAATCATTATTTTTGTATCTTTGCCCTCTCAAACCATTACAATGAAACATATAGAAGCAATCGGGAGGTATTTCCTGATGTTATATGAAATATTCCGCAAGCGTACCAAGTGGTCTATTACTAAAAAACTCATTCTCAAAGAGATAGAGGATCTTATGTACGGCTCATTGGGAATCATTGCCTTTATCTCTCTCTTCGTAGGAGCGGTAATTGCTATACAAATGGCACTGAATATTGACAATCCTCTGATTCCTAAAAGCCTTATCGGTTTCGCTACCCGACAAACATTTATTCTGGAGTTTGCTCCTACTTTTACCTCTATCATTGTAGCGGGTAAGGTGGGATCGTTTATTACCTCCAGTATAGGTACCATGCGGGTAACCGAGCAGATTGACGCACTGGATATCATGGGGGTCAATTCGCTTAACTACCTAATATTCCCTAAGATAATTGCTCTTATGCTCTATCCTTTTGCCATTTGTATGTCCATGGCCTTAGGAATATATGGGGGGTATATCGCCACCACTGTGGGGCACTATGCCACCTCTGCTGAGTTCTTAGAGGGAATTAGGCTTCAGTTCCGCCCCTTTGACATCACCTATGCACTGATCAAGAGTGTGATTTTTGCCTTTGTCTTAGCTACTATCCCTGCCTATCATGGGTATTATATGAAGGGGGGCGCTTTGGACGTAGGAAAGGCCAGCACCGTCTCTTTTGTATGGACAAGTGTGGCCATCATTGTCATTGATTTTATCATTACCCAAATCCTGCTTACCTAACATGATTGAAGTTCAAGATATTAAAAAATCCTTTGACGGAGTAGAGGTACTCAAAGGTATTTCCGCTACTTTCCACAAGGGAAAAACCAACCTGATTATCGGACAAAGTGGCTCAGGAAAGACGGTCTTCCTCAAGACCCTTTTGGGCTTGTTTGTACCCGATAGCGGACACATCATCTACGATGGGGTCAGGTACAACGACATGAATAAGGAGCAACGCCGTAAGCTCCGCCAAGAAATGGGCATGGTCTTTCAGGGCAGTGCCCTCTTTGACTCCATGACAGTGGAGGAGAACGTGATGTTCCCCCTACAAATGTTCTCCAAGCTCTCGGCTGCGGAGATGAAAGATCGGGTGGATTTTGTATTGGAGAAAGTCAATTTGGTCAATGCTCATCACAAGAAACCCTCAGAGATCTCTGGGGGTATGCAAAAGCGTGTGGCCATTGCCCGCGCAGTGGTCAATGAACCCAAATATCTCTTCTGTGACGAACCCAATTCGGGTCTTGACCCTAAAACGTCCATAGTGATTGATAACCTTATTCACACTGTTACCGAAGAGTTCAACATCACCACCATTATCAACACCCATGATATGAACTCCGTAATGGAGATAGGCGAACAAATTATCTTCCTCAAAAATGGCTACAAAGAGTGGGAAGGTAGCAAAGATACCATCTTCAAGACAGATAATGAAGCCGTTACCGACTTCGTATACTCCTCCGAGTTGTTTAAGAAAGTAAGGAAGATGTACTTAGAAAGTGAATAATGAATAATGAAAAGTGAATAGTTTTTCACTATTCACTTTTCACTAATGCTTTGTACGCTTCTTCGCTCATCAGTTCGTCCCACTGCTGGGGGTGAGTGGGTTTTATTTGGAGGATCCAAGCCTCATAAGGTGCTTTATTGATTTGTTCAGGCTTACGAATAAGTTCCTTGTTGAAGGCTACAATCTCCCCAGAGACAGGCATATAGAGGTCTGATAGGGTTTTGACAGCCTCTATAGTACCAAAGATTTGGTCTTTTTCAAGGGTCTGCCCCTCGGTTTCTACCTCTACATATACAATATCGCTGAGTTGCTGCTGAGCAAAATCAGTAATACCTGCATAATACACCTCTCCTTCTTTTCGCACCCATAAGTGCTCTGGTGTAAAACGATAATCTTCCATAATTATTAGTGAATAATTAAAAGTGAATAGTGAAAAGTTTTTCACTTCATTTGTTGTTTATATATTTTTTCAGCATCACATAGGACGCTACTATGATGATACAAAAGTAACCAGAGCGCGTAAGTCCGGTAGTTAGCAGGGTTTTCAGTTCAAAATGAGGCAGTTCCTCCGTGTAATAATAATAAAAATACCCCATATCACTTATAGTGGCTAAAAAGAGCAAACAGCCATAGAATAGAAAGTAAAAAGCATAAGTGTCTTTCTTTATTGTCCTAAAAAGCAGTAGCAACAGGAAGAATATAATCCCTAAAGACACAAAAGTAAATTGATATTCTACAAATCGTACCATAGCTTCCTGCCTATTGGTCATGGACAAAGAGGAGCAGAGCATCATCAGTTCAAAAGCCAACAAAAATTGGAGGCTATAGGTGAGGTACCTTCTTAGGTAAGATCTATTGTTTTTCATAATTGTTTGTTCCAAAATTATAGCTTATTACTCACATACCTCTTTAGTATAAAAAAAGACGAGACTATATAAACAGAGATAATACCCGCATCTAAGCCCCTGCTGAGAAACAGCTGGATAATCTCCTCCCTGTAAGAAAGAAAATCGTTCCAAATATGGTTTGTTCCCTCCTCCCTTGCTATTGTTAAGGATAGCTTCATATACTTATAGATGACAAAAATCGCAGCCGACAAAAGGTGAAAACAAGTATAGAACAAGGCGTAAAACCCATAGCTATCTTTCTTTTTTTGCTCTAATAACAATAGCAAGACAAAGAATACAATACATGAAATCACATCTATACTTTCACAGGGTATCTTTTCTAAGAAATTCTCTATAGTCAAAAGATAAAAAATAGGAATAGAGAAAACAAATTTGCTAATGACAACAAATAAGATACTATAAAGAAAGTATCTTACTCCCTTATAGGTTATGTTTTTCATATTTATATAACAAAGTGCTTATTACTTCACGCGACGGCTTACTTTCTTTGCTATTTGCAATATAGGCCAATACACCACGCACATCAGTGGCAGAAAAAGGAACAACCATATACTATCCTGCCCTGCACAAGGAGGGTGATCGCCTATAAAGTCTCTTATAAAGCGCTCCATCCAATTACATAATATACAAAATAGGAAGGGTATCCCCACTACATCCCAAAAGGTATAGTTACGCTGGCGTAGGCAGTACAGATGTACAACGATCACTATACTGATAAGGACAAGTCCCAGCCCTATAGGCCCTATATCTAACAGAAATTGCTCGGTGGGAGTAAGCCGCTTATTAAAAGACCAATATAATCCTTGTTCCATGTCCTTATGGGTAGCCTGCCAAAGATAGGTGTTTTCACCCTTATCTAAGCATTTCTCCATAGAGGTCTTGATAAGGCGTAGCCCATTATCTATCTGCATAGCTACTGTTATACGGAGATAGTTCTCATTCTCTTCTTCAGCAGGTAGGTATCTCAAAGAAAAATCATTCAAAAAGTCATACCCTCCTCTATCCAATGCTGCCTCATACTGGGTTTCTATACTATTCTCTCCCTTTTTAAGATTTGCCTGAAAATACACCACATCGTTCAATTCTCTGATGGGGACGGTATAGTACTGGGCAAACTTGACTCTATAATACACATAGGAAGAATCTATACTACTCCCCTCTCGCAAAAGGAAAGAATAGTCCTTGGCTGGATCTAAGGGTGTAGGAGTTATTAGCTCCCCATTGACTCTTATCTGTCCTCTTTGTTGCACACTATCCGAGGCTACAAAAAAGAAAGTCTCTTGTCCGTCCTGCTCCGCCTCTATCTTATAGCGGCAAGAAAGTGCTGCATATTGGTTATCAGGATAGAGCTCCCCTTGCTTGTCAAAGGGGCGTATCTGTAGTTCTTCCTCTACAATCTGGCAACCCTCCTGCTCCTTTGGCATACTCAAAGCACTAAAAACAGCATCATGGTTTATATACCAATGACAAGGCATGGTACAACCTACCAGCAACAAACACAGTATGAGTTTTAAGTTCTGAATTTTGAGTTTTGAGTTCCTCATCAGTGGTTAGTTAATAACGAAAAGTGAATAATAAATAGTAAGACACTTTTCTCTATTCATTATTCACTTTTCACTTTCTTATTTCCAGTCTTTCTTCTTAGAGGTCTTCCCAATACCTGAGTTAAAGCTATTGGTGGGGTCAAGCTCTTTATAGAAGTTCTTAAGAGAATCCTTAGCGTGGTATAGGTGGCCTACATTGTGTTCGGCTGGGTATTCTGCACCACGCTTGTCAAGTATCTTAAGCATCTCTTCCTCTATCTCCTCACAGTTATAGCCCTTCTTAATCACATAATCTTGGTGGAATACATGGCACATAAAGTGTCCGTAGTAGAGCTTATGGAGGATTTTGTTATCTATCTCTGGGGGAAGTTGTTCAAACCAGTCTTCTTCATTACGCTTAAGGGCAATGTCCAAGGCTACGATATCCTCTACTTCCTTCTCATGTACCGAGCGGTAACGAATCGCTGCTGAAGCCACCGCAAAGCGCAAGAGCATAGCCGCTTGGGCAAGTTTTGGATCACACTCAAAATAAGCGCCTTTACTCTTGTCGGCAAAATATTCTTTGAGGTATTCGCGGGCTTCTTCTACGCCCTTGCCGCCCATCTTAAGAATGAGGTGATGCTCATATTGGTTGCGGTAATCCCACATGATTTGGGGTAGGTGTTGGGGCATAAGTTTGGAAGTACCTTGTAGGAACTTTTCGCTAAAGTGGTGTGGCATGAAAGGTATTTTCTTAGCCACACGGTCTGCCCATGCCTTGAGGGAGAAGAGTTTAGGAAGGTATTCCGTACCTACATGCTTGATATACCAGAAAGTATCCTTACCATACTTAGCCGCAATATCAAAGGCTGTACGGTGAATGTATTCGCCAGAGATAGGAATCTGCTCGAAGGAGCCAAGCATGTGTCGGCGTAGCTCGGTCAGTACCTTGGTGTCATTGGTTCCTATGTAGAATACAGCTGTATGTTTCTCTGCTGGGAAGGTATCCACACGTACGGCAAAGACGGCAAGACGTCCTGCACTTCCTGAAGCCTCATATAGGCGGGCAGGGTCAGCATTGAATCGGGCAGGGGTATCGGCATCTATCTGGCGTACATGGTTGCAATAGTCATGGTCATGTCCTTTCTTGTCTGTCTGTTGTATATCTTTCTTCTGGTACTTGCCTTCCTGTAGGTTGGTGAGTATCTCCTGTGGGGTAGTACCTAAGTCTATCCCTAAGTGATTGATAAGTTCCAACTTACCCTCGGCATTGCGCTGTGCATAGAGTGCCATCTCGGTATAGGCAGGGCCGCGCTGTACGAGCGAACCGCCTGAGTTGTTACACACCCCTCCAATCACCGAAGCGCCTATACAAGAGGAACCAATCACTGAGTGAGGTTCGCGTCCGTAAGGCTTGAGTTCTTCCTCCAAGTGGTTCAGGGTAGAGCCTGGTAGGCAAACTGCCTGAGCTCCATCAAGAATCAGCTGGATATTGTCATTGCGCATGGTGTTGATAATCACCACATCGCGGTCGTAGTCATTCCCAAAGGGGTTGGAACCACCTGTAATCCCTGTATTGGCAGCTTGGGAGATCACTATCACATCGGCCTCCACACAAGCCTCCAAGACCTGCCATTGCTCCCAGAGGGTAGCAGGGCGTACTACGGCCAAGGCATTCCCTGTCCCAAAGCGGTAACCTGTACGATAGCGTTCGGTCTGCCCTGGGTCAGTCATTACATATTTTGCACCCACTATCTGGCGCAGTTTTTCTAATAAATTTTGTGTATTCACGAGATCAGTTTTTAGTTTTAAGTTCTAAATTTTGAATTATTAATCATTGATCATTAATCATTTATTAACTCCTTTCTTAAGCCACTCCTTATAAGTCTCCACATCCACATATTGTACAGGAGTGGAAAGCAGTTCAGCATCAGGGGAGAGTAGCACATAATAAGGCTGGGAGGCCGAAGAGAAATTCACCTCTTGGAAGGTCGCCCACTTATCTCCTATGGTCTTAATGTATTCTACACGGCCATTGCGGTGTTTGAAATCAAATTGTTTGTCCTTGGGTAGCTCCTCTTTGTCATCTACATAGAGGGAGATAAGGACATAATGTTGCATGAGCTTTTTCACCTCTGGGTCTGTCCATACATGCTCTTCCATTTTGCGGCAATTCACACATGCCCAACCTGTAAAGTCCAGCATCACAGGCATATTATGTGCCTTGGCATAGGCCATACCCTCGTAATAGTCTTTGAAAACTACTTGCTCACTCTTTTGCTCCTTATGGAAAAACGCATAGGACTCTGGCGGTGGGAATCCGCTAAGCAGTCTTAGACTATTCTTTCCGAAAAGTCCTAAGAGCAGATATACAGAAAAAGCAGCCGAAAGTACGCCTATAAGCAAGCGCCCTTTGGAATATTGCTTGAGTGGCTTGCGTGGCTCATCGTGTGGAAAGCGGATAAACCCGAACAGATATAGGGTAAGCAAGGCAAAAAGCAAGAGCCATAGCCCTACGAATACCTCACGCTTGAGCAATCCCCAGTGTTCTACCAAATCGGCATTGGAAAGGAACTTAAGCGCAAAGGCGAGCTCCAAGAAGCCCAAAAATACCTTGGCGGTGGTCATCCAACCTCCTGATTTTGGCAAAGAGTTAAGCCAAGAAGGGAAAAGGGCAAAGAGGACAAAAGGCAAAGCCAACGATAGCCCAAAACCTGCCATACCTAAGGTAAGCTGGATAGCCCCTCCCGAGGAGAGCGAACCTGCTAAGAGCGAACCCAAGATAGGCCCTGTACAAGAGAACGATACTATGGCTAAGGTCAGTGCCATAAAGAAGATGCCTATAATACCGCCCACATTGGAGGCATTGTCCATCTTATTCCCCCATGAGGAAGGCAAGGTGATTTCGTAGAAACCAAAGAATGAAAAGGCGAAAATAACGAAAATCACAAAGAAAGCCACATTGAGCCATACATTGGTGGAAATGGTATTGAGTATCTCAGGGTCTATATTGTCTAAGAAGTGGAAAGGTATGCTCAAAAGAACATAGATGAGCAATATAAAGAAGCCATATAGGAAAGCGTTGAAAATCCCTTTCTTACGCGTCTTGCTTTGCTTGGTAAAGAAAGAAACCGTAAGGGGAATCATAGGGAATACACAAGGGGTAAGTAGGGCGATGAAGCCTCCCAAAAAGCCTAAGATAAAGACCATCCAATTGGATTCTTTTTGGGTCTCTCCTATGAGTTCCTTATTCTTAAGGGGAATCTCCAATTGCTTGGCCATATCCTCACTGCGGGCATCTACCTGCTTTTGTTCCACTTGGGCTACAGAGCCGTCAAGGGAGAAAACGAAATCTTCCTTGAGGTTGATACACACATCTATACACGCTTGGCAGAAGATATTCCCTTTGATATGTTTTACATTGGGATCTGTGAGTTTTACCTTTTGGGTAATCTTTATCTCTTTCTCAAAAAAGAGTTCATCTACCCCAAAGACATCATTGAAGGCCTTGTGTAGGCCTTCTTCCTTAGAATCGCCTACCAGCTCTATCCCTTCAGTTGTATAGGTGATGACCATCGGCAGGGCGCCTCCCTTAGGGTTGTTCTGCGAATATACATGCCACTTAGGGGCTATTTTCCCCTTGAAGGTCAGTAGGTATTCCCCCTCGGAGAGCTTCTCTTGAGAGAATGTCCATACCACTGGATTCTCATCCTGCTGTCCTCCACCGAAGGACGGCTGAAAGTTGATTTGCGCACCAGCAAAAGCCACTGCCCATAGTGCTATAAAGAATGCAAATATTTTTTTGTTCATATCTTGAGTTTATTCAAACGTTAAGTTGATCATCACTGCTCTGGTGTAGATACTTCTTAGGTTACCTGTCCAAGGGCTATTGGGATCATTGTCGTGTATGAGCTCGTTATTGATAGAAAACAGCCCGCGTATGGAGGGGGTAAAGCGAAAATGGGGCGTATAGAGATCTATCCCAAAACCGAGTTCGTAAAAGAATATAGTGGGATTTACCCTGAACTTACCTTCCATGTTGTCCTCTCGTGATTTGTTGTTAGCACTCAGGTTCAGCGTCATAGATGCCCCCGCTGTTACATAGGGCTTGAAGTTGTCCCAGCGCTTAGAACCATACTTGAGCAGCACAGGGATATAGATATAGGTGGAGGCTACCTCCCTATAGCGCGAACGCTCTTGTACAAACCCTGGGAAGTCTAACTGCCGCTTGTTATAAATTAGCCCTGGCTCAAAACGCGCACTAAGGTGATCCACCAAGCGCAAATCACCCGTCAGCCCTACATTGAACCCGTAAGATTTTTGGGTCTGTATGTCTGTTTTATTCATGTTATTGTAGTCAAAACTCTCATAGTCCATACGGAAATCCATGGTATTTAGCCCAAAATAGTAGCCCCATTGGAATTTCTGATAATCAAAATCCTCCAAGTGTATAATCGGCTGGGCTATTGCCAAAGAAGGTAGTAAAAATATAAATAGTAGTATTCTTTTCATAATCTCTTATTTATCAGCTACATATATGGTAGCTACCCCTAAGAATTGCGGATAGAACTTAACTCGTGAGAAACCTATTTCTCTCTCTAATATATCGGCCAACTGCTTCCCAAAAGGAAACTTCGCCGCTGATTCCGATAGGTAGGCATAGGCATTCTGGTTCTTGGCCAGCAGCTTGCCCATTAGGGGTACGACAAACTTGGTATAGAATTTATACCCCTGCTTATAGGGAAAGCGGGTAGGTACCGAGGTTTCCAGAATGACCAACCTGCCTTCTGGGCGCAACACACGTCTAAGCTCGGAAAGTCCCTTTTGCAGGTTCTCAAAATTGCGCACTCCAAAGGATACTGTTACTGCATCAAAACTGCCATCGGCAAAGGGTAGATGCTCGCTATCGGCCAGCTGCATGGTGATACGCTCCGACAGACCCAGCGCCTTGACCTTCTGCTCCCCTACCGAGAGCATACCTTGGGATATATCCACCCCTGTGATATGTGCGCCCGCTATCTTGGAGAGTTCTATGGCCAAATCGCCCGTCCCTGTAGCCACATCAAGAATTGTGCCAGCCTTCACCTCTGCCACTTTTTCCCTGACACGCCTGCGCCAAGTGATGTCCATCCGCAGGGTCATCACACGATTCAGCCCATCGTAGGAGGGAGAGATGGTGTCAAACATCTCTTGTACTTGTTCTTTCTTCCCCTTATCCGAATGCTTATCAGGGGTTACTATCTCTGCTTGCATGCGTTCTATTTGAGGTGCAAAGATACAACAATTTTTCAGTTTTGAGTTTTTAATTTTGAGTTTGTTATACAAGAAAAATGATTGGCATAGTCTCTTTTGTCAAGACGGAATAAACTCACGTCCCTACACAGATGCTGGCTAAGACAAATCCTTGTTTAGCGTAGTTCTCCATAGAGACGTGAGTTTATTGCGTCTTAGAAAGTATGTAGAGACGCCCTTTTATTGCGTCTTAGAAAGTTTTTCAACCATTAGCTCACTATTCACTTTTCATTTTTCACTTTTCACTATTGATAGATATTTCCAAATCGGATACCTACAAAAGCATTGAGTTCTTTAGAAGAGCCTATGAGGTTACCAAAGACACTACGAGAACCAAAGATTAGTGGGCCTACATGAAGTGCTACCCCTGTATTGAAGCCTGATATTTCGTTATAGCTAATAGGCAAGAATGCCCCGAATACACCATTGCCCCAGTGTGTTTCATAGCGTGGAGTAAGTACGAAGTCATTAGCATAACGTGCATTGTACTCGTTCTTTGACACCATATTGAGTTGGCTGGAAAGATTAACATAGAATCCATCTACGAAACGGTAATCTAAATTGATATTCAAGGTAGTAGGCAAAGAAGATTTGAAAGAAGTGCCTCCAAGTTTTTCAGGTCGTGGAACTGCATCCAAAGACTTTTGAACATCGTTAAGGTTGATATCTTGATTTACCAAGTTATAGCGATAGGACTTGTTATTAGTCTCATAGCTAAGCCTTCCTAAGTCAAGCAAAGCAACTCCTACTTTAAAGCGGTAAGGAATATGTCCGTCACAGTTAGGACAACCATCTTCACTATATTCGTAGATTACACCCAAGTCAGCTGCTACGGTAGAGGCAGAAGTAGCAAAGAAGTCTGGTGAGCCAAGCACGTCCAAGCCGCCACTTCTCACTTCAGCATCAGCATTTTTTACGTGGAGTATAGGATCACCTTTGGCATCTTTACCCAATGAAAAGTTATTAGCATTCGCTCCTTTGATTCCCATATAGAAGCTACCTGTACCCTGTACAAGTTTCACTCCTGCACCCAAGCGGATAATATTGTAACCATCATTCATGAGAGTATAGCTCCATACTGCCCCTATTTCTCTAAAGGCATTGGCCAATACATTCATATCGGAAACACCTCTCAATTCCTTATAACTTCCCAAGTTACTGGAAAGATTCATATTCTTAGCATCCATGATTGCCTGTAGTACATTAGCATCAATACCAGTGGTGCCTCCCATAACACGTAAGCGAGATACAAGCCCTACTGCGTGTTCTTTATTGATACGTACAATAAAGGATGGCCCCAATACATCGGCATTAATCCTTGCATCAATAGCTTTGGAATTGGCTAAGTTGTCCGTAAATTTCTTGAAAGAGTTTTCCAAGTCAAAGGAAAAGCCCATCTCATTGTTGCCTAAGTTGGCATCTACAGCCAAGAGATTCACGTCCCAAGGGCGCGCCCATAGTGCGTGCGCTGGGTTAGAAATGGTGGAGAGTGCTCCACCGTAGGTACTCGTTCTAAGCCCCGCAAAGGACTGTTGCGCCATACCCTCATAGGCTATCAAGCCCAACAAAGATAGAAGAATTTTTTTCATAACAATTTATCCATTTTTTTCAAGGGACAAAAGTACAAAAATAATATTTAATTATCTATAATTAATCATTATTTAACTTTTCTATTTTTTACCCTTCACTTTTCCCCCTTCACTATTCATCTTTCATTTATTTTTCGTACTTTTGCCACAAAAATTTTTTATTCTATGAATTTCTTATCTATTGCACAAAATCGCTATACTACTAAGATGTATAATGGGAAGCGTATCCCCGAAGATACCCTTAACCAGCTCAAGGAAATCCTCCGCCTCTCACCTTCCTCTATCAACAGCCAACCTTGGCAGTTTGTTTTCGTGAGTGATGAGCGTAAGAATGAGGTTTTCGCGCCTCTTTCCTTGATGAATCAGGAGCGTGTGAAACTCGCTAGCCATATTGTCATCTTTAGAGTGTTAGACAGTGTTGCCCGCTTTGAGCAAGAGGCACCCTCTTATATTTCAGAAGGCGGCTTTGCTTTCTATAAGCAGTATATCAAAAGCCAAGGTGATGACCACGTGGAGGCATGGATGGGACACCAAGTATATCAAGTATATGTGGCTTTAGGCTACTTCCTCTCCGCTTGTGCCTCTATGGGGATTGACTCTACTCCTATGGAGGGTATCCTCCCTGCTGAGTACGACAAGCACCTGCCTAAGGACGGCTACCGCACCCTCTTTGCTGTGGCTATTGGCTACCGCGACCCCGATGACGCTAACCAACCTGACCGCACTGCTAAAAAGAGAAAAACAGATGTAGTGAAAAGTGAAGAATGAAAAGTGAAGAGTGAATAGAGTCTTTCACTTTCACTATTCACTTATTTTTTGTATTTTTGCCCCCCACTCTTATATCATACAACCATGCTGAATGTTAGTGACTTATCTATTTCTTTCCAAGGAGAAACGCTCTTCTCCGATGTGGCTTTTATGCTCGTCGGTGGGGATCGAGTAGGGATTATTGGCAAAAATGGCGCTGGAAAATCCACTTTGCTCAAGATGCTCTCAGGGGAATTACCTCCCGATACGGGCACTATTGCCTTGGAGCGAAACGCAAAGATTGGTTACCTAAAACAGGATATTGACTTTGTTGCTGGCCGTACGGTGCTTGAGGAGGCTTATCAGGCCTTCACCACGCTTATGCGTCTTGAAGAGGAATTGGACAGCATACACCATGAGATGACCATGCGCACCGATTACGAAAGCGAGAGCTATAATGACCTTCTTATCCGCTTGCACGATGTGACCCATGAGTACGAAATCCATGGGGGATATACCTATAAGGGTGACACCGAGCGCATTCTCTCTGGATTAGGCTTCTCTCGCGAGGACTTCTCTCGCCTGACTGATAGCTTCTCTGGGGGCTGGCGCATGCGCATAGAGCTGGCCAAGCTCCTCTTGGAAAAGAACGATATCCTCCTTTTAGACGAGCCTACCAACCACCTTGATATAGAGTCTATCATCTGGTTTGAGGGCTTCCTCAAGTCCTTCCCTGGCGCTGTGGTGATTATCTCCCACGACAAGATGTTCTTGGACAATGTGACCAACCGTACCATTGAGATTGTTGCAGGGCGTATCTACGACTATCCCAAGCCCTATTCGGCCTTCTTGGAGCTGCGTAAGGAGATGATTACCCAACAGCTTGCCGCCCAGAAGAACCAAGAGAAAATGATCCAGCAAACGGAGAAACTCATTGATAAGTTCCGTGCCAAGGCTTCCAAGGCCTCTATGGCACAGTCTTTGATAAAGAAATTAGACCGTATAGAGCGCATTGAGGTTGATGAGCAGGAAACCGCGGTCATGTCCGTTCGCTTCCCGCTCTCTCAACAACCTGGAAAGGTGGTCTTGGAGATTGACCACGTCAGCAAGAGTTATGATGACAAGCTGATACTCAAGGACGTAAGCCTACTGGTGGAGCGTGGCTCCAAAATAGCTTTCGTCGGACAGAACGGACAGGGGAAAACAACCTTGGCCAAGATGATTATTGGCGAGATTCCCTATGAGGGCTCTATCCGCTTGGGGCACAATGTAGAAATAGGCTACTTCGCTCAAAACCAAGCCCATTACTTGGACGGCGAACTCACCCTTTTGGATACCATGCTCAATGCTGCTAATGATACCAACCGTACCAAAGTACGTGATATACTCGGTGCTTTCCTCTTCCGTGGCGATGAGGTTGAAAAGAAGGTAAAAGTACTCTCAGGGGGCGAACGCAATCGCTTGGCTTTGGCCAAAATGCTCCTCTCCTCCTTTAACGTACTGGTGATGGACGAGCCCACCAACCACTTGGACATCGCCTCCAAGAACGTCCTCAAGCAGGCGCTCCAGCGCTTCGAGGGAACACTCATCATCGTATCCCACGACCGTGACTTCCTCACTGGACTTACCGACAAGGTATATGAGTTCAAGAACCATACGATCAAGGAGTACCTCGGCGATATTGATTTCTACTTGGAACAAAGAGCCGTCTCCTCCTTCCGAGAGATAGAAAAGGGCGAAGAGGTCAAAAAAGAGGTAGTAGAAAAGGAAAAGACCCTTTCCTACGAAGAACAAAAAGAGCGTAAGAAGCTAACTAACCAGCTCAGCAAAGTAGAGAGACAAATCGCTGACCTTGAAACCGAAATCGCCCAAATGGACAAACAAATACAAGCCAACCCCTCCCCCGCCCTTATGGAGCAGTACGGCCAGAAAAAAAACCAGCTGGATACCCTCATGCAGGAATGGGAGAAAATTTCATTAATGATTAGTGATTAATGCCAATAATGATTAATCCAACCATAATCATTGCCCTGACTCGTCCAACACATCTAACCCATCTGATAATTAACCTCAAAATTATTATGAAAAAAGAATACTATCACTGTACCGCTTTGTTGCTACTCATATCAGTATTGTTTTTTGCCTGTAACAAGGGCAATAACAAATCAGAGCTCTGTCTTGATGGATATGCTTGTTGCAATGGTCCTACCTTCTTCCTCTTCTACATAGATAAGGAAAAAGTGGGGGCTGATTTCTTCAAGCAAGTACAAATCCAAAAGACAAGCGAAGGAAAAACAGAAGCATTTGATAAGGGACACATACAGTACTATAACTATCCTGAGAAAAAGTATGATTTACTTTCCTTTATTATCTTTACCAGTAACAAAACAGAAGGAGAGGCCGAGGATATTTACACCTTACAGACACCCTCCAAGCAATATACCATTACTATAAAAGGAAAATATGTAGATCCCCCCTGCTGCTGTGCTACCTCTCTTGTAGAAGAGGTATTGCTCAACGGAAAGAAATGGGAATACAAAGAATATGCTGAATTAGGAGAAGGAAAATACCTTGTCATTGACAATTAATCATTAACCATTAATCATTAACAATTGAGTTTCATCGTTTCCGCCCGCAAATACCGCCCACAGACCTTCCGCGATGTCGTGGGACAAAAGGCTATCACCGATACACTGGAGAATGCCATTGCCAATGACCACCTCGCTCAGGCCTTACTCTTTACAGGCCCTCGTGGGGTGGGCAAGACTACTTGTGCCCGTATCTTAGCCAAAAAAATCAATGAGAAAACTACCCCTACCGAAGGGGATAACGACTTTGCTTTCAATATCTTTGAGCTGGACGCGGCTTCTAACAACAGTGTGGAGGGCATCCGCTCCCTCATCGAGCAAGTACGTATCCCTCCCCAAGTAGGTAAGTATAAGGTATATATCATTGACGAGGTGCATATGCTCTCCAATGCGGCCTTCAACGCCTTCCTCAAGACACTGGAGGAACCTCCCGCTCATGCTATTTTTATCTTGGCCACCACCGAGAAGCACAAGGTGATTCCTACCATCCTTTCGCGTTGTCAGATCTTTGACTTCAAGCGTATCACCATTAGCGATGCCCGCGAGTACCTCAAGTATATCGCTCGCGAGCAAGGCCTTAAGGCTGAGGACGAAGCCCTACAGATCATCGCCCAAAAAGCCGACGGTGCCATGCGCGATGCCCTCTCTATCTTTGACCGCGTGGTGAGCTTCTGCGGAGATACCATTACCCGACAAGCTGTATCCGAGATTCTCAACGTCTTGGACTACGATACTTATTTTAAGATTACCGACCTTATTGTCGCCAACAATATCCCACAACTCTTGGTGGAGTTCAACAGCATTCTTGCACATGGCTTTGACGGACAGCACTTTATATCAGGCTTAGCAGGACATTTCCGCGACCTGATGGTCTGCAAGAACAACAAGACCATCGCCCTTATGGAAGTAGGTGAGGAAACCCAAAAGAAGTACGCCGAACAAACGGCCAAGTGCGATTTCCCTTTCTTAGTAAGTGCCTTGGAGATTGCCTCCGACTGCGACCTCAAGTACAAGACAAGCCGCACCCCGCGCCTCTTGGTAGAGCTCGCCCTTATGCAATTAGCCTCATTGACCTTTGAAGGGGATAAAAAAAAAATGATGGATATATAATCCCTGCCTCCGTTTTCCACAAGGACAGACCTAAGGAAAACAAGACAGAAGCATCTCAACCTCAACAAGTTACCACCACTACAGCCACACCAACCCCTGTAGCCACTCCACCTGCCCATAGTGTTTCAGCCACTTCCCTTAAGAGTATCCAGCTCAAGCGCGAAGCTGCCAAGGTGCGCGATGACCACAACCTCTCCTCCCAAAATCTCCCTGGCGAGAACTACACCAAGGAGGATTTCGATCGTGTATGGCAGAACATGCTCACCATCTTGGACAAGCGGGGCGAACACCTACTCATCAGTTATTTAGGCAAGACCACCCCCGTTATTGATAACGACATCATTCACATAGAAGTCAGCAGCAACATAGCCGATATAGACATCCGCTCCCACCAGCAGCGCCTGCTCACCTATATTCACAAGCAGCTCAAGAACAACCATATCACCATGGAGATCACCCTCAACCGAGCCGCTGCTGCCGCTGCCACTCCCTACACCCTCGAAGAGAAGTACAACGCCCTCAGGGAGCAAAACCCCTTCCTCGATACCTTCGTCCAAGAATTAGGACTACAATTCTAAATCAGTGGTCAGTGGTCAGAAGTCAGCAGTCAGTGGTCAGAAGTCAGAAGCCAGAAGTCAGAAGTCAGCGGTCATTATTGGCATTAATCATTAATCATTATTAGCATTAATCATTATTAGCATTAATCATTAATCATTGCTGGCATTAATCATTAATCATTGTTAGCATTAATCATTATTAGCATTAATCATTGCTGGCATTAATCATTAATCATTGCTGGCATTAATCATTAATCATTGCTGGCATTAATCATTGTTGGCATTAATCATTATTAAAGTTATCAACAATTTTCTGTTGAAAAAATAACTCTTTTGTTTATAAGCCTTTAGCGCCTTGTCTCTTTTTTCTCTTGGAAAACCTTATCAAATACCCTAACTTTGCACATATTTTTTCACTATGACACAAACCGATATTGACCAAATCCTCTCCCTCGTCCATGAGGGCAACAAGCTCGCCGCAGTAAAGCTCCTAATGGACACCGCTCATATAGGTCTCAAAGAAGCCAAGGACATCATTGATGATGTTTTTCTCGGAAAAGAGACGGATATTAACGAGCGTGTAAAGCGTGTTTCCTACTCAGATACTGCCGAACGTTTCACCGCTGAGAGTGGCCCCAATGGAGAGAACCCTCATTTCTTCTACCACAAGGGAAGTATAAAGGAAGAGGTTACTCCTGCTCACCCTATGTGGGAGAGGATCAAGACTGTTTTTGCTCCTATTGAAGGCCTCCCTGCTGATATAGCGCGCATGAGAGAGAACTACGCCAAGGCTATAGAAGAGATGGAAGCCAAAGCAGGTTACACCCCTAAAAAAGGAACACAAACCACCCAAAAAGGACAAGCTCCCAACAGAAAAGAACAAGCCTCCAGCGATAAGAAAGATACGCTGTTTATCAAAAAAAGTCCCCTTGACTTTCTCAAATGGTATTTCTATCTCTTTATTGTCGCTGCCATAGTCTATATGATATATTTATTTATTAATCATTAGCCATTAATCATTAAAAAACATGGGAATATTTGACAAAAGGGAAAATTACAAACCCTTTGAATATCCAGAAGTAATGAAATTCGTGGATATGATGCACCAAACATTCTGGGTGCACTCCGAAGTAGAATTTACCGCTGACATACAGGACTTTAAGTCCAACCTCAGTTTGGTAGAAAAAGAAGCTGTTAAGCGTGCCCTCTTGGGGATTGCCCAAGTGGAAGTAGCGGTAAAAACCTTTTGGGGAGACCTCTATGACATCTTCCCCAAACCTGAGTTCAACGGCTTGGGCGCTACCTTTGCCGAATGTGAGTTCCGCCACTCCGAGGCTTATTCGCGCCTTTTGGAGGTCTTAGGCTACAACAATGAGTTCGAATCGCTCTTGGAAGTGCCTATCTTCAAGGAAAGAAATGCTGTCCTCAAGGAATATCTGGCTAAAAACAGGGAAAACGCCATGGAGCGTATCCTTTTCTTTACCTTAATTATAGAGAACGCTTCTCTATTTAGCCAGTTTGCTACCATTCTCTCCTTTACTCGTTTCAAAGGATATATGAAGAATGTGGCCAACATCATCGCTTGGACGTCTATTGACGAGCAGGTACATGCCAATGCGGGTATCTATATCCTCAAAACCATATTTGAGGAAAATCCCGACTTCCGTACCAAGGCCAAGGAAGAAGCTACCCAATTTATCCGCGACTATATCCTATTGGAGGACAAGATGTTGGACTGGATTTTTGAAGAAGGCGAACTCTCTTTCTTCACCAAGAAAGATTTGGCCAACTATATGCGTTACCGCCTTGATGATGCCTTGACCCAATTGGATCTCGGCAAGCCTTTCGGTATCACCGCTCAGGAGGCCGCCCCTATGTTGTGGTTTGAGGAAGAAGTATTTGTCAACGAACTCGATGACTTCTTCGCCAAGCGACCCACCGCTTACACCAAGCACGACAAAAGCATCACCGCCAACGACCTATTCTAAAAAATAAAAGCGAATAGTGAAAAATGAAGAGTGAATAATCATTTTTCACTTTTCACTATTCACTATTCTCTAATCACTTAATATATGAATTACAGCAAAGAAATCACCCAAGAAATTCAGCTCATTGACACCGATTATTTCACTCTTGGCGAATATATCTATATGGCTATGGGCTTAGTCAGCAACCATCGTGTATGTATAGCCGTTGCCTACAAGATAGACTATTGTATCAAGAAAGCACTCCAGTTTATGGAGGCTGACCCTTTAGTAACTTTCACTCATATTAATAAGGTAAAGGTAGGCGAAACCACCGCCGAACGCCGTTTTCTTTGGAAAAATGAATAACGAAAAGTGAATAGTGAAAAACTCCACCCTAACCAACACTTTTCACTCTTCACTCTTCACTTAATTTTTTTCTCCGAAAAAAATTTTGTCCTTTCCAAAAAAAGTATTACTTTTGCACCCAATTATTGTTTAATCAAAAAGCAAACGAATATGTATGCAATTGTAGAGATGGCAGGGCAACAATTCAAAGTTAGCAAAGACCAGAAAGTATTTGTTCACCGCTTAGATGACGCTGAAGGAAGCGAAGTAATCTTTGACAAAGTTCTTCTTTTAGACCAAAACGGTGCAATTACCATCGGCGCCCCAACCATAGATGGAGCTTCTGTGCAAGCTAAAGTATTACGCCACGTAAAGGGTGACAAAGTAATCGTTTTCAAAAAGAAAAGACGCAAAGGGTACAAAGTGAAAAACGGACACCGTCAGCTCTTTACTGAAATCCAGATTAGCGAAATCCTTGCCTCTGGCGGAAAAAAAGCACCTGCTAAAGAAAGCAAACCTAAAAAATCTCAAAAAGACGACCTCACTAAGGTAGAAGGTATCGGCCCTAAAGCTGCTGAAGCTCTTGTAAAAGCTGGCGTAGATACTTTTGAGAAATTGTCTAAGAAATCCGCTGACCAAATCCGCACTATTCTCGTGGAAGCAAGCAAAACCTTAGCTCACCTTGACCCTCAGACTTGGGCGCAACAAGCTAAGCTCGCTGCCGAAGGAAAATGGGACGAACTCAAAAAGTGGCAAGACGAACTTAACGGAGGTATTGTAAAATAATTGTATAACCGCTTGACAATCAAGCATTAATAATCAGATAACATGGCTCACAAGAAAGGTGTCGGTAGTTCTAAGAACGGTAGAGAATCTCACTCTAAACGACTTGGCGTTAAGATCTATGGTGGTCAGCTCGCTGTAGCTGGTAACATCATCGTTCGCCAAAGAGGTACAGTACATGTCGCTGGAGAAAATGTATATATGGGAAAAGACCATACACTCCATGCTGCTGTAAGCGGAATCGTTAGATTCCAAAAGAAAAAGAACAACAAATCCTTTGTTTCTATTGAACCTCTCGCAGAAGCATAAGGAGCAGAAAAGAATAACTTCTTTTTATTAATCTAAAAAAAGCAATAAGTTTGACCCTTATTGCTTTTTTTTTCGTCTAAAAAAACGTATATTTGTGCGCCAAATCAAAAAAGATGAGACGAATAACACTTTTACTCGCCTTGTGCTTGCCTTTTGTCGCACTCGCCCAAAAGCAAACCATCGCAACCGATAAGGCTACCTACGACGGAGCCTTATGGACTAAGCGCTTGTACTACCTTCAGTGGATACAAGGCACCGATACCTATACCTATTTCAAGGACGGCAACTTGGCAATCTTTGATACCAAAGGTACCCAAGTAGGCGCTATCAACCTACAAAAACTATCCGATACGTATAAGATCGAGGGCTATCCCAACATCATTTATATTGACGGCAATCAGGCAGTGGTGGAAACCTCCGATCACTTCTACATCTATGACTATCTGATAGAGCGACCTATCTTCTCTATCACTATCCCTGAAAAAGCAGAAAATAGAGTCTATAACCACCAGCAAAAAGCCGTCGCCTATACCATGGACAACAACCTGTTCTTGGCTACCGAGAGCGATCCTCGCTTCCCTATTGCCGTCTCCAAAGACGAAAATATCATCTCTGGACAATTCATTCACCGCAATGAGTTCGGTATCAAGGAGGGTATTTTCTGGTCTCCCAAGGGCAATTATATCGCTTTCTATGTCAAGGACGTGAGCCAAGTGCAGGACTATCCCTTGGTGGATATCAACACTACCCCCGCTACACTGAAGAATATCAAATACCCTATGGCGGGTTCCAAAAACGAAATCGCTAAAATTGGGGTCTTTGACCTAAGACTCAAAACTACTTTTTACCTCAAGGTAGATAATCAGGACGAACACTACTTGACTAATCTGGCTTGGACTCCCGACGAGAAACAAATCCTCTTAGCCGAAGTAAAGCGTAGCCAAAACCACTACGACCTCAATTCTTATAGCCGAGAAACAGGGGAAAAGATACAAACCCTCTGGAAAGAAAGCAACCCTAAGTGGGTAGAACCTGAAACCCCTGCCCTCTTTATCCCTAACCGTGATAATGAGTTTGTTTGGCTAAGCGAAAAAGATGGCTTTATGAACCTTTACGTAGGTAATACCCGCTCTACTAAGTCCCGCCAACTCACTGCCTTCAAGTGGGTCGTACAGGAGGTCTTAGGCTTTGACGAAAAGGGAGAAAATGTCTTTATACAAGGAACAGGCGAAGACCCTCGTGACCGACATATCTATAGTGTCAATATCCGAAAAGGTACCGTAAGAAACCTCACCCCTAAGGCTGGCGCTCACTCTGCCCTGCTAAGCAGCAATGGCCGCTACCTCTTAGACACCCACAGTGCCTTGAAAACCCCTTACAATGTCTCCATGATAGAGGTGGCCACTGGCGCCTCCAAGACTTTCTACAAGGCTCCTAACCCCTTGGAAAATTACGATGTAGGTACCGTAGAGTTTGTAACTCTCAAGGCCGACAACGGTACTCCTCTCTATGGAAAAATCGTAAAACCTCGCGACTTTGACCCCAAAAAGAAATACCCTGTATTGGTCTATGTATATGGCGGCCCTCATGACCAATTGGTGGTCAACCAGTGGAATGGTGCTACCTACCCTTGGATGCTCGCCATGGCTCAGAATGAGCAATACCTCATCTTTAGTTTAGACAACCGTGGCTCCGAGAATCGCGGCTTTGCCTTTGAAAGCGTGATACACCGCAACTTGGCTACCTATGCCATGAAAGACCAGATGAAGGGCGTAGAATACCTCAAGTCCCTCCCTTATGTAGATAGCAAGCGCATGGTAGTCTATGGCTGGAGCTTCGGTGGCTTCCTCGCTTCTTCTCTTATGTACCGCCACCCTGGCACCTTCACCACTGCTATCGCAGGAGGTGCCGTGATTGATTGGAAATTCTATGAGATCATGTATGGCGAACGTTATATGGATACCCCTGAGGAAAACCCCGAAGGCTATGAGGATAATCGTGTAACCAACTATATCAAGAACCTACAAGGCAATATCCTCTATATCCATGGCTATATAGACCCAATTGTGGTGCCTCAGCACATGCTCACCATTTCACAAGCGGCTATTAAGGAAGGTAAGGTAATTCATTCTTTCCTATACCCTAATCAGGAACATAACGTCCTTGGCGAGGAATCTATCCACCTAACCAAGACCATTGTAGATTTCATTCTCAAAAACAACGTAGAACAACCTAAGAATACAGAAAATCAGCCAACTCAAGAAAACGCTGACACTACAGCTGGCGCAAGTCTGTAGCACTTATGAGAGAGGCTATTTATCGCATCTTACAATACCACAAACACCTGAAAATCAATTTTCTTCATAATTTAATACGAATAAGGGGTGCCTCCATAGGAGCACCCCTTATTTAATGAAAAGTGAAGAGTGAACAGCGTTTTTCACTCTTCACTTTTCACTTTTCACTCTTCACTTTTCACTTTTCACTCTTCACTTTTCACTTTTCACTCTTCACTTTTCACTCTTCACTTTTCACTCTTCACTCTTCACTTTTCACTTTTCACTTTTCACTTTTCACTTTTCACTTTTCACTTTTCACTCTTCACTCTTCACTTTTCACTCTTCACTTTTCACTTAAATGTTTGTTTAAGATCATGTTGCAAGTCCTCTATATCCTCCAATCCTACTGAAAGTCGGATAAGGTCAGGAGTAACCCCTGTAAGCGCCTGATCCGCTTCACTCAATTGCTGATGCGTAGTGCTGGCAGGGTGTATGATAAGCGATTTAGTATCACCCAAGTTAGCCAACAGAGAGAAGATCTTTACATTATTAACCGTCTTTTTGGCTGCCTCAAAGCCTCCTTTGAGACCAAAGGTAACCAAACCACTCTGTCCTCCTTGTAGGTATTTGTCTGCCAAGGCCTTATAGGGGCTATCTTCCAACCCTGGGTAATTTACCCAAGCCACCTCTGGCTGTGCTTTAAGCCACTTGGCAAGAGCCAATGCATTCTCGCTGTGTTTCTTCACACGAATAGAAAGAGTTTCAAGGCTTTGCAAAATCTGGAAGACATTGAATGGGCTCAGAGCAGTTCCCAAATCGCGCAAGCCCTCTATACGTAGCTTTGCCACAAAAGCCAAGTTACCCAAAGCCTCATGTAGCACCAGCCCATGATACCCCGCAGAAGGCTCGGTAAATTCAGGAAACTTACCACTACTCCAGTCAAAGTTTCCTCCGTCTATAATCGCTCCTCCAAGGCTGGTACCATTACCTCCTATATATTTGGTAAGCGAATGCACCACTATATTAGCCCCATACTTGATAGGGTTCAGCAGCACAGGAGTAGCCACTGTATTATCTACTATCAAAGGAATTTTGTGCTTCTGAGCCACTTTGGCAATTGCCTCTATATCCAGCACATCCAACTTAGGATTACCCAATGTCTCTATAAAAATAGCACGGGTATTTTCTTTCACTGCCTTGTCAAAGTTGGCTACCTCCTTCGGATCTACAAAGGTTGTGGTAATCCCAAAGCGTGGCAAGGTTACATTAAGCAGATTATAAGTCCCCCCATATAGGCTGTTGGACGATACGATATGCTCCCCCATACGCAAGAGGGTAAGGAAAGTCGTCGTCAGTGCGGCCGCTCCAGAGGAGGTTACCACGGCACCTACCCCTCCCTCTATGGCTGCTAAGCGTTGTTCCAATACGTCATTGGTAGGGTTGTTTAGTCGTGTATAGATGTATTTAGGAATCGAAAGATTAAACCTTCCTGCGGCATCATCTGCATTTTCAAATACATAGGACGTTGTCTGATAGATAGGCACCGCCTGAGCGCCTTGATGGGCTTGCGCATCATACCCTGCATGTAGCGCATTGGTTGATTGTTTGAATGTTGTCATACTTTTATATTTTTGTTCTATTACAGTGATTAAATTCTGTTTATAAATATAGTTATATTTTTTTATTCGAAATTAAAGCGCAAAGATAGAAAATATTTTTAATACCACCAAAAGAAAAAAGAATTTTTTTTATAATAAACAAATTTGCCAATATGCTAATTAGAAAATCAGCACATTGGCAAATTAAAAAAACAGCTAATTAGCCTACTAAAACTGGTAGCCTACTCCAGCTAATATACTGATAGTAGCCGCTGGCATAATTCCTCCCCAAGCACTGTGGCGGGTAGTGAAGTACTTGCGGTTGAGTAGGTTTAGCGCATTGAGGTTCACATTCCATTGCTTGATACTATAGTTAGCTGTAGCATTGAGCAAGAAAAACTTAGGAATAAGCCCTACATTACCATTGGCAGAACCCTCTACTGTATTTTTAGTATCAGAGAACTGAGAACTTACAAAGTTCCCATACCCGTTGAGGGTAAGGACGCCACCTCCACAATCCATTTGGTATTTTGCTCCTGCAGTAGCTGTATAGCGAGGGGCATAAGGTATGCGGTTACCCTTATACATACCGTACTCTATAGTTGCTTTCTGGATAGCACCACTTCCGTAGAGTTTCAACCCTTCTATAGGATAGATAGCTCCACTCATTTCTATTCCTTGGTGTAGTGCCTTACCTCCGTTGTTAAGCAAGCCTCCTTCTCGAAATATCTTGTGGTCAAAATCCAAAATATAAGCAGCCAATTCCACTTCCAACCAATCGGTAGGAGTAGTACGTAAGCCCAATTCATAGTTATTAGAGGTTTCTGCATCCAAATCACCATTGGTTTCAAAGGCTATACGAATCTGTGGCATCTTATACCCCTTGGAATAGGTAAGGTATGCACGATAATCTTCGGAGAACTTATAAAATAACCCTAAGGAGTAGATAAAAGCATCTTCATTGGTGTTATCCCACTGATTGCGGAAGTAATCCTCTTTGTCGTAATTGACAAAGGTATAGCGTACTGCTGGATCTATATGGAACTTATCGGTGATATGAAATTCATCAAACACATAGCCCTCTGCCACTACTACCGTATTGGCGGAATTAGCAGTAGTTTTTCCTTCCTTCACACCCATTTTATCTCCTGCCACGGATACATCATGGGTAATATCCGTATGTAAGCGTATCCCAGCCAAGAGCTTATTCTGCTTATCAAAGAGTGTATTGGTACGCTCATAGTCGGAGAAGAGCCCCAACGAAGGAATATCTCGCAAAGCAGAGGTGAATTTGCGCTTAGCAGGGTCTGTATTGCGGTTGTCAAGCCACCAATCACGCTTGAGATAACTTCCGTAGAGGGAGGTAGTAAGCGAATTTTGCTCATCAAAAAGGCGCTTGTAAGAAATAGCTGTACTAAAGCGTCTCGCTTCAAAGAAATCATGAGGATTCACCGATTGTTCTGGGTCAGCATCCCATTGTGCTTGGCTAAGTCCTCCTGGGGTATCTGAGTATTCGGTAAAGCCATTGACGAAGAAGCGCCATTCGTTCTTCTCTCCTATCTTAGTGGTAACATTGCCTGTAAAGTCATTCACAGCGTAGTAGCTACGTGATTTCCTAAAGCCATCACCCTGACGACGATGAAAACCTGCATAGTAATTCATTGCTCCTTCATTGGTATTACCTACCGTTTCTATCCCTATATTTAGTGCATTATGGTTACCATATTGTAAGTTAAGATTTGTATGAGGCTGAGCAGCTCCTTTTTTAGTGATGATATTCACCACACCGCCTATACTACCACTTCCATAGAGGGCAGGAGAGGCACCTTTAATCACTTCTACACTTTCAATGGCTCCCACGGGCATCATATAATACCCTCCCATATCAGAATAGCTCTGCCCGATAGGAATTTTTCCATCAATGACAACCAAAGTATTGCTATTACGAGCAGGGTCTATCCCTCTGAGCCCTATCCCTGGGCGCAAGCCTCGTCCATCTTCATCTATATAATTGACCCCTGGCATAAAGCGTACGGCATCTCCTACAGCAGGAATTGCCAATTCTTTGATCTGTGCAGCCGAAACCACATTCACCGTACCAGCAAAATCCTTGATTTGTCGCTTAATCCCAGTGGAGGTTACTGTCACTTCGGAGAGTTCCTCTTGGGAGACCTTCATTTGTACATTGAGTAGAGTACGCCCTTGCACACTTATCTCTTGAGTGTGATAGCCTAAGAATTTAAATATAAGGACATCATTCTCATCTACACGGATAGTGTAGTAGCCGTCCTTATCAGTGGCAACCCCGCGTTGGGAGCCTTTTACAAGAACATTCACCCCAAGTAGTGGTGCTCCATGGGCATCTACTACGCGCCCTTCTACTTGGATTTCTCGTTCCTGTTCCATAGTACTATTGGAAGCTGCAAAGTCAGCAGCATTCACCTGAGGAACTGTAAGTGCTATCATCGCTGTCAGTAGCCACTTACCCATCATTTGTGTTTTCTTTTTCATAAAGAACACTTTTATATAACTAAAAACGGCGCAAAAGTAGTCATTTATATTTAATCCAAATAATCATTTATATTTGTTTTAAGTTAAATATTATACTAACTCCTGAAACACCTACTGTTTGTCTTTTATTCTCTGCTATTAATACAAATCAATCACTAATTGTTAATTGACTATTTGCCAAATTATTCTTACCTTTGTCCCTATCCAACTCAAAACTCAAAACTCATGAAGTGGTTTTTACTCCTATTAAGCACAGCCCTTTACGCCAATGACGGGGCTTTCTTCGGTTCGGGCAATCACTTAGTCCCTATCATGGAAACCGATATTTCTGTACAAAAGGAGATCCTATATCTCAAAAAAATACAAAACAATTATATAGAAGTCTCCGTCTATTACGAGTTCTTCAACCCCAAGGAGGACAAGGAAATCACCGTAGGCTTTGAAGCAGAAAGCCCCAACGGCGATGTAGATGGTGCACCTAAGAACGGACACCACCCCTATATGTTTGATTTTACGGTAAATCTCAACAATGCCTTCCTCCCCTACCAAATCGCCTATGTAACCGATTCCCTCTATGCCAAAGGAGGAAAAATAAAGAGCATAGACCTCAATACCTTTAGCGGAAATAAGGCAGGTAACGATATTGATTTCAGGTATGTATATCATTTCAATGCCAAATTCAAAAAAGGGGTCAATATCCTCAAGCATACCTACAAATACAACATCTCTGGCGGCATCGCCTACAACTATTTTTTTGACTATATCCTCACTGCTGCCAACCGCTGGGCGAACAAGCGCATAGACGACTTTACCCTCATCATTGATATGGGCGCCTTCCAAACCGCCTCCATCGAACGCACCTTTTTCAAAAGCGGCAAAGAATGGCTTCTCAGCGGCGTAGGCAAGATCACCGAGACAGCCCACAAAGGCCCAGGAGAGGAAACTGAGCTGAATGCTACCAACTTCTATGTACAGCAGGGACTACTACTCTTTCAGAAGAAGAACTTTACCCCCAAGGGAGAACTTCACATCGAGGATAGAGCTCTGTGGTTCTATCAGAGTACGGACTCCCCTATTGACTATCCCTTTACCATTGACCTACCCAACTTCAAATACGAAACAGAACCCAAGACAGAAGAAGAGAAGCGCCGCCTACGCAACCTCCCCTTCGCTCGCCGTGGCTATATCTTTAAGGACAAGACCCTACAAGCCTTCTATAACAAGCAGGATTGGTACCAGCCTAACCCCAGCTATATCCCTGAAGTAGAACACTTGACTCCAAAGGAAAAAGAGCTAATCAATAGCCTAAAATAAAACCAATGAAGAAAGAAATACTTCCCTCACTGGCGCGCTTCTTGCAGCTCGTACCCATTATAAGCAGCCCCTATGGCTCTTTATTGAGAGTTGTAAGTCTGAGACAAGACCAAAGGTCTTATTATAATACGTGGGAGATTTTGTTATATTGAACTCACATTAGTTTAGGAAACAATTCATCAAAATATGTAATGATCAAAATAGAAAAAATCACAAGAGGACAGATTACCATATCTTACAAAGGTCAGTATTACAACATCTTAGGTGAAGGTCTTTTACTAACTGAGGGAAACGCCTATAGTTACATTATCTATCGTAATTCCATAGATAATACACTTTCTCCTATAGAACAAGAAACTATATTACAGGCTATTATAGAACATTTTTGGAGCAAAGGACAAAAGGTAATCATTGAATAGTTTGTTTCTCAACTCTTTATTTGAAAGATGAACCATTATTTAGAAAACTATTATTCAGGCGATTCGGTTTGGAATCAGCTTGTAAGTCTTTATGCAGCCTCTCTGTCATCACACAGCCTGTGCCTGCTTTAGACAATCTAAGCATTGCCGACTGTATCGCAGCTCCAAACCTCCTACAAAGATTAAGGGAATGCCTTATAAGAATGGAATAGCCCTCATAACTGAAAACTCAAAATTAAAAACTCAAAACTCAAAATTATGTATTGGCTTTTACTTATTATAGCAGGCCTTTTTGAGGTCGCTTTTACTTTCTGTCTTGGTAAAGGAAAAGAAACACAGGGTACCACTATGTACCTATGGTACGGAGGCTTTTTGCTCTGCACTTTTATCAGTATGTCCCTACTGATGAAGGTCTCTCAGCATCTCCCCTTAGGCACGGGCTATGCCGTATGGACAGGTATAGGGGCGGTAGGTACCGCCTTAGTTGGAATTTTAGTTTTCAAGGAACCCGCTTCCTTCTGGCGCCTCTTCTTCCTCACTACCCTCATAGGATCCGTAGTAGGACTCAAAGCCTGTAGCCAGTAGTCAGTCATCAGAAGTCAGTTATCAGTTTCTGACCTCTGACCTCTGACAACTGACCACTGACAACTGACTTTGGCATGCTTTTTGCTACATACGCTCCCTGAAAAATAATCCCAATGAGAAAAATATTCGTTATTGCCAGTATGCTATGCTTTTTTTCTGAAGCTATGGCACAAATTAAGCTACCCCAACCCAGTGTAAAGGGTAGCATAGAACAAATGGTCGGACTTACCGAAGTGGAAGTAAGCTACACACGCCCCGCTAAGCGTGGTAGAAAAATCTTCGGAGAACTGGTACCATACAGCCGTGTATGGCGTACAGGTGCCAATGAAAACACCACCATCTCTTTCAGTGAAGATGTATCTATAGCTGGCAAAGTACTCCCTAAAGGGAAATATGCCCTCTATACCAAGCCTGAAGCTGACAAATGGACTTTCTATTTCTATAAGAAAAATGACAACTGGGGCGTTCCTCAGCAATGGGAAGAAAGCCAAATCGCCCTACAAGCCGAGGCTAAACCTGTCTCTTACCCCATGGAGACAGAATACCTTACCATTGAGCTCAATCCAATCAACTATAACGATGGTAAAATAGCGGTACGCTGGGATAAGACCCTCGTAGAACTACCTTTCCACACCCAGACTCAGGAGCAATCCATGGAGAATATAGCCGACAAAATCACTCCTAACTCCTCTGCTCGTGATTACTACGAAGCGGCCAACTACCTGCTTACCTCCAACGGAGACCTCAACAAGGCCAATGAGTTCATCACCAAATCACTCAGCATGCAAGAAGATGCTCCCTACTATATGTATCGTGCGCAAGCTGTGATTCTATCCCGATTAGGAAAAACCAAAGAAGCTATCAAAGCTGCTGAAACTTCCCTACAAAAAGCTAAAAAAGAAGGTAACGAGGATTATGTGAAAATGAATCAAGATTCTATCTCCCAGTGGAAGAAAAAACGAAAATAGTGACAAGTGACTAATGACAAGTGACTAATATTCAGCGTGATATTAGTCACTTGTCATTTGTAATTGGTCATTATTTATACATATCAATGTCTATCCAAGCATTAAGCCTATGGAGTATATCAAGTATTTTGTTATCAAAAACTATAGCAGGACAGCTCTCCTTAGGACTCATCTCTACACAAAAAAGTAATTTTGAAGTAAGAGCAAACGCTTTGATAAAAGAAGCTAATTCTTCCAAACAAGGCATTACCTGAGCGGCAAACACCTGCAAATTATCTTCAATAAGAGGAGTTTCGATAGGAGCAAAGTTATATTCCCAAAAAGTTTCTTCACTGACACGATATTTTAGCTGGTCTCCCTTGTAAGCGGTCTGAGTAGGTGGAAAACCCATGATATTGGTTACCTTATCCACATCAAAATAGTCTCCATATATACAAAAAGAAAGACGAATAGTGGTTGGTTTGTGTTTCATTAGTTGGTTATTGGTTATCTACTGACGACTGATTTTTGATTCCTATTCTAACATAGGTGCGCTTATCAATATCTTCCGAGAAGTATCTGCATATAGTAGGCATATACAGATACCCATCATTACTAAAAAACTCAGGTTCTTTTTCATCATAATCAAGTAGCCAATAATGAGGCTCCAGAGTAATCAGTTTTTTAAAAGTAAAAGAACGCTTCTTTTCTACTTTATAGAGTGTTAGGATTATTGAAAAATAATTGCTATATACATCCACTACATACTTGCCATCAGGTGTGGGGAGAGGATTGCGCCCCATTTCCGCCTCTGCTCCTGTTTGCTTATCTATAAAAAGAGCTTCCAAGCTTCTGTAGACAACACGCAACACTACATATTGCTCTAAGTCAGGTATTTCACCTAAATAGTGATAAAATGTAACTTGTGTATCATCTTCTGTAGGCCCTTCATTTACCAATGTTACTATTTGCTTTTTACAAGGAAGGGTCATTACTCCTGATTCTTGCTTAATGGCCAAGCTATCTTTCTTGAGAAAATTATAACGATGCTTGAGTGCTTGCTGATACACCTGCCGAGGTATCCTTTCTATCGTAAAAAATTTACCAAAAGTAGTAGTATCTGATATTTCACCTCTTTCATCGTTGATAGCCTCCAAAAGCTTCTTTTCTGTAATATCAAGTAAATCTTCTACAAGTGGCCATTCTGGTTCTTTTACAAGTATATCCTCTTCTACCTTTTGTTGCCTTTGAAAGAGGTTACAACTGGTAATACTTAGTATTAAAATAAGAGAGATAAAATATTTCATAGATTAGTTATAATACTGTTTACGGATTTCTAATTCTTAATTCCTATCTTGATATACATTCGTTGTTTATTGGGGTTATTATGCTCGTCAAAGAAATTACCCACCACGTTCATAGGCGCATACAAATAGTCATTTTTACTAAAGAAAATAGGTTCTTTATCAAGATCATAGACATCCCAACTCTTTGTATATCCTTCTACTAAGGTGTCTATTTTCAGCGGTTTTATATGTTCTATACGATACAAAGAAATAAGCCTATCCCTATCATAGTAGTCCCTACCTATATTGATGATATACCTCTTATCAGCAGAGAGAAAGGGAAATTTCTCAAATCTTCTTTTCTCTCCCGTGGTCTTATCTATCAAGATATAAGCCAATGATCTTTCAGTATCTTCCAATACCACATACTGATCAATAGCAGGTATATTGCCTAAATAGGTATAGATCATATCAAAATGATTGTCCGCAAGTTCAGATATATCATCTTTTAGATAAACCGTCCTCTGTTTGCACACAAAAGTAAGTTTACCTTTCTTTTTTACAATCGCAAGTGTATCTCTTTGAAGGAAATCTACTTTATTTTTCAAGGCTTCTTGACATTCTTCAGAAGAGACTTGATTTATATTCAGATACTTAGAGATAGTATCAGAAATATCTCCATAGATACTCTCTACAAGTACCTCCCCTGTCATTTTGGACTTCAGGGCTTCCCAATCTCCCATATCTTCTTTTTCCACATAGCCTCTTTCCGTTTTATAAAGTCTCTCTCCTTGAGCAATAACCCTTACCTTATCTCCCATAAAAAGGGTAAGTGTTGGTATTGAATCGTCCAAACTTCTATACCTTGCAACCCCATCCTTAAGCACATATAAATCTTTATCCATAGGAACAAAAACTTCCTTTCTCCAGAAACTCGCCACACTTTCCCCTGCCGGCTGTTGTTTTTGGAAAAGGTTACAGCTTACAAACGATAAGATTGATATGTATAGTAATAAGTTTCTCATTTCTTAGCATATTTTTTAGTCCCTTTTTCTACTAACATCTCTTTATAAGTCCCCTTCTTTGTATAGAAGGTAAAAACAATAGCCGTCATTACATAATCCTCGCAACCTTCACAACACACTTTTATAAGATCTTCGCCTAAAACATCAGCTACAAAAATATGGTCTCCTTGTCTGAACTCAAAAGCCGTATATTCACGATATAGGAAAAAATCATCAGCATTAGGGACACAACAATAACGATCATATACTTTGCGTCTCATCTTCTTATCAAGATGTTTGGCTATATACTCATCTATGAAAAACTGGCTTCCCTTAAAGCAACCTTCTATTACTGAGGCTTTAAATGCCTTACGAACATAGGTTACTTTTTCAATTTCTCCAGTAGGAATCTTCTCATCAAAACAAATCTGCGTTCCATCTACAAAAGTAACACACCGCTGCTGACTATAAGTATTTCCTACCCATAAAATCCCTAAAAGGTAAAATATCCATCTTGTCATAGTAACTATTATTTGATTCCTATCTTGATATACATTCGCTGTTTGTTAGGATTATTATGCTCGTCAAAAAAGTTTGGGATAACATTCATCGGGGCGTATAAGAAACCATTTTTACTAAAAAAGATGGGTTCTTTATTAAAATCATAGGCTGCCCACCATTTTGTGTCTTCATTTACTAAAGTTTCAATCACAAATGGTTTAATGCTTTTTATGCGATACAAAGAAATCTTTCCCACTAAATCTTCATAAGCTCTCCCTATTGTAATGATATACTTCTTATCGGGAGAGAGAAAGGGAAAACACTCAAAATCAGTTTGCTTACCAGTAGTTTTATCTATAAAGATATAAGCATAAAAATCTCCAGAATCTTCAAAAACTAAATATTGATTGAGAATAGGGATATTCCCTACATAAGCATAAGTTGTAGCAAAAGGATCTTCAACGCTATCAGGTAAGTCTTTTAGATAAACTGTTTTATGCTCACAAGGGAAGGTAAGTTTGCCTTTCTTTTTTACAATTGCAAGGGTGTCTTCTATGAGAAAATCTATCTTATTTCTAAGAGCTTCTTGATATTCTTCATAAGAAATTTGATCTATACTCAGGTATTTAGTGATACGATCGTTAGAATTTCCGTTAATATCTACATTTTTTGTAAGATCATCCCCAGTGATTTTAGTTTTCAGGGTATTCCAATCATCTACATCTTTCTTTTTTATATAATCTCCTCTATCAGTTTTGTAAAACTCATTTCCTTCTGCACTTATTTTTATTTTCTCACCGAAAAGATAATTATCTTCCCGTTCTTCCTTATCAATCACATACAACTCCTTCTCCACTGGCACAAAGACCTCTTCTTGTTGTTGCTTTTCCTCTACTACAGCACTTTCCCCTGCCGGCTGTTGCCCCTGAAAGAGGTTACAGTTGGTAGATAATAATGTCAAAAAGAATATGATAAAATGTTTCATTAGTTGGTTATTTGTTATTAATCAGTATTTCACCATTCATTCTCAGCGTAATGATGAATTAAGGGGGCATAACGAAAGACTTAGACTCCATTCATTTTTTTATTATAGGGCTATAAATAGCATCTTTGGGTATTGTTCTCTGTTTTTTCCTCTGTGTATTCCTATTGCTTTACTATTTTTATTTCCGTAGTAAAGCTTTTTGTTGTTGAAAAACAAGAACTTATATTTTTCCCTTTACTACTCCTTTACTACTTCCACCCATTTAGGTAATGAGCGTGTGCCTATATTTTTAATCAAATTCCTTTCTTTAAGATTTTGAATCATATTAGAGAGTCTTCTTTTTTTCTGTTGATCTGAAAGATAATTAGGAAGTTTGTTTAACAATAAGGTGTCTATTTCCTTTCGAGTAGCAAAGCCATGTGTATTTATATGTTTGAGAATAAATGTTTCTAATATTTCATTATCTAATCCTTTATTAAGTGTATATTCTGCTTTTTCATCCAATATAGTAGCTATTTCTTCTGAGATATAGAATTGAGGCTTTCTACCTTCTATCAAATGCTTTTGTTTAAGTCGTTTTATAGCATTGTCGCTAATGGGCTGATTCTTCTGAACTTTATCTATTAGAATCACATCTGTAAGTTCTAACAAATCTCCCTGCTCTATCAGTTTCTTTGAGTAATTTTCATCAATATAATGACCATATATTTCCAATACCACTTCTTTGTCTGTACTCTTAGAATGATCAGGAAGAGGGAAATATCTTTTCTTTTGTGACAAAAGCATTTTATAGATACCATACCCTACTGAATCTATCATATTGAGATTTACCATAGCATTCACTAAGAATTTATTTCTATAATGTTTAGGTGTTTTATTCCCTAAAAAATAATCTTCAGCTTTCCCTTCAAAGAACTCTCCTGCATTCTCAAAGATAAGTTTGTTTATTTTTTCAGTTACTATAATTCTTGAATTAAGAAAATAGTCTTGGTGTGCAATACAATTATTCAAAGCCTCAAGTATTACCTTATTATCATATTTCGGAACTTCTACCGAAATAAGTTGATTATCAGGAAAAAATCTATAAGGAATATTTCTGATACGCTCTAACACTGAATTTACAGTAAGAAAAAGAGGCATTCCAAAATGTTCGTAGGCTTTCTCTTCTGTATCCAATTTCCAAGTAATTTGAGCTACCTTTGGAGAAATGAAATGAGCAGCACTTGCCTTACCCAATAGAATAAGAGCTGTATTAGTGATTTTTCCTTCTATTGTTACATTTAGTCTATCTAAAAAAGTAGTATCTGTCCAAGAGTCTATTTCATCATAAAATGGCTTATTGCTGTTTTTCTCTTTATATAATTGCCTAGCTTTTTGTATAGCTTCTTTTTCTAGATCATCTATCGTGGCTCCTTCTACTATTTCTGCACTCCAATCTGTATGCGACAATAATATTTTCCGATAGTGATCAGGATATTTCTTTAATTCTGTAAGTGACGAACTTATTCGTATCCATGCTATCTTTTCAAATTCTACAGGAGTATTAGAGGCTTTAGGCACACGAAAGATCTCCAGTTTCTTCCCTTGATAATCACATACAAAATGTTCGAAGTATATTGATGGAGATAAATTATGGCGTATATAAAAATCCAAATCACTTCCTTTCTCTTTTCTATTAATATAGCTAAAATTGGTCCCTACCACCTCCAATGAACTATCTTTTACTCCAAAAATAAGATACCCATATGGACGATGTGCTAGGTTTGCAGCATTAGACAAGGCAGAAATATATCTCCCTAACCGTTGATTATCTGTAACATCCCCCTCTTTAAACTCCAACCAACTAAGTTCTCTCCCTTCTCTCAATAGGTCATCTACTAATTTTATGAGCTCTTGATTTTCCATGATTTATTACTGTTTTATTAATCACTTACAATCCATTACTAACGTGGTAATAAGTTGAGTCTGCTATTTGATCTTAATTCTTACATACTTACAAGGCTTATCCTCCTCTTTATAATTATATTCATAGCTATCTAAAGCATCCATGGCAACATACAAGCAGCCGTCTTTGCCAAAGAAAGTAGGTCTTTCCTTATATCCTTCGTAGGCTACCCAATAGCGAATCCAAGCGGATACCACAAGTTCAATAGCAAAAGGGTCTTTGCTTAACACCTTATATAGCGCAATAGCAGTAGCCCCTCCCATCTCTGTCACCCCTAAAGTGATGATATACTTTCCATCAGGCGAAAGATAAGGGTGGCTTTCTATCTCTGTCTCGTGCCCTGTTCTTTTATCTATAAGGAACTTATCTCCAGCCTCATAGTAGTAACCTGCTATAAGGTATTGGTGTATGGGCTGCATCTCTCCCTCGTATTCATAGACTTCCAAATCATCTTGGGGTGCCATTTCCACATCCTTAAGCTTAACCACAGTATCGTTACAAGGGAGTGATAGTATCCCCTCTTTCTTTTTTATGGCAAGTGTATCTTTCACCAAAGGAAAATATCCATTTTTCTTTGCTTTTTGATATGCTTCATAAGAGATTAGATCAATTGTAAAGTATTTGGAAAGGGTCGTCCCCTCTTTTTCATCTACAAAAGTATCTCCCTCCCTTTTACCTATAAAATGAACATCTTCTAATACTTCCTTGGTGAATTGGATATCCTCATAGCTTCCCATATCTTCCTTGCGGAGATACCAATCCCAATTGCTTTTTATCTTATAGAAATGCTCGGATTCCGCTTCTATCTCAAAAAGATTTCCAAAAGAATTCTCCGCTTCTTCGGGATCACTATGAATATCTGGTACTGTATATCGCAATGCTGTAGGGCTAATCACATACAACTCCTTCTCCACTGGCACAAAGACTTCTTCTTGTTGCTGATTTTCCTCTACAGCAACACTTTCCCCTGCCGGCTGTGCTCTTTGAAAAAGGTTACAGCTTGCCAATAATAATGTTACAAAGGATATTACAAAGTGTTTCATGGGTTCGTTATTATTAATCAGCATTTCACTATTCATTCCCAGCGTGGTGATGAATTGAGGAGTAGGTTACAAATTGGCGCTTGTTAAGATCTATTCATAATAGGTAAAGTTTCTCTCTATAAGATAGTCTAAACTATCTCTAAAAAATTTAGCTTCATAGATGCAGTTGTTATACTTATCATATTTGTAAATACTTTTACCTATAGTTTCTATGGTTCTCGTTCTTATGTTGTAGACTTTGGAAAGTTCCATCGTACAATTCCCCTTTTCATCATAAGTATAATAAACGCCTTCTTGTAGCTTTCCATCGGGAGAGAATTCCTCTTGCTGGGTCGTTTTTCCATTTTCTTCTCTCCAGAAAGTAATACTTTTAAGAGCCTCTTGTACATAAGTATATCTTTCTTTCAATTTCTTATCCTCATAGCAATAAGAAGTAACCACTTTGACATCTTCCATACCTATGTATTGGTCTTCTACGAGATTACCATTCGCATCATAGATATAATAAGTGATGATCTCATTTTCCTTTCTATCTTTTTCTCCTGAGTGAGTTTCGTAAGAAATTTTCTGCCACACTTTTCCGTTAGAGAGATAGGCATAGGTAGTTGTATTTTCTTCTTTGTTAATAAGACTTTTGTATTCCTCTTGGGTCAGATTTCCTTTGTCATCATAAGTGAAAGTAATTTTAGTCTGTAGTTTATTTCCAGCATATGCTGAAATACTTTCTTTTTGGTCTTTGTGATTGAACTTAGTAATATCCTTGAACACACTGGTTTTTTTCTTATCAAAATTCGTACTTATCACTGTTTCCCTTAAGGCTACTTCTTTTCCTTTATATGTATAAGTTTCTAAGGAATGTGCTACTTCTTTTTTGTCTTGATATTGGAAACTTTCTATACGTGAAGGTAGCCAAAGATTGTTATAAGTAAAAATCCGTTTGTACTTTACATTGCCCAAGGTATCAAGTGTTTGGTACTGAGTAATATTGCCTTCTTTGTCAAAGCTATATTTGCAATGTTCGTTTGTGCTATTGGACTCTTCATCATTAGGGAACCTTTTCTTATCTACCCCTTCTGATACTTCTTCACCTATATAATAGATTCTCTCCACGGATTTTACACGCCCCTGAAGTGTGCCTCCAAAAGCTTCTAATTGTTCTTCTGTATATTTGCCTTGATCCTTCTCTTGTGCAGAAAGAGAAAAGCAAGCACAAAAAAGTAATGTTATAAAATAGGGTTTCATGGTAATAGGGTTTAAAAGGGTTTATTATCATTACAAGAGGTTAGCCAATATGCTTAAATTACCCATTCTCTAATCTAATGGATATGGGAACAAAAGGGCAGATAAGTATTCTCTTTTTTCCTTAGCAGAAAATTTTTTATAATAATCTTCCTGTTCTAACCGCTTCTCTATATTCTCTAAAATCTCTTTTTGTCTCTGTTTACTTTGATGTAGAGGAATAGGATTTTCTTTTAAAATTTTCTCAAATATTGAATTGATAAAAGGACTACCTTTAAATATATTTGCTTCCTCATCTTCACAAGTGAATTTTATATAATTAAGTAGTTTTAGTAAGGCATTTACCTCTGCTGGAGTTAATAAAAATATTACTTCTTTCATATATTTCAAGTTTTAATAATGCGTTTTTAAAAAGTTCTCTATGATATAGTACTTGCGGTATTTTGAACAATAATGGATAGACACGAGCTACAAGCTTAGTAGTTTATGCTCCAAGTAATCCAAGTTTTTCAATTGCTCATAATCAGGGTATAGTATCTTAAAGTCGTTGTATAATTTGTTTTTAAGTTCTGAAATAGAATATTTTGAAAACCAACAAATTATAAAATTCACGAAACTTAAGTCTATAATTTATCATCAAGATTGTGATAATTTGAGGTTCTTAAGTGTAAATTATTTTTTGAATAAGTTCCTCTACAATAACTCTTATAGAAGAGGACATCCTAAGTTTCATTGTATTAGCTTTTTCTATCAGCTGCAACCGAAGTGTCTTATCTTGATACTGTTGTATCCTTGCTTTTACGACTTCCTCCGAAGGCAAACGAGCTATATCCCATTGCTGAGCCAAGGTATAGGTAATAAGATGTCTTTCCGCCTGATAGCTGTAAAGATGTATCTTATCTACTGCTTTTTCAGTATATAAGCGATCCAACGAAAGGAGCAAACCCGCTACAGCTTTATCATGGGAAGCTTTGTCGGCTAATCGTCCATAACCTTGGAAGTCTATTTCTTCTTGGTAGCGCAAGTAAAAGCCTAATTCTGTAAAAAGAGCAGGTGCTGCAATAGCAAAAGCTTCTATCCTAAAACCTCTTTCTTTGAAAGCCAAGGCTGTACGCAACGGGATATCAGCATTACGCATAGTTCCTTCTACTATGATATTGTATCGGTGAGTAATAGCTTCTTGTATAAGTGCTTCTGTAAAAAAATTAGAGAATAGTTGTGTTTCCGCTGAATAGCTATCAGGGTGTTTTATAAGTTCTTTTGCCTTTGGGTGAAATTCTCTGTAGATATCCCCATTGACAAAGAGAAAGTCTTTATCAGGAAATTGTCGCAAAATAGCCCTTGCTAAACCACTTTTCCCCGAAGCAGGTTGCCCTCCTAAGATAAAAGCAATAGGGCTTTCTTGTGAAAATTTTCCTCTAAGTAATTTATCTCTTTTAAGAAGATAAATAGCTTCAATTTCCTTCAACTTCATTCATTTTCTTTATTAAGGGACTATAATAATGTACTATTTTATCCATTACAGAAAGGCGTGCCATATCATTAACCCCATATAGCATTTTTTCTTCCTGTGAATACATATCTATTTTTTGGCTAAGTAACTCTTTTTCATAAGGATCACCTACTTGATCTATTTCCTTAATAGCCCTTACTTTTAATGAGCCTACAATCTGTAAGGCGGTATCTAAACTAATGGGTTCTTTCATAATTCTGGTTTTTAACAAATATGGTTTATTCTTCTTTGTCATTAAAAAGCCACACGCTATTTTTTATAATAGGTACAAGCCAAACGCTCACCCCAGCGAGGACTTTTATTTTTCTGCAAATATACAAAATTAATACCTAAATAGGTGGATTACTTCTCCTACTCCTTAATCAGCTACGTTAGAGCGAACGCTTATCCCCCGCTGCTACAGCTCTCACTCCTCGTACTAAAAACTCTTATCTCTAGGGCGTGTTAAGAAAAAAATAGGGAGACGGTCCTTTTGTATTGTACTGATTGGAAAGGTATTGAATATTTAGCAACACATCTGAAATATTACCCCGTTATAACAATGATTCTATATACAGAATTTATTCGTGAAAATTACAGAGTTACATTAGTTGTTATATTATTCTCTCCGTGAAAATCCGTGGAATCTGTGGGAGAAAAAATATAATTTTGCTTACGTAAAATTCACGTTAATTGTTATCTATCAGTGTTTTACAATTCATCACCTCGCTGGTGATGAATTGAGGTTCCTAATTGGGGCTGGTTTATTCCTCATGAGATAATACTTTTCAAGGCCTCTGTTTTACTGCCTGTGGCAATAAGAGCATCATGATGATTAATAGCTATAAGCCATTCGTATTTCTTAGAAACAAAATAAAACTCATCATAATGACGAAGTTCTCCTATAAGTGGGAGTACTGGGGTTATCCTCCCTTCATAAAACCAAAACTTATCATTCTGAGATTCCGCAAAGATAAAGAATATCTCTTCCTGTGCATCAATAAGTTCAGTAAGATAATTTTCAGGATTATGAGATGGAACAAAAGCAACCGCTTCTTGAAAGAAATCTTCCCAAAGCCAATAGTACCTACCTCTTTGATGCTTACAGAATGTCTTATAAATCTGAGTCTCTACAGCTTTCCATTCATCTATCCCTAATGGGCGAAAATCCTCTGAAGAAATCTGCAATTGAACCACTAATTGTGCTATTTCTGTTCTAAGACTTGTCCAAGTTCGTTTTTTCTTTGCCATTAGTCATTTCATTTTTTTGTCTCTGAATGAGTTGAATTATAAACCTCTGCCAAACTACTTTTTTTGGTAGCATTCAGCCACTGACTTCTGACGACTGACGACTGACTACTGATCCAAACCGCTAAACAAATCGGGCTGTATCACCTCTGGCGTTGCGGTTTCCTCTTCTTGGGTGGTTTCTTCCACTTCTTCAGGTTCTTCGTAAGGAAGTGGCTCCAAAGGAATAATCTCCTTGATACGCTCGGTGGTGAGCTGGTTACCAATGGCCTTGATACCCTTGATAGCAATAAACTCTTCTATATTAACCGTTTGGTTTTCAGCACGCTCTCTGCCTGTCTTGGTGAATACCACCTCGGCCATAGGACGCCACTGGGTGGAGACAAAGAGCAGTTGAGACTTAGGGTGGTCAGAGATAACCAGTTCCTCACGGTTAGGATTTTCCACTAAGAAGCGTTTGACAAAGTAGCGTTCCTTCTCTCCTTCGTAGTGAATGACAGAAATCGGCTTTTCAGGGTTCCACTTTTCTATAATCAGTAGGTTCGGGTCAAAGTGTAGGGAGAGATCAGGAATTACTGTCTTCACTACGGCATCTTTGCCAATGAGTAGTAACCTATCTTCGCCCTTGAAGGAGCCAAGTAGCTCGCCACGACCTTCGGTATTGAGGCGGTGTACGATAGGGTCGTACCATATCTTGCGTGGCTTGAGGGTGGAAACGCCTTTTTCCTTAAGTTCTATACGTTTGATAGCGTACTTTGTTACAATATTTCCGCGAGAGCCTCTTCCCTTGATAAGGATATCGGCAAAATTGATATCCCACTTGAGTTTCTTTACACTACCTGCCTGACGGAGTATGATGGTTACCACCTCCGCCTCTCCGTTGGGATTAGCTGAAAAGTATAGGATTTGAGAATCCTTATGCGGTTCTATCACATCATATTCTTTATCTCGGATAATTCCCGTTACGGTAAAGCGTTTGATATAGGAGATTTTGTCATTACCATTGCGGTAAATCAGGTTATACACCGTACGGGTGTCATTTTTCTTGAATACGCCCACATGGAGAATATTCTTACCTATATAGCTCTTTTCGGTTACCTTGGTGATAATCATTTTCCCTTCGGCGGTAAAGACAATAATATCGTCTATATCACTACAATCGGCCACATATTCGTCTTTCTTAAGAGATGTGCCCACAAAGCCCTCTTCGCGATTGACATAGAGCTTAAGGTTACGTACCACTACCTTGGTAGCCTCAATGGTATCAAAAGGACGTATCTGCGTTTTGCGCTCCTTGCCTTTGCCATATTTCTTTTGCAGATTTCTGAAATAGTCAATAGTGAAAGAAATCAAATTGGCCAAGTGATTTTTGATCTCTTCTATATCTGCCTCTATCTTTAGGAGATTTTCCTCTGCCTTGTAGGTATCGTAGCGAGTGATACGGATCATAGGAATTTGGGTGAGGCGCTCCATATCCTCATCGGTGATAGGGCGCAAGAGTTGTTCCTTGAAGGGTTCAAAGCGCTTATATAGGTAGGCAAAAAGGCTTTCCTTGTCATTATAATTCTTGAAGTCAATATACATCTCCTCACGAATAAATATTTTCTCCAAGGAGGCGTTGTGCCATTTTTGTTCAAGGTCATCAAGCTTGATTTCCAGCTCTTTTTTGAGAATCTCCACGGTGCGGTCGGTACTCTTGCGCAATATGTCGCTCACCCCGATGAAGTGGGGCTTATTATTCTCAATCACACAGCAGAGTGGGGAGATAGAGAGTTCGCAATCGGTAAAGGCATAGAGGGCATCTATGGTCTTATCTGGGGAAATTCCCTTAGGCAGATGTACTAATATTTCCACGTGAGCCGCGGTATTGTCATCTACCTTAGCGATTTTGATTTTTCCTTTTTCATTGGCCTTGAGTATGGATTCGATCAGAGAGGCCGTAGTGGTACCAAAAGGTATTTCTGAGATGACCAAGGTGGATTTGTCCCTTTGGGCGATACGAGCTCGTACCCTGATACGGCCGCCTCGCATACCATCGTTATAGGCAGCAGCATCCATGATACCCGCTGTAGGGAAATCGGGATATAGCTCAAAGGGCTTACCCTCTAAGTACAGCACAGAGGCATCAATGAGTTCATTAAAGTTATGGGGCAATATTTTGGTTGAAAGCCCCACAGCAATTCCTTCCGCTCCTTGGGCTAAAAGCAAAGGAAACTTTACCGGTAGGTGTATAGGCTCATCATTGCGGCCGTCGTAGCTCTTTTGCCACTGGGTTACCTTGGGGCTGAAGACCACCTCAAGGGCAAACTTGGAGAGGCGTGCCTCTATGTAACGGGGGGCAGCTGCCTCGGTACCTAAGATAGGGTTACCCCAGTTTCCTTGCTTGTCAATCAGCAGATCCTTCTGTCCCAATTGGATAATAGCATCGCCTATAGCGGCATCTCCATGAGGGTGGTACTTCATGGTATTCCCTACAATATTGGCCACCTTATTGAGGCGACCATCTTCTATTTCGTCCATGGAGTGCATGATACGGCGCTGCACAGGCTTAAAACCGTCCTCCAAAGCGGGAACTGCTCGTTCTAAGATAACATAAGAGGCATAGTCCAAGAACCAATTCTGATACATGCCACTGAGGCGCAATATGGTCTCTTGGCCTTCTGCTTGAGGGAAATCTTCCATAAGAATTTAGTGAAAAGTGAATAACGAATAGTGAATAACGAATAGTGAAAAGTGAAAAAGTAATCATTCTCTTGTGGATATTAATCACTATTCACTTTTCACTATTCACTTTTCACTTTATTAGAATTGTTGTGCTAAGATAAAGTGGGTTTCCCAACCGTGTGGGGTGGTACGGCCATTGATACCATCATACCCATAACCAAAGTCAAAGCCTAAGAGGCCAAGCATAGGCATAAAGATACGAATTCCGAAACCTGCCGAGCGCTTGATATCAAAGGGACTGTACTGAGAGAAGCTACCAAAAGAGTTGGCACCCTCGGCAAACACCAATCCATAGATAGAAGCCATAGGCTTGAGGGTAATCGGATAGCGTAGCTCCAAAGAAAACTTGTTATAAATCACATCGCCATCACGTGATGAGAGAGACTGGTTGGGGTAACCTCGCATCTGTATATATTCGCGTCCTTCCAAAGAATTGTAAGACATACCATCGCCCCCTACCATGAAACGCTCAAATGGTACGGTACCTCTGTCCCTATTATAATAACCTAAGTAACCGAAATCCACTGAGGGACGCAAGACGAGCTTATCTACCAAATTCAAGTACCAGTTTCCTTGTAAGCGTAGCTTATAGTATTCGAGCCAATTGAAGCGCTCTTGGTCAATCTCGGATATACGGTTGGTATTGCTATTGGCTTCTGCCACTGCGCGCTGTTCCATAAGCGACTTGTAATCTACCCCATTGAACAACGAGTAAGGTGGGGTGAGCTTGGCCGTAATGGTAAAATCACTTCCTCCGAGAGGGAAGATAGGGTTAGGCCCACTGGAGCGTCGGCTTAGGGAGACAGTATAAGCCAAGGCATTGGCATGTCCGTTCCCAAAGGTAAAGAGCGTAGTGTTATAGTTTCTCAGGTCATAATAGTTATAACTAATATTCTGAGAGAGCTGGAAATAGTCATCGGGCACCTGTAGGCGCTTGGCCAATCCCAAGAATACCCCTGTGATATAGAAGCGCTTGCTCTTATCTACATCATAGGTATAGTAGTTATAATCATAGCTCACCGAATAGTTGAAGCCAAGAGAGAACTGTACAGGTCGCTCCCCTCCCCACCAAGGTTCCATAAAGGAGAAGCTACCCACTCTGTAGGCACGACCTACACTAACGTTTAGGGCGAGCTTCTGGGCATCTCCCATAGGAAGTGGGCGGTAAGACTTCTTGTCAAATATATTCTGTATGGAGAAGTTGTTAAAGTTCAACCCCAAGGTACCCATAAAACCTCCACCACCGTAGCCCCCTTGTAGCTGTATCTGGCTGGAGGAGCCGTTATCGGTCAGTCCATATTCCAAATCCACTGTACCAGAGTTAGGGTCAGGGTTCTTGATCTGAGGGTTGATACTTTGCGGATCAAAGATTCCCATTTGGGAAAGCTCACGTACGGTACGGATTACATCTTCCTTGGAATAAAGATAGCCAGGGCGGGTACGTAGCTCACGGTAGATCACCCTATCGTTGGTGATACTGTTACCTGTTACCATTATATTATTAAAGTGCGCCTGCTTACCCTCATGAATACGTACCTCAAAGTTGATAGTGTCATTGACCACCGAAGTCTCTACAGGGTTGATCTGAGAGAAGAGGTAACCTGTATTCTGGTAGAGGTTGGAGATGCTATTGGCATCGGGGTCTTTAGGGTCATTGATACGATTGCGCAATTGTACCCCATTATAGACCTCCCCTTTCTTAAGCCCTAAGATGTGGCTAAGCATCTGGTTGCTATAGACCGTATTTCCTAAGAACTTGATATCCCCGAAGTAGTATTTGCGTCCTTCCTCCAAGGAGATTTTAAGGTCAATGTTTTCCTTACCATCATAAAGTGTATCGCGGGTTACACGGGCGTCACGGTATCCGTTTTCCTTATAGAAGTCAATAAGCGAAGTTAAATCCTCGTTGTACTTATCTTGTACATACTTAGAACGCTTCCAAAAACGACCAAAGAAACGTTGCTTAGTTTTTTTCATCTGCCTACGCAGCTTGCTATCTGCAAATTTCTCATTCCCCTCAAAGGTGATATGGTTAATCTTCACCTTATAGCCCCTATCTATACGAATGAGCATACGCTCTTTGGTGCCCAAGGAATCCACAGGCTGTGTGGTGATATGTACTTTGGTGTTGAGAAAACCTTCCTTGCGATACTTATCGGTGATATAAGACTTGGTTTTAGCGATAAGGCTCTCATTGATCTTTTTAGAGACCTTGAGCTTGTCCTTATCCAATTCTATTTTTTTGAGTAGTTCCTCGGCTTTTCTTTTGCGGATACCCTCAATCCTCACCTCGGTGAGCTCGGGCATCTCCTGAATAGCAAACTCCAAGAATACTTTGTTGCCTTCTGTTTTAGCTATATAGATATCAATATCGTTGAACACCTGATAGTTCCACAACTTGTGAATGATACGGGTAAAGCGTTCGCTGGGGATCGTAATCTTGTCCCCTACCTTAAGGCCAGAGGCCACGATGATGGTCTGAGCGTTGTAGTGCTTTGCTCCTTTGACTTCTATACCGCCTATGACAAACTCACGTCCTCTTTCCAAGGCTGTGAGGGTAGTCTCCTGAGGGAGGCTATCCTTTACCGCTACGCTCTGTAGTGTATCTTTGGCGATTGCCTCTGGGAGGGTTTGTTCCTCTTGGCCATAAGAGGTATTGAGAAAGAGTATCCCGAAAATATATAGAAAATTTCTCATACTAAAGTTGTTCACTGGTTTTTCCAAATCTGCGTTCTCTATTTTGATAGTTTAAAAGAGCTTTGTGTAGCTGCTCAGGAGTGAAGTCAGGCCAAAGTACATCGGTAAAGTACAGTTCGGCATAGGCTATTTGCCAAAGCAGGAAGTTGCTGATACGGCACTCTCCGCTGGTGCGAATAAGCAAGTCCACGGGGGGTATTTCTTGGGTGTAGAGTGTTTTCTGTATCTCTTGGTAAGTAATCTGTTCGGGGGTAAGCAGCCCTTGTTGCACCTTACGGGCAAGCTGTTGGGTCATCTGCAGGAGTTCCTGCTGTCCCCCATAGGCCAAGGCAAGGCTTACGGTAGTGCTGGTATTGCCTTTGGTCTGTTCCATAGCCTTGTAGAGTTCTTTTCTCACTTTAGAGGGTAGGTTCTCAAGGTCTCCTATGGCATTAAGGCGGATATTATTCTGTTGCATAATAGCCACTTCCTTGTTCAGATAGCGTGATAATAAGTGCATCAGTGCCTCCACTTCTAACTTAGGACGCTTCCAATTTTCTGTTGAAAAAGCATAAAGTGTCAGGTAAGGAATACCCAACTGGGAGACCTCTTGTATAATCTCCCTGACTGTTTTCGCTCCTTTTTCATGGCCGAAGATGCGCTGTTTGCCTTGTTGTTTCGCCCAGCGACCATTGCCATCCATGATGATGGCCAAATGCTTGGGGAGCATTTCTTTTTCTATATTCATTGGCTTATCTGCAAAATTACTATCAAGTGGCAAAGGTATGATTTTTTCAGCATTCCCAAAAAATATTTATATCTTATTTGGCAAATTCAAAACAGTTGCACTTCTTAGCTCCAAAGGTATAAGTCAGGTAAGCGCCTGAGATCATATACCAGTCGGGGGTATTGAGATTTCCGAACCATTTTCCCTTGCCCGACTTACTGCCGTCAATATTATTGGTAAAGGTATAACGCATGCTCACCTCCGCCCCGATAAGGAAACGCGATCCCCATAGGCGGGTCTTGACCCCAAAGGTAAAGGGAATTGCCCAAGATTCATCGCGCTCAGGATAGGTCTGGTACTTGGCCGACTCTCCATTGGCCAAATTGTCAAAATAGAGCCTATCCATCTTGAAAAAGTAAAAACCTGTATGTACATAAGGGGTAAAGAGCAATTTGAAAGGGTCATGGGTATCAAAATGGAGGAAATCGTACTCCACTCCTGCTCCCATCTCCACCATGCGGTTTAGGAAGGAGAAATCGCGCTGCTTACGTGCTTCGGTAGTGGCGCGGGCGTCCTTATCCCAAAGCTCAAACCACTTGATATCGGCACGCAAAGAGAGCTGCTTGCGTAGGTTACGCTTATAGAGTAGCCCAAAAGCAGGCTTGGTCGGATATACATAGTAAGTGGCGCCAATATCCGAAATAGGATTGGCGCCCCCGAAATAGAAGCCTATCTCATTATATTGGGCTGTGGCCTTGGTTATTGTAAAGAAACCTATGAGTAGCCAGAGAAAATTCTTATACATTCTTTTAGTTATTAGCGAACAGTGATTAGTGATTAGTGAATGGTGAATAGTGCTTTCACTTTTCACTAATAAGTGATTGTAGGGCGGAAAGGCAGAGGCTAAAGAGTACAGCGTACCAAAAGCCTTGTATCTCAATACCGTCAATAAGGCGATCGGCTAAGATGATAATAATCGTATTGATTATAATCAAAAACAGCCCAAAGGTAATCATGGTAATTGGTAAGGAGAGCACTATCAATATAGGTCTTAGAAATATATTGAGCAGGCTCACCACCAAGGAAAACCATAAGGCATCGGTGAAATCTCTTACATTGATATGTGGTAACACCTTACTTAGTCCCAAGATGAGTAAGCTGGTGATAATAAGGTTTAGAATATATTTCATTTTGGTTTATTGAGATGTCTATTTAGCTACATACTAATTGACTTTGGGAAACGGGAGAACATTCTACAATGTTGTAGTTGTCATTTCAAAACATATAAAAAATGCTTTACGTAACCCAAATTTTAGTCTATGAAATAGTGTTCCAGCAGTAGGACTTTCCGTATCTGAACAGATATTACAAGTACGTGAAAAATCTTTTCTGACTTGGTATTTTTTATGATCACATTTACGGCAACAATACCCTTTTTCCCATTTTATGGAAGCTAAGTATTCTTCGCAATCTAAGTCTGTTTTAAAGCGTTCAGTAAACTCTAAGAGGCTTTGTCCTTTGAATAATTCCATAATACATTCATTTTCAGAGTGAAATATATGAAATTATTTCGACACCTCAATAAATAAATTCCTATTATTTACTTTGTAAAACTTCTACTCTATAAATTAACTTTCCCAGTCAATAGCAAGGATTTCCTCATTTAGGTGATACTTCACAGCAAGGATTTCATCAGTTTCCTCTGGGCGTATCATATAGTTGACAATTACCTCGCCTATTGATCTTTCACAAATGGTATACCACAATTCAATAGTTTCTACCTTCATTTCTCATCGAAACCACACCTCTCACCGTGATTTAAGCCTTTACAGAAAGCCCTATCACTAAACTGAATAATAGAAATACTTTTTCATTACTCATTCTTTTTCTATTAAAAACCTATATACTAACAGCTGGAGTATAAAAATCCTCCGTTGGGAAGAACTCCTTCTTTGTTTTCGAATCTTGGAGCTTAATGATATTTTTCTTGTCCTCATCTAAAAAAATCTTAAAAATTTGCTTTTCTTTCGTTTCATCATTTGTTAGTTCTACATTATCGCCAACAATTTTAACGGATTCAGAAATCCATGGATAATCCACTAAATCAACATAATGCGTACGAGGGGTAAGGTTTTTATCCAATTTAGCTCCTTTTTCTACAGAGTAAATTACTTTCAGAGCAGAAATATGAGGTTTCTTTTTATAAGAGCTAAATTCTTTATCCGACTGAAATTCAAGATAGATTTTATAAATCATCCTGTCTTCATTAGCGATAATAATAGAATCCTTTACTTCCATTTTCCATTGAAAAGCAAGCATCATATTATCTTCAAAAATCCTTTGGTAAGGAGATTTTTGCACTTTTTGTTTGGTAATTTTTTCAGGTGGTGGAGGAATAGATTTTTTCTTCTTTTGTCCAAAAGCCACAAAGTGAGCTGCCACCATGACAATTAAAAGTAATTTTTTCATAAGTTAATTTAATTTAAATTCATACGAAAATCCTTCGTGGATTAAATATTTATTGAGGTGTCTATTTAGCTACATACTAATTGACTTTGGGAAACGGGAGAACGCTCTACAATTCTTTTCATTAATTTGTTAAAGATAGTATCTTTATTTTGTGAGCGATTGATTCTA
>ERZ772973.91-NODE-91-length-61402-cov-37.7719_pt1 | contig 61402 bp, 64 predicted proteins | sample MGYA00580672_ERZ772973 | MGnify/ENA primary metagenome ERZ772973 (study PRJEB29015, sample SAMEA2737938) | human oral metagenome | biome: human oral; feature: human-associated habitat; material: dental | place: China | collected 2152 ...
GGATAAACTTTATAATTTATGGAAGCCTAGAAATAGGTGGGAGGAAAAATAATGAAATCTTTTAAAATAGGAAAATCATCATTCCTAAGAGTAGACAAGGCGAATCCGTGCCCTATTTGTCAAAAACCAGATTGGTGTTTTGTTGATACAAAACTAACCAAGGCCTATTGTTGTCGTAATTTTGACAGTGATAGACCTACATTTGCTGGAGCAACAGTGTACGAATTGTCTGGCTCTACGATGAAAAACGTTGAGATTTGTGAAGTATCTCAAGAGAATATTGCACCAACAAACGTATTGCACAAGGTTTATTCATTGGTCATTACGTTATTTGGATTAACTGATATTCATGTATCAAAGTTAATGTTTGCACGCGGTTTTACTGTGGATCAAATGTTTTTAAGAGGGTATACATCTTTTACGAAAGAAACCCTAAAAAAACAAATAAAAATGATTCAAGAAATAGATGGAAAACCTGTTGGTAAAACAATTTGGGAAGACCTGTTTGAAGAAAATGGACTTCCTAGAGATGCCTGGAAAGGAGTTCCTGGTTTTTGGTATTCTGAAGCAAATCAGACACCAATATTTGAACCTTCAACAAAAGGAATTTTCATTCCTAATCGTAACGAGTGGGGACAAATCATAGGTGGCCAGATAAGAGTTGACGAAAGTGAAATGAAATACATTGCAAAAGTTAACTCTGCATGGGCTAATAAAGCGAAAGTGATTATAAAGAATGTTGATAGAAACAAATATCAGTATTCTATCTATACTTTCCCAGACTATGAGTTGTTAGCAGAAGGAGTGACTGATAAGAAGCGTTTGACATTTGAAAACGGGCTGTCATTCACTATTAAATCATCCGCAAAATACGTATGGTTATCTACATCGTATAAAGAACACGGTTGCGGAGCTAAAAACGTTCCACACTATGCTTTTCCAGATTCTGTTTTAGCGCAAGCTAAATTTGATGAGCAAGGGAAAGCTCGAGTTCACCTTTTGTCAAAATGCCAAAACGTGATTGTTACGGAAGGATTGCTGAAAGGGGACATCATTGCCACAAAAATTCCTGAATCACGTTTGAATAAACTTGGTTCAACACTAGTCATCTCAATGGCTGGAGTGAATAGCTGGAAACAAGTTGCAAATGCTCTTGAAACCAAAACGAAGTTTGACACAGTTTTTCTAGCTTTTGATAGTGACTTCCAGGAAAATGATGCGGTATTTAATAATCTTGAAAAGATGATTGAGTATCTTCATAAAAAGGGAGGAAGAACTATCAAAGTGCTAACATGGGAAGTTGGCAAAGGACTAGATGATTTCCTGTTAAGCAAAGAATCGCTTAATCAAAAGATTACGGCGCATCTATTTTACAGTTAGTAGGAAAGAAAGGCTACGCACGCGCGTGGTCTTTTGCTTTTTTAAAAAATAAGGAAGCCTATGGGAAATAGGTAGGAGGAAAAATAATGACAAATAATGAAACACTTACAGAAAAAACAGTTGTAGTTAACGAATTTTTGTTGACGCTAGCTGAAAGTAAACTCATGGAAGAAATGAGTCAACCACATTCGCATTCAGAAGACAGAATCCATAACTGGCTTTGTAACAAGATGCCTTATGATCCTGAGTTAGTATCGGGTATCTTAAAAGCAGGTCGTTCGATTGGTGGGGCGTATCAGTACGCCTATGACCTTGCTAAAAAGCAGTATATGGAACAAGAAGTCAAAGGTAACGTTTCTGGTATTATGATTGAGGATGCCGATGTATTTGAATGGGTAACTGAGTATTTTAAACTAGATCATTTAGAAGAAAATATTTCTACCGTCAATAAGACACCCATAAATATCGAAGAAAAAATCTCTAAAAAGCCTGCTACTACAAGTCATAAGAAAACAAAAGAAGTAGTGGAAGAGCAGCTTGATTTGTTTGGAGGTGAGTTCTAATGTTTGAATTTACCAATGCTAATGACAAACATATCAAAAACGCATTACGGCCACCTCGTTCTTTTTACAAAGAATGTATGAGTAAATTCCCTATCTATATTTGGGAAAATAAGACCGACAAAATTGTTAGTTCTGACCGTTCTCAAATAGATAAAGAAATCATTCGTAAAAGACTAATTAAAAATAGTCGGCTTACTTTTTCTGGTAAGGCGGATTATTTTCTTTGGATTGGGGTATCAAAAACGAGAGTTGAATTTCAGACGTATCGTATTCAACAATTTTTTGAAAATGGACAAGAGCGCTTCTCTGCGATTCTATACAACTTTGAAAAATATACTTGTAATGAGCATGTTAAACTAAATAGTTGGAATGGTTTTGATTATACTTATGGGTTACAAATGCTGGGACTATATCTTGGTTCCTATTCTTTATATTGGGGTTTTCAAAATACAGATGATATTTTCAAAAGGCTTCAAAAAAATGACATGTTCCAATATTTGGATTTCAATAAAATCAAATCTGTTTGTGAAGATGGTTGCTATAATTTTTTTGATTTACCAATAATGATGCCACATATCTATAAATATAGAGGGATGATTGAGTATGCGCAGAAAATAAATGCGCGTGGTATTCAAAAGGACATTATCGGTGGAGTCAGAAATGTAAGCTACTACGGAGGTTACTCTTTTACTCATGTTCATGAACATATGGGGCGCTTAACTTTTAAGTTCTTGAAAAAGCATAAGCAAGTTTTTAAAAACTCAGATAAACGATTTGAGGAGTATAAAATTATAATTGCAATGGAAAAAGAACTTGGTACAAAAGTTGATCCAAAATTTGTTCGCTATTTCAAATCTATTGAAGAATTGAAATATATTCCTACAGGAGTAAAAATAACTCGTTTTCAAAACTGGGTTATTAAGAACTCAGTTAGTGGAAATGATTATCGTGACTATCAGAATATGTTAGAAAAAATAGGTGTAAGTTTTGAAGGAGATTTCAGAATCATGCCTAAAAATTTCAAACAAGCTCATGACGATGCTGTAGCTGCATATAATGATTTAAGGGATGAGCTTAAAAATCAAGAATATCATAAACATCTTGAAAAACTCTTAGAGTTGGAACAGACGATAGGTAACTATACCTTTATTCTGCCCAAAGAACTAAAAGAGTTAAAAGCTGAAGGCAAAGCCCTTAAACATTGCGTTGGTAGTTATGCTGATAGAGTTGCTAATGGTGAAACAGTAATTGTTTTTGTACGTCAAAAGAGAAAAGCTAATAACCCTCTCTATACCTTAGAAATAAAGGATGGAAAGATTGTTCAGCTTAGAGGAAAAAATAATAAAAATGCTAAAGAATCGGCTTGGGAAGCGTCAGAAACTCTGCTTTCATACGCTAAAAGCCATAAAATAGCTGTTTAAAGAAAGGAAAAGGGCAAAGATCACGATAACTCGTGGTCTTTGTTTTTTAGAGGAAATAATGAATAACTTTAATTTTGTGGGATTTGATTTCCCAAAAACTGATAAAGAGAAAGTTCTCGCTAATATTGCAGCCATCAAGCTAGTAAAAGAACTGGAGGAAAATAAACAACAGGCCACTGCTGAACAGCAAACAATATTGGCGAAGTATGTAGGATGGGGAGGCCTTGCAAATGTATTCTTTGACAGACATACAGGCAAGTTTGAAGAACAACGTGCAGCGTTAGAATCCCTGGTAACCTTTGAAGAATATCGTTCAATGGAACAAAGTTCTTTGACTGCCTATTATACTGATCCTAAGATTGTGGAAGAAATGTGGAACTACCTTATAAAAAACGGATTTAAAGGTGGAAATATTCTTGATCCATCTATGGGAACAGGTATTTTCTTTGGTACAATGCCTAAAGAACTACAAGCGAACTCAGTTCTTGTTGGTATTGAACTAGATAGAATCAGTGGGCTCATTTCAAAACAATTATTCCCAGAAGCGACTATCCTTGTTCAAGGATTTGAAACGGTTGATTTCAAGGGGCAGCCATTTGATTTGATTATGACAAATGTTCCTTTTTCAGAATTTCGTATTACTGATCTAAATTTTGATAAGCCATATGTTATCCACGACTATTTTTTAAAAAAATCCGTAAACTTACTACATGAAAATGGTGTTATCGGTTTTATAACCTCTATGGGAACTGCTAACAAACGTTCCAATTCAATTTTGAAAGAAATTAAGGATGAGGTTGCTTTCCTGGGTGGAGTTCGTTTACCTAGTTCTGCATTTAAAGAACTAGCAGGAACTAAAGTATCATCAGATATCCTATTTTTTGAGAAAGATGGGAAAAAGACAAAGAATAGTAATGACCTTTTCTTTGCCGATGTTTTGCGTTCTGAACTTGATGAAGAGGGAAGAATTTTTATCAATCAATATTTTGAGGACTACAATGTTTTAGGAGAATATGAGGTTCGTTACTTTAACGGTGCGACACTATCTGTTAAACCTAAAAATAGTGACCTAATTGAGGATATTAAAGATGGACTTTCAAGAATTTATGGCCCAACATTTGCAGGCTATAGTTTATCAGCCATCGATATTCTAACCAAAGAGAAAATGGTTACGAATGTTCGTCCGTATGAATACGGATATGATGAAAATGGCAACATTGTTTATCATAACGGAACAGAAGCACGCGCTTTATCAAAGGCAGCAGAAATTACTTTTTATCAGGATCGTGATGGAAAATTCGTATCCTGGGACAAAAAACATAGTTCTGTAGCTATAGAAGAATTTGAAAAAATTACTTTAGAAGATGCTAGTGCAATAACCAGCACCTATATCAGTTCTGAGCCATCAAAAAGAGGCTTGAATAAAGGACTTTTTAAGGGAGTTCATTTCTATGAAAAACCTTTAGAACCTAAAGAACATGACCGTATTAAAGGAATGATTGCTATTAAGGAAGCTTACCAGTCTGTTATTGATATTCAATCAACCAGTACCTACAAAGTAAAAGAGTTTAAATCTAGAATTGATTTACTAAACAAAATTTATGATGATTTTGTTAAAAAACATGGGTATATCAATCTTCCGGTAAATGCTCGACTTTTTGAGCGTGATGATCGATATCCACTTATCGCTAGCCTAGAAGAAGAAGCAGAAGATAATGATAGCAGCAAAATTGTTTATCATAAAACTAAAGCCTTTTTTGAGGCCACTATTCGCCCTCAAAAGACTATTACTCAGGTAGACAGTGCAGAAAAAGCTCTTGCGATCAGTCTGTCAGAAGGTCGAGGAGTTGATTTGGATTTCATTCGCTCCCTCTATCCAGTAAAGAATAAGGAGGTATTGATTACTGAGATTTATAGTAGGATAGCTCCTGACATTGAAAAATACTACAAACAGGGTATTTTCAAATGGGTGCTTAAAACCGACTTACTCTCTGGAGATGTGCTAACTAAAAGAGACTTACTATCTTTCCTAATAGAAAAAGGCGATACTCAAGCCGATTGGAGTTATTATCTTACGTTAATAGAAGAAGTAATACCTGAACCAATAACAATGGCAGATATTGAGTTTAACCTAGGATCAATTTGGATTCCTCAAAATGTTCTTGGTAAATTTGCTTATCAATTGCTAGATGATTGTTATGTTGACCTTAACTCTAATGAAGCATATGAGGCCATTGCCACTAGTAAAATCAGCCGAGGGCTTACTAAGAGTTTTATTCGTGAAGTTCAGTATTCTCGTCCAAACCAACAATTGGGATTACGTGCCGAAGACGTTAGAACCTATACAGTTGGTCATGAAATTTTTCAACAACTCTTAACCTCTAATCAACCAACTATTGAAAAAACAATTATGGTTGAAGGCAAAGAAAAGCGTGTGATAAATGAAGTAGCAACTGCTGAACTTCGTGAGATTGAAAAGAAAATCCAAAAAAGATTTATTGAGTTTGTTAGTGAAAATGAGGATGTAAAGGAACTTATTGAAACTACATTTAACAACAAGTTCAATCGTTTCATCAATAAATCCTATGATGGAAGTCATCTTCATATTGAAGGGCTGGCCAAAGGCTATCAATTAAGACCTCACCAGCTAAATGCAGTGCAACGTATTCTTGAAGATAAACGCGCACTCCTGGCCCACGAAGTTGGAACAGGTAAGACATTAACAATGGTTAGTGCTGGATTCAAGTTAAAAGAACTTGGTCTAATCAATAAACCATTATATGTAGTTCCTTCTAGCTTGACTGCTCAATTTGGGCAAGAGATTCTGCGTTTTTATCCAACGAAAAAAGTCTTTGTCACAAGTGAAAGAGACTTTGAGAAATCGAGACGCAAGCTATTCATTTCACGTATCGCTTCTAACAACTATGATGCTATTGTTATTGGCCATAGCCAATTTGAGAAAATCAAAACCTCAACTGAAAGACAAGAAGCATTTTACCAGGATAGATTGTATGAGATACGCTCCATTATTGCTCAGGCACAAAATGATGAAGATCGTATTACTTTCAAGCAAGCTACCCGGATGGAAAAACGTTTGGAGCAGCAGATAGAAAACCTTGAAGCAGGTAAATTATCCAAAACGGATACTTTTATCGAGTTTGAACAACTTGGAATTGACTTCTTATTTGTAGATGAATGTCACAAATATAAGAATGTTCGTCCAATTACAAGTTTAGGAAACGTGGCAGGTATTGGCACCACAACCGCTCAAAAGAATATGGATATGGAGATGAAAATTCGTAGTATTCAGGAAGAGCATGTTGGAGCTAATGTAGTATTTGCTACAGGTACACCAGTTTCAAATTCTATCAGCGAGATGTATATCATGATGAACTATATTCAGCCAGATATTCTTAGTGATTACGGTATGGATAACTTTGATGCCTGGGTGGGCGCTTTCGGAGTTATTGAAAATAACCTTGAAATTAACACAACAGGAGACAAGTTCATTGCACGTAAACGATTCACTAAGTTTACCAATTTGCCGGAGTTAATGAGTCTTTTCAAGCGAACAACTGATATTCAGATGACTGAAGATTTAGACTTACCAGTTCCAATGGAAGAACGAATCGCAGTCAAATCAGAATTGACTGAAGCACAAGTTGAGAAGCTCAAAGAACTGGTTAAACGTACTGATAAAATCAAAGGTTCTGGTATTGATCCATCTCAAGACAACATGTTGAAAATCACTTTGGAAGCTCGTAAGCTAGCGTTAGATATGCGTCTATTGGATAGCACGCGCTACAAATTAACCGATAACAACAAAATCATACAAGTAGTTGATAGAGTTGAAAAGATTTATAAGCGCGAAAAGGTTAATCGTGGAACTCAAATGATTTTCTCTGATATTGGTACTCCTACTAAAGCAGGATTTTCAGTTTATGATGAATTGAAATATTTACTAGTTGAACGGGGTATCCCAGAAGAAGAGATAGCATTTATTCACGATGCAAATAACAAAGATGCTAAGTTACAACTCCAGCGTCAAATGAACGCTGGAGAAGTTCGCATCCTGCTTGCATCGACTGAAAAAGGAGGTACAGGTTTAAACGTCCAAAAACGTTTAAAAGCAGTACATCACCTTGATGTCCCTTGGAAACCATCTGATGTCATTCAGCGTAATGGACGGATCATCCGTCAAGGAAATATGTATAGTAAAGTACAAATTTACTACTACATCACTACTGGTTCATTTGACAATTACCTATGGCAGATCCAGGAAACGAAGCTGCGATATATTAGTCAAATTATGACCAGTAAAACTCCAGTACGTTCAGCAAATGATATTGATGAGCAAACTATGACGGCCTCAGATTTTAAGGCTATTGCGACAGGCAACCCCTATTTGAAATTACAGATTGAACTGGATAACGAATTTGAGTTGCTAAGTAAACGAAAAAAAGCCTGGGAGCGTGATGTTGAACTTTCTAAAAAACGTGTAAGAAAAGCAGAAGAACTACTTGCAACGACTAAGCGTCAATTGGTTAAGATCGATAAAGATATTGAGCAAGCAGAAGCTACTAAGAAAGAAGAAGTGACCATAGGCGATGAAAAAATAATCAAAAATCCATTTTTCATGGAATTTACTAATGGTTATACGACGGATGTGCCAGCCAAAGCAGGAAATCAACTTGCTTATGATATGCAATTTAATCAGTCGGCTACTCTTAAACTTGTAACGCTTGCAAAATATCGTGGCTTTGAATTAAAAGCACTTACTCTTAAAGAGCAATACCGTCAAGGCCAGTTTCTCGATTTGAAAATCGTGGGACAAAATCAATACAATGTGAGTCTTGATTTTACATCACCTAAAGGAACAATCCAACGCATCAATAATGTCATTGATAGTTTGACTTTCACTAAATATCGTTTAGAGGAAACTGTTAGACTACAACAAATAACAATTGATAAAGGTGTTGCTGATAATGTATTTTCTGATCAGGAACGTTTAGAGTTTGTAACTGCAAAACGTAACGTTGTTAAACCTCTAGTAGAAGCCGAAGCTTCAGTAGAAGAAATTGAGAAGGCACTTGAAGAGTTTTCTTCACAATACTCTCTTAATGACCAAACAACAAATATACTTGATAAATATGTAGAGGTCAGTCAGGAAGAAAATGAAGAAGTTGAAATTTTAGAACCTCTGAAAGAAGAAGCTATTGAAGCTGAAACAGAAGAAGTTCCAGAATGTAAGAAGTTTCAATCTAGGAACATTGATGCAGCTATACAATTTCTTGCTGATGCAGAAAGTTTCTTGGCATCACGTTCTACCAAAGTTATCATGAAAAAAGAACAAGTCCCACAACAAACCTTAGTTTTATGTGAGCAGCTGGACCTTTTTGAAATTTAATTTTAGAGGTGTCTAATCATTTTGATTAGATGCTTCTCAATAGCAATCTATTATCATTCAAGATTGTTACTGAGAGGTATCTATAAAAAATACCCCTAAATCAATAGAAAAAGCAATATTTCTGTGCAGTTTCTAAAAAATCTAACCTATTTCTAAAAATATTCATCGATTTAGTTGTATTTTTAGAAATAATGTTATACAATAAAACCAACAATATTATTAAAATAAAAAATATTTTCAGGGTGGTGCGAATCATCCCTGAAATCTGGAGATTTCTATGAGTAACAAAGGATCAATTCTAACAGTCAATAACTTTTCAAACAAAGGGATTGTACTTACAGCGGATGCACTCACTGATTACTTACAAACGAAGCAGCAACAGGTAAAAGACCAGAAAATCGTCTATTCGGTCTTTGAGTATATGATTTTAGGATATGGCCTTCATACTATAGTTACTGAAATGAATTTACCCTCAACGATATCTTTAGCTGAACGAACAATAAGACGTCTGTTAAAAGATAGTGGATTTGATTGTGTAGATGAGATTATGACAAATTATTACCGTCTATTACTATTTCCTATGCTGCAAGCAGGTGAGTCATTTCTACAAAAAGAATATCAAGAATACCTAGCTTTGGAGACTAACAAAATATTTAAAGTAAGCGCAATCTTTAGAGAAGGTGCTAGTCAATATTTAGGAACATTAACATACAACATAGCTAGTAACTTTATCACAATGCCCATTATGTTTGCATACTCTCCAATTACAACTGATTTAAACCAACTCAGCGAATTTTTCAGCAAACTAGCAAAGGCCCAGGAGTGTAAATTGAGTGAATTTGCTGACCAGATTGGGTTTGATGATGTCCAACTTGACAGTTGGATCAGTAGTTCAGTAAAGAAAATGGCAATTTCTATTAATGACAATGCTGAATTGATTGACGATTTGACAGGAGAAGTCATCACAACAATCAATCCATATAAAAATTAAGAAATAGTGAAGGCAATATGTACACGATCGAATTAAGAATAGATAGTACAGGATATGATGATTACCTTGAAAAGAAGTTTAAATATGGCTATAAGTTAAAAAGAGCCTTGGTGAACTACTTTAATATGCAAGAGAACAGACGTGTCAATTCTGATAAATACAAGGAACTAGCTGGCCGAATGCAAGAGTTAAATACTCAGCAAGATATCATCAAAGATACCAAGGATAAAGGCAAGAAGAAGTTACTTAAAAAAACCTACAAAGAACTTAGTGAAGAAGTCAAAAAAGGTTGGATTGAGTTAAACGATAGCTATGGTCTAGGCAATGGCAAGTTTGTTGATTATAAAAAGCTCGGGGAAGCCAGTGTGATGTATGAACGTTACGCAAGCGAGGGTATTATAAACTGGTCTAGTTTTGAAAGTATGGCGCAAGCGACTAAACAAGGCTATTTAAAGCGTAGAAAACAACCAGATTCCGACAACACTTTAAAAGTTCCACGTTATGTCGATTTTAATACATTGTGGTATCGTAAATGCAACAACAACATTACTTCAGACGGTTTACGATTTGGAAAAAGAGGGAACTACATTATATTCCCTTATATCTTTAAAGGTACGGATGAAATTCGCTTTACCTATGCCTTAGAAAGACAGAAAATTGCTTGGTATGGTGTCAAGAGAACTCTGGATCGCCATAACAAGTGGCTCTATTCTGTTCTGATTGTCTTTAGCGAAGCGCCTTATGGAATGCCAGAAAGTCCAATCAAACAAGGAAAAGTAGTAGTAAGCGTAGATATAGATAAACTAGCGATAAAAACTCTAGATGTAGATACCGAACAAGAAGTCTTCTTTGATATTTCTAATGACTTTGGTTACTCCGAAAAGCTATCTTATTACGATAGAAAGCTAGAGGAAAGTCGTAGGCAGTCTAACCCGGATAACTATAACGTGGACGGTACGATTAAAGAGGGCAAGAGAACTTGGGTGAGGTCAAAAAACTACAATACCTTACTTGCTCGTAAACGCACCCTCTGGCATAAGATAAAACAGTCTAGAAAAGACCGTTTTCACGATATAGCAAAGGCTATTGTCCTAAATTGTGATGAAATCATTGTTATTAAAGACGATTTCAAAGCACTACAAAAACGTAAAGATTACAACCCAGAAGAGATGAAGTGGACGGACACTCGCAAACAAAGAGGTGCTGAAATCATGTTCAATGCACCTTATGAGTTTATAGAGTTTCTGAAACAAAAAGCATCATATGTAGGGGTATCATACTCAGAAATTACCAGAAAAACAATGATTGAGTGAGTTATTATTGGTATCATAGTCACTATGTACTGGTTTTTTCATTCTCATTCTGGTATAATATATTAAAGTCGATTTGTGGACTGTTGCTTAAATGCAAAAATCATTCATGGCTAATCGAAAGGCGCTATCGTCAAGCAGACAGGCTATGAATGCAGTACAACCAATATAAGCCTACGAGGTTTTGGAACTGTGTAGCAAAACTAATGAGTTTGGTTATTATTTTTGTCTAACGTTCGTTTTGGAACTGTTCTCTATGTACTTGTAGCAAAACTTAGGTTTCATTGATCCCTTTTCTGACCTTGTTTTGGAACTGTTCTCTATGTACTTGTAGCAAAACCTGCGGATGAGAAAGAAGATATTAAGACTTGTTTTGGAACTATTCCCTATGTACTTGTAGCAAAACTGAATTGAAACAGAAGGTTGAAAACTTTGCGTTTCACCAAAAAGGTTGTTACTGGAAACAAAACTCCTAAAGCCACGTATCAAGTTTGTACTGATACAAAATATCGAGGTATATAGGTAGAATACCTAAAGAATAATAAATGATGAAAATACCAACCCTTGACCTTATTGGAAAGGGGTATTTTTTAACGCACTTTCTTTTAGTAGAAAAAGTATAATTTTATTACTAAAAGAAAATATGGTATAATGATACTACTAACACTAGAAAAGGATAAAAAATAACATGGCTGATGATTTTACCTTACAATCAAACATTGAGAAACAACTTGACCTACTGCCAGCATACATTAAAGAATGGTATCGGACTAAAATGATTGCTGGCCGTAGCAAGCGCACCCTATATGAATACCTAAATGAGTATCGACGTTTCTTTACCTGGTTGATTGATGCTGATATTGTTCCTGGAAAAAATATAAAGGATATTCCATTATCTGCCCTTGAAAATCTCTCTAAGGCTGATGCTGAGTGCTTTTTCATTTTTTTACGCGAACGTAACCTTTTAAATACAAATAAACCGACTAATAAGAGCGTATCCGAGGTTACGATCCATAGGACGTACCGAGCGTTGTCTGGTTTGTTTAAATATCTGACTGAGCAGACTGAAAATGAAAATGGTGAGCCTTATTTCTATCGTAACGTGATGAAAAAGCTAGAGATAAGTACAAAGAAAAAAGAAACTCTATCGGCAAAGGCTAATAAGATTGCTCCTAAACTCTTCCTTGGTGACTTAGCAAAGCAATTCCTGCAATTCATCATGGATGATACTTCTGCTGACGGTTACGTTAAAAAGGCTAATTTAAGCAACCGTGCCTTATCTACCTATTATAGAGATAGAGAACGTGACGTGGCTATTATTGCTTTGATTGTAGGTTCAGGTATCCGTCTGAGCGAGGCAGTCAATACAGACTTGAAAGACCTCAACTTACAGACAAAATCGGTCGAGGTGACGCGTAAAGGTGGTAAAAAGGACTACGTAAATATCGCTCCTTATGTCATTCCATACATCGAGCCTTTCCTTGAAATTCGTGCTAGTCGATACAAGATTGATGGTAAAGATGCTAACCTACCACTATTCCTATCCGTCCAGACTGGTGTGCCTATGCGATTAAAGGGTGCTGGTATCGAGCGTTTAGTAGGTAAGTATTCCAAGGCTTTTGGTACTGAGATTACTCCTCACATGCTTAGACACGCTCTGGCTACTGATTTATATAAGAAAACAGGTCAAGAGGGCATCGTAGCGCAACAATTAGGACATGCTAGCACTGCTCTTGTCAGTCACTATGCGCATATTGCAGATAGTCAAGTCAAGGATGGCCTTTCAATGTTATAAAAAGAAAAACCTAGTCTTAATGACTAGGTTTTTTCAGTGCTATTTAGACTTAAATCACGCTAACACTAGCGGTTAAAGTCTGGAATAGTGATTGTGACAACTCATGTAGTTTGCTGATAGGGATAATACAGAATTGTTTATAATCGGCAGTGTAAACATCAACTGCAATTTCATCTCTTACTTCATCAATGAGGCTTGGATTACATATGATAATACAATTCTCATTAGGTGGATAGTCGGTTCTCATTATGTCACGTTGATTACTCCTTTCAACTGTTTCTCGATTGGTGGCTTATTTTCGGAAGGCTTTCAAAGGATCATCCTCTTCTATTACTTCATACTGTTCGACGGTATCTAACGTTGGATGTAGAGCTGATTCTTCTATCATTTCCTTGATTTGATTGTGGCTAGAAGATAACTCTTCAATTTGTCGAGACATTTGTTCAATCTTTTCAGAAAATGTAATTCGTAGATTCTCATTATACTCTTTTATTTGACTTAAGACAAGTTCAAATTTACTGTCTTGGTCTTTTTTGTTAAGGTTTGATTTTAAGTTGGAAATAGAATCCAATGTCTTACTTGAAACAGCTTCAGTGTCTGTCAATACGATTGATTTTTCATTAACTTCTTCTAACTCTTTTTTTATACCGTTAAAAAGTTTTAATGATCTTTCTGGTGCATAGAATAAATAATTTGCTGGTTCATAGAAAGTTTGCTTAAAAATATTGTTTGACCCTAACAACTTCCAAAAAGCATCATGTCCTTTGGTCAATAAAGCTGAATTTGCTACATTTGCTGGACTAGAAAACATTGGTATGTTGAAGAAAAAGCTATCCTCATTACTAAACTCATTTATCAGGAGTTTTTTAAAAGCCAATTCAGTAGTAAAATAATGAATATCTGTCGCGATATTAAAAATGGGCTCCAGCTGCTCAGGACTAATTGAGGCAAGAGGATCAATAATAAATACGGTCTTAATTCCCAACTTCCCAAATTCAACTTTGTTATTCCCTGTCTTATTATGTAAGTTTCGAATATCTCTTGTGAGAAATGTCCCATCCTTCGCATCCTTAGGATTTCCTGCAAAAAAATCTAGTTTCGTTTCAAGAAGGTAATTAAAGATTTTTTTCTCATTTGGGCTGTTTACTACTACTGCCCTCCTATCTTCAGATGGTGCCAAAGAACAAACCTGGCATAGTTTTTGATAAAATGGAGAATTATGAAAATCCTCTGATACTAGCCCCTCAATATAAACAAACTTTCCCATTTATAGCCTCCTCATATATTATCTGAAATTTTAAATTGTACTGTTCTTAATTCAGGATTGTTATTATCAAGATGTTTAATCCTTTTTATTGATGAGAAAAAATCTTCCTTACTCTCTGATAAATCCATGAAAAGAATATTCTCTAAGCTTACATATCTATCAGATAATCGATATTCTTCTTCAATTAATTCAATCACCACTGGATTATCAACAATAATCAGTAAAAAACGTTTATTTCCTTCGCTATCTAATCCGTCTGAAAACCGCCCATAGTGCTTGAAAATAGTTTCTAATCTACTTAAATCACTATCCTCCTTATCCGTTGTAATAAACGGATAGAGGTCAAATTTAGTGGTTCTGTTTATATCTTGATTGTGCAATAGAATTTGACCATTAAAACGAACTGGACGCACTAACCTGGTTATTTTTTTATTATCATCTGCAGTGGCTGCAGATTGGATAAATCGTTCTTCTGATTTAGATGCCGCACGATGATGACTATCTCGTCTGGAACCAACTTCCTCGTCATAAGTGAATTTATTAAGGTACGAGTAAGGTATAAAACCAACAAATTCGTTATGAAATCTAAAGTTTAAATATGCATCCATAATTTTCCAATATCTTATAGGTGAAAAATCATCATCACGACGTTGCTGCTCTTTCCATTTGAAAGCATATTGAGGAGACAAGTTCAAATACTTCATCAATAGGTACGAACCATGAGAATAGATAGAATAGCTATATCCATACTTCTGCTCTTTACCTACTTCATTAGGTAGTGGAAAACGAAATTTCTGGATCAAATACAAACTATTTAAACGCTCCAGAGCTCTCTCAATTCTTTTAGTCTTATCTCCTAGTTCTCTTAATAGTTGAAGATATTGAACATTCCGAAATTCTGATATGATCCTCAAAATTTTCTTATCTAAATCTGTCAGCAAATTATAAACTACATCATATGCAGATTCATCTTCATAATCAATGATATGGATTACATTTTTACTTCCCTGTAATTTAGTTTTTTCAGGATTGGACTCCACCCTCACTTCTCCTTCGACAGAGGAGGAATTAGAAATGACATTGATACTATCTCTAGAAACTACAATAGCAAAGGGATAGCTGTTTGGAAAAGGCTCTACCTTTATACTGAATGTCTGGTAATATTCTAACGATAAATTTGACACGGCAGGTGATTTGAAAATATCACCTGCATCATCGGCTTTATATATTCCAAAACGCTTTAGGACCTGGTATGTATTTTTTTTATCTCTACTATCACTTACCATTAAACCTAAAGGATCATTAGTATTTTTGGATTTTATTAGCTCTCCTATTATTCCTTTGAATACATTCTTAAATTTTTTACTCATTCTTTTTCATCATTCCTTTAATAATAGCATATATCTATGATAAACCATTTATGTTAGATAGTAAAGGTATGATAAGCTAAATCAACTAAAAAGGTCCACCTAAACGGTGAACCTTTTATTATTTCAACGAGATAGCAGCTTTCCCATGTTTTAATTGCTTATCTGCGGGTGGTGCAGGAACTTTCTCTGGAGTTGATGTAGTCTCTACTGTCACTTCTTTTGTCTCAACGACTGTATCAGAAGACTCTTCAGTTTGGTTTTCTTTTAACCAGGCAGAAACATCACCATATTTCACGACTGCGCTATATTCACTTAAAAGGAAATCTCCTTTCTTATAGGGATAAAGCGCATTCTTAGTTGATAAAGCTTCTAACTCTTCCATTGAGAAGCGTGTGGCTTTTGTGAAATCATCTGTAATATCATACACCTTCTTTGCAGTTGTAGGATGAGTGAAATCACTTTCTGAGATAAAAGCAACCTGTCCTAGAGGCGCAAGAACGTTGATAAAGTAATAGTCTGTATGAACATCCCAATACCCTTGTCTAATAGCATCGTGAAAGTTATCTTCATCCCACTGATCTTCAAAGGTCAACTCTCTTGCTGCTTTCGCGATTGCACGTGCCTTCTTTGAATAAGTGTCTAATTCGAGATCGAGCAAGAACCGTGCTTGCTCTCTTGTCAATACTGGAATATTTTTTTCGGTCATATTTCTTCTTTCTATCTAGTTTATAGTGTATCAGTCGATATCCAGACCGATAATGATTTCAAAGAGTATTTTAGGTTTTTTGTCATTCGTTAGAAAACCTACTGCGAACTCTGTTAGCTTGTTTGTACTATTCTTTGCATAGTTCAAAGTCTTAACAAGGATTTTATCCTTGTACTTGTCCTTTAAGCGGCTTGTCATTTGTTCAGCAAGCATTTCAGCAGTTGCTTGATTATCATTCGTCAGAAAGTCAAAATCTTCATCAATATTCTCTTTCAGAACTTCGTTAACGATAATCTTCTTAAATCTCTTCTCATAGAATAGAGTGATTAAGATAACCAAAACAAGAGGGGCGAGAACATAGGTGGTCGTTAAATAATCAATCACGCTAGCTCTCCACAATAGAAATCCAATGAGTGCAAGACCAAATGCATTGTTTACCAATCGTTTTGGCTTGATATATTTGTTTGGCTCGTCAGCATTATAAACAAAGATAGTTCCGACAATCATAATGAAAGCTGATAAACCAAACACGATATATCGAACTGTTTCGGTATCATCAATGAAGCTATTAAGAATAAGCGCACTGATGATTGATACTAAAATCGTACAACTAAAAGGAAATAGGATGCTTGTTAGTCGCTTTAAGAAAATATACTTACCTGCTTTACCCATGCTCCCTCCTTATTTAGCTTTTTTACGTTTAGTTGATGCCAATCCTAGAAGCCCAAAGAACATAGATAGCCCTGTCAATCCTAGAGCGGTAGATTCGACCTCGCCAGTATTAGGAAGAGCCTTGTCTTGTTTCTTAGTCCATGCACCATTGTAAGATACAGGCGACTGGGCAGCAGCTTTAGGCATCACTTCATACGCTACAAGTTTACCAGTTTCGTCATAGACTTCGATAGGTGTTTCACCAGAACTGAGGATAGCTTGTTTTTGTGCTTCAAGATCAGCTAAACGTTTAGCTTCTACTTGTGCGCTATACAAAGCAAAGAGTTTGTCATAAGTCTCTTGGGCGATTTTCTTCTCTTGCAACAACTTGTCAAGAATAGCTTGCGCTTCTTTCAAGGCAGTTGCTTTCTCTTTAAGAGTAGCTTCTTTTTGAGCAAGGACATTCTTAGCTTTAGCTAAGTTAGGCTCTGCATTGAGCAAGTTTTCAAGGTCAGTCTTGGCTTGTTCAAGAGTTTTAGTTGCTTGTGCTACTTTCTCTTTAGATAGCGCCAGATTTTTCTCGGCGATCTTGATTAGAGATTTCAACTCTGTCAACTTAGCTTCTTCATTTGCTAGGTTGTTTTTAGCGTTAGTAAGAGCAGTCTGCTTATTAGCAAGTTCTTGTTTCGCTTTATCAAGGTTTTGTTGCTTGATTTTAACGTCAGCGTTCAAGGCTTCTAGTGCTTTTTTAGCATTTTTTAAGCGCTCGTTCGCATTAGCGAGCGTGTCTTTTGCCTTTGCAAGATTGCTTTCAGCAGTCGGTGTTTTAAGCGGTGTCGCTTTAAGAGCATTCAAGCGTTTTTCAATAGTTGCTTGGTTCTCTTTAGCTTTGATATTCTCTGTTGTGGCACTTGTTTTCTCACGTTGTGCCTTAGAGTTTTCAGTCTGAGCATTTAATAGGCTAGATTTTGCATTGTTATAGGCTTTTACAATACTTTCTGCTGTATTATTGTTAGGCACTTCAGTCTTATCTAGCTTGTTGCCAGATACTTGTTTGTCTGATACAGTCAAGAAATGAGCGCTAGTTCGTCCAAAGCGACTAGATACATCCACTCCTAGATATTCTTTATTAGCGCCGGCAGACGATAACCCTGTTAGGTTTTGAGCATGCGCCCACTCCCAACCATTAAATAGTAAGTCAGAAATACTTTCATAAACCCATTTTTTAGCATCATACATAGTATGAATTTCATCACCACTATTGATACTGTTTAAGTTTTCAAGGTATTGTTGAGTATCATCTTCATAAGCAGGCAATCCATACTTACGAGCCACGTTATTTACTGCTTTGCTATCATGTCCTTTTCCATACTCCCAACCGTCAGCTACATAACCGTCAGTCACTTCATCAGCTACTTTTACCATGCCTTTTGTTACAACAGTCTTAGGGGTTCCAAAACGCTCACGGATTTGGTTAAGTAGATCACTCGCAAATAGAGAAAGTTCTGTCATTTGTTCGGTTGTCAAGTTATTAGCATCAACACTGATAGCTTTATCATTTGCATTTCCTTTGAATTTATTCAAATTCAAATTTTCTTGGTTAACCGACTTTAAGATAGACTCTACTTTTTCTCTATGTTCTTTCCACTTAGCACTGTCATCCAAAATGTTATAAGGATTATTTACATAGGATTTCAAGGCGTTAACATAGTCATCTGTAACTTGGAAAGTGTTGATAGCCTTGTAGTTGCTTTCAGCCTTAGAAAAATTAGTCTGCGCATTATTAAGGTTAGCTTGTGTCTGACTAGCTTTATTCGTTGCATTTGTCAAGGTAGTTTGAGTGCTTGCTACGGTATTCTTAGCTTGTTCCAGTTCTGTCTGAGTGCTTGAAATATTCTCAGCAAGTTTCTTATCATCAGCCTTGGCTTGTGTCAAAGAATTTTCAGCGTTTGATACACTAGTTTGTGCTTGTGCTTGCGCTTTTTCAGCATTATCCTTTTCAGCAATAACTTTCGCTTGTCCTGTACCGTCAAGGATAGCTTGTGCATTATCTACGTTAGTCTGTGCGTCCTTGACTTCAGTTTCAGCACTAGCTACCTTGTCCTCAGACTTTTTAACCACTTTTTCTTGGTCTGCTGCTACTTGATTAGCTTTGTCAAGGTCAGTCTTGGCGCTTTCTTCTTTCTTTTCAGCGTCAGCTTTCCCAGTTTCAGCATTAGCAACTTCTTGCTTTTGCTTTTCAATGTTTTTTGGTGTAGCCTTGTCTTTGACTGCTTGCGCTTGGTCTTTTTCGGTCTGCGCTTGGTCTTTTTCGGTCTGCGCTTGGTCTTTTTCGGTCTGCGCTTGGTCTTTTTCGGTCTGCGCTTGGTCTTTCTTGGCTTGTGCTTGTTCTACTTCTTTGGTAGATTTATCAAGCTTATCCTTAGCTTCGTCAACTTGACCTTTTGTGACTTCCTTTTTGACCTCTGGTTTTGTTTCTTCCTTAGAAACAATCTGTTGATCAGTTGTCGGTGCTACTGTCGTTACTTCCTCTGCGTGTACGTTAGTAACTCCCAAACCTAGAGCAAGAGCAGATGCCCCTACTACTGCAATGTTCTTTTTCTTAGTCATATATTTTTCACTCCATTTTTCCAAAATCTTCTACAATTTCAATATTTTTCTTGTTCTGCTTTTCAGATTCAAGTGATACTTTAAAATCAGTAACCGCTAAATACTCAGAAACTAATGTCAAGCTCCACAAGATAAACGAAAACCAGAAACTACCAGTGATTAGATATAAAAGCATAGCTGGAATTAAACTCCAAATAAAGATTTTAACAACCATTGCTCCTATCTTTATACTATAAAGCATATTTTGTACTCCTAATCTAAATAAATTCTAATTCTAAAATTTCACTAATGTTGGTGATGTTCAAAACGCTCGCGATCTTTGATAGGTACTCTTTGTTGATTGAGTTCCCTTGCCCACGTGCAAACATACTGATAGCAGTTTCACTTAGATTGGATAGTTTAGCTAGTTCACTCTGCGTCATGCCACGTTCTGCTAAAACTTCTTTTATCTTTATTTTGACAACTACTGACATCTAACCCCTCCTTTTCTTTAAAAATTTAAAAATTAAAAAATTTCATAATTTAATTATATAATAATTCAATTATTTTTGCAAGAAAAAATGACATAATTATAAAAATAAAGAGTTAGCACATGCTAACCCTTTATTCTACTTAATCTTCTTTGCGCTTCATAGTAACCACATAGCCAGCAGTTGCAAGTGACAAAATCAATCCTGCTACTCCTAACATACTTGAACTTTCCCCAGTGTTTGGTAACTCATTTTGAGGTTGCGGTTTCTTAGGCTCTGGGTCTGGGAAGCTATATGTCTTAACTTCATTAGAAAGTACAGGTGTTCCGTTCACAAATAGAGTGTATTCGTTAGTAACTTCACCGTGTTTGATACGTTTAACTTCTACAAAGGCATCTGCTCCAAATTCGCTTGTGCGAGGGATTGAGGCAAGGAATTCTTTTGTGAAGCGTGTTTCAAACAATCCAGTCTTAGCGTTGTAAACTGTTTCTGTATAGGCTTTAAGGTCGTCGCCAGCCTTGATAGCTTTTTGATTACCTTTAGCGTCCACAAATACAAAGTCTTTCTTAGCTTTGATTGTGAAACCTTGGTATTCATCATGTTCTACGTCAAGGCTATCTACGAAGCGGTATTCCCAAAGGTCATAACCACGGTTAGCAGGGATAACCCAACCCTCTAGCTTGTAAGTAAGAAGGTCGCCAAGTTGAACACGTTTACCATCAATGCTATCGCCTTTAACATTCAATACGTCTTTGTGGACTTCTGGTTTAGGAAGATGATTTACTACCTTGTTACCTGCGTATCCATTACCAAAGTCGATTTGGTGTACTGCGTTGACGATATCACCTTGTGTGAATGTCTTTTTAATCTTGAATGAAAGGTTATAGGTGATATCCATTCCTTTCTTAACGTAAGCCTCGTAGAATTTTTGAGGCTCTTTAGCAACCCACATGTAGAACTCGCCTACTGGTGAGATACCAGAATCAATAACCATTTGACGAAGTTTAGCGTCCAATGTGTCCATTGAAAGAACGTGGTGCATTTGCAACAATTCAGATACGTCTTTGTTGCCAGCAGTGATAGATTTAACTTTCAATGTACTTGTGTCGATAGCATTTTCGTCTGGATCTTCAATCAAAGCAAAGTTTTTCATAACTGATGATTTAGATGCTTCAACCCCTTTGTAGTTAGAAAGGTTTTGAGTAAGTTTATAGTTCAACTCTGTTGTAGGTAGAACTGTCTTACCATTGATTGAAACACCTTTATCATCAACTACGTCTTTGACTGGTTTAGAGCCTGGTGTCTTAACTTTAGGAGTGTTAGAGGTAACTGTGTACTTCTTCTTAGACTTAGTTGTCAAAGTCATAGAGTAAGTATTGTTATAGAAACCATTGTCATTCAAGACTGTACCAATCAATTTGATTTGTGGCATAACGTAGTCTTTGTCAAGGTTTGCATTTACTTTAGCAAGTTCACTAGCACCGAACTTAATAAGAGTTCTACCTTTTCCGTTGTGAGTGAACTCAAACGTTGAATTAGCTTTTGCAGATGCTTTTGCGTCTAGTAGATAACCAGATTCAAGTGGATCATTTAGCTCAATAGCAGACATCGCTTCACGTCCAGCTTTAAGTAAGCCAGTGTTAAGTGTCCAGTCAACGCGTGAGCCTTTAGGAACTAGTTTACCGTCGATATCTTTGTTATCGTCGTTTACTACTCCTTTAGAGATTTTAGGGGCATATTTGACAGCAGTTTTATGATATTCCACTGAAATTTTCTTTTCATTTGGAACTTTCACATAAGGTTTGAGAGTTGGCTTAAATTCTTTAGGCTTAAATACTTCAGGTACAACTGGTTTTTTAAGTTCAACTGGATCTGTTTTCTTAGGTGAAAAATTCGGTTCCTTCACTGGCTCGATAGAAATTGGTTCAACCTTCTCCTTCACTTCTTTTTGGGAAGCACGTCCGAACATACCTCCTACGATTGAGTAAGAAGTGTCAGAAGAGTTGATATGGTCGAACCAGAAGTGAACTTGTCGGCCTTTATCCAAACTCCAACCAACTCCATTACTGTCAAGAACCCCTGCCGTACTTTGAGATTGCGCTGAGCCATTGGCAGTAAATGTATTACCGTTTTGAGTGATGTTTTCACCAGTTGTTACTTTAGCATTGTCGATTGGTGAAACTCTGACAACTTGGTTACTATCAATGTCGTTAATAGTTATTTCGCTAACATCGTCTGCGTCTGTTTTAACAGTAACAGAAACTTGTTTAATCCAACCTTGACGGTCATTAAGATAAGCGCCACTAGCACCGTAGCCTCCGCCTTGACCGTCAACGCCTCCGCCACCATTAGCTTCACCTGCGCCAGCGGAAATGAATACTCCGTATCCAATTCCTCCGTCCTCTGCCGCCCACAAAGCAACGTATGAACGGATAAATCCAGATTCAGCAGAAGGTGTTACGCCACTAAATTTAAGAGTAACATCACCATGTGAAGTGTTTTTCACTTTAATTTCAGCAGTACCGCTCTTATCATCAAGCAAGAATACGTTATCAAACTTAGCATCCAAGTTCGTGTTACGAGCGTAACCTTGGATAACATTTTGAGTATAGGCTGGTGGTGTTACTTTAGTCGCACCAGAAACTGCTTCAAAAGTTGTACTAGCAGTTGCAGTCAACCCTGTTTCTTTAGTTGCGACTGTCTTTTCACCAGCGTTTTCTTTATTCCACTTAGCCACTGTTGCCTTATCAGTTTCCCAGACTCCAGTGTACTTAAGTCCCTTAGATGCCATGATAGCTCTATTTTTATCATGAAGAGCTTTAGCTTGACGTTTTTTCTCTTCGAAATCTTTCAGACCATTTTGGTTTTCTAATTTTGCTTTGTTAAGATAGTCAGCAATAGCCTTTTTATCTTTTTCAATGTCGCCTGTATAAGTTAAGCCAAGCGTTGCCATCTTCGCTTTGTTATCCTTAGCGATTTGCTCATTTTGCTTTTTAACACGCGCTTGTTCATCTTCATTTTGCTTTTTAACACGCGCTTGTTCATCTGCATTTTGCTTTTTAACACGCGCAATTTCATCTTCATTGGCCTGTTTGATTTTCGCATTTGTGTCATTAGCTTTTTGGATCGCTTCAGTGTTTTCAATTTTTTCAGCTTTAGCAGTTTCAATCTTCTTGACTTGTGCTTGTTCATCTGCTTTAGCTTCAGCCAATGTATCATGAGCAACTTGTGGATTTTCAGTCACTTCTACGCCTGCATTTTTAGCTTTTTGAACTGCTTTGTCAAGTTCTGGTGTTTCGACTGGTGAAACAATTTCTTTGCCTGCCTTGTTTGCGTTGTTTGTCATTTCAACGTGTTCAGCAGTTGGCTCTGGTTGTTTTTCAGTCAAGTTTGTTGACGGATAACCAGTTTCAGAAACTGCTTCAACATTAACTGGTGCAGAAGTTGATTCTGATGTGATTGTAATAGTTTTACCGTCTTTGACTGGTGTTGGAGTTTTTGCTGATGTAACTGTTACAGGTTGTTCATCTGCGCTTACATTTCCTGTACCGACTGCCAAGCTAACTGCCCCTGCCAATACTACTGCGCTAATCAATCCGTATGCTTTAGTGTTAACCAAACGAGCGTGTCCTTGTGTTTCTGCCATTTTGTTAAATAATTCTTTTCTATTCATACTTCTCTTCCTTTCTTACAAATAAGTGTATGTTGGTTGTTCTACTTTGTTTTTGTATAGCAACTTAAACCCAAAAATCAGCAACAAGAATCCAATGAAAGTCAAAAACATACTTTCAACTACTCCAGTTTCCGGAAGGGTTTCAATTCCCCCTTTAGAGTTCTTGATTGTGACTGTACCATCATCATTTGTGACTCCTCCAATTAGTTCTGGATTCACTTTAACCTGCGTTCCGTCCGCGTTTTCAAGAGTCAGTGTTGATTTTGCTACATCAACAATCTTATACCCTTGGTCAGTAATTACAGGCTCTTCAACAGAAGGTGTTACTGTAGGAGTAGAAGATTTTTGTGGCTGAAGAACTGTTCCAGAATCAACTGTACCATTGTTTTGTTTTGGAACTTCAACTGCTGGCTTTGGTTTTTCAGTCACTACACCTGCTGTATCAGGATTCTCCTTTTCTTTGCCTGGTTCAACATTTGAATCGGATGTGCCCGGAGTTTCAGGTGATTTTGGATTTTCTTCGGAAGCACCATCTTTCCCTTTATCATCTACTTTCGGTTCTTCTGGGGCACTTGGAGTGTCTGAAGCTGGTGGAGTTACTGGAGTTTCAGGCGATTTTGGATTTTCTTCGGAAGCACCATCTTTCCCTTTATCATCTACTTTCGGTGCTTCTGGAACACTTGGAGTGTCTGTGGCCGGAGTAGACGAATCGCTCGTTGAAGAAGACGCTGAATTTTTTGGAGTTTCAGCAATCGGTGTATCTGATGAAGGAGATACTTCAGTGGTTGAAGACTGGTTGCTTGTAAGTGACGTACTATCCGCACTTGCAACAGCACTTGCAGACCATAACGCGCTGGCTACAAAAGCAATAGCCATTGTTTTAGAGATAGATGAATCATTATCATGAACTAAATTTTTAGTTTGCATAGACAATACCTTTCTTTTCTTTTTTATTTATAAATATAGTTTACCTTAAAGTTGTCAAAAAGTAAAAGTATGATAACCAATATTTCGGTATCATACTTAATACAGTATTTTAGGGACCTTCAAATCCTAATTTCCCATCATCTTTCAAAACAACTCGTGCATCAAATATCCCCTGGTCCTTTGACTTTTTGAATCCTTTGACCACACTTGTTTTTTTCTTTTCTAAAAGGTCTGATGCCATTTTTTGTGTTAGCTTCTTACCAGCGATTTCCATACTCAAGAAGAAATCACAAGTTGCTACCTCACCATCATCTAATTGTTGTTGGCTCAGAATTCCATTTAAACACCTCAAGAACACTTTTTTATTTTTGCTAGTTATGTAACGAACAGGTGCGCCGCACTTAGGACAGGTCCCTACCTCTCCTGTCGCAGACTTACTTAATTTCATCATAAAATCTTTGTAAGGTTCAAAATCAACTTGCTCCATAGAATGTTCAAGATCTGTAAATAGATTTTTTTCAGAAGTTCGGTCTAAATATCTGGTAATGTTTGATATAAACCTATCCTTTGTATTTTCTCCACTAGTTATTTTTCTCAGTGATTGCTCCCACAGTGCAGTAGTTTGAGCATCACTAAGGATTTTGACTTTAGAGTAAGATTGACAAAGTAAGCGTCCTAACTCCGTTAAATGAATACGCCCTTTTTTGATTACATACCAGTGGTTATTTTTTATCTTTTCTAACGCTGGTGCCCTGGTTGCTTCTGTTCCCAATCCTTGAGTTTCTTTCATGATCGCTTTCAATTCCTCATCATCAAAGTCTCTTCCTGCTGTTTCCATTGCTTCAATCATCTTGCCTTCAGTATACAATTTAGGTTTGCTGGTATGTTTCTCTACAGGAGTTAATTGAGGAACCACATGATCATTGAGTGATACGTTTATCAAAGATTTTTCATCTACGTTACCAACATCAAACAAAGCCTCTGTATCTTCCCACAAAATTTTCCAACCTTTGTGAGCAGTCACGCGCCCAATCGTTTGAAACTTCCCATTCCCTACCTGGGTGATAATAGTAGTCTGTTCATATTTATATTTAAACAAGAACATGGCCAGACTGCGCTTCAGGACTTCCATATAGATCACTCGCTTATTGTTCGACCAACTTCCCATTTCCTCTAACGAAGGAAACTCAGTGGTTGGCGTTAGCCCTGCGTGAACTGCTGCCTTTTTATTATTAACAAAAAAACCATCCACCTTCCCTGCAGGCTTACATTCAGATAATGGTATATCAGCCAACTTTGTCATGGTGTATAAGCTCTCGTGAAGGTAATCAAAACGTTCTTGGGAAATGTGGTTAGATGATGTTCTTGGATAGGTAACGTACTTATCATCATCGTACAATTCCTGAAGAATAGCTAGTGTTTCAGCTGGACTAATCCCAAGTTTCGTATTCATTTCCTTTTGCATATCACTTAAACTATACAATCGAGGAGATCTTGTTTCTTTTAGCTCCTTTTCTAACTCAACTATTTCCCCCTTATCGTACTGGCCAATAAAAGATGGATGAAGTATTAACTTCTCCCATTGCTCTTTGGTATCACAATCACCCTTCCACTTCTGCCCCTTTCTTTCGCCCTTGGTATAAGCTAGTTCTGCAGGTATATATTTTCCTGTATAAATACCGTTCGGGTGCGTAAAGACACCTTCTAGTTCGTAGTATTTCCTCTCTACAAAGTTTTCTCTCTCAAGTTCCCTTTTATAGATGAAATAAGTTGTGGGGCTTATGATACGGCCAGAAGCAATTCTCCCTTCTTTCTCTGGAACTCGTAAGCCCAACCTTTCTTCTAATGACTTAGACAGATATCTGCTGCTGTTCATCCCTAAAAGCCAATCAGCTATTGCGCGTGCTTGAGCTTCTTGCGCTTGTAAATATCGATATTCAATATCCTGAAGATTCTGAAATCCTTTTCGGACAGGTTTTGGAGTTAAGTCATCGATCCAAAGACTTTTAAAGTTCTTTCTACTGTCTCCCCATACTCCTGCCACCTTACAAATGATATAAGATATATAAGAGCCTTCACGATCAATATCACCCGCCCAAATAATCTGTTGAGCTGCTTTCAACTTCTTTTGGACTATTTCAAATTGTTTTTTTCGCTTTTCATCAACAACATACTCAAAATTATCTGGGATAATGGGAAGATTTTCTAAAGACCAATCTTTCCATTTTTCATCATACTCCTCTGGTTCTTTTAATCGAACTAAATGGCCCTTTGCCCAGGTTATAATGAGTGTATTGTTATTCAGATAGCTACACGATTTAATCTCAAGGTATCCTTGTTTTTTAGCAATCTTTTCAACCGCCTCACGTGAGTTAGTAGTTTGTGATAAGGCTAGATAGTAATCAATGCCTTGGCTCTCTTTTTCTGCAAGTGCTGTAATAATCATACTTAGATTATACTACAAGAGATACGAAAGGTTAAGCTATGATAAAAAAAAGCACCTCTTATTTAATAAAGAAGTGCCCAGGATTGGGTGAATTAATTCATGAAAGGAAATAGCAATAATTTATAAAAAGAATCCGTGGACTTCTCAACAAATTGAGATAATAGTTCCATAGATTTTTCAGAAAATTCAAAGGTGAAATTTAAAACTTTCTGAGATGCGTCAGTATCAAAGATATACAAAAGAACAAATGATAAACATACTGTTATCAAGGTCACAAACAAAAATTTAAAATCTTTTCTATCTATACTCATATCTAAATCGTTCTCCTTTCTTATTTTATAAACTTATATATTTTGTTACTAGTAAAGCAATGATAAAAAGGGCTATAAATACAAAAATTAAAAAAGTCATTCCCAAAATCATAGACATGGTATAAAGTAATAACTTCCAAAAATCCGAATCTTCCCACATTGTTCTAAAATCAAAATACCCGAACTTATTTAAAGCCAAATGCTGTTTTCCTTGCCATCCCAATATTATAAAAGTCGTTCCAATCAAGGCCATGATGTAACATATTAAAACAATCCAAAAAATTTCCATCTTTTTTCCTTTCTTTTATTTTAGTTTAGTTTCAACTATTCTATCAGCATTTCTAATTCTTTTCTGGTATAGTAAAATTTTTGTTTAATAGGAATTTCCTTATCTACCTTTTCTACAATAAATCGAGCCCAATTTATAAAATGATATTGCTCTTCATTGTATTCCGCTACTGTTTGATATTCGACAGTTCTTGTATTCACTTTTTGTCTGCTGAACTTTAGGGTCAATAAAAGAAATAAGTAAAGAAAAACAGTCTCAATTATTTTGAATTTTGGGAAAGTATAATTTTCTGTAGTCATTCTTTTAGAAATGAACTGAGAAGGAGAATTTGTACTCACTTGTGACAAACTGTATATATCAGATAGTTCTTTTGGCAGCTCAAAGGGTTTTCCATTTGGGAGAATGCTTTGTATAAATCCTGCTTGTTCCAATTCAGGTCCTGGTAGGTCGACATTATTCTCAACTATTGTTAGTGAACCAATAATCAAATCTAAGAATTCCATCTCTGCCTTTGGATTCATCTTAACTGCATTTAATTCCTTTTCTAACAATTCATAGCTAGGGATTTTTTCTGCGCAAAGCTCTTTCAACTTATTTGATAATTGTTCTGATTCAGAAATGTGTTGTGGAACCTGGTAAATAATTGAAGACTCAATTATTTTTTCAAAATATAGACTTTTGTTTTGTTGAATTGATTTATTAAAATCGAATTCCACAACATAAGTATCTGAAAGGTCACTTTTTTCTAACTCTTTTTTTACCTTTAATTCTAAACCTTTGGCCAATTTTCGACCATCTAAGAAAATTAAGTAGGTGGCCTCTCCTCTATCAGTGGACACTTCTGCCGTAATTGGATTTTGGATTTCTTTACTCAAAATCTCCTCAGCGATTTTACAACATTCCTTCTCATGCAGCGTTAATATTGTCATAGTTCACTTACTCCAGTTCTTCTTTTATTTTTTATATCTTCTAAAATTTTCTTTATTCTTTCTAGAATACTCTGTCAGTATCGCTACTACATAGCACGCGCCTTTGGGGTGATGAAGCTTCACTAATAAAAATCAGCTTGATTATAACCAAAGTAGCAATCGACCATTTCCATATCGATATCATAGCTGTTAGCTGTTCTGTGACGCCGCATGGCTCGTTCTGCTCTCATATCAGCATATAGTGCAGCTTTTTCTGCTGATTCTAGCGACTTATAGCCCCAACCGTTTGCCGTTTCTATAATGTTTCCGTAGTCATCTATTACGATATATCGGTTTAATTCGTCTATAAAGATTGCTTTAATATATTTATTGTTTGTGATTGGTATTAATTTTTTCGGGTCGCTTTCAACTATTTCATACATTTGTTTTTGTATTCTATTTGCATAAGCGATATCTGTTACTAATCTACCTTGTTTCATTTTGTTACCTCTTTTTGATGTACCTCTTCATTCACTAAAGAAGTAACTAGTAGACACTCCATGATTTATTATTGATCAACCATTTTGTATCTCCTTTTCTTCTAGTTCTCCCTTTTCACTTTCTGACTTGTTGTTTAGGAGATAGAATTCATAAGCTCGATTAAATTTTTCTCGAATTTTTTCTAAATAAAAATTCGTTGTATTTCCATTTTCATCTTTATCAAACGAAGATTCTAAAATTCTATCTCCATAAATGAATGTTTCAAAAGGATTTGACCATTCATTAAAATACGTATAAATATCATGCAATGATGAGAATGGATAGCCACTAGATTGCCAAAGGATCGTCTGCTCATATTCAGCATCATAAATTGTCAGTAAACCAATATCATGTTGCAGCACAAACCTAAAATAATCTTCTTGAAATAAAGATTTATATTCTTCCCACTCTTTTTCGTGGATTGGAAAATTATCTCCAAAACATTCAAAAAAGATTATTTTATCATCCTTTTCTACGTTTACACGAAACCCCCAGCTGTCGTCTATTTCTTTTATTTTTACTCCTGGACTATTCAAGGTCCACTCAAATCCACCTTCAATAATCTCTTCCTCAGTGAAAAAAGTTTTATAGTAGCGCGTATCAGTAGTGTAGTGTGCCATATCAAAGTAAAGAGCATTATTTTTATCATTCCACCTATCCTCAGCACAATTTTTATAGCGACATAGCACCAAATCCACACTATTGGGATTTTTAAGAGTCACTTTAATTTTTTTCATCATAAATACCTACCTTTACTCTATCTCTAAACAAGTCTATATCACTATACCGAGGACTCTGCCCTCTTGGCACTTCTATTTTGGTGTCTAGATCAGTTAAAATATCTGATACTACCTCTAAAGCAAACCAATAATATCGTTCCGGTTGCTCTATTTCCTTGTTTTGAGTTTTCCACTGTGAAGGAACTTCAAAAGATGGTCCACTAGGCAACTCTGGATACCGTCCTTGTTCGACTAGTCTATACATCGTTCCTTTCTGCCCTCCTGATAAAGCAAGTAGTACATAGTCTGGATTTCTTCTAAGTGATCCAGACTTGGTGGTGAAAAGCACCTGGCCATCATTATCCTTTGCATGATAATAATGCGCTTCTAGGTTTCCTTCTGCGCTATACTTTTCTCCAGTAACCATCTCCCACGGCTGAAGTTTAAATACTCCGACGCTATATTTAGACATTCTTTATTCCCTTTCTTTAGATTCCTGTTCCAATTTATCCCAAAGTGGTTTGAACCAGATTGAATGAGATAATGGTTTATACAACACTGTTGTCAAAATAATAGCACTTAGAACGCTGAACCATGCTACGCTTGCTGCATCGTAATCATAAATAGTTCTTAAAGTATTGAAATCCATATTTATAAACCATTGATAAGTAAGGAATATTGTAAAGCTAAAGAACAAATACAATGTAATAAAAGCAGCAATTAACATAAATAGGCAGATACTCATAATTCGCTTGTTTTTACTGGATGACTTCATATTCTACTTACTCCTATTCCTCTGTTTACTACCTTTTAATAACCAATTTATTTTCTACAAATCTAGATATTGTTTCTTTGATAATAGTGAAATTCGTCCACAAATCTCCATCTAGTCTTTTTAAGTCAACAACATAGACTTTATGTTCATCCCATTCGTCCTTTTTAATGGTTATTGTAAAAGCACGTTCATCTATGACAATTTCCTCTATAACAAGATACATTGAAGAAAACATAGCTCCTGCATAATTTGGTTCACTACGATAAGTGATGCCATGTTCATCAATATCCAACATTACCCATCTTTTCTTTCTAAACAGCCCTTTAGTGCTTGTAAATACAGTACGATACTTCCTGATAGGCTGTTCTTCGCTTTTTGCTAATTTAACTCGTTCGCTCATCATTATAATCCTTTCTATACTCTAATAGAGTTTATTTAATTTGTATTTATAAAGTAAATAGAAGTTATCCATTTTATTTACTTATTTTAATATTGTTGTTCCATAAAAGATTGGCGACTGATTGACTTGCTCATGACAGTTAGAACAGTAAAGATAAGGTTCTTGCCATAAGACAATATCATCAGATTCAAATAAATTGTTAGATGACTGATAGATTTCTAATAAAGGAAAAAATTTATTGATATAAATATCAAATTTTTCAGGTTCTTGAACAAAGGCCAAAGCTGGACTTTCTGGATCAAGGATGAAACCTAAACTATATAATTGCCCTTCTTTATTTACAAGGTAGTAACATTCATCTATCAACTCTCCCACTTCCAGACTCTCAGGTATTACTTCATATAGATGACAATAAAAAACTTTTGACTTATTACAGTGTGGACAGCTATCAAAGATTTTAGTTCTGCGGCTATAAAAATAGTCATCTATAGCAGATAGAAAAAAATTACTAGGTTTTTTCCCTAAGAAAAATAATAGGGGCAGGATAAAACCTCCAAAAAGGACAATAATTAAAAGATAGTTTCTAGTACCTACAATATCAGAGATTATTCCTAGAAAAGCAAGAGGGAGAATTACCCACCTGATTAACCATACCAACCAATGAAAACTCACACTAAAGTTAAATTCATGTTTTATTACAAGAAGGCGATATCGATAAATGAGTGTCAAAGTTCGTAAGCAGAACCAAAATAAGGTAAAGAGGAATACTTGTAGTATACTTAATAACAAACTCATATATTCCCCTCCTCGGCAGTCAATTCCTCTATAAATTGATCATTAGCAACAATGCCACCCTTTTCATCATCAAAGGCAATGGTGTTAGATTTATAAGTCACCTCTCCATTAACTTTTTTAACTTCCACAACAATTCCGGCTTTATCAACTTCTAAGGCCTCTGCAATGTTATCGGCATCTTTGAAATTTAGATTGATAAATATAATATCAGCCTTCTTTTCTTCCGTTAGTTTTTTTATCAGCGACGTCATTCCCACTTTACAGTAAGGACATGATGATTTATAAAAAAGATAATACCTAGAATTTTTTTCATCAATCAAACTCTCTTTTGAAACTTTCAACCTTTCTGCTAATAATGAGGTTTGGGTTTGATCAAGTGGTTTAAATGTGTTTCTTTGATAGTCTACAAAGGAGATTCCAACGCTGTACTCTTTAACGCTCTCTCTACTTTCTTGTTGAGCTACTACTATACCTATTAAAAAGGCTAGTAATATCGGACAAAAGAAAAACAATCCTCTTCGCCAATCAGATAATAGAAAATTCTCAGAAATTTGCTTCAAGCCTTTCGTATAGAGAAATAGAGGTGAAAGTGCGAATGAAAGGAGCAGCCAAATAAAAACACCAGCTAAAGAAAAATGATAAACAACCAGATTTCCTGCTGTTATAAATAAAGGTGTCATAATGATTCCAGTTATGATCACAATAATTGGATAAATTTGATATAACTGTTTCAAAAATTCCTGGTCTTTTTTACTCATTATCTCCCTTTCTTGCTTTTAATTGGATGTACTTTTGCAGCTTTATGAGCGTATCTAACTTCACTCCAGACAAAGGTCTTTCTTTCTTATTCAATGAAACAAGTGTCTGACGAGAAATACCTGTATCACGCGCCAACTTTGCAGTATCAACATTCTCTGAAAATATTAATTCCCGGATAGCTTTCAAAGAAATATAATCGGGCTCCCCTTGTTCATCTGCAGGTGATTGGATATCTAATTCTTTTCGAGAATAGCTATCTACACCTTTAAAAATCTCAATAAATTGCTCCGCAGTGATCACGATTGAGCTTTCATGCGAATTCTTCAACGAACTGATTTCATAGGTATAAAACGGTTTAACCTCTAGCTTGTAAAATAGCTCTCCATCCTCGGCTTTTTTTATCGCAATACGCTTTTTAGGAATCCATGTTGCCATGTAATTGTATCGGCTTTTTTTAGGGAAACGGATCAACATAGCTTTTTCAGTTTCCTTAATAATCAGCGAACGATATAAGTATAAAACAGTCATATAAATCACCCGAATGCCTTTCCTACTTTACCACCGTAATAATTAGAAATACTAACTTGGTGAGCCAATGTGTTATAGTTTCCAACCCAAAAGATGCTGTCTTCGCCTTTTTTAGTGGACTTAACAATAAACTGAACTACGTCTGATGATTTAGATTCATAGACTTCAATATCATCTACGTTTACATCATATCCATTTTGTTGGAATGACACTGCAAAGGATCTTATAGGGGCCTTATCTGCCATTTTTAAATGCTTCTCCATAGAAAAATCAATTTCTAGAATATTGGCTGTTTTACATTCTTTAATAACAACTTTAAAAGCTTCTTTCACTTCTTTTTCTATCTCTGGTTTTACTTTGTGCCCAGGCATTTCAAGAGAAGACAAGGCTGTGTTATGGTTTCTATCATCTTCAGTGATTTCCACTCTCTCCGATGGTTCTACTTTACTTTGCTCCTCCGAGCTGCTTTGTGTAGTTTCTACTTGTTTTGGCTGCTCTTTATTTAGATGCTGGATATAGATAATAGCTATCATAGTAAGCCCCAAAATAACAAATAAAGTAACAAAAATATATTTCAATTTTGACATAAACTAATCCTCCTTATCAATTACAAAACAAGCTAATAAAGCTGGAGCTAAGAAACAGATGAAAAGTGAAAAAATCACATCAATAATAGCCTTCCCTAAAGACTGTGTTTCCCCAGAAACAGTAATGCCACCTTGAAAAGTTAAGAAAAAGTAATCCTTATATAAAAAGTAACCAACTGCTCCAATAGAAAACAGTGATACACCAATCATCCATTTTATAAAGTTTTCAATACCTAAAGAATATTGACGATATTCTTCATCACGTTTCGCTTTTAATTTATCTTGTCTTTGCTGCTCTAAATATTCCTCTTTTTTTCGCTGAAGAAATTCCTCTGTTACAACAAAGTCAATATTATTATCTGGATCCTCTACCGTATCCCGTAGACGTTTGTAATCATCTTGACTAACTTCAACTTCTTCTTCCATATCAAATAAATCTGTATCCATTCTCTAGTCCTCCCTATTTTCTAAAGAAATAATTTTACTAATATCATTTATTCCCAATGCTTTTGCTATCTTATCTATCGTTTCAAACTCAATGCGCGTGCTCCCATTAAGTAACGATGAAATAGTGTTAGGTCTTAAACCAGATAACTTAGATAACTCTGACTGAGTTATCTTATGTTCTAATAGTGTTTCCTTTAAAGTGATTACTACCACTACATTTCATCCTCTCTTTATGTTTATATTTGTATTATAACGCTTTGGCGATATAAAATCAAGCTAAATATCGTTTAGACGATAAAAAACTTACAAAAATAGTTGACGTATGGCAAGTATTTTGATATAATTAAGATAAAGAAAGGGAGAGTAAAAGGCTCTCATGGTAAAACAAAATGAAGATTATTACAACGTCCAAAGAAATCATTGATCGAATTGAGGATGCACTTGTAAGACAGGCCAGTTATGGCATTTCAGTCCAGTCCTATATCTTAGAAGCTATAATTATGATTGAACATGATGAACATACTCAAGATTTCAGACTACGTGAGTTTAGTGATCAAGCACAAAAAAATCATGCTAAACTTCTTAAAAAGCTAAGCGGAAACAAAAATTTTGACACAAACACACTTCAATCACTTGATGATTTCGGCAGAAAGTTTACTGTAAAAGATTTTTCTGCTGACGATTTCAATAAAGTCAATACTTTATTGAAAGAGGTTGCTGCTCACTTCAAAGTAGTTATCTAATAAAATAGATAAAAATGAAACAGCGACAAATGTCACTGTTTTTTGTTTATTTTGATAGTTTTAAGTTTGCTTCATTTCCATAAGCAAATGTAAAACCTCTGTCAGCAATAGCGCTTTCGCTAAGCAAACGATAGCTATAAGTATTTGGTTTCTTTACAGCATTACCGCTTACTGAATAATTTTGTTCACAAACTAGGAAACTGCCATCTTCAAATACATGACAGACAATTCCAGTATGTCCATAGGTAGGCTCTTCCATACTAGAAAAAATTGCTCCTTTTCTTGGTTTAGTTGATGTGCTATTTCCAAATATCTTAGCCCACGCGCCTGCCTGGTCTTTCCCATCACCGATAACTGTTCCAGAATGTCCCCAAAGAATATTCCCTAAACTAACAGTTAAATCAACACATTCCCCAGATTTTTCAACCCAACCTGTTGAACTATTGTACTCTAATCCAAGAGTTTGTGGATCAATAATATACTCTTTTAGTGATGCTGGTAAGTCACTTGGTATCCAACCAGATCCATTCACTTTAACATCACTTGGTACCTTACCAACCCCATCAGAAACCTTCTTAGAACGCTTCCCACACTTGTCTCTTCTACTCCTAGATGCTGCTTTAGCAGCGTCACTATCACCTTCAGTTTTTACAGGACCTATCTTAACAAATGGAGAGGTCCCATGTTTCTTAATAGCTTTCTCGTCAAGCCACTTATACTGAGCACCGATTGTGTCATAAGCGTTATTTAAAGAAGTTTCATAAGCAGATGGATCGCTGGCCCAACCACCTTGTGCAATAGCCTTAGATATCGAACGAGGATCAGTATTATTGATTGCCCCTTCGTAGAGTGTCTGGTGAGCCATAAACTCTGCTTTAGCCACGATACCTGCATCATACGACTTGAACCAGGCATAGTTTCCACCTGTAAAGTCTCCAACATTTGTTCCCGGGCGTGTTCCAGATAAATCAACTGAATCGACCCCATACGTAGCTAATGTTATAGGGAAATTATCAATACTTCCGCCTGTTTTAACCCCACCCATATTATGAGCCATCCAGAAGCTTGTACCAGATGGATTTGTAAAGTTAAAACCATACTCTACGTAAGTCTGAGCAATTGAAAATGACGGTAAATAGCCACCAGCTTTCCACGAGAGAATATACGCCTCCTCATGCTCTTTTATAAACGAATCAATAGTTTGGTTCGCTGATGTTGTCTCATATTGAGTTTGGCCAGTTTTACCTGGTTTACAATCATTTGATTGATGGGAGGTAGATGTTATTAAAGCTGAAAATATAGAAGCAAATATTACCAATCCAATAAAAAGGGCAACTAGAGTAGATAATATCGCTGTTGCCCCTATGATCAACTTTATTTTTATTAATTTTTTCATAAATCTATCCCCGTAGCAATATCAGAAATAGATATAATAAGCCAACTATAACTCCCCCAGTTAAAACAGCACCAATTAGTTTTCGATAGAATATTCTATTTCTGTTAAGCTGCTGATAATACAAAACATCATTTTCTTTATCAGCATAATATTCTTTTTGTAAATCAATTTCACTGTTGATTGTATTGGTAATGTTTGTTCTCACATCATTAACGTACAGACGTCCTCTTGAAAACATCGATCTTTTTCGATGATATTCACGTTCAATTTCTTGCTCATCAAATTCACCATAATATTCATCATAGTAGTCAGCGTAATCACTTTGTGAGATTTGCTCAGCTTCTACATTTGGATCAAAATCATTTTCTCTAACCAAAATATCGAGCTCCTTTTCTTAGTCTAGTAAAGATAGAACGCTTTTGGGGTGCAATGAAGAGATCATCACTTACTTTTACTTTTCCCCACACTCCCTTAATTTTGAAAGTACGTGTTAGTTTACGCTCATAGACGCCCAATTTCTTATTTGTATATTTCTCATCCCATTCATCAAGTAAAATGAAATCATCAGCATCAAAAAAGTCTAAGATAGTGTACGCTTGAACATATTCTTTATATTTCCGCTTATTCGCTAAACGTTTTTCATAAAGAGGAGAATACTTTTCTGAAAAACCTGCTACTGCACTAACGATAAATCGTCTATGCCCCAACTCAATTCTTCGAATTAGATAAGCAATTAAGGAGAATGTAAGAGCATTCATTCCTGATTCAGTTAATAGAGCTGTTGGTGAAAGGATCATTAAGACAACCAAAAAAATAAGGTTTTTCTTACCTAAAAATAGTAACACAGTGGCTGCAACAAACCCAACTAAAATGTAAGGAATAAAGCCCAATAAGACTATATTTAGACCATACCTCCCAACCAATTCTCTCATATGAATCGAATACGCGAGAAAGGCGCCAGCTAAAAAACCAATTTGACCAGACAATGCTAATAAGTTTAGGATATGCAATGTTCTAGTATTGTGTAATTTTTTCTGTAATTTGAAATATAAGTTTAACGCAGTTACCATGATTTCCCTTTCTTATCTAAGTTTATGATACCTAGCACTCTCTGCATATGGTACATTGTAATAAGCAATATCTTCATTGGCCGACAACTGCATTTCAAATGAATAGTTGCTGACGTTGGCAATATTTAAGAAGAACTGGCCATACTGAAGATAACGAAGACTTTCTAATTCTGAAGGCGTCATTTCTCCTCGTAGAGCCTCTGCCAATTTTGGAATGACCATGACATCTAGCTGGGAGAAAATGCGATAACGAATTTGAGAGAAGACGTTTCGAGTTGCTAAAATATACGGACTAACATCATCTAATTTTGCTGAAGATAGAATTCTATCCAATGATGAAATCTCCAAAATAAATGCTGAATCTGTCTTACTAATCTCTTCAATCATTTCAGATAAAAAAGTTAAAGACTGCGCGTGAGTTGGGTCAAACAATTTGTCAGCGCCTGTAATAGTAATGATACAGTGATTAACCGCCTCGTCCTCATCTATATCCTCATCCATTCTGTTCTTAATACCATTTTTAACAGACAAAGATGCTGCCATACTAAGAATTTGATAAAGCTGAATATGAAGCAATGTTTTATCATCAATGGATGACAGGTCAAACGTTACTACTTTTTCATCATCTAAATCAAAAAAACGTGAGTGGTTATTTAAGAATCGATAGTCTTCCAAAATACTTTGGAATGCGGACACTAATTTCTCATAACTATCTGCTTTTGCTTTTCCTGCAGCACCTTTACTTTGAGCACTTCTCCAGTCTGCATCTAGTGCATCAACTAAATTCCCTAATAAAGGATAATCTTCGTTTAACACATCAGTAATATGTAAGACATCATTCTTCTGTTCAGCCTCACTTAATTCCCACAATCCGAAGTCTTTATATAGTTTATCAACTGTTCTCGTCAGGTTGTTAAGGTCTGTTTGTTTAAGGCTATTATCCTTCATACAAGCTAACACCTTCAACTTATTTCTGTGAACTTTATAACTTCTAATGTGATTGGTATTTAACGTGCCGTCCAAAATACGTGTGGCCATAACATGAAGAGGATTGATATGGTACTCACCTTCTCCGTCCTCAATATCAATATGGAGTCCTCCTTGCTTATTTGTTAGGTCTTTCAAAATGCCAGATAGATCAATATTGATCATCGTATGTCCTTTAGCAAATAAAGCATCTAACTGCTTAGCAAGAAGTTTCCCCTTACCTACATTATTTTGCCCGGCGATCATCATGGTCGGTGCCAATCGTTCACTATCTCTATGCAATAAGTCAAAATAAACCGCTCCTCCAGTACGAGTAGAACCTAAAAATACACCGTGTTTATCCATTAAAGTTGTGTGAACATAAGGATAACCTGCTCCCAATGTTGTAACCGGGATAGGTTGGTATTTTCTTCTTGTAGGAAGACTGCTATGAATGCTTGGTGGAATAAAAACCATATCATATTCTACATCAAGCATTCCATGACTAGGGAATAGCTTGTAAGAAGTTAATTTAGACCGAATCTCTTTTTCTTTTTGTTTCAATAACTCAGGAGTATCGGCAGAAATATAAAAACTAGTTCCCACCTTTTTCGTAACAATGTTGTTATCTGCAGCGGCTTTTAATTCAAGCAACTTTCCTATATCTCCACTATCTTCCAAATCCCCCGTATCGTGACGGTTAGACGAATGAGAAAGGTTAGAAATAGCATCTTGAGTTTCTTTCGTAACATCCTCATTCGAAGCATGAATGATTGGCCTAAATACGGTAGCATCTTGAATTTGGACTAGCTGACTGCCCCAATAGTTAGGCAAGGTTTCAGGATAGCCATTGTTAGGAATATAAGAAACTGAAACATACCCAAATCCTGTTTTGATATAGGAATCGTCTTCTTGAAAATTTAATAGAGGAGGTTGAGTCCTACTGATAAAATTAAGGTCATACCCTTTTCTAATGTAGCCATTAACCCTTTTTCGTCTTAAAAACATAAATCAATTTATACCCTTTCATTCAAATTATTATACTGTTTCAAAATCTGCTCTTTTTTCTCAATAGAAATCGGCCTTGGTCTAAAGCCTATTGAAAGACTATTTGATAAATTTACATAAGATTCTAACTCTTGTAATGAGCGTCCATAAATCCAGATGAAAAACTCCGTGTTATACTGCTCACGCCCCACGATTTCATCAATGATAATATTATGGATCAGAATATCGCGTCTGTACTCTAACTGCGCTTTTTTTCGTTCTTCTAGGTGAGGGTTTAAAAGCTGCTGAATAACTGTATCTAGGATCATTCGCTTTTCCGCTATTTGTGTCGTAGTATCAGTTGGAAGTGTCGTTGTTTGTTCTGTAAAGTCAAAGATAGCACCTGAAAGATATTGGATGTAACTTGAGATTGTATCAATCTGTTCGGAGATAGAAAGAACCTCGACATCCTTTCCTTTAATTTCAAGGATCTGGATGAATCCATATCCATTACTAAGTGCAATTGGAGCACCAGGGATATTAAATAATATTGCCTTATAGTTCAATCTTCTCACAATGTCAAGAAAATCTCTGTTTTCCCAATTCTTGTCATATTTGTATCGAGGTTTATGTCCCCCTTCAACTAAGCTGAGACTACCTTGTTCCTCAACCTCTGTTTTATCTTTCTTCTTTTTCTTTCTTTTTAATGATTTGTCAATGTCCATCTTATTCTCCATTATTTTTAGATAATACTATTTTATACTGTATTTGTTAGATAGTAAAGCTATGATAAAAAAAGTCGCTTTAAAAAAGCGACTTTACTATTAAATACGTCCTACCACCATACCAACTATAGAAAGAATTCCTCCAAAAAATACAACTGGCATAATTATTGCAAGAGCACCTAAAATGGGTAAGATTCCAATTAAGAGATTAAGCCCCCACATAATTATTGAATAGACCGGAATAATAACTCCAGCCCCCAAAATTAAAGATGAAGGAATCAAAAGTAAAACAGCACAACCAAAAATAGCTATTGTTCTGAAAACTCTACTGTGGATTTTATTTGATTCAAATGCCAAAGCTAAATATAGAGGTAAGAATAAACCGGTTACTGCTGCAAAGGATAAAGCAAAATAATTGACTTCAAGATTCATTCTTTTTCTTAATGGTTCAGAAATATCCCGTACAAATGAAACTAAAAAAATACCCAATACTTGCCATAACAGTATAAAAAAAGTCAATTCAATTCCCTTTAAAATTGGATTTGTAAGCAATGTTTTTAAATAATCAATAAAAAATAAATACAAATTATTGAACATAGTATACCTCCTAAGTCATTAATCTATCTGTTAGATTAAGTATAACAGATATTCTATAAAAAAAGCAAAAAAAATTACCTACATAATAAAAGAGTTAGGCGCGTGCCTAACTCTTTTATATAAGTTAGAATTCCTCAGTTTCACCACTTGAAAGTGATAAATCTGAAATAGAATTTTTAGGAGTACCAGCTCCAACTTTTTTATAGTGCGTTGTATTAACTGGTTTCATACCGCTTTCAGACGGTTTTGGTTGATAAGATTGGATATTTTCTCTGTATTGATTAGCCAAATCACGAGGTACTTTATAAGTATTTCCAACTCTCTTATTAGATTCGAGAGGAGGAACTTTTTTCGTGGTCCAGGCATTTCTAGTTTGTTTATATCCATCCATTATTGGAGATTTAGCTGTATTCCAAGCATTATTTGCTGCACGCTTAACATTTCGTTGAGCATTTCTTAATCCTGTTTTAGATGCAGTTAGAGCATTGTGTCCTGCAACACTAGCCCTATCTAAAACCGTTCTAGCAGCAGCATTTTGGATTGATGCTCCACTCGCACTATAATTCTTCATTCCTGAATAGACGTTCGCTGCTCCACCAGCAACCCTACCAGCAGTACGTGCAGCAAAACCACCTAAAGCCTTAGCACCATCTACTCCACTACGTCCAGCCCTTGCAGCAAAACTAGCAGCAGTTTTGGTATTATTGATTAAGCCACCATGTCGTTGGCCAGTAATAGGACTTCTTCGTCCGAAGATCCCATTTTTCCCATGTTTAATTCCTTGTTGTGCAAGATATCCTGCCCCAAGTGCTGTAGCCAATCCATTCTTGCTTCCTGTTGAAACACCTAGCCAGGCACTGATTGCTGCTGAACCCTGAATAGCACTTAAGAATGTAGCAATGTAGAGAGCTATTATTAATAAAGTTCTACTCATGAACCCTAGATCATTAAAAATAGTCTGTGCTCCTACCGTAACTGTTTGAGCATTTCGTAAAAACCACATAGAAAACTGAACAATAGCTATCTCAAAGAAAATACCAGCAATACCAGAGAATATTGATTGTAGCAATTCCATAAATTTTGAACTATCTTCTACCGATGTGTAGGCTACAAATGGAGCAACTCCTGATGATAGTGTAACTCTAAATATAGTCATTATCATAGAGATTAATAAACCGACTAAAAGAGCAATTAACATAATTTGCTGAATGAAAACAGTAAAGTAGTTAATATTATATCTAGGATATACAGGAGAGAAAATCGAAAAATCTACCCCGAACATACTAGACACCTCAACCCCTGCAATTACATAATGTTTAGAACCATTCTTCCTGGTCTCGCCAATTTGTTTTACAGATGTTAAAAGAGTAGCAACGCCATAGTAGTCATCAGAACTAGTACGTTTTTCTTTCTTATCTCCATCTTTGTAGATATAGAAATTTAACAACTCTTCTGTAGATGCTCCTACAAATGATTCAAACTTTGTATAGAGGATATTCTTATCCGTTATATCGTTTAAATCCGCAGGGTCCTTCAATATATATTTGGAATCTGGATCATATTTTAATTTATCAGTATCAAAATCTTCATCAATTATTCGAAATAGATCCACCGTATTACTTCGTATCGGAGTTAGAGATAATGAATCAACATTTTGACTTCCATTGGCAGTCATTAAAGTTTTAGTAGCTTGACCAACTAAATTACCGGAAGCAACAAGTGCTGTAGGTAATACATTTAAAGCAAAACTAATCAAAATCAAATTATTGAAAAATTCTTTATATCTAAATGACCCTCCTAAAAAACTAAGAGTTACTCGAGCAATCACTAAAACTACAAATATAGCAATGCCTATAAAGCGGCCCCAAAAATAAAATTTTCCTAACCATGTTGATTGATCATTCAAATAATCAAATAACCCGAATAGTATAAAAATTTTGGATAACAAGATTTCTAACGAAGAAGAGACTGTGTAGAAAAACTTCATTATTGCCGCTGGAATAGCATTTAGCATGTGGAGAAAAGGAAGTGTATCTGATAGATATAAACTCCATTGATTATAAAAATCAATTGTTTTTATTGTGGATATTGTGTTATCTTTCCAAACCTGTTTATCTGGAGCAGACATCTTATCAAACCCATACTTTGCAGTCCAATAAGTTGTTAATTCCTTAAGATTCTTAATGACACCACTACCTATTTCATATGTTGGAATTTCAGCCAAATAATCACCTCCTAGTTTTCCTTACCGTTAGTAGATGAAAATGGCTCTCTTAATGGTTCAGAGATTACGACCCACTTCATAAGTGATTGTTCATCCGATTTTATATTGAAACTAATTCTTTCTGATGAAACTGTTGAATTTTCTGCTCGAAGACCTATAACGTAAGAAACATTGTACGTCTCCCCATCATCATTCAATGATATTTTTTCCAGGATTGTACTAGTAACTTGTGCTTTTACAGGCTGTGTGAATTTAGCATCACCGTTTGATAAATATGGTTTTATAGCCTCTTTGTTGCCAGTAAAGTAGTAAGTAATAAAATACCTAGAAACCATGTCAACAGCATGCTCGTTTTCCTGCACTTTTTTCACCATTGTTAACTCTTCATACAGAAAGTTGAGTTTTTGATCCTGGTCTTTTACAGTTTTATATGTAACTGAACAGAATCCAATCGCAAAAACACTCACCACTAATGCTAGTGCTCCTAGTATTAAGGTATTCTTATTCCTCCCCTCATTATTTGAAAAATAAGGTTCAGAATAACTATTAGAAGTTGATTTAGAGGTGGCAGTTTGTGGTGTTGGTCTTTCAATACTGGATACTCCATCTCTATCTAATTCCCCTTCTATTGAGTTGCTGGGTGGATAGACGGGTAAATCAGCAACTGATATACCTAGACTATCTTTGTAAACATCCATCAAATTTGGCTCTACTGTACAAAAATACTTAGCTAAATCGTCAAAAGAATACTGTTCGAAACGTTTATCACGTCGCGTTTCTGAAATTAAAGAAATCACTATATTCTCGTATCGTTCATCAATAACAAATGGTGTTATTCTTGGACCGTTACCAAAAGAAACTTTCCCACCCAATAACTTACTTCCACTTACTTGTGATACAAGTGCGATACCGTTAAACGTGAAATGTTGAAAATTATCTTTTATCTCACTAAACAAATTTTCTGCTTGGAGAAATGTTAGGAAAGGAAAATTCTTTCCAATACTTTTATTTACATCGTTTGGATAAAGGTCAAGGTCAATTTCATCAATAATTCCTTTTAATTCTTCGTTATTATCTGGAGTAATATTTCCCCACTCAATATAAAGAAATAAGGGTTCTTGAATTGAAACCCTTTTTGTACCTTTAAATCCAAATGGTTGGATTTTAGCCATAAATTATCCTCCCAAACCTCTGATGTAGCCAACGAATGCAGCTGCAAGAGAAATTACAAACAATCCTGCAATGATTGAAGGAAGCCAAGTAATACCTTTCTTTTTCGCAGTATCTCCCAACATAAGTAGACCACCTGCTAAAATAAAGCAAACTCCAGCAACAATATAGGCCAATGTTTGAACATCATCTCCAATAGTTTTGATATCCTTACCTGTTTTTACAAAGGGATTCTTTGAATCAGCTAAAACGGCCATTTGATTCGCAGTAGCCAAAAACAAAAGACTTGTAGTAGTTGTTAGTTTTTTGAAAAAATTCTTTTTCATAAAATATTTTTCCTCTCTTTTTTTACATATACTATTTTACATTCAAATAGCGAAAAAGTAAAACCATGATAATTTAATTTCTTGGAATAAGTTCTATAGTTATTGTTCGACGGTCTCTAGCAGTATATTTTCCTCCGGTTCCCTTAACTTCTGTTTTAGGTGGTTCTCCTGTTAAAGTGACTTTAACAGTATACTCAACTGTATCTTTATCTCTCAAAAAATAGAACTGTCGATCTATTGGATAACCTAATTTTTCTTCAATAGTACGTTCCAAAGGACGTGCACCATTTTCTTCATCTGTACCAATATTTTTTAAATACTCATAGAATAGCTCACGCGCATCCTTCCCCTCTTCTCCAACATATTTAATGAATAGACCACGTTTAGCCCAATCTTTCTCTATAATAGCCATTTTAGAACGGATAATATCCATAATGACATCACCCGTCAGCATATTTAAGACAACTTTTTTGTCAAAGCGATTGATAAATTCTGGTCTAAAATAAATTTCTAGATCATCGTTAATATTCGACATAAAGGACTTTCTTGTTGCTGAGTCTAGATTCTCAAATGTCTGCCCTTTATTTAATGTTCTGAACTTCTGCTTAATCGTTTCATGACCTACGTTTGTTGTTACGATGATCACTACGTTCTTAAAGTTGATTAATCTATCACTTCCATCAGTCAATCGACCAGCATCTAAAACCTGCAAAAGTAAGTTTTGGAGCGATGGATGCCCTTTTTCAATTTCATCAAAGAGTAATACTTGATAAGGTCTACGTTTAACCTTTTCAGTTAAGGCCCCCTCTTCAGTACTTGTTCCAATCAAGCGTGCTACCGCCGTCTTATCGCTGTACTCCGAACAGTCGATACGCGACAACATATCTTCCGAACCAAAGATGGCTAAAGCTGCTTGTTTAGCTGCCTCCGTTTTCCCAACCCCTGTGGTACCCATGAATAGTATAGAGCCTAAAGGCTTGTTTTTATTTTGTCTATCATTCTTACTACGATAAGTTATATCAGCAATAGCCTTAACAGCCTCATTTTGGCCTTTTACAACCCTAGAAATTTTATCTTCAAAAATGATTCTTTCTGTCCTACTATCCTGTAGCAAAATTTCAAGATCAATTCCTTTATGAATATGAATTATATGAGCAATATCATTGTAAGTGATGATTTTTTTTCCAGTCAGATAAGCAGTTGCTACAGCTTCATCTAGTAAGTCTATTGACTTGTCCGGCAGATTTTTCTCAGCCATATAGCGCGTGGATAAGTCAACAGTTGCAACAATCGCTTCATCTGTTACCTTAACACCTCTAATACGTTCATGTCTTTGTTTAACTTTAGACATGATCTTAATAGCCGATTCTCTATCAGGCTCTTCAACAAAGATAGGCTGGAGACGACGTTCCATGGCAGCATCTTTTTCAATCAAACGAAATTCTTTATGCGTGGTCGCTGAAATGAAATAAATATCCCCACGTGATAGGGCTGGTTTCAATAGGTTTGCCACGTCTAGTGTAGACTGGTCTGTTGCTCCTGTACCCATGATTGTATGAACTTCGTCAATAAAGAGAATATTTTCGTCTTTATAAGTGATTAGTTCCTGGATGATATTGTACATTTTGGAAATGATGTCTTCTTCATCACCATTTCGATTTCTAGTTTTAGAGGTTATTGCACTAAGAGATAAACTACGAACTTTCACATTGTGAAATTCTGGGGGGATATTTTTCTTTCTTATAATTGAAGCACAAGCTCCCTCTACAATATGAGTTTTCCCAACCCCCGCTTCTCCAACAAGTGTGGGTGAGTTCTTATGTAATCTAATCAAAGAAACAAAAATCTGCTTTATTTCATCTTCTCGGCCATAAGCTTCAAAATCCTCTATGTTCCTTCTAACCTTATCAGTCAGATTCTCTGTATACTTATCAAGATAAGGAGTTTTAGAGTTTTTAGTTATTTGTTTGTTAGACATTTCTACCTCCGGAAGCGACCATGGTTTTTCGTTTGCAATCCACCATTAAATTTAGGATATATATTGCAATCAATGCAATAATATGTTTTCTTTCGGTGTGTTAGGAAATACCAGATGGCATTAGCGTTGTTCCCTCCAGTTCTGGTAGGTAATAGTAAATAGATAACCAATATATTGAACAAAATGACAAATAATATGAATTGGAAAATTTGCTCATGAGGAAAGACACGTTCCTGTAATTGTAAACTGGTCATAAAAGCCGCGAAGGAGATAAATCCTTTTTGGATATTGATCCCATAGTATTTTAATTTCGAATAGTATCCACGTGGAACACTCCAACCTCCTTCGAGTGGATTTTCGATTGCTTTTTTTTCATCTTCTGTCATACAGATTATTCCTTTCTTTTCTGTAATTAACCTGGTCATTTAAAGTTCTCAATACTATTTTATATTTTATTATCCATATAGTAAAGACATGATAAAAAGCTACACATGAGTGTAGCTAGCTTCTCAAAATATCCTTGGCGATACGGTTTGAGAATCCGCAGGTGTTTTCTCGAAAGTAACTGGAGATAACGAAGGCAACACCTTGCCAGCCTCTATGAAAAGGACAATCCTATAATTCGTATCAAACGATTATAAATTGTATTAGGGGGCTACTACCCCTATCGCCCTCAAGGGAGTCGAACCCCTGAAAAGAACCATAAGGCGATGACTGAATTTAGTCAATTTTAGCAGACACGGAACGGACAGGCGCATTAAATTGGAATGTTCCCTCCTGGACTGCTTTCACATTTTTTTGTAGATTAGCAATGATTTCTTTTGTCGTTTTGATGCTTGTTTCGGCAGTATCTATCTGCTTATTTTTGCTATCGATGCTGTTCATCAATGTTCGGATCTGATCTTGTTTTTGTGTCAGTTCCTCTCCGATTGAGTATTGGGCCTCTTTAGTAAGATTGTCTATGGACTTTTTGTCATTAACTGAGCTATTCTTCAAAGTTTTAATAGCATCTTCTAGGCGCGTGACTTGACTTGTCTGATAATCAATTTCTGAGTTAAAAATCGAAAGAGCAAATTCTTCACGTGTCAAGTCCTGAATACTTGTCTCTACTAACTTTTTATTTTGCAAGGTGACATAGAAGTCGAGGGAATTAGGATTATCATCTGCTTCCTCTTGCTGCTCCTTAGATTGCCCCTTTTCTTTTTCTTCCTTGCCCTTCTCCTCCTGTAAATAGGTCTTGTAACTCTTATAGTTTACATCAACACTTTTGTCAACAGGAGTATTATTAGTGGCCCGGACAATAAAGACACCGTAATTCGCAGGTATATTCCTGATTACTACCGAAATCTTATTCTCTGTCAAAGGGATTACCTGCATCTCGGCTTTTTCCGCTTTTACAGTTGGTGGGAAAAAGAGTTGCCATTCCAGATTTTCAGCTTTAATTCCCTCTTCAATAACACTAGTATCATCTTTAGTTTCAAATTCTAGGACGGCAATCCCATTTTCTTTGGAATATCTTTGATTTACCAGTTCCATGCTACCACTAGAATTCGTGAATGTCTTAGAGGTATCTAGTTGCTCTGCTTTAAAAGTTACACGTTTTGGAGAAGTCACTCCCCCCACCACTAAAGCAACACAGCTAAATAGCAAAATGCCAGCAAATAAAGTCTTTCTAAATAATATCTTTTTACGAAAATATCTAAAAAGGGCCAATTCTTTTAAATCAACGAACCAGTCAATGATCTTTTCTTTATAGCTCTTCGGAATATTTTCATCATAGTAATTTTTTTGCATCATACTAATATTGTAACCACTACTTTTAAAAAAGGCAAGCTATGATATTAAAAAACTTTTTTAAAAAAAGTTAAAAAATACCGACATTTCATTTGCATCATTTTGAGGTTATCTGATATACTATAATTGTACTTGATAACAAGTACAGCAACAGTAATTCATTATTTTTCCCCAAAGTATTTATCCAGAACCTCCCTATATTCCATATATTCCATTCTGGAAACTTTGACTATTTAATTGACACCAAGCGGAAATTTCTATTTTTTCCTTCTATTTCCCAGTGTCTCCTACATACATATAAAAACACTACGATTTTTCCTCTCGTAGTGTTTTTTGTATCTAAAATAAAAAACGAAAAATGTCAAATCATCATTTCTCGTTTTTATCGATCCATGCTTGAACTCTCATAACGAACTCAAGGCTTAATTTAGTAAAATCTTTCTTTCCATTTCTCAAACGAGATATGGCGCTTTCTTGTATGCCTATCTCTTTTGCTAGACGATAGGCTGAGACAGTCTTATCCATCAAGACTGTCTCAATTTTCGATGTGTTAATACGCATATACTTCTCCATTATCAGCATATCCAATTTTTTCAACTCCATCAATCGGTTTCATGCCACGCCCCTCTACTAAGATCTCTCCGTCTTTGTCAATCCAAAAATCCCAGCCATCTGCGAATTCTTCAAATGTTTGTTCATCCTTGTAGTCTGTTTCATAAATACCAATTAGTACTTCTTTTAACTGTCGTTCAACATTACTTTCTGTCTGACCAAAAATATCCTGCATAACTTCTTCATCTGTTAATTGATATTCCTTATCAACTAAATATGTATCTGTTTCAAAAATATCAATAATTGTAATTGGTGAAAGCGGAATGTAATCACCATCAGGAAGATTTATTTTGCTTACAATTTGATAACTTTTACCATCTAGTTTAAATAGAATCCGTGAGCCACCAAAATTCTCTTGTTCAGCTTCAGTCCACAGACGATTATACAAATGTTGCAAATATTTTTTATTGCTTTCCTTAAGAAAGTAATCAAGCGTTCGACTAAAATAAGGATAGTTCTTTGTGTTGCGTTCCCAAAGATATTCAAAATTCACAATCAGCTTATCTTTATATGGTTTAATAAAGTTGATTGATGCAACTCGATATTTATTGAACATATCTCTAATTTCTTGCTCGGTCATATCTTCAACTAGAATTTGTTTTGTTACCATTTTGTTTTACCATGAGAGCCTTTTACTCTCCCTTTCTTTTTTATTTGCTTTCTTGTGCTTTCTTTAAGCTCTCGATGGCTTTAGTGACTTCATCCCATGTGGCATCCCAATTCGCATCTTCATCAGTGAAGTCAAATTCGATGTCTAGTTCTTCAAGGATTCCCTCATAAAAACTGCGGTCAAAGTCATCCCAAAAATTTGAGTTCTCTACTAACTCATATTTTTCCAGAAGTGTCGGTTCTCTGAAACCTTCAGGCCATTCCTTCCCTTCTGTCCCTACAACTTCTAATTCTAAAAGCGGTTTATTCGCATCTTCGATATAATAACGCATCATTTTGTTTTTTACCGTGAGAACTTTGTTCTCCCTTTCTTTATCTTGATTATATTATATCAAAATACTTGCCGTTCGGCAAGTAAAAGGTCTAATTTTTTTGATTATTTTTGATTAAAATATTCAAATTCTTCAAATATTGCTTCAAAAATAATTGTCATTTTATATATCTACACGCGCATCAAACTCCACATATCCACTAAAAGCAAAAAGAACCTCGATAACTCGACGTCCTTATTTCTTTTTCCTCTTTTTAACACTCAGATCAATATTGTTAAGAAATGTAATTACTTGATTCCTATGCTCAGGATTTTTTACACCACCATTATATTTGCTCTGCATTTGACACAAATGATATCCAACTAATCCTTCGTCTTTCACAACAGCGCTAACTTCTAAAGTATAATGAATACCATCTAAATCAACAGTTAAAATAACACACTCTCCCTCCTCTACTGATCCAATATAAGAACCGACGCAATGTCCCATCTTATTACCTTCAACTACCAGGTCAATCGGTCTCTTGAGATATTTGAAAGGATTGCTATGTTTTTTAACAGCTTCTATCAAAGGACGATATTCATCATATATTTCAAATTTTGAATTTCCGTGTCTTTCTTTTAAGTTTTTGTTTTCAATAGATGCAAATAGCTTATCATGCTTTTCTTCTAGTTTTCTACTTGATGAAAAATCAATTTTCACCTTTCTTCTTCTCATTCTGCACATTCTTATATAATCTCTCGCTAAATAATAAGAAGTATCATCTAAAGCTATGTCATCATCTTCATAAATTCCACTTTCTCCTATTGAATCCAATACAAAAGCAATCATTATCTCTGAACGATAATTTTTAAATTTATATGGGATATAAGAAAAAAGCTTTATATACCTTCCTTTTTCTCTAAACCACTTAACAAAATTGATAAAAGTTTTTTCTTCAAACTCGGTGGCTGCTTTTACTAATGTATAGACTTCTGTTACTGTAAACTTGTTGAAGTTTATGACTCCATCTAGGTCACTTGCCTTTTTTAAATGCTTTTGTAATAGTTCTTTTCTATTCAGCGAATCTCTCTGCGCTCTTAATAGATCGCCATAAGTTAGAGTTGTTGGCCAATCTCTAACCTTATCCCTTTCAAAATCCTCTACTTGGTAAAATAGCGGCATTCCTTTAAATACTGTTTCTTTCATTTCAGTAGCCCCTATCCCACCGAATCCTAGACGTACAGGTTTATAATGCTTATCTTTTACAAACATTACATCAAGACTTTCATAAAATAAAATATGTTTATCCTTTTCTTTAAACAGAAAATAACTTTTTACTTCTCCGTCCTCATCCTCACTAAAAGCAACCAGATTGATAGTAAATTTACTTAGAATTAAACATTCTTCCTTAACCTCCACAAGCAAGAAATTATAAGGGGAGTTACTGATTTCAATACTTGATCCTGTAAAAGGATATATTTCCTTAAAGCTTCCCAGAACTTTTTCCTGACGTTTTCTTAACTGTTCTGCAGATAAGTAACTATTCCCATCAAATGCAAATAAATAGGCATAATTCATTTCGTTTATAAAATTCTTTTTAGGGATATTGTCAGATTTCAAATCAATTTCTGGTAAAATATCGTTTTTAGAACTTTTAAAAAAATCAACAAATAAGGTCTGATTTATATTCTCTTTATTTTTTATAACTATTTTCTCCATAACCCCATTATATCAACGATAAATCATACTGTAAACAAAAAAATGCACTTTTCTTATATAAGATACAATTCAAAGAGTACATTATGGTTTTTTAAAATAAGGAACATCTTAATTGATGCGCGTGATCATGGGATATTTTGCCAAATTATCCAAACAATCTAAGTTTTGGAAGATGAATTACTCTAAAACAATTCTAAAACATGTTCTCAGCGTATCTTCCAATTCTACAATTATATCTTCCCACTCAACACCGTCATATTCGCTACTAATTTGTTCTAAATCTTCTGATAAAATATAGTTAATTTTATCTCCTTCTACACTGACTTCTATCATGCCTTTAATATGTTCCATAGAAGTACATCCTTCATAGTCTGAATAACAACCTACATAGCCATCAATAAAGAGATGATTGCCTTCTTTTGATTGAACATTTAACCCCTCAACCTCTATAGTTTGAACTAGATGTAACATTTTATTTACCCCCTTTTCTATACTTCCGTTATACTACTTTTTTTGTCTTGTACCCTTTAAGATGGCACTTAATATCATGCTCCAAATTAGTCGCATTGATAAAACGGTATTTATCAAGATCAAGTTTATCGACTTTTTCCAAATGCCGTTTCTTCTTCCTTTCTCTATATAAGTATTATATCAAAATATATGCCATAAGGCAACTATTTGTGCAAAGAAATAATAAAAAAAGAGCAACAAGGATAAACCCTGTTACTCTAACCTATACTAGAATAGGCTCATTTGTTCTCCCACATTTGTAGGTGAAACTAGCGTCCATTCACGTTTAGGTGTGAGAATAGTTCTGCTTGCTGCAAAGCTATTCATCTGGATTGTTGCTTCTGGGAAGATTGTCGCAAAGAAAGAGAATAGACTTTCTTTGATCCCATTGAAAGAAACATACTCAATGTGATTAGAGTATTCTTCTTTACTCTTCAGCAATGAAGAGTTTGAGGTAATTGTTTCAAATACCCACAACTCGAAACCTCTAGCAAAGATTTCTGTTGGCGTAGTAAAGTAGTCAAACATTTTGTTAGATTTCTTCAATAGTTTCAATTCTGCTGACAAACGCTTCTCCTCTAACGAAACAACACTAGTACCTGAAGCTGACTCTTTGCTCGCTTTCATCAAACGAGTAAGGAGTTCATCTTCTTTCTTTTTGAAGGTGATTTTGAAATTATTGCTATAAGAAGTAATAATATGCTCAAAATCATCTCTTAAAGAATAATTTTCCTTACCATCATGCTTATAGTCTAAGTAGTGACCATATTCATGGATAAAGCTCTCAGTGTTACGCACGTCCACTGCAAGAATGTTGAGGAATGGTGCATAAAGACCAGTAGCCTTATGCTTACCTAACTTCCTAAACTTCAACTCTGGTTGAGCAGATGCGTGAGGTAGTTTGTTACAGATTTCTTCAAAGTCCTCTTCAACTTTCCTGAATAGGTTGTAATCAAACTCTCTCCCCTCATACTTCTGCGTATCCACCTCTACCTTGCGAAAACCTAGTTGATTAAAGATTGTACTCTTATTCAACTCGCCATCTTGGTATTTCTTGTCGGTCTGGATAGTAGCGATTGTTGCACTACTTTGTCTTGAATATTTCTGATTTAAAACAAAATTATGCTCCACAAAGGCAATATGATTAACTGCTCTCTCAAAGTCGTAACCTTTTTCTCGTTTCAGTTCAGCGATCTTGCTTTTAAGCAAGGCATAACCTACTGAGTTGAAACCTACAAAATGATGGCCAGTTTTTTTGTGCATGCCATAAAATTTAGACTCTTTTGAAAAAGCAAGTCGAGGTACGATTGCAAACACTTGATCTTGTTCTTTATCCATAAGAACTTTGACACTTGCAAACTCAAATTCTTCAATCTTCGCTCTACTCTCAAGAACATTTACAACATTACAATAAGCATTTCCTGGAATTTCACTAAGCTTATAACATTTATAGCCAGAATAATTTTCTGGTCTATTAAGATACCGGTGATAATCACCTTCCAAGCCTTCGATAACGTTTTCCAAATCAACTGCGCCGATTTCTAAAACTTTGTTATAATATCGCACCAGTTTCTTGAATTTGCTATGTACGTCGTCCTTTGCTGTAAACTTTGGTAAAGCTGGTGCTTTCTCCAAGTCTTTTCTTCCTTTAAGTAAATTAACCATTTTTAATTCCTCCATACAGTAGTTATGCTACTGTTTCCTCTGCTTCTAAACTAACTTCAGCAATATACTTGTCAATCATAGGACTAATAAGAGTACAATCATCAGTTTCTACGAAAAAGTCATAGGCCTTTTCAATCATTTCTGATGGTACTTGCTCATTTTCAATCTGGATCACTGCCTTGATATAGTCGGCCCAACTACCGTATTCACTTATTAAAGAACGAAACAATTCCACAAAAGGTACTACATCGTTAGAGACATTCAGATAAGATAATAGCGATCGAATATGTACGAGATCACTATGTTTAATTCCGAACTCATTCCAATGATTAAAGACTCCAATAGAGCACATAGGAACCTTTTTATCATTCTTCTTCAAATAAATATAGTTAGCATTAACACCGAATTGTTTAAACTCATTATTAGAGTGTAATTCATGATTCCAAATAACTTCCTCATCTTTGACTGTACCATTGTCTGATACATTATTAGATAGCTTATTGATAATCAAAACAATGCCATTGTTCTCAAATCTAGACAACAAATCTTTAAGTTTCATTTTTTCTCCTACATAGCCTATTATTAAGCTAGTTCTTCTTCTGGTATAAATTCTACAAAATCTTTATCTTTGATAAAGCACGGCAAGTTCTCTTTGATAACCTCAAGCAAATCTTTTTCAGTGTCAGCGATAAATCCGCTGCCACCATCGATTTCAGCTCCAGCTGCATCATATAGATTATAACCGTAGACTTCACCTTTACAAAAATGTGTGAATAAGTTTAAATGTTCTTGAACAAATTTTTTGGCTTTTTCACGAATTTCATCAGTTATACATAAACTGCCATATTCTTTTTCTAACTCGTTCTGGCCTGCCCAAGCAAATCCTACAAAGTCTATAACAAAATTTTTACTCTCATATCCTGTAAAAAAGCAAAGAGGAGCATCAAAATCCGTGTCATAACAAAAAATAGGAAAAGCTAAGATACTTTTTTCTTCTAAAGAGTCACACATTTTTTTGAGAAATTCTTTCATCGTTTCATGGATTGAAACTGAATTTTGTCTCAATTGTTCAAACGCATCCTCTCCAACATGTGCATTAAACCATTGCTCCAAACTATGATAGCTACTTTTTTGTAGAGAATAGTATGGTTTCCATGTGTTAAAATGCAAAGGGGTATCCTGATCCATAGGATTAGAAGTTTCTGTATCAAGTTCAATATAGACTTCTAACATTTGTCCAACATTGTTTTTGTAAAATTTTTCCTCAATCATATTTTCCTCCTGGTCTATTTTAGGCCTCATCATTTTTATGAAAGGCTAAACCACCTTTTATTCCATAAAGTTTTCCATAGGTATCTGTAATGGTCCAATTTCCTCGTTGTCCACGTTCTCGTGGGTTAAGGTAAGTATTCTGATAAATTTCATCCTCAAGAACTATGTCTTTCTCAATTTCAATTTCAAGTCCAGTCCCTGAACCCACAAAAGCATTGAAAAATCCAAATGTTGTCCCAGCCTTAATCACAGCATTCCCTTTAAATTTATAATTAAATATATCATCTAAAGAAACTGGAATAATCGCAACTGCATCTAAACCAAGTAAATCACGATAATCATAAAGTTCTGACCACACTTTATCTAAAAACGGATTCTTAAGGCGTTTCTCTTCATCTACAAGTTCCTCAATGGTATAACCTTGAGTTTTTAGAAGCCAACCAATAAACGACTCTTTCCGATTGTCATTAGTATCTTCAAAATCCTCATAATTGGGATTCCACGCTTCATCTAAATCCGAGAACAATTCACTATCAAAAAACAGCGTTGCATTCAGATTGCTTGTGTTCTTCAATAATTGTTTAATATTGTAATCAATATCAATGTACTCCATAATCACGTCACGTAAGCTATCAAAAATTGGTGTTCCTTCAATATCAAAAACACAGTCAAAACCATAGATACTAAAAAGTTCTTGATGGGCCAAGAAAAACTCTTTTGCAACATTGTAGTCAACAATATCAGCAGAGTTTTCAAACCAGAAATTATCCCAACCATAACTAAGAATAGCATTCTCTAAAGAAGGGTTTTCTTTATCCCAGTTATGCAAGTCTTTTTGAGCGAATTCCATTATCTCTTCAAACATATTTGTTGAGATATAGTCATTATAATCCCAATATTGCTGATACGTAGGTTTCCCATCTTTACCAACAAATAAATATTTGGAATTAGGCAGCCACTCTACAAGCACGCGCTCAATCTCTTTTGTCAAGACCATTGAATCCTTCCCTAAAGTGAATGTAACTTCTGAGGAATCCATCTTGTCTAAAGCAATCTCTTTAGATCGATACTGATTCTCTGCTTGAGCAATAGCATCATAAGCGCTGTCTGCTTGCACTTCTACAGAACGACTAAGTGTCTCTTTTACCTCTACTGTAAACTTATCCATTTAATTTTCCTCCATAAAAAAACAGGAACTCAGATACTCATTTTTTGAATAACCGATATTTCCTGTTTTTTCTTTCCTGTTATTTTTAATTTTATACAAATAATGTTACTAGCAACCTAAAGCATAAGCTCTTTCCAAAGCGACCTCAAGAGTAAGACGACGGTCACGTCTAGAACGAAAGTAATAAGGTAAATCATTTGTTGAAATATCCTTTGTTTCATTTGTAACGTGTTTGCCGGTCTCATCATCATAGATGATCAGCCAGTTCATTTCCTGATGCTTTTGGGAATATGGGTTGATTTTAAGTCTTTTAAAATTAGCCATATCTTCCTGGTTGAGCTTGTGCATATCGACGTTAAAACCTGCTCCAAGCAACTTTTTGTAACGTCTCCTTGCAGTTTTTATAGCTCCTTCCCCTGTAACATATTTGCTATTAAAATACACAACGTGTAACATGTTTCTTCCTCCTACCCAAAGTTGGGTTTCCCATTCTTACTTTCTATCTTTTCTATAAATCAAAGTATGCTTTTCTTCTGCTTGCTTAATAAGCATATCATCCAAAAGAGCTGTCAAACTCTTAATTTCATTAGGATATAAACTGTAACGGATGATGGGTACTTCTTTTGCATTATAAGCTGAGAATAACACCCTACCTTTACCATCATAATTATAGTCTAACGTGTAATAAGAGATTCCTTTTCTTTGACATAAGTAGAAAACTAGATCGATTTGTTCTTGTCTTTCCATCTCTACATCCTTATTCTAATGAGCAGGTGCAGGAGACCAAAGATGACTGATCTCTCGTACTCTTTCAAAAGTCCCTCTACGGTCTATCCGACTATCAGATAGATAGTCGGTACCGTAATAGTCCCTGTATACACAACGCATTCTTTCCTCAATTTCATTGAGTTCAGCCTGCTGCTGTTCTACAAGTTGGGCATTTAAGGCAGAAAGGTATTTTTGGTACTCTTTCTTGAATATAGCGTTCAGACGCGCGTGGTCTGAGAGATACCAATCAAGAGTGTACTCTCGATAATTCTTCCTAAGCCATTTGGCCTTTTCCAAGTCCGTCATATTTCCCTCCTTCCTTTAATGACGAATATAGTCTAATACAGACATAGTAAGCGTCAATAGCGAAAAGGGAATAATCAGAACAATAAAAGATACCATCTTAAAGATTTTCCGATTACGAAGAGCACTGCGGACAAGTACAAATAATACACATCCATAAAACAAAACAGTCATCAACTCTACAAAAGAGTGATAGAAAGCCGTTTGTAATTCAATATAATTCATATTTTCCTCCTACCCAAAGTTGGGTTTTCAATTAATCCAAAATATAGTCTCTCTCTCTAAATGAATAATAATCATCTCTACCTATTACCAGATGATCCAATAAGACTATCTCAAAGAGTTTAGCAGCATCAAAGAGGGTTCTAGTGAACTCTCTATCCTGGTTACTCGGCCTAACCTCTCCAGAAGGATGATTATGAGCAACAATGATAGACGAAGCATTACATCGAACTGCATAACGAAGAATGTCAGCAGGTGATGCAATTGATCGTTTATTGGAACCAATGGAGATCACACGCTCATCAATGACTTTGTTTTGAGTGTCTAGATAAAACGCCATAAGATGTTCTTGTTCTCGACATCCAATTTGAGCTATTAATCTATTTCCTAAACTTTCGCTACTGAAAATAGTTTCTCTCTCTGCTTTCCTGACTAATGAACGTCTAAGAATTTCAGCCATAGAAACTAACGCTACTGCCTCATGTTCTTCAAGACCAAAGTCCATAAACTCCGATACAGAAGCTGTATCTATACGAGTAAAGAAACTACTATACTTAATCATTTTCCTGGCCATATCATAGGCTTCAGTTTCTGTTAAGCGTCCGTTGGTTACTCCATTTAGCATAGTAATAAACAAATTTGTATCTGACATGCTGTCAACTGCTTCAATTTTCTTTGTATATTCTGTCATTATTTTTCCTCCTACCTATTTCCCATAGGCTTCCTTATTTTTTAAAAAAGCAAAAGACCACGCGCGTGCGTAGTCTTTCTTTCCTACATACATTATGCCATAGCACTTCTAACAAAATTAGACATAGAATCAATAGCTGCTTCTCTGTCCATGTTGATCCACTCGTCAAGTTGTTCTGGTGTAGCACCATATTCCTCAGCAGCATTCAAACCACATTGGAAGATAGCATCCATATCCCTTGCAGGAGCTTTTGGAATTTCAGTTACTTCTTCAATTCCTTCATCAATTTGTGGATCCAACTGTTCATCTGATTTAACTTCTTGTGTTTCTACGAGCTTTTTAGATTCAACTGACTCAGTAGAACCTGGTACATTCCCCTTTTCTTCGTCACTAATTGGACAAATAGGAGTAACTGAATTTTCTGGCTGACTATCTTGCTCTTGCTTTTTAGGGGGCTGTTTTTTAGCTGGTTTTTTAGCTGAAGTTGGACCGTTTTGGTTGCTGTTGCGACCAAAAGAAGAATTGCTCTCCATAGCCACATTTGCATCATCGTCCTCGTCCCCCTCAATACCCAAGATTTGGCACGCGCTGTAACGACGCAAATACGTCATTACTGAACCTGCCTGTTTGGCATCATTCATATTGTAGAACAATGGGATGCTCTCATATGAAAGAGTTGCCCCAGATTTATGACTGAGGGTGCTCACAATAGTCAATAATGCCCCACCATTATTTGTAAATGAATGTTTTGGGTTTTGACTAAAGTAAATTCCCTCAGCATTTAGCGCTGGTACCGTAGCAGCCAACACGTCACTCAATTTTGCGAAATTATAAGAATAGTTCCCTCCAGATTTAGTAGGAATATTTGCTTTCCCACTCTTTTTAACCTGGTCAAAATTTGACTGTGCGCGTGATAAAGCCTCGTACAATTCGCCCTTATCTGCTTCTGTATTCATAGACTTGAATGAGTCCATTTCGTTCTTAACTCGAAGCGCTACTTCAGCATCAATTAGGCGCTGAAGCAAATCAGAGTTTGTTGTAGTTGTTGCAATAGTATTTTCCATTATATTTTTCCTCTTACCCATTTGGTGGGCTTCCATATTAAATCAGTTCGTCCAATGTTATTGAACGTGTCAACTTCTTATGAGTCAAACAAAAATCACAATGCCCACATCCTTGGGGTGTTGTGTGATTGAGAAACACATCTCGAATATTATCGACATGGGCCTCAAAAAATTCTTTTCCACTCAGAAGAATATCATCTGTGATCCAAATTATTTCCTTATCCGGAATAGGTTCTTTACTCACTGCAGCAATGTACGGAGTAAGTTCATATCCGTATCGTTGCCTCAACAACTCCTGATAGATATACATTTGCATGTGATACCTATACTCAATTATGTTGTAAATCCCTTGCCTCGTATACTGACGCAAGGTTGGTGAGTAAGTTTCTTTCCTGATAGACTCCATCGTTTTTAAATCAACAAAGTATCCTTTGGAAATGTTTAGACTATCAACTTTAGCTTTGAAAGGGATCCCTGCAATTTCACCAGTAAGGATTGATTCCTTTTCAACAAGGTCGTCTTCAGAACCATGATAAAATAAATTAAATAGTTCATCCTGTTCCAAAGACCTTATCATCTTGTCCGCAATTTTGAAAGAGGTTTTAAGCTGGCCTTTTGTATTCCCTCTTGTAGAAAGCAACTCTGCACCGTTTTCTTCCAGGAACTTGGCATGAGCCTGTTCACTCTCAAAATAAGAGTGAACATAATTTCCTAGCAACAGTGCATTAGTTGATTCCCTTCCTCTCCAAAAACCTAAGTCAATAGATTGTTGTCTTAAAGGACAATCTATATATTCTTTAAACCGACTATTAGACATATAAAATGTGTCTTGATAATAGGTTTCTTCGGTTAATGTTGGAACTATTATTCTCATAAGCAATTCCAATTACTGATGCTTCAGGATAAATTCGACATCATCCAATAATGCCTTGTAGTCTGATAATTTTGCTTTAGTCACCTTTAACAGGTCTAGTTGACCTTGCGAGATGCTGGCCAATCTTTCATTTTTGATTAAAGCGATTTTTTCTTCAATCGTTTCAATCGTGTCAGCTTTAAGTTGATCAATAATTTTAGTTTCCATATTTCCATTTTCCTCCATAAGTAAAGAGATAGGTAACATTTCCTATCTCTTTATTTTATTCCTAAATTATTATTAAAAAGGCAAATCGTTATCAGGATAAGGCATAGCCTCTCCAAAAGGATTTGCAGCTGCGGTAGCTGAGTTACTTTTTTCTCGTTTTTGTTCTAAGTTGTTAAACGATTGAACTACAACCTCAGTAACATACTGACGTTTTCCATGGTCATCATCGTAAGAGCGAGTTCGTAACTCTCCCTCAACTTGAACCAAATACCCTTTCTTAATCCATTCGGCAAAAAGTTCTGCTGTTTTTGCCCAAATGACAAGACGGATAAAGTCAGCTTCACGCTCGCCGCTAGCATTCTTAAAAGAACGATTTACAGCAATTGTAACCTGCGCCACTGCAACATTGGACGGAGTATATTTCAACTCAACATCAGATGTAGTGCGACCAATTAAAATAACTTTATTAAACATTAAAATTTCCTCCTACCTATCATTTTAATAGGTTTCTATAAAATTGATTCGAATACGTGGATACCACGTTTTGCCCAGTAGTCCAATATTGCAACTACTATCTGTAAGATGACATGATTTTTTCAAGCCCAGATTTTGTATGAGCTAACTTGATCCGACGAAAAACATTACCAGTTTCACCTTCACCCAATACTTTACTGACAATCTCATGAAAAGGGATGTCAAAGTTACGAGATTTGTAAGGTGTTTTTTCCGGAACTGTTCCCATAGACGAGTCCACATCAAAGTAAATATAAATGTGCAGATATGTTTTATTGGCGTATTTCAAAGCCAACTCCTCAAACTGCTCTGGTGTCAAAGAATCTATTTCTGCTTCTTCTACCAGATTAAAACCATTACCTGGCTTCACATCATAAACACGAATATATTTTTTCATTATTTTTCCTCCTCACCTATCTTTAGGCTTTTAAAATAAATAAACTAACAACAGGACACTTTTTAAAGTGTCGATAGCAACTGCTCGAATTCTTCTGCGCTCAGAAGATCGTCATCGTCTTTCCGTGGTTGGAAAGGCATAATCTTTGATACTGGTTTCTTTTTAGCACCTAAACGGTAACGATGTCCGTTTGGCAACCAGCCTAGCTTGTAATCTAATCTAGGAAGGTTTTCTCTCCCCTTGATTGTGTCATTAGACACTCGTAAATCAAAGAGACTATCTTCTCCTAGTAGCTTTTCGCTAGCCCACTCACTAGGAGTGAGTTCGATCAATGAGTTTGCGTCCCAGAAAGACTTACGGTAAGCAGTCTTTTGCTGTTTACGTGCGCTCGCATAAGCGCGTGATGTTGTATATTCTGTCATTATTTTTCCTCCCACCTATTTCTAGGCTTCCATAAATTATAAAGTTTATCC
>ERZ772973.94-NODE-94-length-59630-cov-25.1595_pt1 | contig 59630 bp, 66 predicted proteins | sample MGYA00580672_ERZ772973 | MGnify/ENA primary metagenome ERZ772973 (study PRJEB29015, sample SAMEA2737938) | human oral metagenome | biome: human oral; feature: human-associated habitat; material: dental | place: China | collected 2152 ...
GAACGTCGTGAGACAGTTCGGTTTATATCCGGTATGGACGATAGGAAACTTGAGAGGATCTACCCCTAGTACGAGAGGACCGGGGCGGACGCACCTCTGGTGTATCGATTGTGGCCACCTGCTGCATTGTCGAGTAGCTATGTGCGGACTAGATAAGCGCTGAAAGCATATTAAGCGCGAAACTAACCTCAAGATAAGGTTTCCCTATGAGGACACAGAAAGACTATCTGTTTGATAGGCGCAAGGTGGAAGTGCAGCAATGCATGGAGCTAAAGCGTACTAATAGTCCCATTGCCTTTTTATGTCCTTGTCTGCTAGCGTTTATGCTTGCATAACGCTCGCGGATAAGGTAGACTTGACTAGTAATTGGTGCTTTTCAACAAGTGCCGGTCAATTAACAATTCAATTCCGTGCAGAAAACTGGACATCGAAGAAAGGGGTTTGGCCCACCACGCGAGTATATGTGGAACCAAGCGTCGTAACCCCCTCCTTCGGTGCCCATGGCGAGGAGGAAACACCTGTTCTCATTCCGAACACAGAAGTTAAGCTCCCCAGCGGCGATTATACTGCGAAAGTGGGAAACTAGCACGGTGCCGAATTATAAAAAAGACTTCCGAATAGGGAGTCTTTTTTCGTTTTTGCCAGAGGCGCTTGCGAGTAGCATAAGTATGATATAATGATGAGGAAATGGATAAAAAACAAACAGAACAGCCAGAGTCCCTGAGGTCGGAGCGTAGGGGATTTGTGGCGATGTGTGCGTCTTGGTTAAGGCGGCCAAAATCGTGGGTTATTATTAGTGGCGGTATCGTTGCCTTGGCGGTGATAGTAGTTGGGACGTTATTTGTTATTACAACACGTGGCAATGTCAGCGTCGAGCGTGTGTCCGATGAAGCCCTGCAGGAAGTCGACCGTCCAGTTCGCCTAAAGTTTAGTCAGCAACTGGGCGAAGTAAAACCGAAGATTACACCAGAAGTGCGTGGCGTGTGGCGCGAAAAGCGACAATTGTTCGGCGTTTTTGAGATGGAGTTTACGCCCGACCAGCCACTGGCAGCTGATACAAATTACACCGTGGCGTTCCCGGGGGCGAGACGTTCGCTGTTTGGTAATGCAACAATCCATGATGTATCGTTCAAGACGCAAAAAGCACCACGAGTGGATACGACGTCACTGGATGGCAAAGAAGTGATCGCGATGGATCAAGCGTTGACGGTGCGTTTAGGGTCACGGGCGGGTAAATTACGCGATCTAGAATTAACGACTGAGCCAGCGCTTGTACTGAAGCGTGGGTCGTCGGATGATCAAACATTTTCGTGGAAATATGCTGGCCTACTAGCACCTGACACGCAGTACACCTTCAAGTTATACGATAAAGCCCAGAAGGAAGAGTTAAAACGTTTTACGGTGAAGAGTGCGCCACTACCGGCGATTGGGTCACCGATTAAAGAGCATTCAGTAACGCCATCAGATGAATTGAAGTTGACGTTTCAGGAAGCAATTGATGCAAAGGATCGGCCAAATATAGCGGTTGACACGGCTGGTAATGGTTCGTGGCGGAGCGATACCGAGTACGTATTCAAGGCAGATAAATTGGAGCCGGGCAAGACATACACATACACCATTCCTAAAGGCCTACGGACAGCTCGTGGAGGTGTTCTCGTCAAAGAAGTAAAAAAGACGTTTACCACTAATGGGCATGTACGTGGCGTGGGAGCGTCTCCGTGGCGAACCACGGTTGATCAAGCGGTGCAGGATGTACGGATAACCTTTGATCAGGCGGTTGACCACAAGAGCGCCCAGGATCGCCTCAGGGTTTCATCTGGTACAGTTCAGAGTATTTCCTGGCGTGGCAATACGATGGTTGCCCGAGTGGTCAATATGGGCTTTCAGCGGCAAGTTCAGGTTTGGGTAGAGCCGGGCGTGCAGCCAGTATTTGGACTGCCGAGTGTAGAGCGAATTGCGACATCGTTCACAACTAATTCACGGGTCGTCAAACTCAATAACGTACCATTCTATCGTCAGGCGTACGCCCAAAGCTGCGAAGCGGCCTCGCTGCGTATGGCCTTGGCATATCGTGGTGTACATGATAATGATTGGAACATTTTGCAGCGTTTTGGGTACCGTCCACGACCACGAGACAAGGCGACAAATGAGTGGGACGATCCGAATGCGCAGTTTGTGGGCGACGTAAACGGTAACCAAGGTGCGGGAACGGGCTGGGGCGTATACGCTGGTCCGGTGGCACGGGCGGCTGGGCAGTATGGTCGCAGGACGTCAGTGGCATATGGTGCCAATGCGAATTTCGTAGCACAGCAAATTCATAACGGTAATCCAGTCATTGCGTGGGGCGTATGGCGGATTGGTGCAAAAATTGATAGTTGGAGGACGCCGTCAGGTCGGACGGTTAGCGGGCCAATACCGATGCATGTACGCCTCATTGTTGGGGTTCGCGGTGAGCCACACGATCCGCTCGGGTTCTATGTTAATGACCCGATCTTAGGACGGCTCTATTGGACGAGAGCACAGTTTGTGGCGATGACAGCTGGTGCTGGACCGGCGGCGCAGCTGTTGGCGGTGCATTAATCGGTACTGAAGTGAGGATGGCATAGCCGGACCCCGCGTCTTTTAGCTTTATAGACACGGCTTTGTAGTCGGAAAGTTGAAGGTGGGTATACGTATTTTTCTCGTCGTCGGGGTAATTTTCGATTTAGACAATTTTAGCTATTGGCGAAATTCCTTTCACAATTAAAAACCACCCATCTCGCAGAAAGGGTGGTTTTTTGAGTGGTGGAACTCATCATTTCTAAGCCCCAACAGGTGCTGTCACAAGGTGTGACAGATCTCATTATAGCGAAGTAAATCGCTGATTGCAATATTTTATTCACAATAAAAATAGCTTATGTAAATGTTGACAAAGTATGAGCAGTATGATAATATGCATACATGACACATATCATGTGTGATATATAAAGACGAGGGTTTCCACAGTAAATGATGTGGAAATCTTTTTAATTAGGGAGGAAAACTCACATGGCAGGTACAAAAATTGGCGGTATGAAAGCGGCAGCGAAAAACTTAGCGCGTGACCCAGACTTTTATGCCAAGATCGGCGCAAAGGGCGGTCGGAACGGACGGACCGGTGGCTTTGCGGCAAACCCAGCTCTGGCGCGGATCGCTGGTGCTAAAGGTGGTCGCATTTCTCGTCGGCGTAAGGCAACGACGACGGCCACGACAACAACAGTTAATCCAGCAACGACGGTATCAACAGTGCGGGCAACGACTCAAGACGACGTGACGCTGGCCGCGTAGCCAAACTGCTTAAAATGATGCGGTAGCCCTCTTTTCGTAGAGGGCTATTTGTGGTAGCGGCGGAGTTCGCAGGATCGAGCTTCGTTGACGTGCCAGTTGCTAGCGCAGTGGAGACAGCGATAGTGGTGCTTGGCGATTTCTATGCCGACAGCGCTGCATGTTGGGCACGTGCTGCGGGCGTGTAGCCACCTGCGGTAGCTATCAAGCGCATCCTGAACGACGTCGTCATTCATAGTTAGAGTAATGTTATAGCGCGGGGCTAACTGATGGACAGCTAGCTCCCAGGCTTGGCGCTCCATGGCGATGAGGTCGATGTCACGAGTATAGTGATGATGGCCCAGGATGGCGTGGGCGGTTTCGTGGAGCAGCTGGGCGGTAGCAGCTGGTGACGCCTCGTTGATATAAGTGATAGTCCGTGAATGGTGTGACCACGAAAAAATATCGCCAGCCTGGAACTGATACTCTGGGTAGTCGCTGGCCAGCTGCTTAACGATGGGCGATAGTGTTATCGTAGCAACCATAGAGCACAGACTCCTCGGGGTGCGCTGCACCAACGATGTGCGGGCAGGTGATAAATGATGGCAGCTTCTCGGTGATAAGTCCGGCTAGCGATGCAGAGAATTTATCGGTGTAGCGGCCGATACCGCCGCCGATAACGATAACATTTGGCTGAATAGCAGCGATCAGTGCCTGCAGTCCTAAGCTGAGTCTCTTGGCGGCCTCAAACCAAGCTTCGGGTGGTGTTGCATCCGTTAATTCACCAAACTGTTGACTGAGCGCTCGTCCGGAAGCGAGGTTTTCCCACGAATCGATGGTTGACTGATACGCGATTTGCATATGACCGGCTTCGCTACTGCGTAGGCTGGGGTGGAGTGCGCCGTTAAGGATAATGCTGGTGCCGATGCCTGTGCCGATAGTGACGTAGAGGCCGCAGGCTGGTTGTGGTTCAAGGCGACGTATGCTGGCGAGGCCGGCGAGGTTGGCGTCATTCTCGAGGATGATTTGGGCGTCGGGGAAGTGCTCGGCTAGGAGGTCGCGGATGGGCACCTCGCACCAGCCGAGGTTAATGCAATACGTAGCGACACCGTCAGTGACGGTGCCGGGTAGACCGATCGAGATGTCTGTAACAAGTGCACCCTCGGCGATCACGGTGATGGTGTCAACAACCTGTTTGATATACGCCGTAATGTCTGTTGGGGTGGCAAACCGAGTTGTTGTCTCTAGAGTGCCGTTGTCGGTAAATCGTCCGACCAGTGTTTTTGTACCTCCAGTATCAATCGCAATAATCATGAAGATAGTATACCTCTTTACGAGAGTGGTAACAATATGGTACAGTAAGTATTAGTAACACTAGGGAGACAGTAATATGAAGCAGGACCGCCAGCGAGGATATGTTGTAATCTACGTGATTGTAGGGGTTATTTTGGCGGCGATCGCTTTGGCAACGTTGTACGGGTTGCGACAATTATCAGCACAAAACCAGGCTGCCTCGTCAACGGAAAATGCTGCGACGAGTGAGCAGCAAAAAGAGACGAACAACACGAAGCCTGATGATAAACTGGCCGACAAAAAGAAGAACGAGAAGAGCGATGAGAAAAAAGACACTTCTTCGGCTGAGGTGAAGAAGCCTGAGCAATCTCAACAGCGCGCGCAGCATCAATCAACACAGCCAGCTCAAAACAATAGCCGTGAGTCATCCCGCCTGCCGGCAACCGGGCCAGCTGACTCGTTGGCAGTTGGCTTTGTGCTGGGGCTAATTGTGGCTGTGGGCTTTGCTTATCGTCGGTCAATGTTGGTAGTTTAGCTTCCTTCTCTTTACTCGGGGCACTATCTACGATATAATAAAACGAGATCCCCAAGAGGTAGCTGTTTTGGCAGGCCACTTGGATAAGAATATTAACGTAATATGGGAGTCTATTTGGACGTATGGCAAATCCATTGACCATGGACGATCTGCTTGCTCAGGCGAGCGACTCCGTGAAGCAACTAACCACAGGCGAGGTTGTGCACGGAACTATTTTATCAATAAAGAAACACGAAGTTCTGATTGATCTGGGGCCTTTGGGCGTTGGCCTGGTGCCACGCCGTGAGGTAAGTATGTCGAACAATTACGCAGAAGGCGACGAGGTAACTGCGAGTGTTGTCGAGGTTGAGCTGGACAACGGTTATTCACTGCTCAGTATGCGTAAAGCGGCGCGCGATCGTGGTTGGGACGAGGTTGCAGCCAAATTGGAGAGTGGTGAAATTGTAACAGTGACGCCGTATGACGCCAATCGTGGTGGTCTGCTGGCTGAATATGAAGGGGTGCGTGGTTTCTTGCCGGTATCGCAGCTATCGGCTGAGCATTATCCGCGAGTTGGTTCAAGTGACAAGGATGAGATCTTGCAGCGGCTTAACGTGCTGGTCAACAAAGAGATTCGTGTGCGGATTTTGGATGCTGATCGCAAGGCGAACAAGCTCATCTTTTCCGAAAAAGAAGCCATCAAAGAGGGCCTAGCGGAGCGGTTTGAGAAATTGTCAGTCGGCGATACCGTCAAGGGTATCGTGACTGGCGTGGTAGATTTTGGTGTATTCGTGAACGTTGAGGGAATTGAGGGACTGATTCATATCTCAGAAATTAGCTGGGAGCGGGTCAATAATCCGAGCGATTACGTCAAGGTTGGTCAGACCGTAGAGGCAAAGATTATCGCCATCGACAAGGAGCGCCTCAGCTTAAGCATGAAGCAGTTGACAAAAGACCCATGGCTCGATGAGGTAGAACAGTTCAAGTCGGGTGAGGACGTCGAAGGTACGGTCACGCGGATCACGCCGTTTGGTGCGTTTGTGCAGTTGAGTCCGGCCGTCGAGGCTCTCGTTCACGTTTCGGAGCTAGGTGGCGATGGGACTGACCCGGAGAAAGTCTTTACGTTAAATGAGCGCAAGACTTTTACCGTGCTCGAAATTGATAAAGATAATCGCAAGATTTCACTGTCGCTGGCTGGCGGCAAGAAAAAATAGCCTATAGAAAAAGAGTAATGTAAACAGTTCGCCGAGGTGTCATGCCGGTGATGAAAGGAGTACGAGCAGATGACAGAAAAGATTGTCGCAATTGCAGATTCAGTAACCGTCGGAGAGCTCGCCACTACCTTGAATCTACCAGTCACAACGCTCATCGGCGAGCTGTTTAAGAATGGTATCGCGGCGACGATTAATCAGCGGCTGGACTTTGAAACAGCATCAATTATTGTTGAAGAGCTGGGCCTTGAGGTGACGCTCAAGAAAAAGGAGGCGGCCGTTGGTCATGCGCGTGTGGAGCATACACTGTCGGAAAGGGCAGTACCGCGCCCACCGATTGTGGCGGTGATGGGGCATGTTGATCACGGCAAGACGAGCTTGTTGGATGCGATTTTGGGTAACAAGACTGCTGCAGGCGAAGCCGGTGGCATTACGCAGCACATTAGCGCCTACCAAACGAAGCGCAACGGGCGGATGATTACACTGCTCGACACACCAGGGCACGAGGCGTTTGCAGCATTACGCCAACACGGCGCGGTACTGACTGACGTGGTGATCATCGTAGTGGCGGCGGACGACGGCGTCAAGCCGCAGACGGTCGAGGCGATTCGGTTTGCCCGTTCGGCTAACGCCAAAATCGTGGTAGCAATCAACAAAATTGATAAAGATACCGCCAATCCACAGCTGGTAAAAACGCAACTGGCATCTGAGCACGGCCTCAATCCTGAGGAGTGGGGCGGCGACACGGTGATGGTGGAGGTCAGCGCTAAAACTGGCCAGAATTTGGATAAGCTGCTGGATATGGTGCTACTCGTAGCAGATATGGAAGATCTACGGGCGGATGAGGATGTCCCGGCGGAGGGCTTGGTAATTGAGGCACATATGGAAACTGGGCGCGGCGCGGTGGTTGGGCTACTCGTCGAGCACGGTCAGCTGAAACCAGCACATTATCTGGTGGCCGGCACGGCGTACGGTCGAGTACGGACAATGTCGGACTTTCGTGGTCAGACAATGAAAATGGCAGGCCCGAGCACACCGGTTAACGTAACTGGATTTAAGGAGCTGCCGCAGTTTGGTGATAGCTTTCGGTTGGCTAAAAATGAGAAAGAGGCGCGGCATTTGGCGCAGGCAGCGCGCCTAGAGCAGGAAAAAATGGCTGCCAGCACCAATGTCACCAGCTCGGATATTTTGAAAATGATGAGTCAGCAGCATGACGCTGAGTCGTTCAATGTTCTCGTCAAGGCTGATGTTCAGGGGTCGCTCACATCGGTGATTGATAGCCTGAAATTGATTGATACAGGTGGCTTGGTGGATCTACATGTCATCGGTAGTGGGGTTGGTAATATTTCAGAAAATGACATTCATCTGGCAGTTGGCGAGAACACGGTCATTTATGGTTTTAATGTTGATCTGCCGCCAGCAGTGAAGCGCCTGGCAGCACGTGAGCATGTTGAGGTGCGGCTGTATCGAGTGATTTATGAACTACTTGATAACGCCAAGCAATCCATGGAAGCGTTGCTGGCCCCAGAGGTCGTCGAGACCGAGGTCGGCCAGCTGAGGGTTAAGGGTGTGTTCCGAACGGTGCGTGAAGAGGTGATCGCTGGTGGCGAAATGATGACGGGTAAGGTTCATAAGGGCCTGTTGGCACGCCTGAAGCGCGGCGATGAGCACATCGCCGAGGTTGAAGTATCATCCGTCCAGCGTCAACATCAGGAAGCCAAAGAAGTGTTTGAGGGTGAAATGTGTGGGCTCAGCCTCAAAACTACGCGAAAAGTCGTTGTCGAAGAAGGCGACACGCTGGAGTTCTTTACGCGAGAGCTGGTGAAGAAGACGTTGTAGGACAATATCTATCATATTTCTGTCCGACGGGCAGCAAGCTATTGACTTTCCCCCCTAAATCTGCTACCATTCAAAACATAAGCTAGTCGGTAGCAAAAATGCCGACCATCGTATCCCTCAGAAAGGAACCACCACAATGCCTCAAAACCCAAACCGCTTGCCAACATCCTCCCCTGAGTCTCTCGGCCCAGAGGCTGCAACCTCCTCGTCATATTCCCTAGACTCAGACGATCGCTTCAAAGGAAGGCTTAATGCCAGTGACCTCGACGCCGAAGCACTCTTTGACCCAGCCCGACGAAAGCAACTGGAAGAAGCTCAACTCGCACAAGATGACTTGGAAGCCTACCTCAACCAACGCCCTGACGAATACGGTAAAGATCCAAATGGCAATATACTTCCATCTGAAGAAGACCTCTACAACCGAACCCTCAACGAAGCACGCCATGAGCGTGAGGCCACGAGTCTCACTGACCTCGCAACCGCTGCCGGAGAAGCCCTTGCTCGTGGCGACAAGACTATGGCTGATGATCTCCAAGACGAGATCCTCCAAAGACTCATTGAACGAGCCGAAACCTACGATCTAAGCCAAGAAGCCATCGACCAACGTATCCGTCAGCTTACTAAGATCATGGATAACGCCGAAAATGTCGCTAAAGAAAAAGCTACCAAAGCATCCACCCAGCGAACTCTTTCTTTCCCGGCTACACCTCAAGCCTCAGAGTCTGCCCCGGCGGCACAGTCCGAGCCAACCCAGACCGTGCCAACAGCTCCGGTGAAGCCGGTGCAGGGGCCAGAGGGGGTCTCAGGTAGTGAAGGGGAAGGGTCTGGAAAAAAAGAGTTGATGAATGAAGCCGTTGGCTTTATGCGCGACGCGCAAGCAGTTATTAGCAACCCAAATATTGATCCCGTAAGCAAAGCTGCACTGATGCGTGAAGTGCGACAGCTGATGAAGGGTCTAAACGACGCTCTTGACAGTTCGGCTACTGATCCATTGAAGGCTGGCGAGCGACCAGCACCGGCGACCAGTGAGAGCGGCGGTGGTCAAGGCGGGCCGGAGAGCGCAGGTGAGCCATCCGAGGAGGAGCAGAGAATCAAGATGCTGAAGGATCACCGCGGTCGATTAGAGGCCCGGCGACGTGCTTTGCAGAAAGAGTATGATGATCTTAAAGATAAGAAAAGTGAAAAGGGGCGTCGGCTGCTACATCGTATTGGAATAGTAGACGGTATGATTGATAAGATTAATAAGCAGCTTGATATATTTGGCGGCGGTGCTTCAGGCGGACCGGATAATAGTGAGCAATCACGACGGTCTAGCGTCGCGGGACCAGAGGGATTTTCGGGTGATGATACTAGAGAGGGCCGCTTGACAACGGTCGCCGAGGTCAAGAAACTGAGAGAGGCTTACGAGCAAGAGTATAAAAAGCATGAAGCATTTCTGAAGAGTTATAAAGAAGATACCTCTAAATATGAGCTGATATGGTGGTTCAGTGGAGTGCGTGATGTTATTACTGCCCTAGAAGAGACGGAGGATAGGCTTAACAATTCCTCACTGTCAAAACAAGTGAGAGAATTTTATCTAGCAAGCGAAAAGCGGCTACTTGGTCAATTTGCATGGTGGCAGGATCATAAACCAGAGCTCCTGACTGTTGATAAAAATAGTGAAGTAGTTGAGGATCCAGAGCAAGAGAGTAATAACCCAGAGCAGAAGAAACAGGGGAGTGACCTTGAGTTGAAAAATGGCTCGGAAAAAAAGGGAGCAGCCAGTATAAGGAAGATATTTGGCTGGGGGGCCATCCGGTACGGCATTAATGAGCCGTATAATAACGAGCTATCTAACAAATAAAACAAATGCAGGAAAGAGGTGAGAGTGCCGCAGGGCAAAAGCGCAGGTTTTGTAGAGAGGTAGGCATATCGAGTGAGATCTTTAGTGGCTATGGGTCGGGTCTCTTGGCTGCAATCGCTAGTGAGTTGGTATAAACATGAAGAATTGATATAATAGACAAAAGAGCAGTGAAGCAAAGGAGACGATATGTTCCAACTAGACGATAATTTTTTGAAAGAATTAGGACTAGATCAGCTGCCGGATGAGCAGAAGAAGCCGTTTTTACAGCATATTTATAGCGAGTTGGAGCTACGGGTCGGCGAGCGGTTGAGTCAGGGGATGAGCGACGCGCAGCTAGATGAGTTTGCGAACATCATCGACAAGGCGCCGGGCGCGGTAGATGAGTTTCTCGCCAAACACGCACCAAATTACCAGCAGGAGCCAATGTTTCAGCGGCTGGTGCAGGCGACCAAGGCTGATCCGAATGATCCACGCCTCAAGGATGAGTTTGCAGCAACGAAATGGTTGGAGGTAAACCGGCCTGATTATCGCGACGTGGTGGCGGCAACGATGGACGAGCTGAAGAAGGAGATTATAACTAACCGCGAGGCTATTTTAGGCGGTATGAGTGCATCCTCGGCGCCGGGTCAAGCTTAGAGCAAGTTTTTTAAGCTGCCTTAGATCATGAACTTAGCCTTGATAGCCGCGGAGAAACGCCTCTGCGGTCATTTTTTTGCCGCTCGGGGCGATCAGTTCGAGGATGGTTATGTACCGTCCATCACAGCACTTAACGCTCAGCGGCAATTCTGGAGCGTCTGAGACGTGAGTTTTGGTAATAATGAGTTCACGGTCATGAATGCGCAGACGACTACGTGGAAAGCCGAGATACGCCCGCACATGGGCATCGGCGGCGGCTGCGGTCATTGCCGTCGGGTCAATGAGTGACATATCCTTGGAAAGCAGCTGGCAATACGTGGCATCGGTGTCGTTTTGTGGAGTTGGCTGGAGCGTACCGGCGAGGATACTTGGCAGCGTGCGTACGAGTAGGTTGCTGCCGGCAGCAAACAGTTCATCATATAGCTGCGGTTTGGTTTCAGTGCCGGTGAGCGGGTGACGGTGTTGGGCGTAAATTGGGCCAGCGTCCATCTGGGCATCAAGTTGCATAATGGAGATGCCGGTTTCTGAGTCTTGGTGTGCAATGGCGGCCTCAATGGGCGAAGGGCCACGCCATTTTGGCAGTAGCGAGGGATGGAGATTAATAATACCAGGAGTGAAGAGGCCAATGATTGACTGGGGGATAATTTTGCCATAAGCGACGAGGACGCCAGCGACAGGCTGGAGGGCGGTGATATCGGGGATAATGTCGCGGAGCTTATTGGGCTGCCAGACGAGGATGCCATGTTGGCGGGCAAAGGTCTTGACTGGTGGTTCGGTAAGCTTATGGCCGCGGCCGCTACGCATATCGGGTTTGGTGATGACGGCGCGAATGGGAAATCCTGCCTCGTAGAGTGCCTTAAGGGTAATCAGACTGTACGCTTCGGTGCCGAAAAAGATGATTGGTGGCATGTTAGTCCCACAGCTGAGCATTATCTTTGATGTCGGCTTCATAATCAAGCGGCTGTAATTCACCAGAATCATCGAGCGTGTAAAAAGCGTCGTGCTGGTCGCGGATATGGTCGATAAAGACGACGCCGTTGGTGTGATCGATCTCGTGCTGGATGACACGGGCGAGGAAGCCTTCGGCCTTGAGGCGAATCTCGTTGCCGTCGAGGTCAAGAGCCTTGATGCGGATTTTAGAATGGCGGGGGACTTTGCCGTAGACATGCTTGACGCTGAGGCAGCCTTCGAAATCGGCGACAATTTCTCCCTCGTATTTGACAATTTCAGGATTGATCAAGGTAGTGAATTCGCGAGTGGCTTTGTCGTCAAAGTCGCTGCGGACGATGATGACGCGCTCGAGATGATCAACCTGGATGGCAGCTAGGGCAGCGCTGATTTCATGAGGGCGAGAATCTTCCCAGTCAAGAGCGGCCGCGATCATATCGGCTGATAACTGGCGCACCTCGTCGGTGATGACGTGAATTTTAGCTGATTTTTGGCGGAGATGCGGATTTGGTAGAGCAATGATATCGTCTTTAGTCATTGTGATCATTATAGCACAGGTGGCTAGAGGAGGCTGATCGGGTCGAGCTCAGCCTGCCAATGAGCCGGTGGTACGAGATCAAGGAGACTGACGAGGTCGCTGCGGCGGGGGCTTTTGAGAATGAGCTGCCAGCGGTACGTGTCGCGGACTCGCTCATAAAATGCCGGTGTTGGGCCAAGGATGCGCACGTCGGCCGGGGCGGCTGCTCGCAGTGTCTGGGCGAGCTTTTTGGCGTTGCGGATAGCGGCGGCTTCGGTTTTGTAGATGCAGGTTAATTTGAGCAGATAGACAAACGGCGGAAATCCAGTAGCGCGTCGCCGCGCGATAGTGCGGGCATAAAAGTCAGCATAATTTTGAGCGAGTCCGTCGCGGATGGCGGGATGATCCGGCTGAAAGGTCTGGACGATGACGTCGGTGGCGTGATGGGAGCGGCCAACGCGGCCAACGACTTGGGCCAGCAGCTGAAAGGTGCGCTCGCTCGAGGAAAAGTCAGGCAGTGTCAACCCGGCGTCGGCTTGGACGACACCAACAGTGCGTAGGTGCGGTAGATCGAGGCCCTTGGCGATCACTTGGGTGCCAATGATGATGCCAATTGAACCGTTTTTGAGCTCATCGTAGCGCTTATCAGCTGCGTCGTGGGTACTTGTATCGCCATCGAAGCGGGCGATAGTGCTCGTGGGAAAGAGCTTGCGTAATTCTGCCTCGATGCGCTTGGTGCCGAGGCCTTTATGAATGATATCGGCATGACGACACTCGGGACAACTGGTGGGTACAGGTGCAGCAAACCCACAGATATGACAGAGGAGCTGGTGCTGGTCGGCGTGTAGTGTGAGCGGCACGAAGCAGCGCGGACAGCCGGCGTTCCAGCCACATTGTTCACATAGGGTGATAGCGGCGGTACCGCGGCGATTGTGAAAGATGAGGGCCTGATGACCGTCATTCAGCGAGTCGGTGATAGCCGAGAGTAGTTGATCAGAGAGAAAGAAATGCTGAGTAAAGTTCGTGCGCTTGGTCATATCAACCAGCGAGATGCGTGGCTTGACGGCGTCTGAACGGGCGGGCGTGGGCATAGCGATGATGGGCCGGCCAGCGGCTTTTGCCAGGAAATAATCGCTGATCGTAGGGGTGGCACTGCCGAGAACGAGCTTGGCTTCATGCTGGCGAGCGAGAATGGCCGCAGTGCGCAGCGCTGAGTAGCGGGGCGATTGTTCTTGTTTGAAGCTGGGTTCGTGACATTCATCAATGACGACGAGGCCCAGCTGCTGGACGGGCATGAACAGGGCCGATCGAGGGCCGATGACGATGAGCGGGTCGCGTGAATTGATAACATGTTGCCAAGTCACGTGCCGCTCGGCTTCGGTCTGACGCGAGTGGGTGAGGATAATGTTGTCGAAATACCTCGCAAATTCGCTAACGAGTTGTGAGGTGAGGGCGATTTCTGGCACCAGAATAATTGATGATAAGCCCTCGTCCATCAACCGCCGGGCGAGCTTAATATAGACACGTGTTTTGCCAGATCCGGTCACGCCATGTAGTAGGGCGCTGCCGGGGAGCATGTTGTCAATGGCGGTGACGGCGGCTCTCTGGTCGGGCGTGAGCGCTGTTGTCGGTGGTCGTGAGGCCTGCGGACTGGCGGCGCGTGCGGGTATGTGGCGGCGCTTTTTCGTCAAACCGCGTGGCAGAATGGTTTGCCAGACGGTCGCGAGATGCGTATGATAATAGCTACTCATCCACAGAGCCGTTTGGATGAGCGGTAGCGGCACGGGAGCGTCATCTAAAATCTGGACAATTTCTTTAACCGTAAACTCAGGCTTAACGACTGCTGACATGATGATACCAACGCAATGAGCCGAGCCAACTTCTATAATGACCAGCGCACCGACTGGCAGCTGCTCAGGGTGTGCATAGGTAAACGAGTGCGCATCGGCACGAATGATCTTGATCGGTGATACCAAATAGTAGTACATGTCTTGCTTTATTATACCGCGCTGGCTGGTTGAATATAATCATGAGCGTTTTAGGGTGTAAGCGCGTATGTTGAGGCGGTAGGGCGTATAATTGTCGAAAAAAGCTTGTCGGGTGTTGTAAAATTGTGATACACTGAGTGGTAACGAAAGGGAATATGGGGAGAGAATGCTTGACATTTTTATTACATCACGAGTGAGACGCAAAATCGTAGTTGTGTATGCCAAGTATCCTGATTTTCATACGCATGTTCGGGGGCTAGCCAAGCTGATCAAGGAAGATCCGGGTAATATTCAGCGCGAGCTCAAGCGGCTAGAGAAAGTTGGTTTCCTGAGGAGTGAGAAGCAAGGCAATTCGCGGGCATACTTTACGAACAAGCAGTTCCCGATTTTCAAGGAATTACAGAGTATGGTGATTAAGTCGCAGCAACATGCGGCCCGGCCGAAGCGCGGCTCGGTTGATAGAGATTGATGACATTATTTGAGCAGATTTTGACAGCGCGGGGCCTGACGACGCGAGCAGCGCGCGAGGCTTTTTTGCAGCCGGATTATACGGCGGTCAAACACGATCCGTTTTTGCTGCCGGACATGAAGAAGGCGGTGGCGCGGTTGAAACAGGCGCGGCAGCACGGTGAAAAAATCGTCATTTACGGCGATTATGATATTGATGGACTGAGCGCCACGGCGCTGCTGCTGGATGCGTTTGGTAAGTTTGGTTTTGAGGGCGTAGACGCTTTCATTCCGAATCGGTTTGTCGAGGGCTATGGTATGACTATGGGTGCGGTGGACAAGGTGCGTGATATGGGTGCGGATTTGATCGTGACGGTGGATACGGGTAGTTTGTGCCATGCGGAAATTGCCTATGCTACTAGCTTGGGAATTGATACGGTGGTGACGGATCATCACAACGTGGCCGAAACGCCGCCACCGAGCGTGGCAGCGGTGAATCCGAAATTTCCAGGACATACGTATCCATTTCGTGATTTGTGTGGTGCGGGCGTGGCGTTTAAGCTGGTGCAGGCGCTGCAGACTGAGCTGGAGGGCTTGCCTGATGGCTATGAAAAGTGGCTGCTGGATTTGGTAGCACTGGGGACAGTTTGCGATATTGTGACGCTGGCGGACGAGAATCGAGCGAACGTCTACTGGGGCTTGGAGGTGTTGAAAAAACAACAACGTCCAGGACTGAAGGCCTTGATGGCGGTGGCGGGTATTGAACCGGGGCAGGTCAATGCTAGACATTTGGGGTTTGGTTTGGGTCCGCGAATGAATGCAGCGGGTCGGCTGGAAACGGCGCAGCACGCGCTAGATATGCTGACAGCGTGCGACGGGCTGGCGGCGCTGGAGGCAAGTGAGAAGTTGGAGGAGTTAAATACTAAGCGGCGCGGTATTCAGGATGTGATTTTTGAGGAAGCGTGCGTACAAGCCGAGGGGTTGGCTGATGACCCGGTGCTGGTGGTTAGTAGTGATGGCTGGAATCACGGTGTTATCGGCATTGTGGCGTCGAAGCTGGTGGAGAAATATAAAAAGCCGGTATTTATCATTGGCGAGCGCGGCGAGGAAGCAACGGGTTCGGCGCGCAGTTTTGGTGATTTTTCAGCGGCCGATGCAGTGCGGGCGGCGGACGACATTATCATCAAAGGTGGCGGGCACGGTGCGGCGGCGGGCGTGACGCTGGAGACTGGGAAAATTGGCGATTTTCGTCAACGCGTGAATGAGTTTTATGACTCGCTGCAGCTACAAAATCAAGAGCGATATTTGTTGCCGCGGGCTGACGTGGAAATCGACGATTTTTCGGAAATTAATGAGGAATTGGTGGAGAATCTGGCGAGAATGGAGCCGTTTGGCAATGGTAATCCCGAGCCTGTAGTAAAAATCACTACAGCGAGCGTATCGAGCGTGCGGCGGATGGGTGCGGACGGACAACACGTTAAATTAGCGCTGCGTGATAAAAATGGTAAACTGTTGCAGACGCTGGCGTTCAACGCATCAGAGGAATTCTTTCGCGATCCAGGTGATGAAGTAGCAGTGTGGTTTCAGCCAACCGTCAACGAGTGGCAGGGAGTGCGGACGGTTGAGGGACGGTTGCTACACGTAAGTAGTGCAGAATAGTTACAGCATAGGTGTCAGTAGCCACCGTATGGTTGATTTATATCAATTTATGTAATATAACAAAAGTCAGTTTGAGAAATAATCCGCACTGGAGCATTACGCACATGAGTGAAACAGCTAAAATAACACCAGACTATAGCTTTGACGAAGGTCTTCGTTTAGAACGAGTCAGTCATATAGTGCCCGCAGCAGAGGGCACTGAGAATAAGTTGTCTAATGATGGTAGAATAATTCAGATATCGCCAGAAAGGATTGAAGAGCTGGAGGCCAATCCGTGGCTTGATATCAACAAGGACCAGAAAGAAAAAGCTATTGAGCAGTTGAAAAACCCACGCTATATTCGTGGTTTGGGTGGCGTTGGAATTGAGGTTGCGCTAATCGGCGACCCTAGCGCGGGAGAGCTTCAGGCTGTGTATTATGGCTGGGGCGGTGCCTTTCGTCATCCGAACGCTCAGCGTGAAGCGGTCAATATGGTTTATGCAAATCCAGATGTTGCCTATATGGTAATGAATGGTCCAGGAATCAGTAATTCTGGTATGCTGCCAAAGTCGGTCCAAAAAGAAATCAGGCAGACTGGTAGCTATGTACCAGCAGGTGAATATTATGCAAAGGTGTTGGAGCATGTTGCTCAAGACTATGACGAGGTCAATGTAGCTGGACACTCACTGGGGGCAAGGCAAGCTGCGGGAATAGTCGCGAATATGGAGCCAGGTGCAGTATCGGAGTTACGATTGCATGATCCGACAGGTACACGGGATATGAGTCTGGGTGGTATTGCTGTTGGCTTTTTCGGAAAAGAAGGAGCAGAGGACGCTCGGTATGCTAAGGAGTCTGCTTCTCCAACAGCTAAAGAAGCTGGCTTGATACCGCTTGCCGTGGAAGCTCCTCATCTCCGTGATACCGAATATGCAAAGGGCGTTCAGTTTAGCCCGGAGGAGTTGGACCGTCCGTTTGAAGCACCAAAGAATGGTTGGATTCAGTCTTTCTTGGTTGATCCGTCTGGATTGAAACGGAATGCGTTTGAGGGTGACTTCCAGGCGGCGGCTCCAAATGTGCGAAAGAGGATTGATATTTTAGTACCAGAACTGAGCCATCTAAACAAGTGGGAAGATATTCAAATGATAGTTGAGCGTGCACGTAATATACGTAATATACCTAATATTCCAGAAATCAGTCAGTGGAATATCCTTCGTCATACACACGCCAATATGAACCAGCCGGCAAGTTTGGCGGCGATATATTCGGTTGATCTGGAATACTAATTTGTCAAATATTTTCTCATCTGTTATAATGCAAAAAGTATGGTTCAAGTTACACGTAAAGATCAGAAGGAAGCGAACGAGAATGTGATTCGTCGCTTTAATCGCAGGGTGCTGCAGAGCGGTGTCCTTGCGCGGGCAAAGTCGGTGATGCGATTTGCCAAGCCGATTTCCAAGGTTGAGCGCCGTAAGAAAGCGATTATTCGCCGCGAGCGCCGAGCTGAGAAAACAGCCAGGATGCGCATGGGGGCGACGCATTAATGTCGGCGCTCAAAGCGCGTATTGCTGATGAGATGAAAGCCGCTCTTCTAGGGCGGCATCGTTTTCGAGGTGATGCATTGCGTAGTTTGAAGGCGGCAATTCTTAATGAGGAGGTGTCGCTCGGTAAGCGCGACGAGGGCCTAAACGATGCAGAAGTGGAGAAGGTTATTGCCCGTGAAGTTAAAAAACGCAAAGAAAGTGCCGAATTATACCGAGCGAATGGCCGGGCGGAACTAGCTGAGCCAGAGGAGAAAGAGGCGGCAATTTTACAGGAATTTTTACCTAAACAGCTGAGCGAGGACGAGATTCGGGTAATGGTCGAGGCAGCAGTTGCTGATTTGGGTGCGACGATGCAGCAGATGGGTCAGGTGATTGGCGCGGTGAAGACTAAAGCCGGCAATGCGGCTGACGGCGCCTTGATTGCGAAGATTACCAAAGAAACGCTAGCAAAACAATAACAACACAGAAAAGGAGCAAAGGATGATCTTGTTATTTGGGCCGCCGGGGGCTGGTAAAAGTATGCAGGGGCAGATGCTGGCGGCGCGCCAGGGTTGGAAATGGCTATCAACTGGCGAGATGCTGCGCCGCAGTAATGATCCGGTGGTGATCAATATTTTACGCTCGGGCGAGTTGGTGGGCGATGAATTGATTTACCAAGTGTTTGAACAGGCGGTGCAGGATGCGCGCGATAAGAAATATTCGAATATTATCGTTGATGGTTTTCCGCGGACGAAGGAGCAGGCGGCGTGGCTGGATGAGTACATGGCGCGGATGAGTGAAAAGATTGATACGGTGATTTCACTGGAAGTGCCGGAGGCGGAGATTATGCGGCGACTAGAGAAGCGCGGCCGTTTGGAGGATACGCCAGAGGCAATTGCCCGGCGAATAACGATTTATCGGCAAAAAATGTATCCGGTGTTGGGGATTTTTGCTGAGGCAGGCGTTAGGATTGTCCATTTGGATGGCGTCGGGACGGCTGGTGAAGTGCATGACCGGATTTATGAAGAGGTAGCGCACGCATGTCAGCTTTAATTACGGGTGAGAAAACGCCGCAGCAAATGAAGGATATGCGCGAATGCGGGCGGATGTTGGCGACGATTTATGACGAGTTACGCCAGCGGGTAACGGCCGGGATGAGTGAGCTGGATGTCAATGACTTCGTGGCCGGGCGCATCAAGGATTTCGGTGCGGAAGCGACGTATTTGACGGATGAAGTGAAATTTCCAGGGGTGATTTGCGTGTCGACCAATGAGCAATTGGTGCACTCGTTCCCGACAGACTATGTGTTTGAGAAAGGCGACGTGGTGAGTTTTGATCTGGTGATTGGCTACCATGGTATGAAAACCGATAGCGCCTTTACCATGGTGATTGACGAAGAGCCGCGCGGTGCTAAAAAGCATTTATTGCACGCGACGGAGCAGAGTTTGTATGCGGGAATTGATGCGATTTCTGGCGAGGGAACACGCGTTGGCGATATTTCGGCGGGCGTAGAAGCAGTGTTGAAGAAAGCCAAATTGGGTATCATTCGCGAGCTGGTTGGCCACGGCGTGGGGTTAGAAATGCACATGAGCCCGGAGATCCCAAATTATGGCCGGCGCGGTACCGGGCCGGTGCTGCACGCAGGTGACACGATTGCTATTGAGCCAATGGCCAGCCTCGGCAGTGAGAAAATTGTGACCGAGGACGATGGTTGGACGATTAGCATGAAGGATGGCAGCCTGGGTGCGCATTTTGAACATACTGTGTTGATTACTGAGACGGGTGCGGAGATTTTGACGACACTCTAGGCCATCTGGTATACTAAGCATATGCAAGAACAATCTCGATATGTGGTAGGAATTGATGTTGGTACGAAGATCGTGCGCTGCGTGGTTGGGCATATCGGGGAGTCGGGGCTGCCGAACATCGTTGGTGTTGGCGTTAGTGAGAATAGCGGCATGCGTAAGGGTGCGGTATCGAACTTGACGGGGCCAGCGGCGGCGATTGACAGGGCGCTTGAAGCGGCCGAACGCATGAGTGGTCATCATATCAATGCAGCAGCATTGAGTGTGAATGGGTCGCATATCTTGAGCACCAAGGCTGATGGTATGATCGCGGTGGGGATGAGTGGCGGTGAAGTGACGGACGAGGATGTGCTGCGGATTGAGGAAGTGGCGACGACCGGGAAGGTGCCGGCTAATCGAGAAATTTTGGAGATTGTGCCGCATGCCTATCGGCTGGATGGGCAGGACAATATTAAGGATCCGGTGGGGATGAGCGGGACGCGCCTGGAGCTACGAGCAAATGTGGTCTCGGGCTTGACGCCGTATGTGGCGAATTTACGCCGCTCGGCCGAGATGGCGAATGTCACTGCCTCAAGCCTGACACCAAGTGTGTTGGCGGCAGCGCGAGCGGTGCTCAGTGAGTCGCAGATTGAGAACGGCGTGGCGGTTATCGACATTGGTGGTAGCACGACCGGTGTGGCCGTGTTTGAAGAGGGCGATTTGCAGCATGTGGCGGTGATCCCGATGGGAGCGCAGAATGTGACAAATGATGTGGCGATTGGGCTAAAGACTGACCCGGAGATCGCTGAGGCAGTCAAATTGGCGCATGCCCGGCTGGGCGGCGGCAAGGCTGGTCGCGTTGATACCAAGCATGACAAACAGGTGTACACATTTGAACAAAGCGAGATTGATGAGATTGTCGAGGCGCGCTACGAGGAGATTTTCGAGCTAGTCGCCAAAGAATTGAAGCGGGCCGGCGGCATTGGACGGCTGCCGAGCGGTGTGGTGCTGGTTGGTGGCGGCGCTAAGGTTAAGGATCTGGTCGAATTTGCGAAAAATAGCCTCGGCGTGGCGGCTAAACTAGGTGTACCGGCAGGATATGCAGGCGTGAGCGACGAGGCGAATGGGCCGGAGTTTGCGGCGGCAATTGGTCTGATGCTCATTGACGGGGCAGGGGCCGAGCGGGCTGAGCACGCGCAGAGCAAAGTGGGTTCGGTGACCAAGAAAGCCGGCGGGATGATTAGTCGATTGCTAGCGAGGTTTAAGTAGGAGCTAGTAGACAAAGATGGTATACTTGATAAGAGAAAGATAGGGAGAGGAAAATGCCGCAGATTACACCAAGTGAAGTTCAAACGTTTGCCAGTATCAAAGTTGTCGGTGTCGGTGGAGCTGGTGGTTCGGCCATCAATCGGATGAAAGATGCGGGGCTCGCTGGCGTGCAATTTATCGCCATGAACACTGATGCTCAGGCGCTGCACAATTCCAAGGCGGATGTCAAGATTCATCTCGGGCACACTACGACTAATGGGCTGGGTGCCGGTGCTGATCCGATGGTTGGTGAGGCGGCAGCCAATGAGTCGCGCGAGGAGATCCGCCAGGCGCTCGAGGGTGCGGACATGGTGTTTGTGACGATTGGTGCTGGTGGCGGAACTGGATCGGGTGCTGGGCATATCGTGGCAGAGATTGCGCGCGAGATGGACATCCTGGTGGTTGGCGTGGCGACGCGGCCGTTTAGTTTTGAAGGCGAGAAGCGTCGGGTGAATGCAGACTGGGCAATTACTCACTTGGGCCGACAGGTTGATACTTTGATTACTATTCCGAATGATCGATTGCTGCAGACGATTGACCGGCGGACGCCGCTGCTCGAGACGTTCAAAATCGCTGACGATGTGCTGCGCCAAGGTGTGCAGGGTATTTCTGAGCTGATTACCGAGCATGGTTTGATCAATCTTGACTTTGCTGACGTCAAGGCGGTGATGAGTCGGGCTGGTTCGGCGCTGATGGGGATCGGTCGGGCTGATGGTGAGAACCGTGCGGTGCAGGCCGCTCAGCAAGCGATCGAGAGTCCGCTGATCGAGGTGTCGATTGATGGCGCGAAGGGTGTGCTGTTTAACGTAACTGGTGGCTATGACATGAGTATGGCAGAGATTCAGGAGGCGGCTGAGGTAATTACCAGCGCGGTCAGCCCTGATGCCAATATTATCTTTGGAGCGACGCTCAAGCCAGAACTCGAAGACGAGGTGATCATCACGGTTATCGCCACCGGGTTCGATAGTGAGACCTATCATGATCACGAGGTGAGTTTGACGGCCGAAGCATCGCATGAATCAGAGACTGAAGTTGATGATGAGGTGGTTGAAGGGATTGATCTGGAGCTCAGTGAGCAGAGCGGAGCGACGGACTTTACGGCTGAGCAGGAAAATAACATCTGGGATCAGCCAGCTGAGGATGAGGCGGACGAAGATGATACGCCGGCCTTCCTTCGCCGCCGCAAAAAGAACAAGGAGGAATAAATGAGCGGATTTAACATTGGTGATAGCCGCGTGATTGAGTCGCGAGAGGTTTCTGATGGCGTGGCGATTCGCCGCCGCCGCGAGACGCCGGATGGACGGCGTTTCACTACGTATGAACGCGTGGAAAAGCCAAACCTCATTGTGATCAAGAAAAACGGTAGTCGTGAACTGTTTGATCGAGTCAAGCTCGCGCATGCGGTGCGCCAGTCGGTCGGCAAATTCCTTAAATCTGACGAGGAAGTCGAGTCGATTATCACGGCGGTTGAAGATAAATTGTATGCGCTGGGCGCCTCAGAAGTGCCGTCGCGGCAAATAGGCGAGTTTGTGCTGGACGAATTAGCGAAGCGTAACGAGGTGGCGTATGTACGTTTTGCCAGCGTGTTTCAGAAGTTTGAGACGCTGGATGATTTCGTCAAGATACTAGAACAGCGCCGCCAGAAAGGACAAGAATAATGCGAGTCGTTGTCGTATACCGGGCGGAAAGTGATTACGCGCGCCAAGTCACTAGTTTTCTGCATGACTTTAGTCGACAGACAGGGCATACCATTGAGGAGCTTGACCCAGATTCTGCCGAGGGCAGCGATTTTTGCCGGACATACGACATCGTTGAGTACCCAACCGTTATTGCGTTGAGCGCTGATAGCCAGATGCAGAATATGTGGCGTGGATTACCGCTACCGACGATTAGTGAGGTGAGTTTTTATGTTTGATATGCTGCGCAAGTGGCTCTCAAACAAAGATTCAAAACGCCAGCAGTTTGCAGCATTAGTGCTGCTGCTCGGCAGCGGTTTGGGCCTGTTGGCCTCGTTTGTACTGTCGATCGAGGCGCTGACGCTTGCTAAAAATTCGCATGCTGCATTGAACTGCGACTTGAATTCGGTGATAAGCTGTTCGGCGGTGGCAAACCATTGGTCGGCGACACTACTCGGCTTTCCCAATAGTTTCATCGGCGTGATGACGCTACCAGTGATGGTGACAATTGCGGTGGCGCTGCTAGCGGGCACGAAGTTTCCGAAGTGGTTTATGTGGGGAGCGCAGCTGGGCGCGGTGGTCGGCCTATTGTTTGCTGGCTGGATGTTCTATATGAGCTATGTTGAGATTGGTGCGTTGTGTCCGTGGTGTTTGACGCTGGATGCGGGTATGCTGCTGGTCTGTTACGGACTGACTAGATATAATGTGGTGACTAGGATGGTTGGCGGTAGGCGTATGAGAAAATTTGTCGACCGGGGATTTGACACGTTCCTGTTGGCGCTAGTGACCGTTGTGATCGTTGTTGTTATTTTAGCAACATTTGGGCGTGAGCTATTTGCATAAATTAAGAGTAGGCGTATTGAATAATGGTGCTGGTATCCGTATACTGGGCATATGAAGAAAAATTTTCTCATTAGAGCGTTTTTGGGTGTTACCATTGTGTCGCTCGGCGGGATTCTGCTGCTGCGGAATCTCGGAGTTATTACCTTTAATAGCTGGCCCCTGTTTTGGGGCGCTTTTTGGGCCTTTGCTGGCTTATTGATACTATTATTCAGTTATCGCAGACCGATAGACTGGGTGTGGGGGCTGTTATTGATAGCTGTTGGCGTGTTGATCGGGCTGAGTGCTTATGGTGTAATTAATATTGGTACGTGGAAATCATTCTGGCCGGTAATACTGATTGCTATTGGTTTGTCGGTCGTGTTTGGTATTGGTTCAGGCCGTCGGCAGCCTAAAAAGCGGGTGGCTGATGATGGTGATAGTGAAAAAGTTGCAATTTTTTACGGTGAAGAATCGCGGGTGAAAGGCGATTATACTGGCGGCTCGGTGACGGCGATATTTGGCGGTGTGGAGTTGGATCTACGTCAGGCAAAGATTAAGGACGGTGCAATGATTGATGTGTTTACGTTTTGTGGCGGCGCCAGCATTAGTTTGCCGGACGACGTAATTGTCCAAAATGATGTTCGCGGTATTTTGGGCGGCAGTGAGGATAAAACTGCGCCGAAGTCTTCTGCCAAAAAGACAATCCACCTGAGGGGTGAGTGTATTTTGGGCGGCTTGGAAGTTAAATAAGCTTTTTACCATACAAAAAGCCAGTGGATAATTCTGCTGGCTTTTATGTTTTAAGAGTAGTGCGCGGCAGAAGCATTATAAACTTGACAAATATAGGTATATAGAGTATTATTTGGATAATTCAGTAAAGTAAGAAAAAAAGGAATTAGGTAAAAATAATGCATGATCATTTATCGCCACGACATGAGTATCCGATACCACCGGTATCATTGGTGAATGAGGCCTATGATGGAATCATTGAGCACAACAAGGGAATTAGTCCATTTAGAGACCTAGTACTTGCTATAATAGCAACAAACAAAGCCAAAGCAGCCGAGGTAGACGGTGGTAGTCTCGAAGAGGCTTTATCGGATCGGGCCAACAAGAATCGTATCGAGGCCGATATCCAATGTCTGCGGCATGCAGAAATTCTTGGTGATGCGGGTGTTCGACTGGCGAACGAGAGCGGCTCAATGGCGATAATCGGTAGTTCTAGCGAGACCATGATCGGTGACGGTGAAATTCATCCGGTTGTTCCGGGTGATTCACTGGAGGATGTTGGTAAATTTGTACAGTATGTGGAGAACCTACAACCAGGTGATGACCTTCAACTAGTAGTAGATGTTTTGAAGACGACCCGAAGCGCAATTGCGAAGGGCTGTAAGGGTCAGTATCGTGAAGGTATTGCTGATGCCGATAGAAATGAGCTCCAGAGTCGGGTAGGGAAAGAAATGGAAAAGTTCATACGGATTGATGAGGCGGCACAGGGCATCAATGTGCCCGAAGCTTTGTCTAAAAGATACCAAGAACTTAAAGACAAGGGATATGATAAGCTTTATAATACTTACGGGGAATTTATTGAGGCTAAAGAGGCAATGGGAGTCTATAAAGACCTCAAGGATGCCGTTACGTATTATACACAAAATGTTTTGCCGGAGTTTGTATTTTTGGGCGACGCTGATGATGAGAGGCTATTAGAGCCTTGGCCATATGTAGATGCTGGCATAGAAAATGTAATTGTGCGGATAACTAATAAGGCTGTGCAAGTAATTCAGGCGAATCATTCACCTGAGGCATTGGCTTATGCCCAACGATATGCTAATAATTTTGAGGTTGGTCTGATAAAAACATTAGATTATCTGCATGAGTTTCCTGACGAGGATTGTCAAAACTGTCGGTTGGGTGATGATGAAACTGAGAGAACATATTCCTCTATCGTACAGGAATGCCTGGATAGGCTACGTCGGGCAAAGGATGACGCAAAGATTAATGAGCAATTCAACCAGATCGTAGATGGCCTTAGATAGTAAGAGTATCTAGTAATTCCGTTGAAAACGCGCTACAATTGTCGTAGGGCGTTTTCGTGTGCTGGGTGGTAGCCTTGGCGATACTAGCGCGAAATGAGCGGCTATCAACCGCGAAGCCTGCGGGAAGAAATTGGCTTTTTATCAGCTGAGATTAGACCCCGCCGCGACTCGCTGCGACAAAGTGACGATTGAGCGCTAAAAGAGTGCGTGGATGCCGGTCAACTTGGCAAAGATCGCGAAGAATCACTTCTTTTGGAATCGAGATGGTACCGTCCGTTTGAAGCACCTCCAGCGGATTCTCGAAGTCAAGAGAGGTGATTTTTGTTTGTATAAGGAGTAGCCATGCCAATACCAGCCCACAAGTCAGCCTTGCAGCACGCCATTCGCCACGAGTGTGCGGCGCTGTGGCCACTGCTCGAGGCAGCCGCTCCCTGGGCGGATGAGCTGGTGCTTCCGGGGCAGATAAAAGGCACGATGATGAATACTCACCAGCTAGCCAGCTATCTACTGGGGTGGGCTACCACGGTGCTAGAGTGGGGTAGTGCATATCATCAGACTCATACGGTGCCGACGATTATTACCACTGGCTATGGCGCGGTAGCGCAAAAGTTCTATATGCAATATGCTGATATAGCGTATGGTGCCGTACTGACAAAGCTTGATGAAACGGTGGCAGCGCTTGACCAACTGATTGAGCAGACATCAGAAGACGACCTCTACCGCGTCGTATGGTATCGGACGAAGACGAGTGGACGAGAGTATACCATGGCACGGATAATTGAGCTCAACACAGTCGCGCCATTGCGAAATGCACACGGTAGGTTGCGCAAGGCTATGGAGGAGAGAGGATGAGCATGCAACAAAACGCAGCTTTGCCTAAAAGAATCATTACGTTATGTGGATCGATTAAATTCATTGATGTAATGACGAGCGTGGCTGAGCAATTGGAGCTGGCTGGTTTTGAAGTGTTGCGACCGGTGGCGTCTGGTGAGCCGGAATTTACGGTGGATGTTGAGCGTGCGAAAGCGATCCGTCATCGTTTAATTAAACAACATTTGGCAAAAATCGATCAGTCGGTGGCAGTTTTGGTCGTTAATCCACCAAAAAATCGAGTTAATAATTATATTGGTGTGAGTACGCTGGGTGAGATGATGTATGCGTTTGGTACAAATAAGCCGATTTTTATCTTGAATCAGTTACCAACGGAACTTGATTACGCAGTGGATTTAGCGGCGCTAGAGCCGATCGAATTAAACGGTGATTTAACGAAAATAACAACTAATTTGGGGGCTTGCCGTGGCTAGTTCTCAAGCATTTATCAAATATTTCAAAGAGCAATTGACGGCGAGTGGCGCTGGTGAGATTTATTGTCGTAAAATGTTTGGTGATTATGGTGTTTATTGCGACGGTGTATTTTTTGCGTTGGTTTGTGACGATACCTTTTTTATTAAAATAACAGAAGCTGGCAAGGTGATTTTGGGTAAAAATTATTCGACTGGACTAGCTTATAGTGGCGCCAAAACGCCGATGTTTAAAATTGATGATTTTGAAGATTATGATTTAATGCGCCAATTAATTCAAGTAACTTGTGCCGAGTTAATAAAGAAAGGTAAGGGCAAAAAATGAAGCAAGAAATAATTTCACAAGATCCAGATCTAAAGGTGTCAGTCCTAAAAACCTCCTTTGTCTATCGGAATCAGGTAATTCAAGCAGAATGGTTTGATGTTGACGACAAGACAGTGATTCCCGATTTACCATGGCAACAGATTTATGTGATTGGTGATCTTGATGGCAAGGTACCGTTGGTTTATTACGCACATGGTAGGGAAAATTTACCTGGTGGGCATACTGAGCCAGGCGAAACCCTCGAACAAACATTATGTCGTGAAGTACAAGAAGAGCTAAATATGCGAGTGGCTGAGTGGAGACCGATTGGTTATCAAGTTTTAACCAATCCTGACGGTAGAATAGATCATCAATTTCGGGCAGTGGCGAAGCTTGAGAAGTTAGGTGAATTTGCAGGTGATGTCGGTGGCTCGGTGATTGGCTATCGCTTGGTGGATATCGATGAAGTGAATCAACGGATTGGTTATGGTGATATTGGGGAGCGTATGATAGCACGCGCAAAGAACATACTAAAATCAATGGTGATTGTGCGTGACAGGATATTTAAAAAGAATATAAAAGGTTAAATAAAGGAGATAATATGAAATTCAAACACGGCACTCGCCGCCGAGCGGCAGAATATGAGAAGGACTGGGTACAGCGATGGAAGGACGACGATACATTCAACAAATCGGTTGAAAATCGGCCAGCTAATAATTCCTGGGTGTTTTATGACGGGCCGCCATTTTTGACTGGTACGCCGCATCATGGGCATTTGTTGGTGAGTACTGTTAAGGATACGATGGGTCGCTTCCATACCATGAAGGGTCAGCGAGTTGAGCGCCGCTGGGGCTGGGATTGTCACGGATTGCCGGCTGAGGTTTATGTTGAAAAAACACTTGGCATTGCTAATAAAAAAGAAATCGGTACGAAGATTAGCGTCTCAGATTATGTAAAGGAATGCCGTGCGGCTATGGTGCGAACTGGCACTGAGTGGGAAGATACAATTGAGCGAATCGGCCGCTGGGTTGAGTTTAAGGGTGCTTATAAAACCATGGATAATAATTACATGGAATCAGTTTGGTGGGCGTTTAAGAAGCTCTATGAAGAGGGTAAGATTTATGAGGGCGAGAAAATTCTAATCTATTGCACTAAGGATGCTACGCCAATTTCCAAAAGCGAGGTGGCGATGGAAAACAGCTACCAGATGGACACCGACCCAAGCTTGTTTGTCTATTTCAAATTAGAAGACGAAGATGAATATTTGCTTGCCTGGACGACGACACCGTGGACTTTGCCAGCGAATATGGTGGTGGCAGTCAACCAGGATGTTGATTATTCATTGGTGGCGTATGGTGATAAGAAATTCTATATTGCAAGCGATGCTGTCGAAAGAGTTATGACCGATGAAAAACATCAGCCGCTTGAATATTCGATTGTCAAAACGATAAAAGGCTCGGAATTGGTGGGCAAGCGATTTGAGCCGCTGTTTGAAAATCGCGGGCCGAACGCTCATAAAGTGTTGCATGCTGATTTTGTGACGACCGATGACGGTACAGGACTGGTGCACATTGCGCCGGCTTACGGCGAGGACGACTATGAATTATGCCGCAAACATGACGTACCGGTGCTGTCGCTGGTGGATGGTGATGGTAACTATACTGAGGGTAGATGGCTCGGTCGTAATATCTGGGAGGTCAATAAAGAGATTGCCAAGACATTGTTGGAGGAAGGCCGAGCGCTAAAGATTGACTATATTCGCCATGAGTATCCGCATTGTCACCGCTGTGGCACTAAGCTGATGTATCGAGCGCATCCGAGCTGGTTTATGGATATTCAAAGTCAGAAAAAAGAAATGCTGGAGGCGAACGAGCAGACTCATTGGACACCAGATAATCTGCGGACGGGGCGATTCCATAATATTATAGAGCAGGCGCCGGATTGGAATTTGAGCCGTGATCGCTATTGGGCGACGCCGATTCCAGTGTGGAAAGGCGTCAAGAATGACGGTACGGAAGTTGTCAAAGTGATTGGTAGCTTTGCGGAATTTGAAGAGCTGACGGGGAGTAGGCTGGATGATTATCATTTGCCGCAAGTGATGGACGTGACATTTGAGTGCGATGGTGCGGAAATGCGGCATATCGGTAAGGTGCTCGACTGCTGGTTTGAGTCTGGCTCAATGCCGTTTGCTCAGTTCCATTATCCGTTTGAGAATAAAGAAAAATTTGAAGCGAGTTTTCCAGCCGATTTCATCATTGAAGCGATTGACCAGACCCGTGGTTGGTTTTATAGTTTGACGGCGGTCAATGTGGCGCTATTTGGTAAGTCACCGTGGAAGAATTTGATTTGTACTGGATTCATCAACGCGGCAGACGGCAAAAAGATGAGTAAGAAGTTAAAAAACTACACCGATCCGATGGAATTAATGGATAAAACGTCGGCTGATAGCTTCCGTTTTCTCATGCTATCTAGTCCGCTGACAAATGGCGAGAATTTTGCATTAGCGGATAAGGATGTCGTGGATGTGGCGCGCAAGCTCAGTATGATTTGGAACATGTATGATTTCTTCACCATGTACGCAGAGGTTGACGGTTGGGAATTTGACGGCGAGCTGAAAGATCCGCTCGGTGAGTTGACCAATCCGTTGGATATTTGGATTGTTAGCCGCTTACATCAATTGGTGAACGATGTTGAAAAGGGTCTTGATGGTTACAATTTGCAAGACGCCACTAAGCCGATTTTACCGTTCCTGGACGACGCGTCCAACTGGTACGTGCGTCGCAGCCGCCGCCGCTTCTGGAAGTCTGAAGATGATGGCGATAAGAACGATGCCTACCGCACGCTGCATTATGTTCTGGTGCGCCTGAGCTATATTTTGGCACCGTTTACACCGTTCTTGGCGGAGGAATTGTATCATAATTTGACGGGCGACGATGAGTCGATTCATCTGAAGGATTGGTTGCCAGCGGGCGAGGTGAATGAGCAGGCACTGGCCGACATGGCTCGGACGCGTGAATTGATCAACAATGGTCTTAGTTTGCGTATGAAACAGGATGAGCACCAAGCATCAATCAAGGTTCGCCAACCGCTGCAATTTGCGGCATATGCAGGTGTGAAGCTGGCTGAGTACTACGAGCAAATCATGGCTGAGGAGCTCAATGTTAAGGAGATTCGCTGGATTGAGAATTTAGACGAGCACTTGGCGGACTATGAGGTGACCGAGGGCACGATCAAGCCAGAGAATTGGATCGAAATTAGCAAGCAATTGACGCCCGAACTCAAACGCGAGGGCCTGATGCGTGAGGTCATTCGTCACGTGCAGAGCGCGCGCAAGAAGGCGGGATTGCAAGTGGACGATCGGATTATGCTACAGCTGACGACGAATGACGAGCAACTTCATCAAGCGATCGATGAGCATGCTGAGGTGATTGCTGCTGAGACGCTGGCGGTGTTTGGCGAGGTGCATGACAATCAGTCGAAAGTGACGATTGAAGGGGCTGAGCTCGAGATTGCTCTTGCTGTTGTAAAATAGTCATCAGGATAAAAGTTGCGACCTCAAAATTGATACGCGGCGAGCGTTTACTTGGTCTCGCGCCGATCGGACATTCATGACCTTGGCGATCGCCATACAACGCGGTACAATGGGTCTATGTGTAATCTAGTAGTTCTCAGTCAGTTACTCTTTTTCGCGCGAGCCGGTGGCGGCGGGTCAAGTTCTGGCGGTGGTGGTGGCGTTGTCCTTTTCGGGATACCGATGGTAGTTGCGATTTCGGTAAGTGGTTTTGTGAAAAAAACTACCCAGTCAAAGATGGCCGCCATAGCGGTCGGGTTTTTGGCCGGCCTACTTGCCAGCTTGTTCTACCTACTCGGTGGTGTTGTTATTTTTATCATGGTGGCCATCTCGGCATTGGTCGGTGCGATTATCGGGGCATTTACAGATAAGATCAGCCGTTTTCGTAAGGGCAGTGAGGCCGCACAGCAAGCCGTCCGGCAAGCGGCGGCTCAGGACAGCGCCTGGAACGAACAGGGTATTGTCAATTATGCAACAACGGTATTTAATCGGTTTCAATATGATTGGGAGCGGATGGATTTGCCATCAATTCAGCAATACGTCACGCCGAATTATGCGCGGCACATCGGACTAATGTTGTATGCCTTACAACAGATGGGGCGAGTCAATCGCATGAAGAATGTGGCGATCAGTGAAGCGATTATCACCCGGGCGTATGATGATGCGAATGATCAGAATGACCGAGTAAGTGTGAGTTTTGTTGCCTCGGCAAATGATGAGCTGGTTGACACGGCGAGCGGTGCGGTGCTACATCGTGATACGGGCGAGTTTGGTGAGCAGTGGAACTTTGTGCGCTCGGGTGATGGCTGGTTACTGGATAGTATTGATCAGGCAACAGAAGATTCTGCCCAGCTTGTCGCCCCTATGCAGCAGTTTGCGGCACAATACGACATGTACTTCAGTCCGGACTGGGGGCGACTACTGCTGCCGACTCGCGGTGAATTATTTAAGGGCGGCTTTAAGGGTACCGACATCAATAACCATATCATTGGATTCTGGACGGGCAATCTATTGGTGCAGCTATACACCTATGTGGCTGATGCTTCAAATACCGATTCGGCGGCTACGTACATCATTGGACAGGTCAATCTGCCAAAGTCGTATGGTGGGGTTTTGGTAGAGCGTCGTGATTCACGTTTTTTGAAACGGTTCAGGGCGCCGTCGGGTTATAAAAAGGTAGAACTGGAGTGGGGTGATTTTAACAAGCGCTACCAAGTATACGCCACCGATGAAAATCAGGTGACGAGCTTTGAGCTGCTCAACCCAAGCTTCATGGCCTGGTTGTACGATCAGGACATTAAGGTTAATATTGAGGTGGTAGATAATATTGTTTATCTCTATGCCAAAATTTCCACTGGCGAGATGCGCTACGCGGAGATGATGGATATTTTGCAGAAATCACATAAAGAACTCAAGATGTAAGGAGGAAATATGATTACCAAAGCTATTATTCCGGTCGCTGGTTGGGGTACACGAATGTTGCCAATTACCAAATCGATTGAAAAATGTATGCTGCCAATTGGCAATCGACCGCTGATTGATTATGTGGTTCAGGATTGCTTGGCGGCCGGCGTGCGTGAGCTGATTTTTGTGGTTGGCGAGCAGAGTTCACAATTAGAGAGCTACTATCGGAGCAATATTTTGCTCAACGATTATTTGCGGAGCAAGGGTAAGGATGACAAGCTGGCTCTAGTGGCGCCAATTGATGCGAAGCTTCACTTTGTGACGCAGCCAAGCTATGGCAAGTATGGCTCAGCAGTACCGGTAGCCCTGGCGGCTGATTATCTCGAGGATGGTGAGTCGGCAGTAGTGCTGATGGGTGATGACTTTATGTATAATGCCGATGGCTCAAGCGAAGTGGCGCGGCTATTGGCGGCGACGCCAGACGGTCAATGTAGCCTGCTGGCTCAGGAAGTACCGGGCGATGACATTAGTCGGTACGGGGCGATTGTGATAGACGAGGCTGGTAATTTTGTAGAGATCGTGGAAAAGCCAAAGCCAGAAGAGGCGCCGAGTCACTTTGCCAACATCGGTAAATATGTCCTCACCAAGAAAGTTATTCAGTCTTGTGCTGATGTTGAAATATCGCCGCGTGGTGAGTATGAGTTAACTGATGCAGTCAGTAATTATGCTCGGGCCGGCGGTGTCGTCAAGGTTGTGCCGGCGGTAGGTATGCATTTGGACGGCGGTAATGTCGAGGGCTGGTTGCACGCAAATAATGTGGTGTGCGGTCGGTCGGGGTCGTGTTCGTGCAATTGATTTTAGGATGATAGCACAGCGCCGGCGAGGTAAAGAAACTGGGGCAGTATTGATTTGTTAGTGCGCCTCTGGTACAATGGAACGGATTGAAAACTAATTTTTAAGGAACGAAATGAAAGCAGTCGTAAAAATCTCTGGCAAGCAATATATTGTCAGCGAAAAAGAGTCCCTCTTGGTGGATCTCCTCCCTGAAGGCACAAAAGAACTCACTCTCGACGCACTTTTAGTGATTGATGGTGATAAAACAAACGTTGGCACGCCAACCGTCAAAGGTGTGGTAGTGAAGGCAAAAGTCGCTGAAGCAGAAGTCAAGGGCGACAAGATCCGCGTTATCCGCTACAAGAGCAAGAAACGTGTCCACAAAGAAACTGGTCATCGCCAGAAGTACACCAAGATTGAGATTACCTCGATCAAATAACCGATGAATTAGCATACCGCCCCGTGATGAGGGCGGTATTTTTATGGCCGAAACTATGGTACAATGAGGTAAGCAGAAGAGGTATCGATGACGAAGATTATTGCGGTGACAAATCAAAAGGGTGGCGTCGGCAAGACGACGACTTCAATTAATGTGGCGTATTTTTTGGCAAAAGCCGGTAAGCGGACGCTGATCGTTGACTTTGATCCGCAGGGTAATGCCACCAGCGGCCTCGGTATTGATAAGCAAGAGTTGGGCATAACGATGACCGAGGTGGTGACTGGCCAGACGGCCTTGAATAATATAATTATTCAAACTGACATCAAGAATCTATCAATCACACCGGCCACGTCGCACCTAGCAAATACCGAGGTTGAACTGGCCCAAGCAGAGGGGCGGTTTGTGCGGCTGCGCCAGGCGCTGGCGAGCCTCGCTGGGTATGATTATGTGATCATTGATAGTCCGCCGAGTCTGAGCCTGCTGACCGTGAATGGGCTGATCGCAGCACAGTATGTCTTGCTGCCAGTGCAGGCAGAGTTTTATGCGTTAGAGGGGCTGGGGCAACTCATGGAGACAATGAAGTTGGTTCGCAAGGGGCTCAATCCGCATCTGCGCTTGCTCGGCGTGGTGACCACCATGGTTGATTCGCGAACGACTCTATCAAGCCAGGTGTACGATGAAATTAAAAAGCATTTTGCCGATACGATTTTCAAGACGACGATTCCGCGCAATATTCGCCTCGCTGAGGCGCCAAGCCACGGCGTGCCGGTTGGTGTGTACGATCGTTTCTCAAAGGGCTCGCGGGCTTACCACGCGCTGACCAAAGAAATTATCGAGAGGATTGAAGGATGAAAAAGGGACTTGGGCGGGGATTTGATTCGCTGATACCGACAAATTTGTTTGACGAGGCTTTTGACCCGACGGCTGGTCAAGATGCGACAATGTCGCAATTACGCCAGATACCAATTACCGATATTATTCCAGATCCAGATCAGCCGCGGCGGTTCTTTGATGAGGAAGCGCTGCGTGAGCTGGCTGATTCAATCCGTCGGCACGGCGTGGTACAGCCGATCGTCGTGACGCCACGCGGGGCACAATTCATGATCGTGGCTGGCGAGCGGCGCTGGCGAGCGGCGCAGCTGGCTGGATTAGTAGAGATGCCGAGTATCATTCGTAGTTTGAGTGATCAGCACCGGTTGGAGGTGTCGCTGATCGAGAACTTGCAGCGACGCGACCTCAATCCGCTGGAGACGGCGACGGCCTACATGAAGCTACGCGACCAGTTCAATATGACGCTGGAACAAATCGGCCAGCACGTCGGCGGCAAATCGGTCAGCGCCATTAGTAATACGCTGCGCCTCTTGAAATTACCGAGCGTGGTGCGGACGGCGCTGTTTGAAAATAAGATTTCTGAAGGGCAAGCGCGAACATTGGTGGGGCTGCCGGATGACGTGGCGGAGGATTTGCTGCGGCAGACGATTCATCAGGGCTGGAGTGTGCGCAAGCTCGAGCAGATGATCGCCGCCTGGAAGCGGTCGCAGCAGCCGTCGGGCCCCGCGCCAACTCCAAAGTCGGCCCGCTCGCCGCACGCCTCGTCGGTGGCGCGCCTGTCGAAAAAACTCCGTGCTGACATCACGGTTCGCACCAGTAAGCGCGGTGCTGGTCAGATTATCATCCCGTTCAAAGATCAAGCGGATTTTGAGCGGATTCGCGACTTGATTGGCTGACTATTAAAACCCTCTGATCTGTGTGAAGGGGAAAATACGGGTGATGACCGGCCCGACAATGTCGTATAGCGGAATGTTACCCATGCAGTTACGCGAGTCACACGAAAAATTACCCTCACGATTATCACCCATCACGAAAACCGTCCCCTCGGACACCTTGGTATCAACATCGCCAGAGGTGGGTGACTTTGGTTCGTTTTTGTTGACGGTTGTATCGGGGTTAAAGCCGTTCGGATGCTCGGTGTTATAAACGGTGACAACGCCGTTTTTGACGGTGACGCGCTCACCCGCGAAAGCGATTACCCGTTTGACGATATATTCATCGTGACCTAGGGTCGGATTGTAATTAGGATTCTTAAAGACAATAATTTGGCCGCGCTGGGGGATATACTGTTTATTTTGCAGCTGTTTGATTGTGACTGATAGTCGGTCGACGATCAGGCGGTCATTGGTGTGCATGGTGTTTTCCATGCTTGGGCCTTGCACGCCAAAACTACGAAAGACAAAGGTATTGATCAAGATTGTCCCGATGATCACTCCGACCACAAAAATAATCAGCCCCAGACTGTCCCTCAGGCGCGGGTGTCGATCGAGAAAGTGAGCATCCATCCGCCTTATTATACATGGTTTGGCGGCGAAAACCAAAAGCTTGATCGATAGAGAAGTGTGCTATAATAAGGAGCAGTGAAAATTTCAAATAGGAATTCGGTCGATGGATTTGTACCGCGGAGGGTTCAGCGGTCTCGTTTGGGTGGTGTATCGCCGGAGCAGGTAGCTGCTCATCCTCGTCAGGCGGAGCAGCCTACCCCGCAGATACTTGGCCGGCAGCCGATCCAATTACCGCGCCAGTCACTGTCACAAGCTGATCGGGTGCGCCTCGCGGCTTCGTCAACTGCTGATATCGACGAAGATATTAGCAATTCGCTCAAAGATCTTGACATCCAAAAGCCCGAAGCACCCCGTGAAAAGCGCAAGAAATCGCATAAAAAACGTCGCAAGCTAAAGATTATTATCCTGGTGATCGTGGCGCTGATAATTCTGGTGGGTGGATTTTTGCTGTACAAGGCGTGGGTCAATGCGGGGCGAGTGTTTGGTAGCGGTAATCTGATTGACTTGTTTCAGAATCAACCGCTGAAAATGGATGCACACGGGCGGAGCAATATGCTGATCCTCGGTACGACGGATGATGATCCAGACCATCCGGGCGCAACATTAACCGACTCGATGATGGTACTGAGTGTTGATCAAAAGAAGCACGATGCCTATATGTTTAGTATTCCGCGCGACTTATACGTGCAGTTTGGGCGAGTTTGTAATTCTGGTCGTGCCGGCAAGATTAACGAATATTTTGACTGTGTTGCCAAGGGTAATGATGAACAGGCTGAAAAGAAGCGGATAGATGCCAGCCGCGAGTTTGTTGGCAAGATTTTTGATATGGATATACAGTACGTAGCACACGTTAATGCTCAGGTAATCAAGGACGCGGTTAATGCGGTTGGTGGTGTGACGGTGAATGTTCAGAGCGACGATCCACGAGGTGTGTTTGACCCGAGCGTCGACTGGATGTGTCGGGAGAAGGGACTGTCAGCGGAGCAGCGGAAACGGCGCTGTCCGACGGGGCATTACATTCATTTCAAGAATGGGCCAAATGAGATGGACGGTGACAAGGCGCTGTATTTCTCGCGAGCGCGTGGTGCGCTGGGCGGTTCGTATGGGTTGGATAAGTCGAACTTTGATCGCGAGAAAAACCAACAGTTGGTATTGATGGCGCTCAAGAACAAGGCGGCCTCGACAGGCACGCTGACTGATCTTGGCAAGGTGACGGCGCTGATGGACGCCATGGGCAAGAACTTACGTACTAACGTCGATGCCAAGGAAGTCCGTACGGTGATGGATGTTGCTTCCAAGATCAAAGATTCTGACATTCACCGCCTCAGCTTTATTGAAAAAGATAATGTCCTGCTTGGCACGAGTAGGGTCGGTACCTCCAGCGTGGTCGTGCCAACGGCCGGCCAGTTCGACTACTCGCAAATCCGATCATTTATCAAGGTGGAAATGTACGGTGATGCACTTGCCAAGGAAAAGGCGCGCGTTCTGGTGCTCAATGGCAGCGGCGTGGTTGGGGCTGCCAAATCCGAAGCTGATCGCCTAAAGGCAGCATCGCTCAACGTGGTGAGCGTTGGCAATTCACCACAGAAAATTACCGAAAAGTACAGGGTTTATCAGCTGGAGTCAGGCAAGTCCAAGCAGGCTTCTGCCAACAAGATTAAAGAGCTGTATGGTGTAACATTAACCGAAGGCAAACCGCCATTTAACCTGCCAGCCGAAGCTGACTTCGTGGTGATAATCGGGCCATAATTTGGTATAATAGGGTGGCAATGGAGTTTCTGAAAAAAACAGCCAGGCGACGGTCGCTTCTCAGTAATATCGCTTATTACGCGCTCAATTTAGGGATGGTGGCAGTCTTGTTCTGGATGTCGCAGGAGATTCATTATCCGTTGGCGGCGATTGTGCTGGTACTCTTGAGTAAGTGGCGGACATTGTCGGTGCGCCCTAAGTTTTGGCTAACGAATATTCAAGGAAGCCTGGTTGACGTGGTGGTTGGTCTCGGTGTGGTGGCGCTAATGTATGCGCCGCAGGCGACGCTGGTGCTACGAATTGCGCTAGCGGTATTTTATGCGATATGGCTTGTCGCTATTAAGCCGCTATCAAAGCGCTGGCAGATGACATTGCAGGCGGGTCTCGCGGTATTTATCGGCACAGCAGCACTGTTTGCAGTGTCACACGAATGGTCAGCTGCGGTGGTTGTGCTGTGTGCGCTAGTCATTGGGTATGGCACGGCTCGGCATTTCCTATCGACGTTTCGTGAGGAGCAGATTACTGTACTCAGTCTAGCCTGGGGGCTGGTGTTTGCGGAGATTGGCTGGCTGGCGCATTACTGGACGTTTGGCTATGCGCTGCTTGGGGTAAATGCGCTGCAACTACCGCAGGCGACGATTATCTTTATGCTGCTGTCATTCGTAGCTGAGCGTGTTTATACCTCTTGGCATAAGCATAAGACGATTGTTATTGCTGAAGTTGCCGGACCGGCTATCTTGTCGTCGGCGCTTATCCTGACCATTTTACTATTCTTTAACTCGGTGACACTATAGTGGAGCAAGAACCTCGCTCAGCTCAGCAATTCCAACCTCGACTGGGTGTGCCACGTCGCAGGAAGCTAGCGCTGATTAGTGCTTGTGTTATCACGATGCTATGGCTGATGGTTGGCTCGGCAGTGCTGGGTTCGTGGCTAACGACGCAGTTTAATAAACAGTCCATCCAGTCTACTCCTGACGGCAACCTCGTCATGTCGCGTGATGAGGCAGATATCAGCGAGGTTGTGCAGCGTGTATCTAAAAGTGTGGTTTCGATCGTAACCACTAAGAATGGCCGGACATTGTCGCGTGCGACAGTGCAGCAAGGTGCTGGTACGGGGATTATCATCAGTAAAGACGGTTACATTTTGACGAATAAACATGTCGTCAAGGATGCTGAAACTATCGAGATTATGGGTAGTGACGGTACGCAGTATACGGACGTCAAGCTTGTTGGCGTTGATCCACTCAACGATGTGGCGTTTCTCAAGATTAATGGTGTGAATGACCTGCCGGCAGCCACGCTGGGTGATTCAAGCACTGTGCGTGTTGGTCAGAAGGTGATCGCGATTGGTAATTCACTGGGTCGCTACCAGAACACCGTCACAACGGGCATTATCTCGGGGAAGGGCCGACCAGTTCAGGCCTCTACTAGTGAATATAGCGACGAAGCCGAGAGCTTGACTGATCTACTCCAGACTGATGCTGCGATCAATCCGGGCAATTCTGGCGGGCCGCTCCTCAATATGTCGGGCCAGGTTATCGGCATCAACACAGCGATCGTCTCGGATGCGCAGAGTGTGGGATTTGCAATTCCGATTGCCGCCACCAAGGGGTTGGTACGTAGTGTGCTGAGTTCTGGAAAAGTCCAGAAATCATACATCGGTGTACAATATATTGCGATTACCCCTGAAGTTCGTGCTGAGTATAAATTACCAGTCAAAAGCGGTGCGTATGTCGGCGGCTCGCGTCGCAAATCGGCGGTCGTCGCTGGCGGGCCGGCAGATAAAGCAGGCATCAAGGACGGCGACGTCATTACCAAGGTGAATGACAAGCTGATCGGCGAGCAGGGCGGCCTCGGCAGTCTCATCTCTGAGTTCTTGCCGGGCGAGACGGTAGAACTGACTATCCTGCGTGACGGCAAGGAACGGAAGGTCAAGCTAACGCTTGGCGCCTACAAGGCGTAGGACGATGATAAAGCCGCGCATCTCTACCTCGTGAAAGCTGTGATGCTTTGCTTGATGGAGAATTGCTTGGTGCTGTCGCGGGTCGGCTTCCAGAAAAAGCAGACCATCTGCCGTCAAGCGGCGCGGCGCTTGCTCAATCAGTGTCTCAATCAACCTCAGTCCATTATCCGCTGCGAATAACGCTTCGGCGGGTTCGTGACGCAGTTCTGGCGAAACATCCCAGTCCCGATCAACATACGGCAGATTAGCAAAGATATAATCCACCGGCTCAATCTGTCCAGAAAGGAGTGACTGTTGCTGCAATGTCACCTGTGCATGCAAATTGCCCGCGTTTTTCTCGGCGATTTTTATGGCTCGTGGACTAATGTCAGATAGAATAACCCGCAGGGACGGCCGTTCTAACGCCGCTGTAATGCCGAGGCAGCCCGAACCAGTGCCAATGTCAATTAACGTCTTTGGTGCAATCTCGCTGGCTGTCAGCGCCAGGAACAAGGTAATCATCTCCTCCGACTCCGGCCGCGGCACGAGGACAGCCGGCGAAACAATAAATTTCCGACCGTAAAATTCCTTATAGCCCAAAATATACGCCAGCGGTACTCGATCAAGGCGCAGGCTCAGCCTGGCGTCAGCGATATCAACCCGTCGCGGGTCAATCTCCTCATCCAAATGCGCATGCAGGTACGTCCGGTTCTTCCGCAAGGTGTTAGCCAATATCAGCTCGGCGTCCAACCGCGCCGACGCAATACCGATAGCTTTTAACTGTTTAGCGGCGTTCTTTAGCCAGGATGATATGGTCATGTTGTTAATTATACTACATAGCTAGGAATGAGTAAAGTGATTATGGTTGCAAAATAGCTATAAAGTTGTAAAAAGTATTGACAAATCAAGAGAGAAAGAGTAATATACGATTCGCGCAACAAACTATATTTTTAAATGAAAGGATGTGAACACGTGGTACATTATAATCCTGACTACTATAATGGCTATGACAGCAGCCTCTATCTTACTGGCGACCCAAATGATTTTGAGCTTCAACAGGATCTTTTCCTTGAAGAGGGAGAGAAGTACCTCGAAGGAGTAGATACAGGCTTTACTGAGCTCCCCATCTCAGCCCCTCCTGGGTTTGGTGGTCCTGAGTTGGATGCGAGGCGTAGGGCACGCCTAGTGAGAGAATCAGACAGTGAAGATCATGCTGCTGCTGGTCTGCCTGAACCGCTTTACCACGCTTCTCAGCAGGTGCGGGAAGAGATTATTGCGCAATTGAAAGAGATCCATGAGAGAGAAGACGCCGAGGGAATAATGTACCCTAAGCGGGAACAGCAGATACTCGCAAGAATTGCCCTGTTACGCGATACAGGTGACAATCAATAATTAACGGGTAGGTGGTCACGCTAGGCAGTGTTCTGCGCCTTTAACTCCCGCTCATACCGCTGCAGTTGCTCAATCAAATCATCAATATCCCCGTTCATTGCCGCGGGGATATTGCTGCGGCTGTAGTGGATGCGGTGGTCGGTGATGCGGTCTTGCGGGAAGTTATAAGTGCGGATTTTCTCTGAGCGGTCACCAGTACCAACGAGTGAGCGTCGTTCGGCACTTAATTTGGCATTTTCCTCGTCAATTTTCATCTGCAGCAAGCGTGAACGCAGCACGCTCATGGCTTTTTCGCGGTTCTTGATCTGTGATTTTTCATCTTGGTTAGTGACGACGATACCGGTCGGCAGGTGAGTGATACGTACTGCCGAGTCGGTAGTGTTGACGCTTTGGCCGCCATTACCGCTGGAGCGGTAGATGTCAATGCGTAGGTCGCTTGGATTAATTTCAACGTCGGCTTCCTCGGCCTCTGGTAGCACCGCTACGGTGACGGTGGAGGTGTGGACGCGGCCTTGGCTTTCGGTGACTGGTACACGCTGGACGCGGTGGACGCCGCCTTCAAATTTCAATTTGGCGTATGGCGCATCGCCCTTGACCATGAAAATAACCTCTTTGTAGCCGCCTGAGTCGTTGGCGGATTCGCTGACGAGTTCAGTTTTATAGCCATTGGCTTCGCACCAGCGTAGATACATGCGGTACAGTTCCGCCGCAAACAGCGAGGCTTCGTCACCGCCAGCACCAGCACGGATTTCTATGATGATGTTTTTCTCGTCGTTCGGATCTTTGGGTGTCAATAGGATAAATAATTCTTCCTCCAGCTCTGACAGCCGCGCTTCAGTTTCAGTGATTTCGGCTTTTGCTAATTCTGCCAATTCGCCGCCGTCCTGTGCTAGCTCTCTGGCGTCACGTAGATTTTGCTCCAACGTTGCTCGCTCGTCGCCCTTGATAATAAGCGTCTCCAGTTCTGAGAACCGCTTATTTTTACTTGTGAAATCCGGCGAGCCATACGCGTCGGGACGCGCCAAAAAATCACCCAGCGCCGCCCGCTCCGCCTTCAACGCCTCGAGGTCGAGAGAGATTTTTGTCATATGGATTATTATAGCATATTGGTGGGGGTGGCGGGCCTACTAGTAAAATACTGATAATGGCGTAGGGATACTTGACAAATAAAGAAAAATAAAGTAAAGTGTAGACTATTAAATACATTACATATTGCAGTAGCAAAGAGAAGGAAAATAAAAAGTATGGGCAAATTATTACAAGCAACACGACGTATGGTCAACGAAGCTTTCGGGACAAACTTTGGGCGGGTTCGTAATGTCGAGAAGGCCTGGGAGATGGCACAAGAAGAAAATGCTGAACATGCACGCCGGCAGACAGAAAGGAAGTTAGCGAGTTTAGCCCTTGACGAGCCGCGCATAGCAGAACTAAAAAATGGCTCAGGTCTCCCGGAGACAAAGGTGGGGTCTCCTGAGTTCATTGCTAAGATGCTTGAAAAGGCCGGCGAGTACATGTCAGACAAGGAGGGTGGTACCTCGACAGAGAAGTGGCTACCAATGATGTACGACCTTCCGTCTCTAGCTGAAGAGATGACAGTGAATCAGGTTTCGTGTTACGGTGATTTTATTGCTAGGGGACCCAACGGTGGACCGATTATCGGTATGGTTGAGGAGCGTAGCGTTGGGGGCACGGATCATGATGCTCGGCGCGTTCGCACCTCAACCGCTTATGATCCTACGACGGGCTTGATAAAGGAAGTTGAACTCACAAATCACCTAAAAAGGGAAAAGAATGGTCGCAGGTATACCGGTGATTATGAGGTGATAAAAACTGACGGTAAGATACGATGGATTTTGCCCGATGGTACCGTCGAATGTGTTGATACTGATGAAAATGGCGTGCGGCAATCAGGTACGTTGTATCGGAGGGATGTGGGAGAGCTGGCGTATCTACGGAGACTCGAGTGCATGATGGAGCATTTTGATACCAAACCCGAAGCACCTAGTAAGGGTTAGTGTAAAATTCAATGTAGTCTCATCGTAATAGCTCCGCCTCGACGGAGCTATTACGTTAATGTCAAAAATATTGATAAGTTGGGGCTATTTCTTAACCTTCTTAGTTTTTGCCTTAGGCGTAGCCGCTTTCTTCTTCGTGTCGTCTGCTGCGTCATCATCTGTTACTTTGGCGGCTTTTTTGGCGGCAGCTTTCTTGGCTTTGTTGGCTAGGGCTGCTTTGCGAGCCTGGGCGGCTGCTTGGCGTGCCTTGAACCGGTCAACGCGACCCTCGGTGTCGATGATCTTTTCTTCGCCGGTGAAGAATGGGTGTGAGGCGCTGGAGATGTGCACCTTGACGAGCGGATAAGTTTTGCCATCTTCCCAAACGATGGTGTCCGTGGTTTGCGCTGTTGACTGAGTCAAGAACGCGAAGCCCGCTTGATCGTCGCTAAATACGACCGGGCGATAGTTCTGTGGGTGAATACTGCTTTTCATAACCTTGGTATTTTAGCAAAAAAGTATGGGTATTGCAAATATCACCACTAGTGCAGCTGCATACTGGAGCTATACTCGCCGTTCGGCAAGGGCCGCTCAACAATTATGCTTGTAAATCATCAAAAACATTGTAATGTACTTGACAAATCAAGAGATAGAGAGTATAGTTGACTCCGATAGCTAAAAACCAAGGAGTTACACGACATGGATAAGGGAAGACAGCCAAATATTTGGGGTAGGCATAATCTCAACCAGTTGGCAGAGGAAGCGTTTCGGCGCAATGAGGAAAAAGAAAGGGCGCAGGCTGTTGGTGCAATACTAGATCGCCCCGACCGTAATGAGGCAAATACTATAGGTTTTCTATCTAAGAACGCATTGTCGCGCCTTAGCTGGGCACTTGGAAGGGTTTTTGAGGTGAACTTAGCTTCTGGTTCTTGCGATACTGTGAAGGTAAAGCTGTTTAATCCCCACGAACGTGTCGTCGACAACTCTCTTGTCGTGCCAATGGAAGTAAATACTTCAGTTGTAGCGCTTGATGCCTACGGACCTGGTTCTGTTGGGAGAGATGGGTCAAAGGTTGGTTCGATCTTATTGTTTAAAGTAGCGGGAAACCTTATTAAGGAGCCGGCGCCAGGTATAACTGCAGAGGACTTAGCGTGGGGTGAGAACTGTGTATTTGGTGCTTTTGTGGATGGCGACGCAATTAACTATTTTGAGATTGCTCAAACGAGTGGCGATGTCGTTCAGTCAGAGTTACGCCGTAAGGATCCAACAGAGGAGAGTGGTCAATCTGTCGAGGCGCAAGTCGTGACTCCGGGGCAGGATAGACTTATTGTTAACGAGCTTTCCTCTTCAAGTAATGAAGCCCTCGAACTCGAGCAGGAGTTAGACAAGTTCATAGCGTCTCGCTCTGCTCAGTAACGGATTGCTTTTGGTGTCGACTCGTGTTAAAATGACGAGGTAACTAAATATAACGACACAGCCCGTCGCAGCTCCAAAAGCGGCGGGCGAGGAAAAAGGAGTAATCTAATGTCTGTAACAGTAGACATGAAAGCTTTGTTTGAAGCTGGTGTTCATTTCGGGCACAAAACGAGTCGCTGGCACCCAAAGATGGCGCCATACATCCATTCAAAACGCCAAGATAGCCATATCATTGATTTGGCAAAGACAGCTGAGGCGCTAGAGAAGGCGCTGCCGGAGCTGACAAAAATCGCCGCTAGCGGTAAGAAGGTACTGTTCGTCGGTACGAAAAAACAAGCTAAGGATGTGGTACGTCAAGCGGCCGAGAGCATCAATCAGCCGTACGTAGTTGAGCGCTGGATCGGCGGTATGCTGACCAATGGCGCAACGATTGCCCAGCAAATTAAAAAACTGAAAAACCTCGAGAAGCGGATGGCGTCGGGCGACCTGGAAAAGCGCTACAACAAGCTAGAGGTGCAGCGTTTCCAGGAGGAAATTGACAACCTGAATTTCAAGTACGGCGGTATTAAGAACTTGATGGGCAAGCCGGGCGCAGTGGTCGTGGTTGACGCACTGACCGATGCAAACGCAGTGCGCGAGGCGGAAGCCCTGGGCATCCCAGTATTTGCCGTGGTTGATACCAATGTCAATCCAACGGGCATCGACTATGTCATCCCGGGCAATGATGATGCGATCAAGAGCATCCAGCAGCTGCTTGACTACTTCACGGCAGCGGTAGCCGAGGGCGCGGGTAGCGTGAAGGCTGAAGAAAAACCAGTGAAAAAAGAGGAGAAATAGGATGGGAGTTTCAGTTGACGACATTAAAAAACTGCGCGAATTGACTGGCGTGGGCTTGACTGATGCAAAGAAGGCATTGGTCGAAACTGATGGCGATTTTGACAAGGCGCTGGAGGCGATGCGTAAAAAAGGCTTGACCAAGGCAGAAAAAAAGGGCGACCGCGAGGCGCGCGAGGGTTTGATCGAGAGCTATGTGCACTCTGGCCGAATTGGCGTGGTGGTTGAGGTGAACTGCGAGACTGATTTTGTGGCACGCTTGGATGATTTCAAGACGTTGGCGCACGAAATCGCTATGCAGATTGCAGCGATGAGTCCGAAGTATGTTTCTGAGACGGACATTCCGGCTGAGGAAATGGAGCGAGTGAAGGCAGAGCTGATGGCCAGTGAAGCACTCGCAAGCAAGCCTGAAGAGATGCGCGAAAAAATCGTTGAAGGTCAATTGAAAAAGCATTTTGTCGAACAGGTGTTGATGAGCCAGGCATATATCTTAGATGACTCTAAGACAGTTGAGCAGCATGTCAAGGAAGCAATCGCTAAGCTTGGCGAGAACATCGTGGTGCGCCAGTTCAGGCGAATCGAGCTGGGTGTGAGCGAGTAGCTCTGAGCTTATTCGAGTGTCGTTCATATCTAGCTAGACCCCCGGTGCTAGCATATTGATCCGTAAGGGTGTTAAGATTTTATGTGTTGACAATATATTAAATCTGTGATAGTATAAAGCACAAGATTAACTACAGTGATATTAAAACATATGAAGAATATGAGGTCTGTATGCATAAAATGAGCCCCGAATCAAGCGTAAGAACATCCTACACAACCACCGATAAAAATAATCGAAAGTTTGCAGAAATTCCTGGGTATGAAGAGATCCGCCGACAGATTATTGATAGTAATGTATCTCATTCAGGGGAAACGGACGGCTGGAGCGCTGCTGTGTCACCAGAGAACGAGACTCAAGGATGGGTTGATCCGTTTGAGCAAACACCAGGTGGTCGTCGAGAGTCTTCGACAAAACGAATTGTTGGTGGCCTGAAAGGCTTAGGAGAAAAACTATCAAATCATGGCGGGGCGGCAAAGAGAAAGATTGGTGAAGTATTCAATAAGGCAGCTGAGACCGGGAAGAGTCTAAAAGAGACTATCGGTCAGGCTGCTCAGAGTGCTAAGGAGCGTCGTGCTGAACGCCGTCAGCAACGCGAGGAGGCTCGCGAGGACCGTGAAAATGAGTTGGCTACAAAAAGGCAGGAGCGTCAGGAGCGGGCCCAGAAGCGCAAAGAGGCGGCAGGCGAACGCCGCGAGGCGGCTAGGAATGACAGAAATGCTGAAGTTGAGGATTTGCGAAAAAGGGCTGGACTCAGGGAAGAGATCGCGACTATAGAAGGTGAGCAAAGTGGTATTAATACAGAAATTGCTGGAACAAAGGCAGAGATTGAGGCAATGTCGAGTGGCGAACTGGCGGCTGCGTTTGAGCAACTGACAACGGCGCGTAAAGCGTATAGGGATAGCGAACACCTGGCTGATTCTACTGAAGGTCAACGACTGGCATTAGCAGTGAGTATAGCGGAAGGTGCATGGCAAGCCGCAGCTGGTCGAGTCAATATGCGTAAGCTCGATTTGCAAGGACTTGAGGCGGAACGGCAAAGTCTTGAGGGTCAGCGCCAAGAGGCTCTCGATAAGATTCGTGAGATAAATGAGCAGCGAGGTGAGCGCATAACGGCTGCCAAAGAAAGGAAGGTGACACGCCGCGCGGCGCGCCAGGAAAAGCTGGCGGGTGTAAAGGAGGTGATCGGTGATGGTTTTCAGTCTGCTGGCAAGCGGGTCAGTGCCACTGCCGATCGGTTAGGTAGGGCGGCTGGCCGTGCAACCGAGCGAATCGGTGAGATGCGCACTACCGTAGCGCAGCGACTGCGGGATATCGGTAGCTACCTATCACGTCCGTTTGCTTTCATGGGGCGTAAGACAAAAGAAACGCTCACGGCAACAGGTGACTTCACCCGACGGTTCGGCAGGGCAGCGGTTGCAGGTCATATAGCGTTCACACAGGAGATGCAAAACCCGAATTCTAATGTAGGTGATAGAGTCTAATCCTAACGAGATAAATAGTAGGCAACTTGTTGAGGAAATTGATACGACGGTTGAGATAACTAATAAAATAAAAAAAGGATAGTTTATGAATAACGACAATACACCACGGGTTAATCTTGATGAAGCGTTGATTACGGTCGGTCGGCTACGAGAGATGGGTATTAATCTGCCAGAACAGCAGTTGCAAGAGTTGGCTGTTCACGTGCAAGATACGATTAATGAGCGGATTGGCGAGGAGGCTGTAGAGTCTCTAACAGGTGAACAGCTGGAAGAATTAATCACAATGCAGGATAATGGTGCACCGGGCGATCAGATTAGTGAGTGGTTGCGTACACGAGTACCGGATTACGAGCAAATAGTTGAAGATAATACTATGATTGTACTTGGCGAAGTCGCCGATGACATTGATGCAATTCAACAACCAAAACCTGAAGCCGAGCGAGAGTGAATAATATCGTCACGCTTTGGATTAGCATGATACATCCCGCCAAAATGGCGGGATTTTAGCGCGTTGAGATTATCAAACAATCATCCCTCTGGTGGCGGGCGTCGGTGGTGGTGACCACGAATTGATGGTGCTGAATGGTCTCTTGGAGGAGCTTTTCGCGGGTGGCGTCCAGCTCGGAAAAGACGTCATCCAGGAGGATGAGCGGTCGCGATTGGCTGACCTTCGTTTGTAGTTCCAGCTCAAGCAGCTTGAAAGCCAGCATAATGGTACGCATCTCGCCGCGCGAGGCGACCTTGATGGCTGGCTGGCTGTGGAGGAAAATCGTAAAATCTTCGCGGTGCGGGCCGGCCGAGGTGTGGCCTGTAGCGATCTCATAGTCGCGGGCGCGCTGCAGGTGGTCGAGAAGTGCTTGTTCGTATCGATCAAGCGATGCACTGGCTTGATAGGCGGCTGCAAAGGCTATTTCGTATCCTGCCAGCGCTGCATATAAACTACTCAGCGCCGCCTCGTGCTTAGCCAAGAATTCAGCGCGGGCTTGGGCGATGTGAGTCGCTAGCTGGACGAACTTAATATCCCAGGCAAAAAGATGATCGCGCCAGTTTTGGGTCGTCTCGTGGGGGTGTTTGAGTAGTTCATTGCGCTGGAGCAAGGTTCGATGAAAGGCGCGGAGTGTGGCTTCGTATTGAGCATCCAGTCGAGACAATATACCGTCCAGAAAATCCCGTCGCCGCGATGGTGAGGAAGAGATGAGTCGTAGCTCGCTTGGCTCAAACAGAACGACTGGCAGGCGATGTTTACGGGGAAGGAGTTTGCTGTGGCTATCGCTAATCGTAAATTCTTTGCTTATCGTGCCGTCGGCTGTGCGGAGCAGCTGGAGGCGTCGAGAGGTGTTGTTGGTTTCGAGGTGGATGATGGTTTGCGTTTGGTCGTGCTGCATACAGTCGGCGAGGCTGCCGCGAAAGCTGCTGCCGCGGAGGGCTACGTATATCGCTTCGAGCAAGTTTGTCTTGCCCGTACCGTTTGGTCCAACGATGACGGTGCCGCCTGGCGCCAGTGTCGTCTCATAAAGGCCGTAGGAGCGAAAATGATATAGTTTAATGTGTGTTATCACTGATGATAATTATATCACGCGGCTTCTTCTGGCGAGGTTAGTTCCGCATAGGGATCGGCTACCCGTCGGAGATTTTTTTGATCCTCTGGATCAATGAGCTCTGGATGAGAGAGAATGCTATGTTTGATGTGGGTTTCACGCAGCGAAAGGGGACGTTGCATGTCTCTATATTCGGGCGGTAGGTCTTGCTCGCTGCCACTAGTAATATCGTTTTTGATGACACATTCCCATGTGTCGGGCGCGCTCTCGATGAGCTTGACATGGTGAGTGCCGGTGACGCCCAAGTAATCAATAGGCATTGGCGGAAATTCAATGGTGGCTCGTGGCGTCTCGGGGTGCTCCTCTATATACCAGGCTTCTGCACGGCGGATGGTGAATTCCTGTCCCTCGTATCTAACTTTTACGGTCTTGAAGCCGTCGGAGCGTTCTTTGTCGGCATCAAGAGTGTCGTTGTTTTCAGCGGCGATTGCGGTAGCCTCATCAAAGAATTGATTACTCTCGTCTTGGTCGCCTGGTGTTTTCACGTCGCCAGTAGGCTCGTTGATACCATCCGGGAGATTACCGTAAAGGTCTGCATTATAGCCACTGTTGCGTGCTGCAATTTCCTCAGGGTTAAGCGGCGACTCTTTCGTCTCATCAGTTCGCTTTAGTCGCTCAATATCGTAGGCCATCTTCTAAGTTTCTGTTTAATTATACGTTAACGTTTTGATTTTAGCATGAATATTTGGATAAGTCAAGCAGACAACCCCGTCAACAGTCTGCTATAATGGATGACAGATAACGGGAGGAAATATGTTTGACACACAACCATATGAGGATAAAATGGCGCAGGCGTTTAGCCATTTTCAGGACGAGCTGAAAAAGGTGCGGACGGGCCGGGCGCATGCCGGGATGCTGGACGGCGTGATGGTGGAGGCGTACGGGGCGCGGATGCCGCTGAACCAGGTGGCGAATGTGACGGCGCCGGAGGCGCAGATGCTGCTGGTGACGCCGTTTGATCCGAGTAATATTACGGCAATTTCGGCAGCGATTCGCGATAATCAGAGTTTGGGCTTTAATCCGTCCGATGACGGGCGGGTGGTGCGCGTGCCAGTGCCAGCACTGACCGAAGAGCGCCGCAAGCAATTAGTCAAGCAAGTGAGCGAAAAGGTCGAAGAGGCGCGGATCGCTATGCGGACGATTCGCCAGGATGCATTGAAAGATGCCAAGCGCATGAAAGACGCCAAGGAGCTCGGCGAGGACGATTATAAGCGAGTCGAGAAAGAAATTGACGCGCTGATGAGTAAGGTGCAGGCACAAATTGACGAAGCGTTTAAAGCTAAAGAAAAGGATGTGTTGACGGTTTGATGAGTCAGACATTTGCCGAGCGCGTGAAAGAGTTAGGACTGCCGCTAGATCAGATTATTATCATTGGCAGTGGTATTTTGGATCAATTAGGCATTCGTCAGTCTACTGATATTGATGTGGCGGCTGGTCGAGTGGTATTAGAAGAAATTGCTCGTAGCGGTGGCTGGGTCAGAAAGCTTGATACAAACCAACGCCAGTATTTGGTGAAGTATGATGGATCGGTCGAGATCTGGGACGGCTGGGAGATTGACGGGCGAATTGTTGAGTATGACGAGCTACTGGACTACGCGGTGGAATATGACGGTGTGAAGTTTGTTAATCTAGATTTTCTGCGGCGCTGGAAAAACTGGCGCGGGCGCGAAAAAGATATCCAGGATGTGAGGTTGATTGATGAGTGGAGGGCGAAACATGAGTGAAAAAACAGAATTGCCGAGGCACGTTGGTTTTATCGTTGACGGTAATCGTCGCTGGGCGAAGCAGCACGGGCTGCCGGCTTATGAGGGGCACTTGGCGGGATACAACAGCCTGAAGGATGTGCTACTGGAGACGTTGCGCCGTGGCGTCAAGTATGCGAGTGCGTATGTGTTCAGTACAGAAAATTGGAAGCGCTCCGAGGAGGAGGTCGGGCATTTGATGGGTCTGCTGCTCAAGGTACTGGAGTCGGACGTGCCAATATTTTTGGAGCACAATGTACGGATGCGGGTGATTGGCTCACGCGAGGGGCTGTCAGAGACCTTACGAAAAGCGATTGAGCGAGCTGAGGAACGAACGCGGAATTTGACGGGCGGCGAGCTGCTTTTATGTCTTAATTACGGCGGACATTTGGAAATTGCCGATGCGGTTAAAAAAATTGTTCAGTCGGGCGTGGCGGTCGAAGACGTGACACCAGAACTGATCGCTCAGAACTTATATGCGCCAGAAGTACCGCCGTGTGACCTTATTGTGCGAACAAGCGGCGAACAGCGATTGAGTAATTTCATGCTGTGGCGGGCGGCGTACAGTGAGCTAATGTTCATCGAGAAAAACTGGCCAGACATGACGATAAAAGATGTGGAGTTCATTCTGGAGGAGTACAAAAAACGTAATCGGCGCTTTGGAGGGTAATAATGGTGTTCATTGGAATTTTGGTTGGGCTGATCATACTGGTTTTGTTGGTGGTGGTGCACGAATTGGGCCACGCGATCGTGGCGCGGCGTAATGGTGTGGTGGTTGAGGAATTCGGTATCGGCTTTCCACCGGCTGCAAAAAAATGGCGGCCTAAAACGAGCTTTCTCGGCAAGAATGTGGTGTTTAGTCTAAACTGGCTGCCGCTGGGTGGGTTCGTCAAGCTGAAGGGTGAATACGATTCGGCCGAAGGCGCAGGGACGTATGGCGGCGCCACCTTTTGGGTAAAGACGAAGATTTTATTAGCCGGCGTGATGATGAATTGGCTGACGGCCGTCGTGCTGTTCATGATATTGGCGCTGGTGGGGATGCCAAAAATTTTACCACAGCAAGCGGTGCTGCCGTTTGATTCACGAGTGGAACGTTCGGCGCTAACGGTGGCGCGAGTAACACCAGGCTCGCCAGCAGAAAAGGTCGGCCTTCAGCGTGGCGATGAGGTGCGAAAGATCGGCGATCATAGTGTGACAACACCGGCGGAGCTGTCGGCAGCCACGAAAGCGCAGGCTGGCCGCGAGGTGACGATTGAGCTGATGCGCGGCGGTCAGACGCTCACCAAGCGGGTTCAGCTACAAACTGCCGAGCAAGCAAAAAATGGCGGCTATCTCGGCGTCGGTCCGCAACAGACGCAGACGATTCACAGTACCTGGTCGGCGCCAATCGCAGCGGTGGTGACTACGGGGCAATTGACGTATGAGACGGTGGCGGGCGTTGGCTCGATCCTTGTAAAAACGATCAACGGGACGATCGGGCAATTATTTGGTTCGCCAGAATCTCGCCAGGCGGCCAAGGCTGATCTGGCGGCGGTTGGCGAAAGTGTGGCCGGTCCGGTCGGCATCTTGGGTGTGCTGTTTCCGTCAGTGCTGAGTTCTGGTGTGATGCAGATTTTATTGTTGGCGGCGATCATTTCGTTGACACTAGCGGTGATGAATGTACTGCCAATTCCGGCGCTAGACGGTGGGCGGTGGTTCACAATGGCGGGCTTTAAATTATTCAAGAAAAAATTGACCAAAGAGCGTGAGGAAACGATTCAGGGCATTGGTTTTTTGGTACTGATGGCGCTGACGGTTTTAGTGACGTGGAGTGACATCACGAAGGTATTAAGGGGATAAAATATGAGAAAGCTCGCGAGAAGTGAAAAAACCCAGTCGACAAAGGGCCGGCTGAATAAAAATAATTGGTGGCTACTCATCGTGCTGCCAGTGTGGACGTATGCGGCGTTCTGGATGGCGCAGCTGGTCGTGCTTGGCCTGGTGTGGGTACTTAGCCGTGTTGGTGTGCCGCTTGGTTCAGTGAATGAGGTGCTGCTGAACGCGACGGGCTCGGTCATTGTGTACGTACTAGCGGTGATCTTGGTGGTGAGTCTGCCGTTTTATGTCCGTCGCCGCCGAACGACACTGAAAGAAATGGGGGTGACCGATTGGCCATCGTGGTGGGATGTGGTGATTACACCGGCAGCCTTTATTGTATACACAATTTGCTCAATGGTGTTTTTAACAGTGGTGACTAAACTGATAGCAATTGATATTCACCAGCCACAAGCACTACCATTCTCGCAGTCAATGCTCGGTACCCAGTGGCAATATATCGCGGCATTTATGACGATAGCGGTGTTGGCGCCGGTGGCGGAGGAGCTACTCTTTCGCGGTTATTTGTATGGTAAATTACGGCGGACGGCACCAGTTTGGATGGCGGTTTTGATCACCAGTTTGACGTTTGGGGCAGCGCATTTGTGGGGAGGCAGCGGGTCGTTGCAGTGGGCGGTCGCGGCAGACACCTTTGTACTGAGTATCGTGATGAGCCTAGCGCGGGAGTATACCGGTGCGATCTGGGTGCCAGTTTTAATGCATATCGCGAAAAACAGCATTGCCTTTTATGCGCTGTACGTTAATCCAAACCTTTTAGAGCAACTAAAGTCGGCGCTGCTGCCGTTCATTGGAGGAATATAAAATGCGAATGAGTCAACTATTTACCAAAACGGCCAAGACCGCGCCGGCGGACGAAGTGTCGAAAAATGCCCAGCTCCTCATTCGCGCGGGATTTGTGTATAAGGTGATGGCGGGCGTGTATGCGTACACGCCACTAGGGCTGCGTGTGCTGGAAAACATCAAACAAATTGTCCGTGAGGAGATGAATGCGATTGGTGGCCAAGAGTTGATCATGACGAATTTGCAGCGCCGCGAGACCTGGGAGGCAACTGGTCGCTGGAGTGATGAGGTGGTCGATGTGTGGTTTAAAACTCGCTTGCAAGACGACACTGAGCTGGGGTTAGCCTGGAGCCACGAAGAAGCGATTATGGAAATGATGCAACAATATGTTAAAAGCTACAAGGATCTACCGGTCAGCGTGTATCAGTTTCAGACCAAGCTGCGCAATGAACTGCGATCAAAGAGTGGTATTATGCGTGGCCGTGAATTTGTCATGAAGGACATGTACAGCCTGCACGCCACACAGGAGGACATGGATCAGTACTATGAACGGGTTATTGAGGCGTATAAGCGCTGCTATGCGCGGTTTGGCATTGGTGACAGTACATTTGTGACATTTGCTGGCGGTGGGGCGTTTACTAAGTTTAGTCACGAGTTTCAGACGATATGTGAAGCGGGTGAGGATACACTGTATGTCAATGCTGACCAGACGGTAGCCGTCAACGAAGAGGTGTTGGATGATGCTACCAAGGAATTGGGTATCAGTAGAGATGATCTACTGCCAGTTGTCAGCGCGGAGGTGGGCAATATCTTTAAATTTGGTACCGAAAAAGCTGAGCAGATGGGTATCATGTACACCGGTGAAGATGGCAAGCAGCATCCGATTTACCTTGCAAGCTACGGCATTGGTATCACACGCGTGATGGGCGTGATTGCCGAGAAAATGTCGGACGATAAGGGGCTGGTCTGGCCAGAGAATGTTGCGCCGTTTAAGGTTCATGTGGTGGCGATTGGTGATAAGGGTCAGGAGCTAGCGAGTACATTATATACCGAGCTGGCAGAAAAGAACGTGACAGTGCTGCTGGATGATCGGGCTGAGCGGCCGGGCGTCAAGTTCGCCGATGCGGAGCTGATGGGGCTGCCGTGGCGGATTACGATTGGTGAGCGGGCAATTGATGGCGATGGGCTGTTTGAATTAACTGAGCGGGCGACTGGCGAGACGAAGAAGTTGGATTATCAGCAACTCGTCGCCTTTTGTTTGGAGCGCGAGTGATCACATTGTCTGACATGTACGACGGAGGCCAGATTGCACCAGGGGCTCCGTCACGTATTGACATGGTTTGGGGTGATTGCTATACTCGTAGAGACTTAAATAACCATATGGATAAGCGCTATATATAGCACTTTTTGTTTTTGTAGACGCTATATATGGAGTGAGGAGAGTAACATGAATAAGGTATATCAGATTACCGAGAGTGGCCAGCGTGAGCTAGAACGAGAGCTGGAGGAGCTAAAAAGTCGGCGCGGTGAGATCGCTGATAAAATCGCGGCGGCGCGGGATTTTGGCGATTTGAGTGAGAATGCAGAGTACGATGCGGCGCGTGAGGCCCAAGGGCTGCTAGAAACGCGCATCACCGAGATCGAAACAATTTTGCAGAATGCGAGTATTATCCGGGCCGGCAGTAGTTCGACGGTGGTGTTGGGTAGTACAGTGGAGCTGGAGGCGAACGGTAAGACAGTGGTCTATACCGTCGTTGGGCCGGTCGAGGCGGATCCGCTAGAAGGGAAGGTCTCGAATGAGTCGCCGATTGGCCAGGCGCTGATGGGTAAGGCGGTTGGTGATACGGTAACGATCAGCACACCAAAAGGCGAGTTGGCATATACGGTAGTGGCGCTGCGGTAGGATCTTGGGGCGATATTTGCGACAGTTTGTTGCTTAAAATACGTTACGAAAGATGCGATATAGTATACGTGACAGTGTATGTTGCTTTCTGAATATACGCCGCCTCGTCGTTATTTTTAATTTCTTTTGTACAGCTCGGTGTGCCTGCTGTCGTACTTCTTCTAATGTCAGTTGCTGAGACCCACTTTCAGATAACTGGTTGAGAATGATGTCATCTTCTACTGGCAGGTTCTGTTGATTAAACTGCTCCATGATCGTTTTTGCCGGTGCAGCATCAGTTTTTGGATGATAAAAGTTGTGTATCGCTAGAGTTACTCGGCCGAGACGCCTTTGCATTTCTTTAGAAAGCCCACCGGGCTCAAGCTCCAATTCCTTGAGCGCATCCTCGAGAGCGTATGCCTCCTCTGGATATTCTTCACGGAGTAAATCAGTCACATTGACCACATTCATCAGTGTACGGAGTGGATAGGCTGGGGGCTCTGTTCTGCCCCTTACTTCTGCCACCCACGAACGGGCGTCATGGTAGAGTTTCTTTGCTTGATCTGGATCGTCACAGCGATCAGGCAAGCTTATTTCCCATGAGGACGGCGTCGGGGTTTTATCTCTTGTTAGCGGCGTATCCATACCATTTTTGAACATCGTTCTCCATTATCCAATAAATGTTTCATTTTTGCAAGACTATTGGCGATAAATATTATTAAAAGCGCGTTGGTAATAAGTGATATAATTAACATATGAAGCGGTTTTTCTTTGGGATGGTCGCGGTGATGGTGCTGTTGGTTGGGTTCGGGTCAACGGTGCAGGCGACAAATAATTTTACGATTAGTAAGTATACTGTCGACATGGAACTGGGGCGCGATAGTGAACAGCGTTCGACACTGCGTACCAAATTGATCATTACTGCGGACTTTCCACCACGGCAGAACCATGGTATTGCACCGGTGTTCGTCAAGCAGTATGATAAACATCCGACTCACTTTACGCTGGAATCAGTAACGGATGAGCGAGGTGCGCCGCTGGAGTATAGGTGGCATAATGATGAGCTGAGAATTGGCAATAAAGACACCTATGTTAAGAGTAAAAAGACCTACGTCATTACCTATACGCAGCGGGACGTGACGAGATTATATCACGATACGGGTAAACAGGAGTTTTATTGGGATGCGATTGGCACTAATTGGCAGGTGCCAATTCAGTCAGCATCGGTGACGCTCAAGCTGAGTCCCGAGCTGGTGGCCGCTAAACGAACGAACCTCCAGTGTTATCAGGGTCGGTTTGGTAGTAATCAGCGCTGCGAGGTACGTGAACAGGGTGATACGTTGACGGCAACAGCCCGCGCACTGCCAAATCAGGCGGGCGTGACGATCGCGGTCGGATTTGCGCCGGGGACGTTTGCGGCGTATCAGATGTCATTCATGGAACAGCTGATTGATTGGTGGGCGAAATTACAATTGGTGTTGCTAGTGGTGGCGCTGATATTGGCGGGGGTGATCATCGTGGCTTATTATCGGTCGACTGGTCGCCGTAAAGAACTGGAGCCAATTCCGCCGGAGTATTTGCCACCGCGAGGTACGAGCGTGACGACGTCGGCCAAGCTGGTGCAGCCGTTTCATATGGTCAAGGGGTCGGTGATGGCGGCACAAATGATAGACCTGGCGGTGCGCCACTACATTCAGGTTATTGAGGTGAAGCCGCGTACGACATGGCGAACAGCCGAGTACGAAGTGAAAGTGATACAAGCTCCGGGCAAACTCCTGGCCGAGGAGCAAGAAATGCTGAGGAATATATTTGGCTCCTCGCCGAAAGTTGGTAAGCGGTTAAATCTAAAAACGCTGCGTAACAATGCGCCATACGCAGCGCGAGTACGCTACAGCGCAAAGCAAATGAAAGGGCGGCTCATTGACGACTATGGTTTGCAAGCGCGCGAGCCGCAGCATACCCGACGATTTCGACGGTACGCGATAATTATCAGTATTTTTGCGGTGCTGTTGTTGTCGCCGGTGCTCTTGGTGTTGGCGGGGATGGTGTTTTATCTGTCGTTTGGTAAGGTGCTGACCGACAAGGGTCTGGCGCTCAGGCGGCATCTGGCGGGCCTGAAGAGGTACATTGGCGTGGCTGAGGTCGAGCGTTTGCAGATGCTGCAGAGTCCTGAGGGCGCGGAAAAAGTAAAGGTTGACGCGGCTGATGAGAAACAGCTGGTGAAATTGTACGAGCGGGTACTGCCGTACGCGGTGTTGTTTGGGCAGGAAAAAGAGTGGAGTGCGCAGCTGGGTAAGTACTATGAGCAGGTCGGCGAGCAACCGGATTGGTACGCAGGCCAGGGCGCGTTTAATGCGGCAGTATTTTCGGCAGGAATGAGTAATTTGTCGAGTACGGCCGTAAGCGTCAGTTCCTTTGAGTCCTCGACGGGTGGCTCAACTGGCGGCGGCTTCGTTGGAGGCGGCGGAGGAGGCGGCGGAGGTGGCGGCTGGTAACAGTGTCTGACGCTTTATTATTAATGATGGCGGCAGTGTTGTTGGTACTGTCGGGATCGTTTTCAGGTCTTAATATTGGATTAATGATGGCGCGGCCGGATGATCTGCGGCGTAAGGCCCGGCACGGTGATGTAATCGCTGCACGAGTATACCGCTACCGCAAGGACGGCTACTATCTGATCTTTTGCATCTTGCTGGGTAATGTCGGCGTCAATACGGCAATGTCAATTCTACTGGGTAATATGACGAACGGCGTGATTGGCGGGTTGATCGCTACATTACTGATCACGATGTTTGGTGAGATTTTGCCGCAAGCGATTTTTACGCAGCGCGGTTATCGTTTTGTACGGCATTTCTTTTGGCTGCTGGACGTGATTTATGTGGTATTTTGGCCGCTGGCTCGGCCGATGTCGAAGCTGCTCAATCGTTGGGTGGGTAAGGAGACGCCGCAGCTGTATTCACATCAGGAGCTGGAACAGATTATTCACGAGCATGCCGCGCGGTCGGACAGTCCGGTTGATTACGACGAAAGCCGGATCGCTGCGGGTGCGCTGCAATTTAGTAAAAAGACAGCTGGTGATTTGGCAACGCCGATGGATGAGGTATTTACCGTGGAGTTGGATGATAAGCTGAACGCGACGCTACTAGCGCAGATTAAACACGCTGGACATTCGCGGATCCCGGTGCGGGCTGATGGGCGGCTGGTGGGGATTTTATATGTTAAAGATGTGGCGGGTCGCGAGCTGCCGCTACCGATTAGTCAACTATACCGTGATAAGATCCATGACATTGATGCGCGGTCGCGGCTGGACACGGTGCTCAGCCGATTTATCCAAACCCGCAATCATTTGTTCGTGGTGATGGACGACGAGAATGAGCTGGGTATTATCACGCTAGAGGACGTGATTGAGGAGATTTTGGATCAGGAGATTGAGGACGAGTACGACGAGAAATAGTAAATAGCTTGACTTTTTATAGTACCTTGTATAACATAGTACTATGTATAATGAAAATACAAGGAGCATAGTATGAGGAGAATCGACATCATTAAGCGGGCGGGGCGGAATCTTCGCCAGTCAAAAGGCCGGACGGTTTTGACAGCGTTGGCGATTTCCGTCGGGGCGTTTACGATTGGCTTGGCACTGATGGCTGGTGAGGGTGGTCGACTGTACACCAATAGTATCGTTGACGCGGCTGGCGATAAAAAAGTAATTATGGTCAATAAAAAAATTGAAGCAGATAAGAAAGATAAATTACCAGAATATGGCAATTCGGCAGAAGAAGCTGACAAAAATAAAGCATCGGCGGCGCGCAGCAAATATTTGCTCAACGACAAGGACTTGGAAAAGATCCGACGAACACCGCACGTAAAAACGGTAACGCCGGCGTATTCGACTGATGGCGTGGCGTATGCTAAGAGCTCGGCGAGTGATAAAAAATTTGCACTGACGGTGGGTGTTAAAATGGATAGGACTCGGGCGGAATTGGCAGCAGGTAAGTTGGAAGATTTTATGCCAAAACCGGGCGAGATTATCATCCCGAATGATTATGTGAAGCAGTTGGGTTTTAAGGATGCGCAGTCGGCGATTGGTCAGACGATAACCTTGGGTGTGCGTAGCGCAGCGCGGGGCGGCAATGTCGCCAAAGAGGTGTCGTTCAAGATTGCGGCGGTGGACAAAAAATCAGACACCATTTTGTTTTATGAGCCAATGTTGAGAATTTCAACAGCTGATGCTAAAGCTATTTACGAATTCAGCCATGACAAGAGCCAACCGCATCAGTATTCAACGGCGATTGCTATGGTGGATGACGAGAAAAATGTTGATGTTGCCAAAGACGAAATCAATAAAGATTATAGTGCGTATTCGATTCAGGATATTCGAAAAACGTTGCTGACAATGGTCAATGTGGCTCAAGCGGCACTGGCGTCATTTGGTGGATTGGCATTGCTGGCCAGTGTATTCGGGATTATTAACACCATGTACATTTCGGTGCTGGAGCGAACTAGTCAAATTGGCTTGATGAAAGCGCTGGGGATGCGCGGCCGCGATATTGGCAAGTTATTCCGCTACGAAGCGGCGTGGGTTGGTTTGCTGGGCGGCTTGATTGGCGTCGGACTGGCAAGTTTGGTGACGCTGCTGAATCCAGTAATTACCAGTGCCTTAAAATTAGGCGTTGGCACGAATCTTCTAGTAATTAATCCGCTGCAAATCGGACTGTTGGTAATCGGACTGGTGGTGATGGCAATAATTTCTGGCTGGTTGCCAAGCCGCAAAGCAACAAAGCTAGACCCAATTGAGGCATTAAGGACGGAATAGGAGAAATATCATGATTGAACTGAAAAATGTGACAAAAGTT